>OHYS01000206.1_pt1 | contig 36580 bp, 29 predicted proteins | sample 1580301 | NCBI WGS metagenome assembly OHYS01 (sample SAMEA3882531, study PRJEB24775) | human gut metagenome | biome: human-associated habitat; feature: intestine environment; material: feces | place: Netherlands | collected 2009/2010
CTACTCCGAGGTGGTGGAGGGCATGATGTTCGACCGGGGCTATATCACCCCCTACATGGTCACCGACACCGACAAGATGGAGGCCCTCATCGACGACGCGTATATCCTCATCACCGACAAGAAGATTTCCGTGATCTCCGACATCCTGCCTCTGCTGGAGCAGCTGGTCCAGGCCGGCAAGAAGCTGTTCATCATCGCCGAGGACGTGGAGGGCGAGGCTCTGAGCACCCTGATCGTCAACCGTCTGCGGGGCACCCTGAATGTGGTGTGCGTCAAGGCTCCCGGCTTTGGCGACCGCCGCAAGGAGATGCTCCAGGATATTGCCATCCTCACCGGCGGCCAGGTCATCAGCGAGGAGCTGGGCCTGACCCTGAAGGATGCCACCGTGGATATGCTGGGCCGTGCCCGCCAGGTGAAGGTCACCAAGGAGAACACCATCATCGTGGACGGCATGGGCGACAAGCAGGCCATTGCCGACCGCGTGGCCCAGATCCGCGCCCAGATCAACAACACCACCAGCGAGTATGACCGCGAGAAGCTGCAGGAGCGCCTGGCCAAGATGGCCGGCGGCGTGGCCGTCATCAAGGTGGGTGCTGCTACCGAGACCGAGATGAAGGAGAAGAAGCTCCGCATCGAGGACGCTCTGAATGCCACCAAGGCTGCCGTGGAGGAAGGCATTGTGGCCGGCGGCGGCACCATCTTTGTCAACGTGATCCCCGCTGTCACCGCCCTGCTGGCCGACGCCGAGGGCGACGAGAAGACCGGCGTGCAGATCGTGGCCAAGGCTCTGGAGGAGCCCATCCGCCAGATTGCCGCCAACGCCGGCCTGGACGGCTCCGTGATCCTGGAGAAGGTCCGCACCTCTGGCAAGAACGGCTTCGGCTTCGACGCCTACAAGGAGGAGTACTGCGACATGATCGCCAGCGGTATCGTGGATCCCGCCAAGGTGACCCGCTCCGCTCTGGAGAACGCCGCCAGCGTGTCCGGCATGGTGTTGACCACCGAGTCCCTGGTGGCCGACAAGCCCCAGCCCGCGGCTCCCGCAGCCCCCGCTCCCGATATGGGCGGCATGGGCGGCATGTATTAAGAGACGCCGCAAACCGTTGAAATTGCTTGATTTTTTGGATGCGCAAAAGCGGATTTACGCCAAACTTACGCCACTTACGCCAAAAATCCAAGCGCATGATCCGGTAACAGAAATCGGCACCTGCCTCAAAAAGCAGGTGCCGATTTTTTTAGTTGAAAAACAATATAGCACTTATAGTATTAAAAATAATTAAAAACTATATTGACAAATCTGCTCTCTAATTATATCATATAAGCAAAGAGGTGATTTACATGAACCGGCTTATTTCAAAATGTCCCGCCTGTCATGGGACACTGCGAGTTACCACGCTACAATGCCCTGATTGTGGCATGGAGCTAAGAAACACGTTCGACCTTGGCCCTTTTGATCGGCTCGACAAGGAGCGATTTGAGTTCTTGATTACTTTTTTGAAAGACAGAGGAAACCTGAAGGAGGTACAGTCTGATATGCAAATATCTTATCCAACTGCAAAAAAGAAACTGGATGAATTGCTTGCCGCCTTAAATCTTGGCGGTGGAACGGAGAAGGTAATGCCAAAGGAAATTGATGTAAGCCGCATGGATGTGGATGATACAAGCACACTCGCGTCCGAAATCATCAAAGCAAAGCTGAAAGCGCACGGTGGTCACGTTACCGTATACACGGCCAGAGGCCTTCCTTGCGAGATTTACGCAGAGCCAGACGGAACGACTTTTACAAGTGATAAGTTGCCTGTTAAGCCAGCCTACGACTATAAGGTGTTTGACGATATTGTAGAACTCCTTATAAAGCAAGGCGGCAGAGCAAAGAAAGGCAATGGAAGAAACTATAAGCTCGGTGAACCCGGCTGTGAGGAAAATACCGTTGTCGGTACAATAGCGCTTCACCGCGGTCGAACAATCGGAGAATCGGTTTTTGATCCCGTGTTTGTAATGGCTGCAATTTTAGAGTGGGCGGGGATTGCTAAGAATGGTCGTGGCGAGTTAATTCTAACTGAGGAGCATAACGATCTATGATACAATTCTTACTCATTGCCTTTGTTATTTTCTGGTACAACCTCTTATTTAAGAACAAGTACTAAATCATATTGTGCCTATTAGGAGAACGTAAAAATGGCGCGAAGCATAGCATGCTGGACATAGTGGCTATCGGGCACTTCCACGCTCAGATAGGCCTTGCCGTCCGTCAGTCCCTCGTAGGACACGGTGACATAGGAGGTGAGATTCTGCTCATACTCCGTAGCAAAATACTATTCATACGCTTCTTGTCCAACAAAACACAGAGGTTTGATTTTTTAGTTTAAGAATGTGTTCGACCTGAAAAAACTGCCGCAGAGGTAATTGCCCTCTACGGCAGTTTTTTATGTGCCGGTGCAGCCCTCTGCCGGCGGGAGCATATGGGCTTTCGGTGTCTCTGTACTTGCGGCCAGAGCACCCTTGCCGGTGCAGGAGGCGGGGATCATGGCTTGACTTGCTCCGCAGCTCAATACGCCGGGTCCTTCAGCTCCCGGCGGATCTGCGGGAAGGCCGCATCCTCGCCCTGCTTCTTCAGCAGCAGCAGCCATCGGTCCAGCAGGTCGCTGGTCTCCTGGTTGATGAGAATGTGCCCCTTGGAGCCCTGGTAATAGTCATAGGGCGATGCATCGGTATATTTTTCCCCTTGGTACACCCGGCAGGCAGCGATGCGGTCGCAGAACATCTCCGCCACATAGCGCTTGGGCATTTTGCACCCGCCCATGTATACGCTGCCGTCCGGCCGCAGGCAGTAGTCGATCCAGTACTCAAAGTGATGGCGGTTGCGGCCCTTATGATGCAGCCACGACAGGCTTACGCCGTTTTCCAGGCGCTCCTGGTCGTTGGGACTGCGGTATCCCTGGTAATATTTGGCGCTGCGCCAGAACTCCGTGGGGCTGTATTTGCTCAGATCGTGGGTCAGTCCCTGCCACACCAGCCCCAGCCGCAGGCAGTAATGCCGCACCAGCCGCCGGTGGCGGCCCACCGTGCGCAGATGCTCACGAATATGCATGCGCCGTCCCCCCTTTTTTTGCTTTTCCTATGATACCACAAAAGGGCTCCCGGCGCAAACGGCAGACTTTGGCGAAATGACGAAAAATGACGGGATTTTTCTACGGCAGATTTTGCTTTTTATTCACACTCCTGTCATAGGTCTATGTTATAATCATAACAAAGGATCAAACGAGAACAAGGAGGCGCATATTTTTCATGATGATCGAGAAGAGCGGCACCATCCGGCTGAAGGATATCCACATTCCCCAGGGGGGCACGCCGGAGCAGCAGGAGCTGGCCCAGGGCATGGTACGGGTGAATCACCTGTATCGCAGCGCTCTGAAGGTCGCCGTCACCCAGCTGGAGATCCTGGACGAGGAATTTGCCAGCCTGTACGACCACTCTCCCATCCACCATATCGAGTACCGCATCAAAACCGTGGACAGCATCGTGGAAAAGCTGAAGCGCCGGGGGTTTGAGGTCACCATCGACAATATCTATGCCCACATCCAGGACGTAGCCGGCGTCCGGGTTATCTGCAACTATCTGGACGATATCTACTATCTCCGCAGTCTGCTGGCCCGCAATGAGAATTTCAAGATCATCCGGGAGGTGGACTACATCCAGCAGCCCAAGGAGTCCGGCTACCGAAGCCTGCACCTGATCTGCGATGTGCCCATCGTGATCTCTGAGGGAACGCTGCATCTGCCGGTGGAGATCCAGCTGCGTACCATTGCCATGGACATGTGGGCCAGCCTGGAGCATGAGCTGCGCTATAAGTCGCAGCGGGACTTTTCCCCTGACGACGCGGCACGCCTGCGCCTGTGCTCCGACGCCATCAGCGAGATCGACCGGGAAATGCAGGATATCTACCAGGGCAGAGGCCCGGAATACCACGCATAGAACCCCGCTGCAAAAAGAAATGTACTCCCCCATGCAGGACGCTGCCGTCCGCATGGGGGAGCAAGTTTATGCCGCCTGGGCGGCGTTACGCCTTGGGCTGCTGCTGGGTGATGCAGTGGATGTTGCCGCCGCCGAAGGCGATCTCCCGGGTCTGGACCCCCACGATCTGGCGGTCCGGGAACATCTGCTGCAGCTGCTGGATGGCCAGCCGGTCGTTTTCGTCGCCGTACTGGGGGGCGATAACGGCCCCATTGACGATGAGAAAGTTCATATACGAGGCGATGCTGACCTCGCCGTTTTCCCGGGGGGCGGTGCCCTCCACGGCGTCGATGGTCTCCGCCCCCTCCAGATAGCAGGGCTTTTTCGTCAGGCACAGCTTGTGCACCGTCAGGCGGCGGCCCTTGGCGTCGGTGGCCTGGCTCAGGGTGCGGAAGGCGTCCTGGGCCGCCTGATAGAAGGGGTTCTCCGGGTCCTCGGTCCAGATGCACGCCACCTCTCCCGGGGCCACGAAGCAGGCCACGTCGTCAATATGGCCGTTGGTCTCATCGGGGTCGATACCGTCCCGCAGCCAGATGACCTTCTCGCACCCCAGATAGCCGCAGAGCTTTTCTTCAATATCCCGGCGACTCAGCTCCGGGTTCCGTCCCGGGGACAGCAGGCACATCTCCGTGGTCAGCACAGTGCCCTGACCGTCCACATGGATGGACCCGCCCTCCAGCACAAAATCGTCGGTGCGGTAGCTGTCCACCCCCTCCAGCTCGCAGATCTTCCGGGCCACCAGGTCATCCTGATCCCAGGGAAAGTACAGCCCGTCGTACAGGCCGCCCCAGGCGTTGAAGGTCCAGTCCACTGCCCGCAGACCGCCCTGGTCGTTTTTCACAAAGGTAGGGCCGCAGTCCCGGACCCAGGCGTCGTTGCTGGTCATCTCCACCACCCGCACGTCCTCCGGCAGGCGGGCCCGGGCATTCTGAAACTGGTCGGGATTCACGCATACCGTCACCGGCTCAAACCGGGCGATGGCCCGGGCTACGTCAATGAATGCCTGCTGGGCGGGCTTGGCTCCGCCGCGCCAGTTATCGGTCCGCTGGGGCCACAGCATCCATACGCCGCTCTGCTCCTCAAATTCCCCGGGCATGCGATACCCGTCCTGCCGGGGCGTGGTTCCTGTGATTCGTTTTGCCATAGCTGTTATCCTCCTGATATAGGGTGATGCCGCCGCCGGACGGCGATGAGCAGCTCGCCCAGCAGCACACTGATGATGGAGCCCACGGTAATGGGCAGAATGGTGGCCAGCGTCTCCCGGTCCGTGGACAGGGGGACGGCGGTGAATACGATGGACAGGGCGATGAGCGCCATGGGGACGTAGGCCAGGCATTTGAGAAAGCCGCCGCCTCCCGGCACCCGGAAGGGCCGCTCCGCATCCGGGAACCTTTGCCGCAGGGCCAGAAACGCCGGAAACACCGGCAGATAGCTCAGCAGCAGCATCACCAGGTTCAGGGCGAAGAAGCTCCAGAACAGGGAGGAATCCGGGCTCACCGCCTGGATGGCAGCTCCCAGCAGACACACCGCCGAGGCTACGATCCCGCTGACCAGCGCCGAGCCCACGGGCATCTGGTTGTCCTTCCGCCGCCGGGCGAACACGGCGGGCATATCTCCCCGCTCCGCGGCATAGGCGGCGGTGGAATTGACGCCCATGGACCAGGAGATCATGTTGCCGAACAGCGTTACCAGAAACAGCAGGGCCACAATACCCACCAGCACGCCGCCGGTGGCGCCGGTCATCAGGGATACGGCATCGATGAGGCCGGAGTCCACACTGATGTCCCGGGTAGGCACGGCGGCCCCGATGCCGAAGGCCGAAAACAGGTAAATGGCCGCAATGACGATGCCGCCGGCAACGATGGCCTGGGGGATCTGCCGCCGGGGGTCCGCCATGCTGCCGGCATAGGTGCACACCACCTCAAAGCCCAGAAAGTTGAAGATGATGACGGAGATATACGACAGACTGTCCAGGTCGAAGGACGGCAGGAAGGTCCGGGCCGTCATGTCGTTGACAAAGCCATTTTTCGCCACATACACGATGCCCAGCACCCCCACCGTCACCGCCAGCAGAATCTTGATGGCGGCGCTGAGGTTCAGGATGATGATGCTGTCGCACACCGGATAAAAGGCCACCACGGTGACGATCCAGATAAACGCCAGCTGGATCAGCAGGGACCACACCGGCCCCGGCTGCCAGCCGAACACATACCCCAGCAGCTCCGGACACATGACCGCCAGGGATGCCATCCACAGAGGGAAGTTGATCCAGTAGTACCACGAGGCCCGGGCGCCCCAGCGGGAGTCGGGCCACGCCGTGTGGATCCAGTCGTACAGGCCGCCGTCCCCGGGAAAGGCGGTGCCCAGCTCTGAGGAGATGAGCCCATAGGGCAGCAGAAACGCCGCGATCATGAACAGCCACCAGAAATACTGGCTGTTGCCGATGGACGCCACCGGCGCGGCGGCCTCCGCCACAAACACCACGCAGATGACGGACAGCACCACGTCCGCCAGCCGAAATTTGCGTTTTTCCATGTCAGCTCAGGCCCCGGTCCGCCATAAAGCGCTCCAGCTGCTCCCGGGCGGCAGCCATCTCCAGCTCCGTGTGCCTCTGGCGGCACTGGGTGAAGTATACCAGCAGGCCCCGCATGGCCGTCAGCCGGTTTCCGGCCTGCTCCCAGCACAGGGAGGCGGCGGAGTCCGCCACCTCGTCGGTGACGTCCTCGCCCCGGGTGGCGGGCAGGCAGTGCAGGAACTTGCAGCCGATGGCCCCCAGGCTCATCAGCTCCCGATTCACCTGATAGTCGTGGAACACCTCCACCCGCTGCTCCTTGGGCATCTCGTTTTCATACAGGCCGTACCACACGTCGGTGTAGAGGAAGTCCGCGTCCCGGACGGCGCTGCGGTCGTCTGTGACCAGGAAGCTGCCGCCGCTTTCCCGGCAGTTTCGCTCCATGATAGCCTGGTGGCCGTCGGTCAGCTGGTGGCCCTTGGGGCCATAGTGGACGAATTTCATGCCCAGGTGGGTGGTGATGAAGCCCAGGGAGGCGCACACCTGGGTGCCGTCGCCTACGAACACCACCTTGCAGTCCGACAGCTTCTTCCCCCGGGGCAGGTGCTCGGCCATGGTGCACAGGTCGCCGATCTCCTGGGTGGGGTGGTTGTAGTCGGACATGCCGTTGAGCACCGGAATGGAGCAGGCCCGGGCCAGGTCCACAATGGTGCGGTGCTGGATGACCCGGGCCATCACCACGTCCACCAGATAGCTCAGCACCCGGCCGGTGTCCTCGATGGTCTCGTGTCCCCCCAGCTGGATCATGCCGGGGCCCAGATACTGGGCGTGGCCCCCCAGCTGGCTCATGGCCGTTTCAAAGGACACCCGGGTCCGGGTGGAGGACTGCTGAAAGATCATGCCCAGGTTCATGTGCCGCAGCAGCGGCGGGTAATAGCCGCCCCGGATGGCGTCCTTGATGGACAGGCTCAGCTGGATCATGTCCAGCAGCTCCCGGGCCGAAAAGTCGTTGGTGTCGATAAAATCCTTGACCATATGGTTTCCCTCCTGCAAGAAATCGTTGGAAATTTTTGCGTTCGGCCATAGTATGCGCCCGATGGCGCGTCTCTATGCAAAAAAGCCGCCTCTCGCTCCGCCGCCGTGAAAATGACGCAGGGAGGATTATATTTTCTTGCGGAATCGGCAAATTTACTGTTGCAAAAGCGCGAAGAAGGGCTTAAAATAGATTCTGAATCAGAGCGCCTGAAAACGTGCGGGGGAGGTCTCCGCAGCCCCTCGTACAGGGCAATGGAAAATCACATATAAAGGAAAGGAATGAACAAAATGAACCAAACGCAAACACGATCTCCGCGGAAGAGATTGCTGTCGCTGATTCTGGCGGTGATTCTGATGATCGGGCTGCTGCCCATCTCCGCATTCGCCACCGGTGACGGGTATGAGCTGAGCGCAGGTTCCCGTTTCTTCATCGTCAACGAAAGCGATCCCACGGGTACCGATCTGGGGAACTTTGTCCAGCTGATTGGTCAGGAGTTCGCGGCCAAGGGAAAGCCCTCCTCGTCGGTCCTGCCCATCGTATATGGTCAGGAGAAGGACGCTGAAAAGGGCGATATTGTCGTGAAGCTCGACAGCTCCCTCGGTGAACAGAGCTACAAGGTCAGCGTCGGCCAGAAGATCGTCGTTACCGGCGGCGATGCCGCAGGCGCATTCTATGGCCTGACCAACCTGCTCCAGATGTTCGAGAAGAATAGCCTCCAGGATGTCACCAACACTCCCCTGGTGGCTGAGCGCTCCGCCTATATCGACTGCGGGCGTGTGTACTTCAGCCCGGAAATGCTCAAGGCTTTGATCAAGACCTTGGCTTGGAACCGGATGAACACGCTGTATCTGGACTTTTCCAACAACAACGCCACCCGCTTCTTCCTGAACGAGATGAAGGTCACTGTGGATGGCACGACTTACGATATCACCAAGGCCAAGCCCGGTGAAGGCCAGTATCTGACGCAGGCAGATATGGAGGAGATCATCGCTGTTGCCAAGCAGTACGGTGTCCAGATCATCCCCACCTTCAACAGTCCCGGCCACATCGGCGGTCTGTACAGCCTGAACAACAGCTTCTTTGATAAGGCAACCGCGAATGACTATGATCGCAGCTGCGGTAAAATTACCCTTGATATCAGCAAGGCCGATGCATACGCTTTCGGCCAGGCGGTTGTGAAGCTGTATGTGGACTTCTTTGTCGGCCAGGGCTGCAAGTCCTTCAACATTGCGGCCGACGAAGCGACCCTCGGCAATGTGAAGTATGATAGCACGAATGCAACGTTTGTTAAGTATGTCAACGAACTGAACACATACATCAAGGGCAAGGGCATGACCACCCGGATGTTCAACGACGGCATCCAGAATGTGACCGGCGATGGCATCAGCAAGGACATCATCGTCCTGTACTGGGCCCCCGAAAGCACTGCGGAAGCTCTGCATAAGCAGGGCTACCAGGTGGTGAATTTCTCCTATGGAGCGGGCCTGTATTTCGCCTATGGCGCCAGCTGGTGGGTTTGGAACCAGCCTGTCAATACGATTTATGACGGCTGGACGCCCGGTGTACTCAATAGAAATACGGCAGACACTCATCAGTACAACTATGTGGCCACTGAGAAAACCGATCCCTCCAACCTGCTGGGCGCAACCTTTGCCGTTTGGACGGACTATGCGTTCACCCAGAGTGTTTCCGGTGACACGATTATCACCAGAAATAGTAATGATGTCGTGGAGAAAATCCAGGTCGTGGGCGACCGCTGCTGGGAGAATGCCAGCACAGCTAACTATACCACCTGGAAATCCGGCCTGACCACTGCCCCCGGCGGCATCAATGTCAGCACTTATGCCATTGACGGCACTGTTCTGCCTGCGGCGTCCGGCATCACCGCCGCTTCCCAGGTGGAGATTCCCGTGGAGGACGCCAACACCGGCGTTTCCGTTGCAGTCAAGGGGAAAAAGGCCAGACGGGCAGCCTGACAGTTGATAAGCTCGAAACCTCCCCCAATGCCGACGCCATTACCGCCGCTGGCGCGGAGAAGTCCGTCTCCTATAACGTGACTCCCGCCGTTGATGGCAAGGCCTATACCGGAGAGGGCACCGTGACGCTGCCTGTTCCCGAGGGCTGGGCCACAGAGGATTCCCGCATTCGCGCCTATATCATCGACAACGGCGCTGTGAAGCTGATTTCCGGCACCCTGTCCGGCGGCAAATACACCTTCCAGGTCCCCCACTTCTCCGAAATGGGCCTCGTCCAGCTGGCGAAGGGGGCAGGCTCTACGGAGAACGTCACCGTCGCCGTGGGCCGGACCAGCAAGGCCTACGACCTGACCGGCGATAATCTGCCTGGGGATGGTACGTATAAAACCGATGATGGCATCGCCTCTTACACGATTGCCACCTCTACCGGTGAGATGACTGCCACAAAGGCAACCTCCATTGACAGCAAAACGGAATATATCATCGGCAACGGCTCCCAGTATCTGAAGCTTAGCGGCAGCAGCATCAGATCGACCACTAACCTCGCCGATGCTACCAAGTGGACCATTTCCAGCAGCGGAACTGGGTATACCATCAAGTCCGACAGCTATTATCTGCGGCATAGTAGCAACAGATTGAGTGTTAGTACGAGTAGTAGCGGCAGTACCTGGTCCTGGAGTGCCAATGACGGCTTCTCCTACAGTGTCAGTGACTGGTTTGGCAGCACTACTACTTATTATCTGACCTACAGCACCTACAGCGATGGCTGGACGCTGAGCGACTATCCCACCGCCGCAAACAACGGCCAGCCGTATACCACCACGGCAGAGAAAGATGGGACCACCGTCCCCTTTAAGGGCCTGAAGGTTGGCACGACCTCCGTCACCATCGGCGGTACGACCTACTCCGTCACCGTTGTCGAAAAGCAGAACGTGGAGATCCCCATCTCCATCATCGACTACCGCGCCGACGGCCTGCTGTTTGACTGGACCTACAACCCCGATTCCGGCTATGCCGATTCGTATCGGTATGGTTTGGTGCACGGCAAGGCAACGGGCTGGGGCGCTACGGTTGGAAGCGGCGCCACCTCGAAGCTTAACACAAACACTGGATTGTATGAAGTGGATGGTTATGCTTCCAGCAACGTTGAGCAAATTGAGGGGACTATCATTCAAAAAACGAGCAATTCTAATTCTAACACAACGTTCTACTCAAATAGTACGGATAACAACTGGTCCCGTGCTGGACTTGTTCAGGAGAAGCTGGGCACCAACGGCATGCCCGTCTACACTGACGCGGCTGTCAAGTATGTGGCAAGCCTTCTGAAAGCCGGCTATTACAACGAGATGAGCGGAAACTGCAACTCCCTCATCTATGATACGTTCGTAGCTTCCAACGGTTCCAGAACCATCCGCAATACCTCCGCCGACGGCTTCTCTGATAACTTCAGAAACGCCAAGACCTACGCCAATATCAAGAACGCCTATGACCTGGCCTGGTACCTGTTGAACACCATTTATCAGGCGGATACCAATATGACCACGGTCGCCGGTACGGATGGGCAAACGCACAGTGTGCCCATCTACGGCATGGCTGTGGATGCCTACAAGTCCATTGTTCTGACGGATAATGGAACCGGCACCTATTCCTTCGAGGCAGGTTATAGTGGCACAAAGAAGGACGTGCAGTATGACCGGGAGAGCGGTACCATCTACAACGGAACCAATGGAGGAGACGAAAGCGGCTTCTATCCCCTGGAGAACCTCGGCTATGAGCAGCCCGGACTGCTGACGACAACCTCGGCCGTCGGCGCTACGCATAACGGCGGCTTTACCCTCCGCGGTGAGTCCCAGTTTGTGTACAACAAGGATTCCAACCTGTACTTCACCTTCACCGGCGACGACGATGTGTACATGTACATCAACGGCACCCTGGCTCTGGACCTGGGCGGCGCCCATGGCCGGAACAGCAAGACCGTTAACCTCAACGATCTGGACGCGACGAAGTATGGCCTGAAAGAAGGCCAGGTTGCCACCTTCACCTTCTTCTACATGGAGCGCTGCTCCGATGCCTCCACCTTCGGCATCGAGACCAACATGGAGCTGGTCCAGCGTGCTATCAACGTGGAAAAGAAGGCCTACGACACCAGCTATGCCAACGAGTATGCCTCCGGCACCGCTGTGATCAACGGCACCACCGTGGCCTATGATCTGATCGTCACCAACAAGAGCAACAGCCCCATGACCCAGATCAAGCTCACCGACACCGACAGCCTGGGCGGCAATGTAACTATCGGCAGCGGCGTGGATGTGTCTCCCGATGTGACGCCTGGTGCATCCAACGACAAGGGCACTGTGGCCCTGGGCCAGGGGAACGGTTATGTCCTCTTTATCACCGACAGCACCGGCACAGAGGTGGCAAATACCCGCAAGAGCCTCAGCAGCTTGCAGGCCCTGTCCGATGAAATTGCCGGGCTCACGCTGCCTGCCGGTCAGTCCCTGCATGTCCGCTTCCTGACGGCTAAAACGGAGATCAACGAATCCAAGATTCTGGATTACATCAACACCGTCGAGGTCAGCGCAACGGTCGGCGGCCAGGCCCTGTCCGACAAGGCCAGCCACGAGCTGTACAGCTACAATGCCAAGGATACCGGCAGAACCTATGTGGTGGACTTCGGCCTGCCCCTGAAGATTGAGGGTATTTTTGACACGGGTGCCCAAAGCAACATCGGCGATGTTTCTCTGAGTCCGAAGAATGAGCAGAAATATGGTACCGTTGATCCTAAGTTCAATGGCTACGACACGGTTCTGATTTATACCCTCAAGGCCAACACGACCATCAACGAGCCCGAGACCATTACGCTGGATGTTGTCTACAAGATCGGCAACAGCGACATCAAGCTGGAAAAGACCCTCACCATCATCCCCGCCAGCAATGTGTACTATGAGGACAGCCTGGCCGCCTTTACGGACGGCAGCGGCGCGGCTTCGGGCGCGGATTGGAGCATCGTGGGTACTGCGACTGATGAGCAGAAATCTGCCACCCAGGCCCTGGAGCAGCTGGGCAGCAGCGGCATCTACGGCAAAGACGATGCCTACAACAGCTCCTCCATGCTCTCCATGGGCACCGCCCACAAGGTCACCGTGACCGCCAACATGGCCGCAAATTGGGAGGGTGACACCACCTCCGCTTGGCCCACCGCTCAGTTTACCTTCAAGGGCACCGGCTTCGACATCATCTCCCTGACGGACAACACCTCCGGCGCGATTACCGTAAACGTATATCGGGGAACTGATTTGACCCAAAAGCCTTGTAAGCGATTCGCTGTTGATAACTATTATGGTTATAAACTCAATGCGGATGGCAGTTGGACTACGGTCAGTAGCACGGACAGCAATGCACTCTATCAGATTCCCGTTATAAAGGTTGACGAACTGACATATGGCGAGTATACAGTTGTTATCAGTGTGTTCTACAATGGCTTGTTCGATCAGACCGGAAATAGCAAATATAACTTCTGGCTGGACGCCGTTCGCATCTATGACCCCATGGGTGAGTATGCGGGCTACACCCAGGATAACGAGGGCTATCCCCAGTACATCAAGCTCCATGACGAAGTGGTGAAGGGGAAGGCGACGCCTGATGGTGAGACGGCAAAGACACTGTTCATCGACGGTGCAGAAAATGCTAACATTCAGCAGTACGCCAGTTATGGCCCCAACAACGAGGTCTACCTGATGAAGGGCCAGGCCATCACCTTCAAGATTCCGGCCAATGACAGAATCGCCAGCATCCAGATCGGCGCCAAGGCCCCCAATGGCAATACAACCATGACCGTGACCGGCACAAAAGATACGGTCCTGGCTACGGAGGCACTTTCCACCGCCACAGAGATGTATTACAAGATCAATGTGGATGTGTCGACGGCTGACCAAACGGTGGTAATTGCCAATAAGGACGGTACTGGCATCCTGTCCCTGACCAACCTGAAGATCACCTATGAAACCAAACCGGCAGAAAATGAGAAGGTCACCCTCGCTGCCCTGGACACCCAGGAGCAGGAGAGCGCTGTCAATCTGGTGCGGGCTCTGTTCACCGCGCCGGTGGCCACCTTCAGCCCGGAGACCTTCCAGGCCGATTGGGGCCGTGCGGTTCGCGCCGGTAAGCGGGCTACCCTGACGGTGAAGACCTCCGCGGACGTGGAAAGCATCACGGTGGACGGTCAGTCCATCACCAGCTATACTACCCGCACCCAGCGCACCGGCTGGGGCTGGTGGTCTCCCAAGGTCACCTATCACGTGTTCACCTACACCACCACCGCTCCCGCCCAGACCACGGACTACGCAGTCTGCGCAGTGAATGCGGAAGGTACTGCCAGTGAAGCGGTCACCGCCACCCTGACGGTGAAGCCCACCACCTGGTGGAACTGGTGGTTCTGAGAAAGGAGCAATCGAAACCATGAAATCTTATGTATCCCCTATCGTCAGCTTCGAGAGCTTCGAGTTGAGTTCCAGCTATGCGTCGGGATGTGAGTATAAAACAGGCCATGCAAAGGGGGATTGCGCGTACTACGTGCCCGGCGAAGGCAATATCTTCCTTGAAGGAATAACGAACTGTGAAATTACTCCTCCTGGGGGACAGTACGGCAAAATCTGCTATAATGTTCCCACAGGCTCGAACAACATTTTTACATCCTGACTCAACTGAACACCCTGAAAGAGCCCTGCCCCCATGGGGCGGGGCTCTTTGCAAAGGAGCAATGTATGAAACGAACCATCAAGTGCGCCGCCCTGCTGCTGGCCCTGGTGCTGCTGTGCGCCGGGTGCGGCAAAAAGCAGCCCGCCCAGCCCGACCAGTACGGCCTGGCCCCGGAGCCCTCCAAGCTGGACGGCGTGGCTATCGGCAATGACCTGGAGATCGTCAGCACCGGGCGCTACGCCGGCCTGTTTGTGGAGGACGGCAGCGACGAGACCGTGTCCGACGTGTTCTGCATCCGCGTGAAGAACACCGGCTCCACCGGCGTGCAGTACGCCCACATCACCCTCACCCGGGGCGGGGAGTGCTACGAATTTGACATTACCACCCTGCTGCCTGGGGAGACGGTCCAGGCCCTGGAGCTCAGCCGCCAGACCCTGCCGGAGAAACCGGCGGAGCTTACCGCCGCCGTGACCACCTATGCCCCCTTCAGCGAGACGCCCTCCATGCACGACGACGTGCTGGAGGTGGCCGCGTCCCAGAACGGCATCACCGTTACCAACCGCTCCGACGCCGCCATGTCCCAGGTCTATGTCTACTACAAAAACGCCAGCGGCGACCTGCTGCTGGGGGGCATTACCTATCGCGCCGGGCTGACGGACCTGGGCCCCGGCGAGACCCGGACCTGCTACGCCGGGCACTACAGCCAGGACTCCAGCCGCCTGCTTTTCGTGACCTATGCCCCGTAAGCTGTACCGCTTCGGCGGCATGACCTTCGTCCTGGAGGCGGATTCGCCCATCGCGGACTCGCCTATGTGCGAGCCCTTCCGGGTAGGGGCGGGAGAACCGGCGGACCATACCGTCCGACTGACCTTCAACGACCGGGTACCCGACCCGCCTCAGAACGCCCTGCGCCAGGGGCCGCTATACCGCTGGTACACCGGCGGCGCCCGCTGCACCCTGCAGCGCTACAGCGCTCCCGGCAGAACGCCGCAGTTCACCTACGCCGAGACCCGCCCCGGCCATACGGACCTGGTGTTCGCCGAGAGCTACCGGACCGGTGCGTCGGCCCGGGTGGTGCTGGAGTCGGCGGGGCTGTTCGACATCCTGGCGGATGCCGGGATGCTGGTGCTGCACAGCGCCTATATCGTCACCCGCCAGGGGGAGGGCATCCTGTTCTCCGGCCCCAGCGGCATCGGAAAAAGCACCCAGGCCGCCCTGTGGCAGCGCTATGGGGCCGCGCAGACCGTCAATGGCGACCGGGCCCTGGTCCGGCCCGACACCGGGACCGTCAGCGGCGTCATGTATGCCGGTACCTCCGGCATCTGCCGGAACGTCACTGCGCCGCTGCGGGCGGTGGTGCTGCTGCATCAGGCCCCGGAGAGCCGGGTGACGGATATCCGGCCCCAGGAGGCCTTTGCCCGGGTGCTGAGTCAGTGCGCCTATTACCAGTGGGACCCCGCCTCCGCCGCGCGGATGACGGAGCTGGCGGCCCGGCTGGTTACCAACGTACCCGTCCGGCAGCTGGACTGCCGGGCGGATGAGAGCGCCGTCCGGGCGCTGGAAGAAGCATTAAGGAGGACCTGAAATGGAATTCAGCAGCACGGAGCCCCGGCTGTCATCGTACCTGCACGCCAGGGCCTGCCGGTCCGGAACGCCCCTGGCCGGGAATTTTGAGCTGACGGCCCGGTGCAACTTCAACTGTAAAATGTGCTACGTCCACCTGACGGCGGAGGAGCAGCAGCGCCGGGGCCGGGAGCTTACTGCCGACGAATGGCTGGCCATCGCCCAGGAGGCCCGCAGCCGGGGCATGCTGTTCCTGCTGCTGACCGGCGGCGAGCCGCTGATCCGCAAGGATTTCCGCTATTTGCTGACGGAGCTGAAGAAAATGGGGCTGTTGGTGTCGGTGAACAGCAACGGGTCCCTTATCGACCGGGACTGGCTGGACTTTTTCCGGCACGAGCCGCCGTTCCGCTTCAACATCACCCTCTACGGGGCCAGCGATGCCGCCTATGAGCGGCTGTGCGGCCGTCCCATGTTTGCCCGGGTCACGGAGAATATCCGGGCCCTGCGGGAGCTGGGCGTGGGGGTAAAGCTGAACGTGTCCATGACGCCGTACAACGTGGCGGATATGGCGGAAATTTACCGCATCGCCCAGGAGCTGGGCACCCCCATGCAGCTGGCTACCTACATGTTCCCGCCTATCCGGCGGGACGAGGCGCTGGTAGGCAGCAACGACCGGTTCACCGCCTGCCAGGCGGCGGAATACAGCGTCCAATGGGATCGGCTGCGGCTGACCCCGGAGCAGTTCCGGCAGCGGGCCCAGGCCATGAAGCAGGGCCTCGCCCTGCCGTCGGAGGATGATGTCTGCGACGGTACACCCGGCGAGGGTGTGGCCTGCCGGGCCGGGCGCAGCGCCTTCTGGATCAACTGGCAGGGCGGCATGACTCCCTGCGGCATGATGACGCAGCCGCTGTTTTCCGTGCCGGAGCTGGGCTTTGCCCAGGCATGGGAGCGGACCAGGGCGGCCACGGAGCGGATCCGTCTGCCGGGGGCCTGCGCGGGCTGCCGGCTGAAGGAGATTTGCCATGCCTGCGCCGCCATGTGCGTGACGGAGACCGGACATTTCGACACGAAGCCGGAATATGTCTGTGAAATGACCCATGAGACGGTCCGACGGACCATCGAGGAGGCTGAAAATGGAAATTCGTAAGCAGCTGGTAAAGCGCAATATCGCCGGGGACGTGATCCTGGTGCCTATCGGCGATGCATCCCTGGAGCTCAAGGGCCTGGTGACTCTGAACGAGACCGGTGAGCTGCTGTGGGACAGGCTGCCCCAGGCGGCGGATGCGGCGGATCTGGCGGCGGCGCTGCGGGCGGAGTACGATGTGGACGAGCCCACGGCGCTGCAGGACGCACAGGCGTTCCTGGACGCCCTGCGGCAGCTGAATATTGTCTGAAACGAACCCTCCGGCTTCGGGCCGGAGGGTTCGTTTTTGCGCGGCGCCGATTGTAATACCCGGCAGTTTGTGGTAGAATCGGTTGAACAGCGTTTCGGATATTTGGGCAGACTCGGGGGGAGTGACAACGTGGACAGAGAAGCATTTGACCGGAAATATACCCGGCGCCTTAACCCGCAGCAGACGGAAGCTGTCCATGCCGTAGACGGCGCAGTGCTGCTGCTGGCGGTGCCCGGCAGCGGGAAGACCACCGTACTGGTGACCCGTCTGGGCTACATGCTGTGCTGCTGCGGCATCGCCCCGGATCAGATCCTGACCATGACCTATACCCGGGCTGCCACCCGCGAAATGAAGCAGCGCTTTTCCCGGCTGTTCGGGGATGACTGCCCGCAGATTCCGCAGTTCCGCACCATCAACGGCGTCTCCTCCAAGATCATCTCCTTCTATACCCAGGACCACGGAAAGGGCCAGGCCTTCCCCCTGATAGAGGATGAGGGCGCTCTTGCCAGGCTGATTTCGGACCTGTACCGGGAGCTCAGCGGTGAATATGCCACCCAGAGCGTTACGAAAGGGCTGCGCAGATGCATTGCATACGCAAAGAACATGATGCTGAACCAGGAGGAAATCAGCCAACTGGACACGGGGTTCGAAAAATTCCCGGAGCTGTACAGCCGGTATAACCAAACCCTGCGCAGGCAGCGCTGGATGGATTATGACGACCAGATGGTATACGCCAAAACCATTCTGGAGCGGTATCCCCATGTGCTGGCTCATTTTCAGGAGGCTTTTCCCTATATCTGCGTGGACGAGTCCCAGGACACATCCCGGATCCAGCATGCCATCATCAACCTCCTGGCCCGGAAATCCGGGAATATTTTCCTGGTGGGCGACGAGGATCAGAGTATTTACGGCTTCCGTGCCGCTTATCCGGATGCGCTGATGCAATTTGAGCGCACCTATCCCGGAGCCCGGGTGCTGCTGATGGAGGAAAATTATCGCTCCACCCCGGAGATTCTCCGGACAGCGGATGCATTTATCCGGCGGAACCACGACCGCCGCCCCAAAACCATCCGCCCCACCAGGGCCTCCGGCGCAGGCGTGCACCTGGTCCGGGCGGCGGACCGTGCCGCCCAATACGCGTGGCTCATTCACGCGGCGGCGCACTCCGACGGACAAATCGCCGTCCTGTACCGCAACAACGACAGTGTCCTGCCGCTGATCGACCTGCTGGACCGGCGCGGGATACCCTATCGCTGCCGCCAGACGGATGACACATTCTTTACCCACCGGATCGTCACAGACATTCTGGATATCATCGCCTTTGCCCACGACGGGCAAAACACGGAGGTATTCCTGCGTATCTATTATAAGCTGGGCGGCGGGATCTCCAAAAAAGCGGCGGAGTTCGCCTGCGAAAAAAGCGCCGCCTCCGGAAAGCCCATTCTGCAGGAGCTGCTGCGCTTTCCGCAGCTGCCCACATTCGTGCGGGACAGCGTGACCGGCCTGATCAGCCTGCTGCCCCGGCTTTTGACGGACCCGGCACAGCGCGGCCTGGACTGCATCTGGCAGGGGCTGCGCTACCGGGACTATGTGGAGCGGCAGCAGCTGGACGGCAACCGGTTTGAGATCCTCCGCCTGCTGGCGGCGCAGGAGCCCAGCCTGGACGGGCTGACGGACCGCCTGGCGTACCTGCGGGATCTGGTGACCCGGCCCCCGGCGGCGCCCGACGCCGGCGTGCTTTTGTCCACCGTGCATTCCAGCAAGGGGCTGGAATACGACACCGTATATCTGCTGGATGTGCTGGACGGCATTCTGCCTGCGGCCGACCCCAAGGAACCGGAGGATCAGAAGCTGTACCAGGAGGAACGCAGGATCTTTTATGTGGCTATGACCCGGGCGAAGGATCATCTGTTCCTGTTCTCCTGCTTGGACCGGGAATCCTCCTTTATCCGGGAATTGCAGAAGGACTTGCCTGTGGAGATATCGGAGGCTGACGACGTGTTCGGCTCCGTGGAGATCGACCCCTGCGGAAAGCCGTATCACCACGCCCGGAAGGGCCGCGGAACGGTTCTGGCCTGCTGCCAGGGACGGTGCCTCGTTGAATATTCCGGCGGGGAGATGCAGCTTCTGACCGTGGGTGAGATGTACGACCAGCGAAGGCTCCTGCAAAGGCTTCCGGAAAAGCCCGCCGTCCGGAAAGAGGGGGTCTCGGCTGCCGGAGCGATCGCGGGGCGGAGCGTGGTCCACACGGTCTTTGGACCGGGGCGTATTACGGCCTACAAGGACCCCGTCGTTACCATACGCTTTCCGAAGTCGGGTGAAAAACACTTTATCCTTTCGGAGTCCATAAAGCGCGGGCTGCTGCGCTATGAGGACGGAGCGACCGGATGAAAGGAGAGCACTCTGCCATGCCTGATGCCGCCGTTGCCCACTATCACCTGCCGGGGCTTTTTGAGTTTTACGATTTTTACCGGGCGTTTTTGCCACTGTACCGGCGGCACCGGGAATATTTTTACGATTGGTGCGATATTGCATCTCTGTATGGCGCTCCGGAGGGCTGCCTTTGGGGCGGCGGACGGATCGGGTCCGGGAACTGCGATCCCCGGGACGTTCTGGCTTTGACCCGGGAGTACGGCATTTCCGCCCGGCTGACCTTCAGCAATTCCCTGCTGCGGCCGGAGCACCTGGCGGATCGGGGCTGCAACCGGCTGTGCCGCCTGTTTGCCGGAAGCGCAGGTCCGCAAAACGGCGTCATCGTCCACTCGGAGCTGCTGCTGGAGCACCTGCGCAGCGTGTATCCGGAGCTGTATCTTGTTTCATCCACCACCAAGGTGCTTACAGATTTTGCCGCTTTGCGGCAGGAGCTGAAGCGGCCGGAGTTTCGCTGCGTGGTACCGGATTTTCGGCTGAACCGGGCCTTTGACCGGCTGGATACCCTGCCCCAGGCGCTGCGGGACAAGGTAGAATTTCTGTGCAACGAGTGCTGTGATTTCGGCTGCCGGGAGCGGCGGGCCTGCTATGAGGCCGTCAGCCGGGAAAATCTGGGAGAGGGCGGCCCGGTCCACCGCTGCGCATCCCCGGACGCCGCCGGAGGCTATCGCTTTTCCCGGGCCATGGAGAATCCCGGCTTCATCGGGGTGGACGACATCCGGAGCACGTATCTGCCCAAGGGCTTTTCCCAATTCAAGATCGAGGGCCGGAGCCTGGGCAGCGCTCTGCTGCTGGAGTTTCTGCTGCACTATCTGACCCGGCCCCCATACCACATTCATGTCCGGGAGGCCCTGTATCTGGACAATGGGCTGGACCTGTTCTGACCGCAAAAAATACTCCCTTGTGCCGCAGCACAAGGGAGTATCAGCCTGTTCAGATCATTATTCCATATCCACGGTGATGTTGTCGGTGCCGTGCCGCTCAAATTCTCCCAGATATTCGTCCATCCGGCTCATGACCTCGTCATAGTTCTCCTCGGTAATAGGGGGATCGTCCATGTCCCGCAGGGCCAGCTCCTGGGCCAGAATTTCAAAGAACGTGTTGTCCTCATAGGCCATGATGGCCTCATGGATGCCGCCCTCGGCAAAGGCCCGAGAGGGGATCAGCTCCCCCTGATACAGCTCCGTCAGCCCCGCCATGCCGTGGCTCAGGCAATAGGAAAAGATCAGGCTCTCCACCTGGTCATACTGCCGGATGCGGTCGTCGCCCCGGGTGGAGTTAAGCACCCAGTTGCCGATATACACCAGGTCCAGCAACCGCCGGAATTGTTTCTCTGTCAGCTTGATCTCCATAAAAACACCTCCATCTGGCCGGAGCGCTGCGTCTTTATGCACAGTATAGCAGACTCAGGCGGAAAAAACCACTGAAAATACCGGGGAAACTCCCCAAATTTTGACTTGAGTATCCGGTCGTTCCATAGTATAATTGATTAGTTATGAGAATCAGGAGGTGGATGTATGGATACTCGCCCCATCGGGGTTTTTGACTCGGGTCTGGGGGGCCTGACGGCGGTGCGGGAGCTGCGGCGTCTGCTGCCCTCTGAAAACATTATATACTTCGGCGACACGTCCCGTGTGCCCTATGGCGGGCGCTCGGCAGAAATCCTGCTGAAATACGCCCGGCAGGACGTGCGCTTTCTGCGCACCTTTGACATCAAGGCCATTCTGGTGGCTTGCGGCACCGTGTCCACTACGGCGCTGCCCCAGCTGCGGAGGGAGAGCGACATCCCCATCCTGGGCGTTGTGGAGCCTGCGTGCCGCCGGGCGGCGGCCGTGACCCGGAACAAGCGGGTGGGCCTCATCGCCACCGCCGCCTCCGTCCGCAGCGGCGCGTATCAGCGGATTTTGCAGGAGCTGGACCCGGATGTTGCCGTCACGGCCCGGGCGTGCCCGCTGTTTGTGCCGCTGGTGGAAAACGGCCGCTTCCGCCGGGGCGATCCGGTCATCGAAACGGTGGCCCGGGAGTATCTGGAGCCCCTGCGGCAGGAGGGACTGGATACCCTGATTTTAGGCTGCACCCACTATCCCCTGCTGACGGATATCATCGGGGATATCATGGGCCCCGGCGTCACCCTCATCAATGCCAGTGAGGAAGGAGCCTGGGAGCTGAAGCGCACCCTGCGGTCCATGGACCTGCTGGCCCCGGAGAAGCAGACCGGTCAGGCTACCCTGTGCGCCAGCGACCAGCCGGAGGATTTCGGCGCCCTGGCGTCGTACTTCCTGCGGGAGACACTTAGCCACCCGGTGCGGCCGGTGGATATCGACCGGTACTGAGCCGTGGAGGGAGCCGTTCACATTGCCGTCACCAGCCGCAGCCTGTTTGACGGCGGCAGCGAGAGGCTGCACTATGACGGCAGCGGGACCCTGCGGCGGACCGCCGCCGGGTGGGACCTGCCCTATAGCGCCGCCTGCCGGGAAAATGGCGCCGCCATTGCCTCCCGCATCCGCCTGACGGAGGAGCCCCGGCGGGCCATCCTGTGGACCCTGGGGCCAGACGGCTACGGCCTGCCCCTGGACCAGGCGCACGAGACGCAGGCGCGTCTGCCCATGGGGCTTACCGTTACTGTCCGGACCCAGATGCTGGACTTTTCCCTGGAGGGACCGGAGGGCTGCATCAACCTTGCCTATACGCTGCTGGACCGGGGACTGCCTCTGAGCCGGATGCAGCTGACCATACGAATCACAAAAGAAACATAAGGAGAGCATCACCATGAATATGATCCAAAACGCCAAGGACCAGGTGCTGGACCTGACCGTTGCCGCCTATGGCAAGGCCGCGGCCCAGGGGCTGCTACCGGAGGACGTGGCCGTGACCCCGTCGGTGGAGATCCCCAAGGACACCGCCAACGGCGACTATACCACCACCTTCTGCCTGGCCGCCGCCAAGGCCCTGAAAAAGAACCCCCGCCAGGTGGCCCAGATCCTGATGGACCACATGGACCTGGCAGGGTCCTACTTCACCTCCGTGGAGATGGCCGGTCCCGGCTTTCTGAATTTCCGCCTGGGGGACAAGTGGTTCCGGGATACCGTGGCCTGCGTGGAGCGCGAGGGCGCGGACTATGGCTGCAACGACACCCTGAAGGGCCAGAAGATCATGGTGGAGTTCGTATCCGCCAACCCCACGGGCCCCATGCACATGGGCAATGCCCGAGGCGGCGTCCTGGGCGACACCCTGGCCTCCGTGCTGCAGAAGTCCGGGGCCAACGTGTGGCGGGAGTTCTATGTCAACGACGCCGGCAACCAGATCGAGAAATTTGCCAAGAGTCTGGAGGCCCGGTATCTCCAGATCATCAAGGGCGAGGACGCCGTGGAATTCCCCGAGGACGGCTACCACGGTGACGATATCCGGGAGCTGGCCCGCGCCTTCTATGAGAAGGAGGGGGACAAGTACCTGGACTGCGACGAAAAGACCCGCCACGATGCTCTGGCCCGGTTCGGCCTGGACAACAACATCCCCAAGATGCAGCGGGACCTGGCCCGGTACGGCATTGAGTACGACCAGTGGTTTTTTGAGTCCAGCCTTCACGAGAGCGGCTATGTGGCCGACTCCGTCCGGGCGCTGACGGATCTGGGCTTCACCTACGAGAAGGACGGGGCCCTGTGGCTGCACACCAGCTGGATCCTGGCGGAAAATCTGAAAAAAGCCGGCAAGTCCGATGCAGATATCGAGAGGCTGGGTCTGAAGGATGATGTGCTGCGCCGCGCCAACGGGTTTTACACCTATTTTGCCGCCGACATCGCCTATCACCGGAACAAATTCGCCGTTCGCGGCTTCGACAAGGTCATCAACGTCTGGGGCGCGGACCATCACGGCCATGTGGCCCGGCTGAAGGGCGCCATGGACGCTTTGGGTCTGGACGGTGAGCACCGGCTGGACATCGTGCTGATGCAGCTGGTGAAGCTGGTGCAGGACGGCCAGGTGGTGCGCATGTCCAAGCGCACCGGCAAGGCCGTGTCCCTGACGGATCTGCTGGATATGGTCCCTGTGGACGCCTGCCGCTATTTCTTCAACGCCAAGCCCGAGACCCAGATGGAATTTGACCTGGGACTGGCCGTCCGGGAGGACAGCGAGAACCCGGTGTATTATGTACAGTATGCCTACGCCCGGATCTGCACCCTGCTGAAGGCCCTGGCGGCGGAGGGATACACCGTCCCCGACGCGGCGGATGTGGACTTCACCCTGCTGTCCGGCGAGATGGAGCAGGCCCTCATCAAGAAGATCGCCTCCTATAGCCAGGTGGTGCGTCTGGCTGCCCGGGACTACGACCCCAGCCACATCAACCGCTATCTGACGGAGCTGGCCGGGGACTTCCACCGGTTCTATACCGCCTGCCGCATCAAGGGCGAGGAGCGCCCGGTACTGCTGGCCCGGCTGAAGCTGGCGGACACCGCCCGGTCCGTGCTGAAAAATGCCATGACCCTCATCGGCTGCACCGCCCCGGAGAAAATGTAATACAACGGGAAAAGAGTTCCTGATTTCTGATGAAATCAGGAACTCTTCCGCTTGTAAAAAGGATTTTTGACAGGCTGCAAACCTCCGGCTTAGCCGGAGGTTTTGATTACACCGTTTACACCGACTGCACCGTACCCACGAACAGGGGAATGCCGTCGGAGGTGGCCACCACGAACACGAAGGGGCGGTCCAGGCACATCTCCACCGGCTTTGCGCCGGGAGCCTCCGCGCATTTCAGATCCACGATGGCCTCGGTGTAGGCGGCGCCCTCCACGCCGTCCTCGTCCACCTTCACCCGGGCGGCCTGCATGACCACGGCCAGCACCGCCGCCTCATCACTGAGGGGAGAGAAGTCGGCCTTGCTCTTGTCAAAGGCGTCGGTAACGCCCATGTCCTGCAGCAGCTCTGCCAGGTCCATGGAGCTGTGTACGTCGAACTTGGGCACGGACCACCGGACGCAATGCCGGTCCTCCATGCTTGTCAGCTCCTCCAGCAGACCCTGGCGGCTCAGCAGGTCCGCCGTGCTGCGGCCCTGATCCGGCAGAGCCACGATCATCTGCATATTTCCCTGCAAGGGCAGGGACGCCGCCTGATATCCCCGGCCCCGGAGATATCGGGCCGCATCATCCTCCCGGTGCATGAAGTCCGCCGTCACCGCGCTGCCGGAGGCCGGGCGGAACTTCTGGGGATACGTATCCTCCTTTGCGAACTCCTGGAGCCAGCCGTCCTTGAAGTACACGGTGCTGTACAGCCGCAGCAGCTCCATGGGACTGGTCCGGATGGAGCCGGTATCTCCCTGGAGCAGACCGCCGGTCTGCTGGTCCAGCCAGGCAGCAATGGCCCGGTTTGCCTCCTGAGTGCCCATGGCTGCCTGATACACGCCGCACCGGTGGACTCCTGCCAGGCTGTCCAGCGCCGCCTGGTGGACGGTGCTGCCCTGGGCCACCCATGCCGACCCCGCCAGACGGCAGGTGGTGATGCCGTTGTCGCAGTACAGAGCCATCCACAGCTGCTGCACCTGCTGGCGCAGGGCCTCCGGGTCCTGGAGGTTCAGCAGCTGCCGCACCTGCTGGGACGTGTCGCCGCCGCTCAGGTCCGCCAGCATGGCCAGGGTCAGATACAGGCTCACCGGCGAATACACGGCGTTCTCCGTCTCTCCGGCCAGCAGCCGCAGGGATGTATCGGCGGCAAAGTCCCGCACCGCCGGGATATCCGGCTGGGCGGACAGCTTCCCCAGCTTGGCCAGGGTCTCCTGATAGGCTCTCATGGCCGCGTCATATGCGTCCATGTCCATGCTCCCTTGGCTGTCGGTGTAGTCCTCCATGCCGGGCCGCTGGGGATAGTCGGGATAGTCTGCCGCCGCCAGCTGGCAGGCCGCCAGCTCCTGAGCCGTGGCAGGCTCCACCGCCTCGCCGGTCTGGCGAAAAGCCCCGGAGGGCGTGGGCTGCGCCTCTCCTGTGCCGCACCCGGCCAGCATACACAGGGCCAGGGTCAGGCAGATCATGCGCAATAGCTTTTTCATGCGTTGTTCCTCCTTTTCCGGGGCCGTCGTCCCCTTTTTACTTCTTTAGACGGCGGCCGGCGGAAAAGGTTCCCGCCGGCCGCAATAGGAATGTATATTTTTCTGCCCCCCTATTACCTTTTCCGGAAACATCTGATACAATTATGGCATGCATGCCATAATGCATAGAAAGGATGTGATCCCCACGACCATTACCAGTGCCAGCCTGCCCGCTAAAAAGCGGATCCTCACCGTGTGCGTGAAGCTGTTTCTGGAACAGGGGTACAAGAAAACCACCGTTTCCGAAATCGTTCATAAGGCGTCGGTATCCAACAGCATTTTCCAGAACATTTTCCGGGCCAAGGACGGGGTCCTGACGGAGCTGGTGGAGTTCATGTTTTCCAACCAGTTCGCCATGGCCCGCACCACGGCGGGAGCCCAGCTGCCGCCGGTGTATGTCTACGCTGTGGAGACCGCCATCCAGATGACCCTGACGGAGCTCAATGAGAACCTGCGGGAGATCTATATCGAGGCATATACCCAGAAGGAGGCCTCGGACTATATCTTTCAGGAGACGGCCAAGGAGCTGTACCAGATCTTCGGGCCCTATCAGCCGGAGCTGACGGCCCGGGATTTCTATGCCATGGAGATCGGCTCGGCGGGCATCATGCGCAGCTATATGGCCCACCCCTGCGACGGGGAGCTGACCCTGGAGAAAAAGCTGCGGATGTTTTTGACCATGAGCCTGCGGGCGTACCGGGTCCCGGAGGCGGAGGTGGAGGGAGCCATCCGGTTCATCGAGGGGCTGAACATCCGCGCCATTGCCGAGCGGGTCATGGGGGAGCTGTTCCGGACTCTGGCCATGCATTTTGAGTTCTCCCTGCCGGATACCGCACCGGGACAGGGCGGGGACAGCCCGGGACAAGCCGGGACAACGTGAGGACAACGTGAGGACAAATGAGGACAAAAGGAAAGGAGACAATTCGATGAAGAAACGACTGCTCAGCCTTCTGCTCTGCCTGGTGGCGGTGCTGACGCTGCTGCCGCTTCCGGCTCTGGCCGACGGCGGCCACAGCCACTGCATCTGCGGCGGAGACGTCACCGCCGGCGATCATACCGGCCACACGGACGTGACCTATCAGCCGTGGAACGGCACCTCCGGCATTACCTATGCCAACGGAGCCGCCTATGTCTATCTGACGGGGAACGCCACCCTCAGCGGCCATCTGACGGTGGATGGCAAAACACTATATCTGTGCCTGAACGGCAAGACCCTTGCCAGCAACGGCACAGCCAAGATTCAGGTCAAAAACGGCGGCCGGCTTGTCCTCTGTGACTGTCGGGGCGGCGGCACCTTCAAGGGTGCGACGCAGAGTGTCTGGGGCGGTGCCTGCATTTACCTTTATACCAGCACACTGGATATGTTCGGCGGCAAGCTCACCGGCGGCAAAGTCACCGGCAAAGGCGGCGGCGGAGCCATCGCTCTGGATGACCAGCAGTGCATATTCAATATGTACGGCGGCGAGATCTCCGGCAACAACGGCAAGAACTACGGCGGTGCCATTTTCCGGAAATTCAATGCAAACATGCCGAACACCACCGGCGGCACTTTCAATATGTACGGCGGCGCCATCAAGAATAACACCGCCAAGAACGGCGGCGCCTTCTTCTCCACCACCGGCGGGACCATCAATATGACCGGCGGCACCATCTCCGGCAATACAGCGACCATGAACAGCAACGATGCCGGCGGCGGCGCCATCTATATGCGCGGCAACGGGAAGATCAACATTTCCGGCAGCGCACAGATCACCGGCAATTCCTCCAGTCTGGACGGCGGCGCGATTCTGATGGGTTGGGGCGAGATCAACATTTCCGGCAGCGCGAAGATCAACAGCAATACCGCCAGCCGCTGGGGCGGTGCCATCTGCCTGCGCCAAGATTCTAATCAGTCGACAATGCTCTACATGCGGGGCGGCGAGATCTCGGGCAACAGGGCCAATTCAGAGGGCGGCGCGGTTCATGTGTTTGACAAGGACTGTCAGTTCTTCCTCTATGACGGCAAGATCACCGGAAACACCAGCGGCGACGGCGGCGCCATCTATCTGAATCAGGAGCCGTCGTGGCTGATTATGCAAGGCGGCGAGATTTCCGGCAATACGGCCACCGGCAACGGCGGCGGCGTATATATTTACCGCACCGGCTCGGTCTGCCAACTCTATGGCGGTAAGATCGAGAATAACAAAGCCAGCGGCAATGGCGGCGGCATTTATATCAACCCCAGCAACAGCGGCCAGCTGAGGGTCGGAAACAAGCCCCTCGTGCAGAACAACACGGTTTCCGGCAAAGCCAACAATGTGTATCTGCCCTCCGGCAAGACGCTGACCATCGAGATCGACATGTCCAAAGGCGCGTCCATCGGCGTTACCACCGCGAATATCAGATACCCCGTGGCATTTTCTAATAGTTACAAAAAAGACTACGCGAATTCCTTTTTCGCGGATGACGCCAATGCCTACGTGGAGTATAAGGATGACCAGAGGCTGTACCTGGTCAGCGACGTACCCCTGGTGACCTATGACGTTACGGTAGAGACCGAAGGCGGCGGCACGGCGTCTGCGTCCCCCGAAACTGCGGCGGCGGGCACCGAGATCACCCTCACCGCCGTCCCCGCACCGGGATACGCCTTCGATCACTGGGAGGTGGTCAAAGGCGATGTGACCATCACCGGCAACCGATTTCTTATGCCCGCCGGAGCCGTCACCGTGAAGGCGGTGTTTACGGCCAAGACCTTCACCATGTACTATGACCCGGGCGACGGCAGCACGCCTCAGAGCAGAAGCCTGGGCTGGAACGACTATGTTCTGGCAGGCGTGTCCGACCCCACCCGGCCCGGCTATACCTTTCTGAACTGGATGTACGGCAGCAGGCCGGTGGCAGACAACGACACCTACAGCGGCCTGGTCCAGAGCGATGCGGTGGCCAGCGCTACCCTTACCGCCGCATGGCAGCTGATCCCGTACACCATCACCTATGACCTGGATGGCGGAACGGCCGACGGCAATCCCACCGGGTACAGCGTGGAGTCCGCTGCCATCACCCTGGTGAATCCCACCCGGGAGGGCTATGACTTCACCGGCTGGAGCGGCACGGGCCTGACGGGGGCGGATAACCTGACCGTGGTCATCCCTGCCGGCAGCACCGGTGACCGCAGCTACACCGCCCACTGGGCCAAGCAGCACGTTCATGTGTTCGACCAGCAGCTGATCCTGCCTCAGGCCCTGAAGACTCCCGCCGACTGCACCCACGACGCAGTATATTATCTCAGCTGCGTCTGCGGTCTGGTCAGCACCGACGATAACCAGGTGTTTACCGCTGTCGGAACGGCTCTGGGCCACGATTGGGGTCAGCCCCGGTGGCAGTGGACCGGCTTCGCTGCCCAGGCTGTCTTTGCCTGCTCCAGGGATGCCGGTCATGTGGAGACGCTGACGGCCGATGTTGCCAGCGAAGTTACCACCGCTCCGGGCTGTGTCACCGACGGCGTTCGGACATATACCGCCACAGTGACGCTGGAGGGCCGGACCTATACGGACACCAAGACGGAGTCTATCCCCGCCGCGGGGCATGACACGGCGCTGAAGAACGCCAGGGCGGCTACCTGCACGGAGGACGGCTACACCGGGGACGAGGTCTGCCGCACCTGCGGCGAGACCGTGAAGCAGGGCGCTGTGATTCCCGCCACGGGGCATGACACGGCGCTGAAGAACGCCAGGGCGGCTACCTGCACCGAGGACGGCTACACCGGGGACGAGGTCTGCCGCACCTGCGGTGAGACCGTCAGGCAGGGGACTGTGATTCCCGCCACGGGGCATGACTTCCAGGACGGCAAGTGCGTCAATTGCGGCGCGGCAGACCCTGATTACCGGCCTGCGAAGCCTGAGAATCCCGGCGTCAAGACCGGGGACGCCGGCGTGCTGCTGTATGCGGGCCTGATGCTGCTGACCCTGACCGGCAGCGCATGGGTCCTGGGCAGAAAGCGTACCCGGTAAAGAAAAACACATAGCGGAAGGGCCGGCCCTTACGGGTCGGCCCTTCTGCCAATTCGGGCAGGATATTGACGGCTCCCGCCGCCGGGATTGGGCAGCAAAAAAGCCCGATATAATCGGGCTTTTCGCAGGAGACATCTATTTTGTCTCCACATTATGGCGCGGAAGGAGGGATTTGAACCCTCGCGCGTGGTTTAGACGCCTACTCCCTTAGCAGGGGAGCCCCTTCGGCCACTTGGGTACTTCCGCATGCGGTATGAAAAAACTGGCGGAGAGAGTGGGATTCGAACCCACGGATGCTTTCACATCGCCGGTTTTCAAGACCGGTGCTTTCAACCACTCAGCCATCTCTCCGTGCGCGCAAAAGCATGACAGACTCAAACGCAGGACTTATTCTACCACACTCCGTGCCGCCTGTCAACGAATTTCTGAACTGCCGGGCATGTTTTTTTGCTCTCTGTCGAGAGAACGGAGAAAAAAGGGAAGGGAAAGACTGTACAAACCGCCGGCACTGTGCTATACTATGTATAAGCCGTGGAGTATCCACGGACTGTTTGTATGCTGCGCGGGGCCAATGGGCCCATGCGTTCATGTATAACCGGGACACACCGGAGGTCCACTCCCTCCCCGTGCTTCCCTCTTGATCCACACGGCAGACGGGCGCGATTCCCGGACTCCGGCGGCGATGCAGGGTCGGCCGGCGGACGGGTGCGTCCCGGCTTTTCTGCGCCCATTTTGCGGCGTGTGCCGTGGGGAGAACAACCCACTATAAAGGAGAATTTGCAAAAAATATGGCAGAAAAACTGAAAATCATCCCTCTGGGCGGTCTGAATGAGATCGGCAAGAACATGACCGCCTATGAGTACGGCGGCGAGATCATCGTGGTGGACTGCGGCATGGCCTTCCCCGGCGACGACATGTACGGCATCGACTGTGTCATCCCCGATGTGTCGTATCTGGTGAAAAACAAGTCCCGGCTGCGGGGCCTGTTCATCACCCATGGCCACGAGGATCACATCGGGGCCATCCCCTATGTGCTCAAGCAGATCAACATGCCTATTTACTGCACCCGCTTCACCGCCGGACTCATCAAGCTGAAGCTCCAGGAGCACCGGCTGCTGGACAGCACCAAGCTGGTGACGGTGGAGGCAGGCCAGACCGTGAAGGCCGGCAAGTTCCAGGTGGAGTTCATCCATGTGAACCACTCCATCGCCGACTCCGTGGCCTTCGCCATCCATACCCGCATGGGCACCGTGGTCCACACCGGAGACTTCAAGATCGACTCCACTCCCATCGACGGGGAGGTCATCGACCTGGCCCGGTTCGGCGCCCTGGGCAAGGAGGGTGTCCTGGCCCTGCTGGCGGACTCCACCAACGTGGAGCGCCCGGGCTATACCATGAGCGAGCGCACCGTGGGCAAGACGTTTATCCGGCAGTTCACCGGGTGCAAAAAGCGCATTATCGTCACCACCTTCGCCAGCAATGTCCACCGCATCCAGCAGGTCATCGACGCCGCCGCCGCCTGCGGGCGGAAGGTGGCCGTCACCGGCCGCAGCATGGAGAACATCATGAAGGTGTCCACGGAGCTGGGGTATATGAAGCTGCCCAAGGGCACGGTGATGGACATCAACCGCATCAAGGGCCTGCCGCCCCAGCAGCAGGTCATCATCACCACCGGCAGCCAGGGCGAGGAAATGAGCGCCCTGTACCGCATGGCCTTCTCCACCCACAAGCAGATCGACATCGGCCCCCAGGACAAGGTCATTATTTCCGCCTCCGCCATTCCCGGCAATGAGGTGACGGTGGGCCGGGTCATCAACGAGCTGTTCCGCAAGGGGGCCGACGTGGTGTATGACAAGGCGGACATGCTGCATGTGTCCGGCCACGCCTGCCAGGAGGAGCTGAAGATCATCCACGCCCTGACCAAGCCCCGGTTCTTCATCCCTCTGCACGGCGAGCAGCGGATGCTGCAGATCCACAAGCGGGTGGCGGAGTCCATGGGCATGGATCCCAACAGCATCTGCGTGGCTGAAAACGGCTCCGTTATCGAGCTGACCACCAAGCACATGAAGTGCGAGACGTCCGTTCCCGCCGGAGAGGTGTTTGTGGACGGCTCCGGCGTGGGCGATGTGGGGGCCGTGGTCCTCAACGACCGGAAGCTCCTGGCCGAGGACGGCATGGTGGTCATTGTGCTGCCCATGTCCTCCCACGACCATCGGCTGCTGTGCCAGCCGGAGATCGTCACCCGGGGCTTTGTATATGTCAAGGAATCCGAGGAGCTTTTGCAGGAGCTGCGGGACATCTCCGAGAACGCCGTGGACGGCATGTCTGCCCGGCGGCGGAAGGACCAGGGCGAGGTGTGCAAGACCGTCCGCGCTGCCGTCAGCAGCTATCTGTTCAAGCATACCAAGCGCAGCCCCATGGTGATTCCTATGGTGACCATGCTGTGAGCGCAAGATGATGTGTATTTAGTGCAATATAATGACAAAACCCCTTCCGCTGCTGCGGAGGGGGTTTTGTGCTGGGGGGGCTCTGCCCCTCCCACTTTGCTATGCGGTTTATTCCCGGGGAGCATCCGGCGCTTCCGGGGGTTCCGGCGACGGAGAAGCCTCCCCGGCGATGGTGGGGATAAAGGCCCGGGCGATCTTTCCCCGGCCCCGGTGCTTGATATAAAAGTATCCGATGGTGCTGAACACCACGGCGCCGATGAAGTTTACGAACAGGTCCGCCATGGTGTCGTACAGGCCAATGTCCAGATACCCGTCGAAGCCCAGGTCCCGGCCGTTGACGGCCACGGAGGTGATATCGTCGATGGTGACGGGGATGTTGCTGTTGGTGGGGTCCAGCATCACGGAGGTGACGGAGTGGACAATGGTGTCCTTCTGCATGTCCATGTGGAACACCCGGTCCATGCCAAACTCGAAAAACTCCCACAGAACGCCCACGGTCATGGAAAAGCAGAAGGCGGCCAGGGCCACATATACCGGCGACAGCTGGAATTTGATGCGGCTGTTGCGGTTGAGAATATCGATCAGAGCAAAGCCTGTGGCGGCGCAGAGAAAGCCGGTGGTGGTGTGGAGCATGGAGTCCCAGTGGGGGTAGGTGATGAAATAGCAGCCCAGCTCGCCCAGAATTTCCGCCGCGAAGATGAACAGCAGGATGATGATCTCCAGGGTGGAGGGCAGCTCAATGCCGAAGTTCTGCTGGATGAAAAACGGCAGCATGAACAGCACCAGCACCAGCAGGCAGATAAACGCGCTTTCATACTCCTGCCGGATGATGGAGGACACCAGGGTGCCGATAACGATAAGACGCAGCACCAGATATACGGCAAACACAGACGGCTGACGGCGGATGATGGGGCCCAGGTCCCGGAGGTTATGACGGGGCGGTTTGGGGGGATGTTTCATAACGGATTCCTTTCTCGTTGTGGTGTTGGCCTGATAGACAAAGAGCCGCAAAACTCGACGGTTCTGCGGCTCACTGGTACCCCCGACCAGACTCTAACTGGTGGCCTACCGCTTAGGAGTAGACCCGATACGATGAAACCAAGTGCAACACAGTGCAAGAAAATCCTTGGAAATACAAGGTTTTTCACTGTTTCAAATCCTATCTGGTATCAAGCTTCATAAGCATTTTCATAGGGATTTTACACCGTCCAATTGGCTCGAAATTAGCAAGGCTTTCGATTTTCGGTGGACGTTGCAAGTGCAAGCAAATTCCTCTATGTAACTTCTCGTGATACGAAATGATAGGAAATCCTATTCATTCTCGTGCGGAGGCGCTGATGTCTTTAGACACCATCTTAGTCTGTTTAATATATCATTTCAAAATAGATTTTTCAACCAGCATTATTAAGAATTTCAAAGGTTTTTTCAGACTCAATGATTCTATGTAATTTAGACCCGCCGAAGCAGGTCTTTTTTTATTTCAGCATAATCTCTCTATCCTCAGCGCCGAGCATATAAGCACCCTTGGCAAAAGCATCCCTTGCCAGAAGCTCTGCTACATCAACCCTATCGAACAGCATCCATATTTCTTTCTCTTTCGGAGTCAGTTCATGGCTATGGTCAAACAAATGCTCAAGTCCCAATCCTTCAAGCAATGCCGACTTTGCTGCTTTGTATTCCTCAGCTCTGCCAACATATTCGTCGTTCCTTTCCTTGGAAAATGCCTCGATATTGTCAGCTCTCAGATGCTCGTAATACTCGTCCATAAAGATTCTATCCATACTCGTTGACCTCCATAACAAAAAAATAAGGGCAGACCCTTTTACAGCTATTGTAGCTATGTAAAAGGATCTGCCCTTGCAGTTACTATAATGTTTTTGCCAGCGACTTCAGGAGTGCTGCCATTTCCGGATTTTGCAGAAGCTTCAGAAGAAGTTCTTTATCATCAGCGGAGCTTTCCGTTGCGGCTGGTTGAACCGGCTCAGGCGTTGCCCGTCTGCCTGAGTAGAACGCAGCTTCCATTCTTTCAGCGTTCAGTCTGCGGTCATCGTCGATGATATGGGAGTAAACATCCGCTACCATCTTGACCTGTGCATGACCGGAATCGCCTTGAACGGATTTCATATCGCCGCCGTTCAGCTTCAGCTTGTAAGTGATACTGGAATGTCGGAGACTATGGAAAACCACTTTCGGCAGTCCCTTCTCCTCAATCAGCTTATTGAAAGCACGGTTGATAACCTGCCCCTCAATCGGCTTGCCATTGGAAGAACAGAAAACCAGATTGAAGTCTACGAACTCGTCACCGAAAAGGTCTTTCAGTTCTTCGATGTCAGCCTTTCGCTGTACCAACATTTCCGCTACGGTTTTCGGTAAGAACACCTTGCGGACACTTGTTTTGGTCTTAGGAGTTTTGAGAACCAATGCGGTATGCGTACTGGCGAAGGTCGGTGGGAACTTGAACATGATGTCCTTACCGTCCAGATCTGCCATCGCTTCACGATTTACTCTCTGCAACTCCTTTTCAACGAAGATGCTTGCCTGACCAAGTTCAATACTGGTGGGGGAAATGTCAATACAGTCCCAGGTAAGCCCCAGAAGCTCGCCCATTCGCAGGGAACAGGAGAAGGCAAGGTTAATAGCCAGACGAAGAATATCATCGTCACAGGCTTCCAGAGCCTTCTGGAGCACTTCTGCTGTCCAGATGTCCCTGGTCTTGTGTTCTTCTTTCGGCAGCGTAGCGTGCTCCACAGGGTTTCTGGTCATCAATTCCCACTTGACCGCCTGATTGAATGCATTTCGCAATGTCTTGTGAACCTCTCGGACAGTATGCGGAGTCAGATATTCTGTACGGGCTTTTACATACTTAGAAGAAACCGCTTTGACAGAAAGCAAATCTCGGTAATACTTGTCCATGATTCTCGGCGTGACATCCTCCAGCTTCATATCACCGATGAGGGGACGAATATAGTTTGCAATCAGGCTCTTTCTGCTTTCATAGGTAGACATCGCCCAGGTGTTCACACCATAGATTGACATATACTCATCCAAAAGATCATTGACGGTTTTAGCAGAAGGGGGAATAAAGGTTCCGGACTCCTGCTCATATTCAACCTGCAACTTCCTTTTCTTTGCTTCGGAATTCGTTTCAAAGGTTTCCCACTTCTGACGCTTGTTGCCGTTCTCATCGGTGTATGTATAAACCACAGAATACTTCTTTTTTCTCTTAACGATAGATGCCATGTAATCAGCTCCTTTCCTGTCTATCTTCCGCTAACTGGTAGCGGGTCTGATTGTGATACCATTTTTCAAAGCTCTCTTTGGTAGCTCGCTTATACCTGCCAACCTTGATAAGCTCAAAATCTTCATTGGCAACGATATAGTAAATGGTCTGACGATGTACCCCAAGCATTCTTGCCATTTCCGGCAGACCGTAGGTGGATGCCATAATATCTGCATCCAGTTCCTGATCCTCTACCGTGCGGTAATCGGTTTGAGAAGCATACCATCTTTCAAAGCTCTCCTTTGTCACTCTGCGCTTGCCCAGGACATCGACCACATCAAAATGCCCTTTGGCAACCAGTTCGTAAGCAGTCGCTTCTTTCAGCCCAAGGCGCTGTCCAAGCTCCTCCATTGAATATGTAGTTTTCTTCAATTCCTCGCCGGGAGGGGTTCCATCGACCTTCTGGTATTTGAACTGATTGGCATACCATTCTTCAAAGCTGTCGATCATCACCCTCATGGTGTTGCCGACAAGAATGGTTTTGAAGTAATTCTTCTTAATGAGCCAGTATGACTCCGTTTTACCAAGACCGAGCATCCTGCCCATTTCCGGAACAGACATCCTTCCTCTGGCAGTATTGCCAATGCTGGCATCGGATTAGGCATGGGGCTTGGCGCAGCCGGTCAATTTGGAAATGTATTCTCCGGAATCGGACAAAATATGAATGTAACTAAACCCGATGCGCAGATCACTTGTCCTAAGTGTGGTGCTCAGAATAACTCAACAATGAAGTTTTGCGGTAGTTGTGGAAGTAAGCTCGCTACTACCATAATCTGTCCTCACTGCGGAAAAGAAGTTCCAGATGGAATGAAATTCTGTGGTGAATGTGGAAAACCTCTCAGTGCATCAAAATGTCCTTCTTGCGGTTTTGAGAATAAGCCTGGCATGAAGTTCTGCGGCAACTGCGGAGAAAAATTGTAAATAGTATTTTGTAGAGGTGGTGAAAAGATGGCTAAATCCAAGAATAATTCGATGTTAGATTTCTTGGTAACGTTCTTTGTTGAAGATCGAGCAATTTCACGGATGTTAAGCGATGTCTTGAAAAACAGAACGAATCGCCTGTTTCTCGAAACATTGGGACTTCCATCAGACTTCTATTCCTTTTTCTCAGGAAGAAGAAAAAGCATCCGTTATCTACACCTTAAAACAAAGCTTCGATGATAAATAT
>OHYS01000207.1_pt1 | contig 36459 bp, 28 predicted proteins | sample 1580301 | NCBI WGS metagenome assembly OHYS01 (sample SAMEA3882531, study PRJEB24775) | human gut metagenome | biome: human-associated habitat; feature: intestine environment; material: feces | place: Netherlands | collected 2009/2010
CCCTGGGCCCTGCCTGCTGCCGGTGAGGCCCAGGCCCAGCAGGTCCGTCAGCAGCTCCGCCCGGCAGCAGGCAGGGCCCAGGGTGGCGTAGGTTTTCACGGCGTATCCTCCTTGTGAAAATGGTCGTATACCGCCCGGGCGGCGGCCTTGGGCACCACCGCCTCCAGCTGGGGCAGCTCCGCCTGGGCAATGGCCCTGACGCTTTTGAAGTGCTTCAAAAGGGCCTTCTTCCGCACGTCCCCTACCCCGGGGATGCCGTCCAGCCGGGAGGTCAGAGCGGACTTCGTGTGCTTCTCATGGTGATAGGTAATGGCGAAGCGGTGGACCTCCTCCTGAATCTGGCCCACCAGGGCGAACAGCGGGGGGCTCTGCTGGATGCCCAGCTCCTGGCCCTCCGCCGTTACCAGCGCCCGGGTCCGGTGGCGGTCGTCCTTCACCATGCCCAGCACCGGCACCGTAAGGCCCAGGCGCTCCAGCACCCGGCAGGCGCTCTCCGCCTGGAGCTGGCCGCCGTCCATCAGCAGCAGGTCCGGCAGAGGCGCAAAGTGTTCATCGCCGTCCAGATACCGGCGGAACCGGCGCTCCAGCACCTCCTCCAGGGCCCGCAGATCGTCGGCGTGGTCCAGGCTCCTGATCTGGAACCGGCGGTAGTCCCGCTTCAGGGGCCGCCCGTCGGCAAACACCACCATGGAGGCCACCATGTCCTGACCGGCGGTGTGGGAAATATCGTAGGATTCCAGCCGCCGGGGGGGCTGCGCCAGCCCGGCCAGGGTCCCCAGCTGCTCTAAGGTCTTGCCGGTGCGCTCGGCATCGGAGGTGATGCGCTCCACCTCCTCCCGGGCGTTGCGGCGGGCCATGCGCAGCAGCTCCGCCCGCTCCCCCCGCTGGGGCACCCGCAGGGTCACCCGGTGGCCGCAGCGGCCCGTCAGCAGGGCGGCGAAGGTGTCCATATCCTCCGGCTCGCAGGGCACCAGAATCTCCCGGGGCAGGGCCTGGCGGTCCAGATAGTACTGACTCAGCACGGCGGAGAGGATATCCGCCTCCTCCTGGTCGGCGGCGGCGGAGAACACCTCCACCTCCCGGCCCAGAAGATTGCCGTCCTCAATGTGCAGCACGGCGCTGCCGCAGCGGACCTGGCCCGGGTACACGCCCCACACATCCGTGTCGGCGCAGACCCCGGCGATGACCTGCTGGGTCTTGCCCAGCACGGAAATGGCCCGAATGCGGTCCCGCAGAGCGGCGGCCTTTTCAAAGTTCAGCTCCTCCGCCGCCTGCTCCATCTCCTGGCGCAGCTCCGCCGTCAGCTGGCGGTAGTGGCCGCTGAAAATGCGCACCGCCTGGCGGATGCGGGCCTGATACTCCGCCTGACCGGGGCCGTCCGGGCGGCAGAAGCCGTCGCAGCGGCCAATGTGGTGATTCAGGCAGGGCCGCTCCCTGCCGATATCCCGGGGAAACTGGCGGGTGCAGATGGGCAGGCGCAGGGCGCCGCACACCGCCTCGATGGCCAGGCGGGTCTCACGCCGTCCGCCGAAGGGACCGAAGTATTTCGCGCCGTCGTCAGCGGTCTTTCCCACCAGGGAGAAGCGGGGATAGGCCGCGTCGGCGTCCAGCCGCACAAAGGGATAGCCCTTGTCGTCCTTCAGCAGGATGTTGTACCGGGGCATGTGGCGCTTGATGAGAGAGTTCTCCAGGATCAGGGCCTCGAACTCCGTGGACACGAAAATGGTATCGAAATGATCCACCTGGGACACCATGGCCCGGGTCTTTTCATTGTGGGAGGCAGTATCCTGGAAATATTGGCTGACGCGGTTTTTCAGCTTCTTGGCCTTGCCCACATAAATCACCTTGCCGGTTTTGTCCATCATCAGATAGACCCCCGGGGCAAGGGGCAGATCGTTGGCCTTCTGCCGCAGCTCGTCCTTGGTCATGGCGGCGCTCCTTTCAGGGTTTTCCCCAGTATACCACGTTTTGTCCCGGAAAGATAGTTTGCATTTTTCCCGGGGACAGGTATAATAGAGGAGAAAATACACCGCTAAGAAAAGAGGGAGAATCCGTATGTATAACCAATGGAACAGCGCCAATGTGGACCAGCTGGTGCTGCGGAAAGGAGACGGCTGCGTGCTGTACAGCGGTCCGGAGGGCCGGGTGGTCCGGGATGACCACCTGGTCATGAGCGATATCGCCGACGGACCGGCTCTGGCGGCGCTTCTGCGCCGCCTGGGGCTGGAAAACGGGGGGCTTTTCTGCATCCCCCAGGGGGCCAGTGACGAGGCAGCCCGGGCCTTTGGTCTGAAAAAGGGCGTGCCCTGCACCCAGTGGGTCTATGGCGGCAGTGAGCCGCCCCAGGTCCCCCAGGGGAACGTGCGGCCCATTACGGAGGAGTACATTCCCCTGTGCGCCGCCCACTATCACCCGGAGGACGACGAGGCGGCATATCTGCGCAGCCGGATGGAGGCGGGGCAGCTGTGGGGCCTGTTTGAAGATGGGCAGCTGGCGGCTTTCATCGGTGTGCACCACGAGGGCAGCATGGGCATTTTAGAGGTGCTGCCGGAGTATCGCCGCCGGGGCCTGGCTATGACCCTGGAGGGGTGGCTGATCCGGTGGCATCTGGAGCGGGGCTGGACGCCCTATTGCCATGTGTATGAGAACAATCCGGCCTCCCACGCCCTGCAGAAAAAGCTGGGGCTGACTCCCGCGCCGGACCCGGTGGTGTGGTGCTGGCGGCCCCATGAGGACGGGGAGGCGGACCAATGACCGCCGTTGTGGCCGTGTGCGAAAACGGCGGCATCGGCAAGGACGGCGCACTGCTGTTCCACATCCGGGAGGACCTGCGGCGGTTCCGGCAGCTGACCCTGGGCAAAACCGTGGTCATGGGCCGGAAAACCCTGGAAAGTCTGCCCGGTGGCCGGGGGCTGCCGGACCGGCGGAACCTGGTGCTGACCCGGGACCCGGAGCTTTCTGCTCCGGGGGCGGAGGTGCTCCGGCGCCTGGAGGACGTGCCGGAGGACGCGGTGGTCATAGGCGGTGAGAGCGTGTACCGGCAGCTGCTGCCAAGGTGCGGCACGGTGTATGTGACGAAAATCTTTGCGTCGCCCCAGGCCGACGCGTTTTTTCCCGATCTGTCCCGGGACAGCGGGTGGACAGAAGCGGAACGGAGCGAAATGTATACCTCCGCCGGCGGGGTGCGGTTTCAATATGTGACCTACCGGCGGAGATAAGAACGAAGGGAGCGATTCCATGGCAGACCTGGGCACCAACGTGCGGTATATCAAGGGCATCGGTGAGGTCCGGGCCAATGCCCTGGAAAAGCTGGGCATCGTGACCCTGGGGGACCTGATCTCCTATTTCCCCCGGGGGTATGAGGATCGGACCGCCGTCCGGCCCATCCGGGAGCTGACGGCCGGGGAATGTGTGTGCGTCCGGGGTATGGTGGCGGCAGACCCCACGCCCCGCCGCATTGCCGGAGGGCGCACCCTGGTCAAGACCCGGGTGGTGGACGACAGCGGGTCCATGGATCTGGTTTTTTTCAACGCCCAGCATCTGGGCAGCTCCCTGCGCATGGGGGAGACGTATGTGTTTTTCGGCAAGGTGGAGGACGATCTGCGGCACAGGCAGATGATCAACCCCCTGTTCGAGCCGGAGGGGCGGCAGCAGGTCACCGGACGCATTATGCCCATCTATCCCCTGACCGCCGGAGTGACCCAGGGGCTTATGGCCCGGGCAGCCCGGCAGGGGCTGGACGCCTGCCGGGAGCTGCTGCCGGACGTGCTGCCCGACGGCATCCGCCAGGCCCACAGCCTGTGCTATGTGAATTACGCCTATGAGAACATCCACTTTCCGTCGTCGCCGGAGGCCCTGGAGGTAGCCCGGCGGAGGCTGGTGTTTGAGGAGCTGTTTCTTCTGACCTGCGGCTTGCAGCTGCTGCGGCAGCGGCGGCGGGATGTGGCGGGACCCGCGTGCCATCCCATGGATATGGAGCCCTTTTACCGGCGGCTGCCCTTCGCCCTGACCGGGGCCCAGCGGCGGGCCATTGCCGACGCCGTGGGGGACATGGTGTCCGGCAAGCCCATGAACCGCCTGTGCCAGGGGGACGTGGGCAGCGGAAAAACCATGGTGGCGGCGGCGTGTATCTGGTTCGCCGTGGAAAACGGGTGGCAGACGGCACTGATGGCCCCCACGGAAATTCTGGCCCGGCAGCATTATCAGGGTCTGGCGCCGCTGCTGGCGCGGTTTTCCATCCGATGCGCCCTGCTGACCGGGTCCACCCGGGCCAGGGAACGGCGGGAGATCCTGGCAGGGCTGGCGGATGGGACCATTGATCTGTGCATCGGCACTCACGCCCTGCTGACGGAGGACGTGCAGTATCAGAAGCTGGGCCTGGTGGTAACGGACGAGCAGCACCGGTTCGGCGTGAACCAGCGGGCGGCCCTGTCCCAGAAGGCGGAGGACCCCCACCTGCTGGTGCTGTCGGCCACGCCTATCCCCCGGACCCTGGCCCTGGTGATCTATGGCGACCTGGACGTGTCGGTGATCGACGAGCTGCCGCCGGGGCGGCAGAAGGTGGACACCTTCGCCCTGGGAGAGAGCTACCGGCCCCGGGTCCAGGCGTTTATCCGGAAGCTGGCGGCGGCGGGACAGCAGATCTTCGTGGTGTGCCCCCTGGTGGGGGAGCCGGACCAGATCCCCGACGAGCGCAAGGCCGTGACGGCCTACGCCAGGCAATTGCAGGAGCAGGTGTTTCCGGACCTGCGGGTGGCGGTGCTCCACGGAAAGATGAAGCCCAAGGAGAAGGAAAAAGTCATGGCAGCCTTTGCCGCCGGGGAAAGCGATATCCTGGTATCCACCACCGTGGTGGAGGTGGGCGTGGACGTGCCCAACGCCACGTGTATGGTGGTGGAGAATGCAGACCGGTTCGGCCTGTCCCAGCTGCACCAGCTGCGGGGCCGGGTGGGCCGGGGCAAGGAAAAAAGCTACTGCATCCTGCTGTCGGACAGCCGGAACGAGGAAACCCGGGCCCGGCTGAAGGTGATGACCCAGACCAACGACGGCTTCGTCATCTCCCAGGAGGACCTGCGGCTGCGGGGGCCCGGCGACTTCTTCGGCCAGCGGCAGCACGGCCTGCCGGCCATGAAGATCGCGGACCTGAGCTGCGACATGCGGCTTCTGGACGAGGCCCAGACGGCGGCCCGGCAGCTGATGGCCCAGGATCCGGAGCTGACGGAGCCGACCCACCAGGCTCTGCGGGACCGCATCCGCCAGCTGTTTGACACCAACGCGGATATGCTGAACTGAGGAACATACTTTGGAGCAAGCGTTCACGCCCCATGTGGTGGAGCTGGTGACGGGAGACAGCGGCGGCCCTGGCTCCGCTGGCTGGACTGCCCATGTATGAGGAGCTGAAGGCTCTGACAGAGGAAATATTTCCCGCGCAGCAGATGTGACCTGAAAAAACGCCGCCCGGCAGAGCCGGACGGGGGCAGCTGTGAATGAATCCATTGCTTTTCATGACGGCAAAAAACAACGGGTATCCGGCGAAAGCCGGATACCCGTTGTCAGCTTGTCAAAAATCCTTTTTGACAGATGCCCAAGCGATGGCAGCGGGATTTTTTCGGGTTTATTCACCCCGGTCTGCGCGAATCAGCAGCCGCAGAGCCTCCACACCCACCTCCACGGCGGAGGTGGTGTCCTCACTCATATCCTGGTCCAGTCCGGCGGCCTCCCGCTCCTGGTTCCAGATCACATGGAAGCAGCTGCCGCAGCGGCAGCCCAGGGCATCGGCCACCACAAACAGGGCGGCGCTTTCCATTTCGCTGGCCTTCACATGCAGGCGCTTCCAGGCCTCCCATTTGTTCAGCAGCTCATAGGAAACCGGCATTTTGGCCGGACTGTGCTGGCCATAAAACGCGTCCTTGCACTGGACCACGCCGGTTTTCAGGGACTTGCCCAGATTCTTGGCCGCCTGCACCAGGGCGCAGGTCACATCAAAGTTGGCCACGGCGGGATACTCAATGGGGGCATACTCCCGGCTGGTGTGCTCAAAGCGGATGGCGCCGGTGGCCACCACCACGTCGCCGGAGCGCACGTCCAGGTCGATGCCGCCGCAGGTGCCCACCCGGATAAAGGTGTCTGCGCCGATGTTGTGCAGCTCCTCCATGGCGATGGAGGCAGAGGGGCCGCCGATGCCGGTGGAGCACACGGAGACCTTTTCTCCCAGCAGGGTGCCGGTATAGATGGTGAATTCGCGATTCCGGGCCACGAAATGGGCGTCGTCAAACAGGGCCGCGATCTTCTCGCACCGGCCCGGATCGCCGGGCAGAATGACGTAGCGGCCCACATCGCCCTCCACGCAGTGGATATGGAACTGTTTGTCCAGCTTTTGCATAGATGCGCCTCCTTAATGGTGGTTCAAATTACAATGTCCGATCATTATACCACATATTGCCGCCATGCGCAAATGAATTCCTCCCGGGCAGGGCGCGTTACATGACGCCCATGGCCCGCAGGGCGGCGGCGAAGCAGAAGATGGTTCCCATGGACAGCACCGAGCTCCAGGCCACCACTTGCTGGGCCAGCTGCTCGTCCCCGCCGATCTCCTGGACCATCACCGCGCTGGTTACGGCTACCGGTGAACAGAAGATGGCCACTATCGTGGGCATTTCCACCGTGGTCAGCCCCAGCGGCTCCCGCAGCAGCAATACCAGTGTCAGAACGATCAACGGCACCACCACCAGGCGCATGGACACCGCCGCCAGGATCTTTTTCCACAGGCCCTGCACCGCATCGAACCGCAGCCGGGCGCCCAGGATCAGCAGCACCAGCGGCGAGGCCACCTTAGACAGGTCGCTGCATGCCTTGTAGATGGACGGCAGGCTGCTGCGCAGAGAGAACACCGGCTGGCCATCCACCTGCGGCAGCAGCTGCCGCACCAGTACGGTGACGAGGCCCGCCAGCGCGCCCAGGATCAGAGGGTTGCGGAAGATCTGCCGCACCTCCTCCCGCCAGGAGATGGATTTGCCGTCTGCGCTGTATGCCGTCAGCATCAGCACTGCCAGCATGTTGAATACCGGCACGCACACGGAGGTGACCAGCGACGCGAAAATCAGCGCGTCCTGGCCGCCCAGGGCGCTGGCCAGCGGGATGCCCATAATGACCTGGTTGGCCCGGAACGTGGCCTGGGCAATGACTACCCGCTGCGCCCGTTCCCGGGCAAACAGCGGCGCCACGGCCACGCCCAGCCCTGCGGCACCCACAATGCACAGCACGATGAAGCCCAGCAGACGCCAATTCAGCACCGACAGGTCCTCGATGGCGTATACGTTCAGAAACAGCTGCACCGGCAGCAGCACATGAAAGCAGAAGCTGTTGAGCTGCCGGTAAAAATCATCGCTCCAATGGGCAGAGTGCCGCAGCCAGCAGCCCAGGGCCATGGTCAGCAGCAGCGGCATAATGGCCCTGCCCGCGTATAAAAGAATCTCCAGCATAATCGTTTTCCTCGGTTCCTGATTTCGAGGGACAGTATAGCAGATTATTCCCTGTTTTTCTACCCTTCCTGTAAAATTCCATCCTGTGGGCGGCGGGCCTTGCAAATCCCGGAAGAATATGGCATGATAGAGAAAAACCACCGGGGAGGACACCATATGGACACAGAAAAGCTATATGATCAGGATGCATTCCTGCGGGAATTTGACGCCGTCGTCACGGAGTGCTATGAGGGAAAGGACGGCTCCTGTCTGGTGACTCTGGACCGCACGGCCTTTTATCCGGAGGGCGGCGGTCAGCCGGCGGACCATGGCGTACTGGGCGGCGCGGCGGTGCTGGACGTTCAGGAGCGGGAGGGACGGGTGCTTCACACCTGCGACCGCCCCCTGCCGGTGGGCCGGACGGTCCGCGGCGTCATCGACTGGGACCGCCGCTTTGACCACATGCAGCAGCATTCCGGCGAGCACATCGTCAGCGGCATGCTCTGCGCTGCCTTTTCCTGCGACAATGTGGGTTTTCACATGGGTGCGGATACCGTCATCATCGACTATAACGCTCCCATGACCTGGGAGCAGGTGCTGGAGGTGGAGGACCGGGCCAACCGGTATATCTGGGAAAATCATCCCTTCCGGGCGTACTATCCCACGCCGGAGGAGCTGGCAGTCCTGCCCTATCGCAGCAAAAAGGCAATAGAGGGGCCGGTGCGCATCACAGAGTTCCCCGGGGCGGACCGCTGCGCCTGCTGCGGCACCCATGTGGCCGCCAGCGGCCAGGTGGGATTGGTGAAGTTCCTGTCCTGCCAAAAGCTGCGGGACGGCGTGCGGCTGGAGCTGCTGTGCGGCGGCCGGGCCATGGAATACCTGTCCCGGTGCTGGGACCAGAGCCGCCGGATCGGCCAGGCGCTGTCCGTGAAGCCCCAGGCAGCCTTTCCGGCAGTGCAGCGGCTGGAGGAGCAGCTGCGGCAGAGCCGGGAGCGCTGCGCCGCCCTGGAGGAGCAGGTGTTCCGCCAGACAGCGGAGCAATACCGGAACGCCGGGGATGTGCTGCTGGTGCAGCCGGACATGGAGCCGGACAGCGTCCGCCGTCTGTGCGACGCCGTCAGCGGTACCTGCGGCGGACGGTGCGCCGTATTTGCCGGCACCGGCGGCAGCTATCGCTGGGCCGTTATCCATCCGGGACAGGATCTGCGCGCCTTTATCCGGGACATGAACCAGGCTCTTCATAGCCGCGGCGGCGGCCGGGATGGCTTCGCCCAGGGCAGCGCCGCCTGCACGGAGGAGGAGCTGCGGGCCTTCTTTGCCCAATGAAAATCGAAAACACCCCGGACCATGCTGCCTGCATGATCCGGGGTGTTTTTATCCGTATGGGTCACAGCCATGTTTCGGGGGCTGCGGCGTCCAGAAACAGGGCCAGAGACAACAGGTCCGCACTGCCGCCGGGGCTCAGATGCCGGGCGATGAGATCGTCGTCCAGAGCCTCCAGCGCCGGAGCCATAGCATTCTCCGGCAGAGCGAGAAGTGCCGACGCCGCCTGCTGCACATAGTGCAGGCCCTCCGGACCGCCGCGATAGACCAGGGTGCTGTCGTCCAGCCGGGACATGGACCAGGTCAAGGCCGCCAGGGCACCGGATCGGGACAGAAGCTCCCGCATATGCCGGGCGGTGGGAAAGCCGGATATGGCCTCCTGCCGGACGCCGCCGCACTGGGCCCGGACGGCGCTGCCGTGGGTACCGGAGGCCGGCGGCAGTGCGTCGGCGATGGCGGCCGCCGTGTGGAAGGGATCGCCGCCCTCCGTCAGGCTGCGGCCCAGGGCCGACAGCAGCAGGGCAAAGCTGTACAGCGCCCCCTTGTGGGTGTTGACGCCGCCGGTGGCCGTCAGCATGGCATGCTCCGCCTCCCGGCCCAGTGCCTGGAGCTCCGCCGGAGAGGCCCCTGCCATGCCCAGGGATACAAAGCGGCAAAAATACGGCTCCAACGCCGCCGCGCTGCGGCGGAACAGGGGCAGGTCCATGTCATCATGGGCCCCGGTGTTGCGCCGGTCCACCAGGCCGGGCTTGGGGGTCAGGCACACCTCGTCCTCCAGGGCCTGACGGGCCAGTTGGGCCAGGTGACCGGCGGCAAAGCTCCGGAGAATATCCTCTGTTTTGGCCTGGATGGCGGCAAGGCCGTGGGCCCGGCTGCGGGAGCACACCGTCACGGGGCCGCCGCAGATCAGGCACCGGCGGCTCTGGGGCCGGGACAGCTTCTCCCCCTCCGGGGACAGCACGTCCAGGTCGTACAGCCGGCCCACGGGGGCCTGCTCCTCCAGCCGGAGGCACAGGTCCTTCACGGCTCCGGCGGGGCGGTGGTATACCAGCAGGGCCTCGGGGCCTGTGGGGGCGGCGACGGACTCCCGATGCGCCGGCGCACCCAGGTCCCGGTCCAGGGCCGCAAGGCCCGCCCGGAAGGCCAGGCGGACCAGAGGCGTGTCCTTGACGGGACCGGCGATATTCATGGTGAAGGACAGCAGCGTGCCGCCGTACTGCCGGTGCAGCGCCTGCTGGCGCTGCACCCGGCGGTCACGGGCAAGGAGCACCTGCTCCAAGGTGATCTCTACAGTATGCATAGGTTGTCTCCGGTACCAGAGGTTGGATATCGGCCAGGCGGCCCTGGCGCAGCAGCTGCCGGACCCGGCTGGCGCTGATGCCCTCCAGCCGGGGAATTTCAGTGACGGAGATGCCCCACCGGGGCAGCAGGGCCTGCATCCGGCGGTTATACCGGGCCGTTACCGGGGAGTAGGGCTCCTGGCCCACAAAGCGCCGGGTGATGCCCAGGGCCGGGGCGATGCGCTTGCCGAACAGGGTCAGCTCCAGGTCGCAGCGGGCCTGCTCCGGGTCGCCCTGTAAAAAATACGCAGGGAAGGTGGCCCGGGAGATGATATAGTCTCCGCCGGGGACCACGTCCACGTTGGGCAGGTCCTCCGTGCCCCGGCGCACCAGCTCCAGCCGGTCTGCCGCCGGAAAGTCACCGGTCTCCTCGCTGAGAACAAATACATACAGATGGGGGCAGCGGGCGGCGGCGTACTCCACCAGATGCCGGTGGCCCCGGGTGAAGGGGTTGGCGTGGCACACCACAGCGCCGCTTTCGCCGTCATACGCCGGGAGGGAAGCAAGATAGCGCTCCACGCCTCCCCGGCGGTGCTCCATCATCAGCATGTCCGCCGTTTCCGCCACGGGGAAGAAGCCCAGGCTGCGGAACAGGCGGGCATTTTTCGGCTTGGTGTACAGAAACGGATGGGCTGCGCCCCGCTGGGCGGACTGGCGCAGCAGGGCGGTGACGATCTGGGCACAGGCTCCGTCACCCTCGGCCTGGGGGGCCACGGCGATCTGCTTGAGGACCCGTCCGCTGAGAGACCCGCAGGCCAGTATGGCCCCGCCGCCGGAGAGCAGCAGGGCCGTACAGTCGGCGTCCCCCTCGTCCCGGAGCCCGGCGGAGGCCAGAAAGGCCTCATACGCCGGGCGCAGGGACAGCGGAAGCGCCGTTACGATGCGCAGATCATTCATCCTCGTCGATCTGACGGACCACATCGATGATGGTGTTGTCACGGTACATGACCACGCCCACGATACGGTCCTTATAGCGGATGGGGTCGGGCACACCCACGATTTTTTCAGCCCGCTGCTGGAGCTGCTGGATGGTGAACACATGCAGCCCAGCCTTTTCCAGCTTTTCCTTCACATCGGGGCGGCGGGGATTCACGGCAATGCCCTGGTCGGTGACCACCACGTCCACCACGTCGCCGGGGGTGACCACGGTGTTGACGCGCTTGACGATGGTGGGAATGCGGCCCCGGGTCAGAGGAGCCACCACCACAGAAAGGCTGGCACCCTCCGCCGTGTCGGGATGGCCGCCGATGGCACCGCGGATCACGCCGTCGGAGCCGGTGAGGACGTTGACGTTGAAGTCGGTGTCGATCTCCAGGGCGGAGAGGATCACGAAGTCCAGCTGGTCCACGGCGGCGGCCACCAGATGGCTGGCGTAGTAGCTGGCGCCGATCTGATGGTGGAAGTGGTTGTTCTTCAGGCTCTTGGCGGCGTCCAGGTCAAAGCTCTGCACGTCCAGGATGCGGTCGATGAGGCCCTCCTCGTGCATGGCGGCGATCTGACCGGTGATGCCGCCCAGGGCGAAGCGGCAGTGGATATTCTGGTCGATCATCTTCTGGCGCAGGAAGCGGGCGGTGGCCAGGGATGCGCCGCCGGAGCCCATCTGCATGGAGAAGCCGTCGTACAGATATCCGGCGGCCTCGATGACGTTGGCGGCGGTCTTGGCGATCAGCAGCTCCTTGGGGTCCTTGGTATAGCGGGTGGCCCCGGACATGATGCCCTTGGGGTCGCCAATGTCGTCGGTCATGACCACATAGTCCACCTCGAACTCAGGGATGGCCCAGGGGGCGTTGGGATATGCCACCAGGTGGTTGGTAATGACGATGACGTTGTCGGCATAGGTGGCGTCGGGCCGGGCATAGCCCAGAGAACCGCAGGCAATGCCATCCTCACCGTCGCGGCTGTAGCCGTTGGCGTTGCCGTAGGGGTCACAGGAGGGCGCACCCAGGAAGGCCACGTCGATGTGCAGATCGCCGGACCGGATGGCGCTGGCCCGGCCGCCATGGGACCGGAATACCACCGGACAGTCGATGAGGCCCCGGGACACCTGCTCGGCCAGCTCGCCGCGCATACCGGAGGTTTCGATGTGGGTGATGACGCCATTCTGGATATGGCGGATCAGGGGGGCGTGGACGGCGGCCAGGGAGCTGGCGGCCAGGGTCAGGTTCTTAAAGCCCATTTCCGCCAGCTTATCCACCACGGTGTTGATGATATGGTCGCCGTTGCGGAAGTGGTGGTGGAAGCTGATGGTCATGCCGTCCCGAAGGCCGGTGCGTCGGATGGCCTCCTCCAGGGAGGGCACCAGCTTGTTCTGCCGGGTGGACCGGGCCTGGAATGTGGCGGTGTTCTTCTGGCGGGCACCGTGATACAGCCCGTGGTTGCTGATCTCACCGATATGCGGGATTTTTTCAAGCTCGATCATGTCAAATCTCCTCCACTTCGTCGATCTTGCAGCCGGCCTCGTACAGGTCCAGCAGGCGGCGGGCCCGGGTGACCACGGGCTTGTCGATCATCTTGCCCTTGAGGCTGGCCACGCCGCTGCCCCGGGCGTTGGCCTCGGCAATGGCGTCCATAATGGCCCGGGCCTTGTTCAGGTCCTTCTCGCTGGGCATGAACACATGGTGCAGCGGCTCGATCTGGCGGGGATTGATCACGGACTTGCCGTCGAAGCCCAGCTTTTTGATGAGGGTGGCCTCAGCGATGAAGCCCTCCTCATTGTTGACGTCGGAATACACCGTGTCCAGGGCGGCAATGCCGGCGGACCGGGCGGCGTTGAGGATCATGCAGCGGGCGAACAGCAGCTCGATGCCGTCGGAGCGAGTGGTTTTCAGGTCGGTGACATAGTCCTCGGCGCCCAGGGCGATGCCGATGAGGCGGTCGCTGGCATGGGCAATCTCGGCGGCGTGGAGCACGCCGTTGGCGCTTTCAATGGCGGCCATCATGCCAGTGGTGCCCACGGGAATACCGGCCTGGCGCTCGATGCGCTGGATCTCCCGCTCGCAGTCGATAACGTCCTGGGCGCTGTCGGTCTTGGGCAGGCGGACCACCTGGACCCCGGCCCGGACCACGGCCTCCAGATCCTGGACGCCCAGGCCGCTGGACAGGTCGTTGATGCGCACCACGGTCTCCTTGGTGCCGAAGTGCAGGGTCTTCAGGGCGTTATACACCAGAAAACGGGCGGAGTCCTTCTCGGTATAGGCCACGGAGTCCTCCAGGTCGAACATGATGGAGTCGGCCCCGTAGATGTGGGCGTCGCGGATCATGCCGGGGTTGTTGCCGGGCACGAACATCATACTGCGGCGCAGTCTGTCTTTTACATACATGTTACTTGACCTCCCATTCATAGGCGTCGGACTGGGCGGCGCGGAAGATGGCGGTGGTAACCCGGGCGCGGACGGTGCAGTCCAGAGCACCCTTGTCCACGGCGGTGACCTCGGCGTTCTCAATGCCGTAGTGAGCCAGCGTATCACGGATGACGGCCTCGATCTGACGGCCGAACTGCTGCAGGACGTTGCTGGTGAGGCTGATCTGGATGCCGCCGGACTGGGCGGGCTCCAGGGTGATCATGATGTCGTTGGACTCCATGGTGCCGGCGGTGGCGGTGATGAGCAGGTTCATATGTCTGCCCCCTTTACAGCTTCGCGGCCAGACGGTCGTGGATGGCGGAGATGAATTCGCCGCTGGTAACGGCGGTGACGGGGGTGCCCTCGTCCACCAGGCCCACCAGGTCCTTGGTCATGATGCCTGCGCCCAAGGTCTCAAAGCAGGCGGCCTCCAGCTTGTCGGCAAAGGCGGACAGGTCCGGGGTGCCGTCCAGCTGGCCCCGCTTGCGCAGCGCGCCGGACCAGGCAAAAATGGTGGCCATGGGGTTGGTAGAGGTCTGCTCACCCTTCAGGTGCTTGTAATAGTGCTTGGTGACGGTGCCGTGGGCGGCCTCATACTCGGTGGTGCCGTCGGGGGAGACCAGCACGGAGGTCATCATGGCCAGGCTGCCGAAGGCGGTGGACACCATGTCGCTCATCACGTCGCCGTCGTAGTTCTTGCAGGCCCAGATGAAGCCGCCCTGGCTGCGGATGACGCGGGCCACGGCGTCGTCGATGAGGGTATAGAAATAGGTGATGCCCAGCTCGTCGAACTTGGCCTTATAGCTCTCGAATTCCTCCTCGAACACCTTCTTGAACTCACCGTCGTAGACCTTGGCGATGGTGTCCTTGGTGGAGAACCACAGGTCCTGACGGGTGTCGATGGCATACTGGAAGCAGGCCCGGGCGAAGGAGCGGATGCTCTTTTCCTTGTTGTGGGCGCCCTGCCACACGGCGGGGCCGTCCACCTTCTGAACCAGCAGGGTCTTTTCCTCACCGCTCTCGCCCCGGAAGGTCATGGTGCACTCGCCGGGCTCGGTGGTGTACATGTCCACGCTCTTGTACACGTCGCCGTAGGCATGACGGGCGATGGTGATGGGCTTTTTCCAGTTCTTCACCACGGGGTGGATGCTGTCGATGAGGATGGGGGCCCGGAACACGGTGCCGTCCAGAATGGAGCGGATGGTGCCGTTGGGGCTTTTCCACATCTGGGTCAGCTGGGGATATTCCTCCATGCGCTGCTTGTTGGGGGTGATGGTGGCGCACTTCACGGCCACGCCCAGGCGGCGGGTGGCGTTGGCGGCGTCCACGGTGACCTGGTCCTGGGTCTCGTTGCGGTGCAGCAGGCCCAGGTCATAATACTCGGTCTTCAGGTCCACGAAGGGCAGGATCAGCTGGTCCTTGATCATCCCCCACAGAATGCGGGTCATTTCGTCGCCGTCCATCTCCACCAGGGGGGTAATCATCTTGATTTTTTCCATTGCCGTATTTCCTCCTTATTTTGTCCGAAAGCGCCTTACATTCTGGCGGCGTAGTAGTTCATCAGGCAGCCGTCCAGGATGATCTCCTTCTCGTCCTGGGTCAGGCCCCGGACGTGGAGCAGCAGATCGTGAACGCTGCCGTCGCGGCAGATGACCTGGGCGGGGATATCCTCCCGTCCGGCCTCGATGGCGGCGCGGATGCCGGGGACAAACACGCAGTCGCCGGGCTGATAATCGAAGGGCGTGCCCTGGTCGATGGTAAAGGGCAGGATGCCCCAGTTGATGCAGTTGCTGCGATAGCGCTTGGTGGCGTACTCATAGCAGATGTTGGCGAAGCCGCCCAGCACCTTCTGGCAGGAGGCGGCCTGCTCACGGGCGGAGCCGTCGCCGGGCTTGTTGGCGAACACGCAGGAGCCGAACTGGGTGGTCTGGGCCAGGGCCTGGGCGTCGCCCACGCGGCCCAGGATCTCCAGCAGGGAGGCGGGGACCTGACCGCTGCGGCGCTGGGCCTCCCGGGCGGCTACATCCTTGGCCCGGGGCACATACTCCGGCACCCGGCGGGACAGGGTGAACTCCGCCAGACGCAGGGGGTTGGAGCGATAGGAGGAGGTCTCACCGGAGGGGATCAGCTCGTCGGTGGTGGTGACGGGATCGTGGATCACGGCGGCCAGCTCCACCAGCAGGTTCTCGGTGAGATTGTACATCTTGGGCCAGTCGGTGATGTTGGGGCCCATGACCAGCTCCACGCTGGGATCGGCCTTGCCGAAGCCGTAGTACAGGCGGTTGTCATACACTTCCTTGTCGAAGTGGTACTCGTGATGAATGGGGGTGTATTCCACGTCGGTGGCGGCGGTGATGCGTCCGCCGTTGGCGGCGGTGGCGGCGATGGACCGGGCGTCCATCAGGCACACGGCGGCAAACTGGCCCTCGCCAGGCTTGGAGCCCTCGCGGTTGGGGAAGTTGCGGGTGGTGTGCCGCAGGGACAGGCCGTTGTTGGCGGGCACGTCGCCTGCGCCGAAGCAGGGGCCGCAGAAGCTGGGCTTGATGATGGCGCCGGAGGCCAGCAGGTCAGCGGTGGAGCCCACCTTCATCAGCTCCAGAGACACGGGCACGGAGGTGGGGTACACGTCGAAGCTGAAGGCGCCGGAACCGGTATAGTGGCCGCGGACGATGTCCGCCGCCTCGGTGATGTTGTCGAACAGACCGCCGGAGCAGCCGGCGATGACGCCCTGGTCGGCCCAGACGGCACCGTCGTGGATCTTATCGGTGAGCTGGGGATTGGCCTTGGGGAAGCGGCGCTTGGCATCGGCCTCCACCTTCTGCAGCAGCTCCTCCGCGTTCTCCAGGAACTCGTGGATGGTCCAGGCGTTGGAGGGATGGAAGGGCAGGGCGATCATGGACTCCATCCTGGACAGGTCGATGGTGATCATCTTGTCATAATAGGCGTCCTGGCCCGGGTGCAGGGGCTTGTAGTCCTCCGGGCGCTTGTGGGCCTCATAGAAGCCCCGGGTGACCTCGTCGGTCTCCCAGATGGAGGAAAGACAGGTGGTCTCGGTGGTCATCACGTCGATGCCGTTGCGGAAGTCGATGGGCAGGCTCTTGATACCGGGGCCCGCGAACTCCAGCACGCAGTTGTTGACAAAGCCGCTTTCAAAGGTGGCCTTCACCAGGGCAATGGCCACGTCGTGGGGCCCCACGCCCCGGCGGGGCGCGCCGGTGAGGTACACCAGCACCACCTTGGGATAGTTGATGTCCCAGGTGTTCTTCAGCAGCTGCTTGGCCAGCTCCGGGCCGCCCTCGCCCACGGCCATGGTGCCCAGGGCGCCGTAGCGGGTGTGGGAGTCGGAGCCCAGGATCATGGAGCCGCACTTGGCCATCTGCTCCCGGGCATAGGAGTGGATGACGCTCTGGTTGGCGGGAACATAGATGCCGCCGTACTTCTTGGCGGCGGACAGGCCGAACATGTGGTCATCCTCGTTGATGGTGCCGCCCACGGCGCACAGGCTGTTGTGACAGTTGGTCAGGGCGTAGGGAATGGGGAACTCCTTCATGCCGGAGGCCCGGGCCTGCTGGATGATGCCCACATAGGTGATGTCGTGGGACACCATGGCGTCGAAGCGGATGCGCAGCTGCATGGGGTCCGGGGACACGTTGTGAGCCTGCAGGATCTGCCAGGCCATGGTCCGGCGGCGGGCTTCCTCCTGGGCCGTGGCCGCAGTTTCCTGGGGAACGCCGTTTACCAGGTACATGCCGTGGTCGGTGAGCTGGATCATAATGGATTTACCTCCTACATATTGCCTCCGCGCCGGGCGCAGAGTCCTTCTTTGTTTGGTCCAGGATAAATGTAGCACACCGGCCCGGGGTTGTGAATCGGTTTTCCGCAAAAAGCCGCCTGGGGCGGCATTTTCTCCATTAAGCCCATGAAAACACCGAATCATTTGGTAAAAATGGAGCCTGTGGGGGGCGGGCTTGCAAAATGTTTCGTCAAAATAGAACTTGCAGCCTGGTTTACAAAAATCCGGGACACACCCATGCCTGCAAGCTGCAAAAGCGGCAAGGGAAATTGCACAAATTTTCCATATGAAGGACAGATGCGCAACATTTGTCCTTCCAGCGAAAACAAATGGCGCAGATCGAATTTCTCTTGCTTTAGCTTGACAAAGCCGGTGACGTATGATAAACTGAGCCATAAACTTTTCAAGGAGGGTCATTTTATGCGTGTTCGTGAGATGGAGATCGGTGAGGTGCAGGAGCGGTTTGCCAACCTGGTGTGGGACAACGAGCCCATTCCCTCGGGCCAGCTGGTGAAGCTGTGCGAGCAGGTTTTCCAGTGGAAAAAGCCCACCACCTATACGGTGCTGCGCAAGCTGTGTGAAAAGGGGCTGTTTCAGAATGTGAACGGGGTGGTGTCCTCGGTGATGAGCCGGGAGGAGTTTGCCTCCCGCCGCAGCGAGCAGTTTGTGGACAATGCGTTCCACGGCTCCCTGCCTGCCTTTGTGGCGGCCTTTACCGCACAGAAGCCCCTGTCCGCCCAGGAGGCGGAGGAGATCCAGGAGATGATCAGCAAATTCCGGAAGGGGGAATGACCCGTGCTCTGCCGGATATTCCTGAAGCTGGCGGGAATGAGCATCACCGCCGGGGTGCTGGTGCTGGCGATACTGGCCGTTCGGGCCCTGACGCGGCGGCGCATGCCCAAATGGGCCCATTGCCTGCTGTGGGGCCTGGTGGCGACATGCCTTTTGTGCCCGGTGCTGCCGGAGAGCGGACTGAGTCTCCGGCCCCAGAGCGGGGAGCTGGTCCAGTACGGCGACCAGCTGACCGGCCTGGACCGGGAGCCGGTCATCATCCTGATGGAAACCGGAGTGCAGGATGTTTACGCTTTCCGAACGGGTGAAGCGGACCGGCCCGGAGTGTCCCTGATGCCCCTGGCTTATGTCTGGCTGGCGGGAATGGCAGTGCTGCTGGGATGGGCGGCTTTCAGCTGGCTGCGGCTGCGGCGGCAGGTGGCGGCGTCCGTCTCCGTGGCCAAGGGGGTGTATATCTGCGACGATATCGCCTCGCCCTTTATCCTGGGGGTCCTGCATCCCCGCATTTACCTGCCTTCGGGTCTGACGGGCGCCACGCTGGAGAGCGTCCTGCGCCATGAGCGGGCCCATCTGAAGCGCCGTGACCACTGGTGGAAGCCCCTGGCCCATGTGCTCATCGCCGTGTACTGGTTCAACCCCCTGCTGTGGGCAGCGTATGTGCTGCTGTGCCGGGATATCGAGCTGGCCTGCGACGAGCGGGTGGTGCGGGATATGACCCGGGAGGACCGGGCCGCCTATTCCCAGGCCCTGCTGCAATGCAGCCTGAACCGGCGGCGCAGACTGGTGCTGTGCCCCCTGGCCTTTGGCGAGGTAGGCGTGCGGACCCGGGTGAAGTCGGTGCTGCGCTATCGCCGTCCGGCGGTGTGGCTGTCGGCTGCGGCGGTTCTGCTGTGCGCCGCCCTGGCGGTGACGTTCCTCACGGAGCCCAAGACCGCGGAGAACGCTCCGGCGGAAAAAGCCCGGACGCATAACAACGATTATGTGGATTATTTTCAGCGGATCCAGAAGAAGGAGGCGCAGCAGGGCCGCAGCGTGGACAATCCGGTGGTCATCATCAGCACCTCTATGGAGCCGGCCACCGGCCAGATCAGCTATCAGGTGCAGCTGCTGGACGGCATGACGGACTGGGAAAAGGAAAGAATTCTGTCCAGATACAATATGAACATCGCCAATATGGAGATTTTCTACCCCCAGGAGGGGGACATCTATCAGGAGATGGACGTTCCTCACCTGCGGTTCCGGGCGGTAAGTTCAACGTCTGCCCCGCCCATAGACCCGGCTTACGACGACCTGGTGGCCCTGGACAACCCGTATGAGCCCTATACGCTGGCCTCCGTGACGGTGCTCAGCGCCGACGGGAGTCAAAGCTCCACCTTCCGGCGGGTGGGCCAGTCCCTGCTGCTGGACGATGCGCCGGACGACTCCGGCAGAAACGCCATATCCTGGAGCATCCGTATAGACTGAATTCATAGAGAGCGAAGGAGGGAAGGACATATGTTTGCCAGACACGGTATCAGAAACGCCCTGCGGACCCCCAAACGGTCGGTGGCATTTCTGCTGCTGATGACGCTGCTGGTGACGCTGCTGGGCACATCCCTGGGGCTGAGCTTCGCCCTGCAGCGCACCCTGCGCCAGTGCCGGGAGAATTACTCCACCATTGGGCTGGTGGAGTATCTGGGCCCGGGCTATCCCAGCACCACCAAGGTGGTGGCGGACGCCGGGGAGGTCCTGGCGGAATTTGAGGAAAAGCTGGACCGGGAGGATCCGGCCCTGGTGGCCTGGGAGCCCACCCGCATGGCCCTGGGCTATACTCCGGACCTGGGCATGCTGACCAACCGTCTCCTGCTGAAGGACCGGTTTGTGGCCATGGTGAAGGTGCGGGAGCTGGTCACACTTCACGTCCCGGCGGAGGATGGCTCCGGCTGGACCATCGATGAAAACGGGAACATAGTGGAGGAAACTCCTCGTCCCGCTTATGACCGGGTGCTTCCGCTCTATGACGCCATCATCAGCCGCATGCTGTATACCGGCCAGCGCATGGTGGACGGCTCGCCGGTACTGCTGGAGATCCCGGGGGAGGCCAGCATGGATATTCCCGGCCAGGACTATGTGCCTCCGGCAGACAGCATCTGGATCCCCGGGCACTACTATCTGCTCCACGGCTCCTATGCCGAGTCCAGCCTGATGGGTGCATCATACATGCAGCTGTCCATGGGGCAGTATGAGCTGGACGGGGTAGACACCGGCGTCACCGATGTGCTGGACGTCACCCAGCCCGACGGCACGCCGCCCAAGCTGGACGGCTCCACGGGCATCGAAAAGGTGGCCCAGACCTATCAGGTCACGACTCACTCCCTGACGGTGCAGGCCACGGACCGGCCGGCGGACCTGCTGCCCTTTCAGCAGGGGGATCTGACCCTGGCAGAGGGCGCATACTATACCGCAGGCGGCAAGGGCTGCCTGATCTCTCAGGCGGTGGCCAAGGATCTGGGCCTGTCCGTGGGGGACAGTCTGCCCCTGTCCCTGGCGGTGCGGAAAAATACCCTGATCCCCTACAGCTATTGGGCCGGGGAGGGCTTCGACGCGGAGGATACCTATACCGTCAGCGGTATTTTCTCCGCCAATGAAGAATACGAGACCATGGTCTATATCCCCGTCCGGAACGATATCGATATGCAGCAGAACCACTGCTCCTTCACGCTGGGGCAGCTGCAGCTGAAAAACGACCTGGCCCAGGAGTACATTGAGCGTCTGGAAAAGGATCTGCCGTCCTCCATCCGCGTCACCGTGTATGACCAGGGCTATGCCGCCGTGTCCCAGGCGCTGGAGGACATGCTGCGGCTGGTGCAGATCATCGCGGGCGTGTGTCTGGCGGCAGGACTGGGCTTTCTGGTGCTGTTCGGATATCTGCTGGTATACCGTCAGCGAGGCATCGGCCGCACCATGATCCGGGTGGGCGCTGCCCGGCGGAACGTACATACCTATTTCCTGTTCTGTGCCGGGACCGTGGCCCTGCCGGCGGCGGGACTGGGCCTGATCCTCAGCCGCTTCGTGTGCCTGGGGGTACTGAAGCTGCTGGAGGTGGTGCTGGACGGCGCCACGTCCCTGGACCTGTATTACAGCAACACCGCCTTGGCCATGCATCGCTCCGCCACAGAGTATCTGGCGGCCCCCGGCTGGGGAGCTCTGGCCGTCATCGCCCTGGGGACCCTGGCGCTGGCGCTTCTGTCCTGCCTGGTGTTCAGTGTGGTCAGCCTGGAGCGGCGGCACAAAAAGCGCCGCCGGGAGAGCCGCGCCGCCCAGGGTACGCCGTCCCGTCCCCTGCGGGGCGGTCCCCGGACCTATGCGCGGCTGTCGGTGCTGCGGGGCGGCTTCCGCTCCCTGGTGCCGGTGCTGGCAGGCGTGTGCGCGGCCGTCCTGTTCTGCCAGCTGTCGGGTATCGTTATCCGCTATGACGGACAGCTGCGGGACCTGCGGGCAAACAGCTCTGTCCGGGGCAATATGACGGACATCAGCGGCAAGTATACCACCGGCCTGGTGCTGAATGAGCAGGTACTGGACCAGATCGGCCAGCTGCCCGGCGTCAGTGAGCTGACAAGGCTGACGGCCACGCCCTACTATTTCGCGGGAGTGTACCGGGGCAGCGAGCTGGTGGCCGGACCCGGCCTGCCGCCCCAGCCCACCACCACCTTTGAGAGTGAACGGTATATGGCGAATTTGTCCTCCGGGCCGGACCTGGTGTTTATCGACCGGCTGGAGGGTGCGCCGGAGTTTATGTACAGCACGTCCGTCGAGACCCAGTGGCTGGAGGGTTACGATTCCAGCTGCTTCCAGATGGATTGGGATGCGTCGTTGGACCCGGAAACGGCAGAAAATCGGTGCGTCATCTCTATGGACATGATGGACCAGTACGGCATCCGGCTGGGCGACTGGATCTGGCTGGAGGTTCGGTGCTCGAGCGCTTACAGCTACAGCAGAAGCCAGATAGGCCTCCGTGTGGTGGGCGCTTATGCCCAGGCGGGCCGGGCCAACAACATCTACACGAACCTGAGCATGCTGCGCTACCCCTATGCATACGACGAGGATCTGGAGCTCTGCACCCTGGGCGGCGTCTACCTGGCCAAGTCCATCAGCGGCGCCACGTTTAAAATCGCTGACTGCACAGATCTGACGGCGGTGAAGCAGGCCCTGTACGACATGGAGCTGTCCGCCGTGGGCAAGCTCCGGGCCGTCCGGAACTTCGTCATCATCAACGACGCGGCATACCTGAACACGGAGCGGGCCGCCGCCCAGCGCCTGTGGTACATGCAGCACCTGTTCCCGGTGGTGTACGCCATCGCCCTGGGCCTGGCATATCTGATCGCGTTCCTACAGGTGCAGTCCCGGCGGAAGGAGCTGCGCACCATGCGCAGCGTAGGCGCGGACAGCCGCACCGCCTATTGGAGCCTATATTGGGAGCAGCTGATGCTGGCGGCCCTGGGGGCCGTGCTGGGGGCGGGCCTTTGCCTGGCTCTGGGCTGGGGCACCGCCCTGGGCCTGGGCCTTACTGCCGCCTTCGCCGTGCTGTGGCTGCTGGGAGCCCATGTGGCTCTGCGCAGGGCCAACAGCCGCCATATTCTGAAAAACCGCAGGGAGGTTGAATGATATGTCCATTCTGGAACTGAAAGATGTCTGCTATAGCTACAGTGCGGAAAAGCCGGTGCTGCGGGGCATGAACTGCACCTTTGAATGCGGCACGCTGTACGCCCTGGTGGGCAAATCCGGCGCGGGCAAGAGCACGCTGCTGAGCCTGATGGCGGGGCTGGACCTGCCGGACAGCGGACAGGTGCTGTTTGAGGGCACCCCCACCGGCGACATGGACCTGGACGAGTACCGCCGCCGGAAGGCTGCGGTGATCTATCAGGATTTCGCCCTGTTCCCGCTGCTGACGGCCCTGGAGAACATCGAGTACCCCATGGAGCTGTGCCGCGTGGAGGCCCAGGAGGCGGAGCGCCAGGCCCGGGAGCTGGCCCGGCGGGTGTCCCTGCCGGACGAGCTGCTGGACCGGTATCCCACCCACATCAGCGGCGGTGAGCAGCAGCGGGTGGCCATCGCCCGGGGCCTGACCATGGACCGGCGGCTGCTGCTGGCGGACGAGCCCACCGGCAACCTGGACAGCGAGAACAGCGACAACATCATTGATCTGCTGCTGCGGCTGGCCCACGAGGAAAACCGCTGCGTCATCGTGGTGACCCACGATCTGACGGTAATGGACCGGGCCGATGTGGTGTACCGCATCAGCGACGGCCTGCTGCAGCGGCGGCAGAACAAAAAATAACGCAAAAAAGAGAAGGCCCAGGCCTTCTCTTTTTTTGCGTTATTCATACCCTGTGCTCAGATACGCTTCCACTTCACGCCGACGGAGCCGGAGGCTTTGGGGGCTGATCGCGGTTCACATAGTGATAAGCCTCCGTGGGCATATTGCGGCGGCGCAGACGCTGATCCACCAGGTGTTTCACCAGCACCTGGATGCAGGCAAACACCGGCACGCCCAGGAACATGCCCAGGACGCCGCCGAAGCCGCCGCCCACCAGAATGGCCACCACCACCCAGAAGCTGGAGATGCCCGTGGCGTTGCCCAAGATTTTCGGACCCAGGATGTTGCCATCAAACTGCTGGAGGGCGATAACGAAAATCACGAAAAACAGGCACTTTTTGGGGCTGACCAGCAGGATCAGGAAGGCGCTGGGCACCGCGCCCATAAAGGGGCCGAAGAAGGGGATCACGTTGGTGACGCCCACGATGAGACTGACCAGGGGGGCATAGGGCATTTTCAGCAGAGTGCAGCCAATGAGACACAAAATGCCGATGATGAGAGAGTCCAGCAGCTTGCCCCGGACGAAGCCGCTGAAAATGCCGTCGGCCCGGCGGACAGCCCGGGCGATCCAGCGGGCGTGGTCCTCCTTGCACACGCCGTACAGCAGCTTGCAGCAGCGGGCCAGGCTCTGCTCCTTCATGGCCAGCATGTACACAGATACAATGATGCCCACCAGAAAGTCCATGGCGAAGCTCACCAGGCCCCAGATGCCGGAGATAAGGCCGCCGGTGATGGTGGTGAGCATCTGCTGGGCCCCGGGGAGAATTTTGTTGGTGAGGATATCCAGCAGGTTTTTATAATAAGTATCCAGGTTCTCGTTGACCCAGTCCTCCACCGTGGGATTTTTGTCCAGCAGGTTCACAATCCAGGTGTAGATCTTGTCATAGTAGGTCTCGGCGTTGTTGATCAGCATCACCACGCTGTCTACCAGCTGGGGAATAACCACGCTGAACATCAGATACAGCAGCAGCAGGACAATGGCCCAGGTCAGCAGGATGCTGACGGCCCGGAGCCAGCCGGCAGCGTGAGGAATGGTTTTTCCCTCCAGGCCCTTTATGCGGCCCAGGCCCGAGCGGATCAGCCGCTCGATCCAGTTGACGATGGGGGCCAGCAGATATGCCATCACCAGGCCCACCAGCACCGGCGACAGAATGGATGCCAGCTTCGACACCATCCGCTGCAGCGTGCCGTTCATATAAAACGTGTCATAGAACACCAGAATGGCGCAGACGGTGAGAAAAATCGTCAGGCCCCATTTCAGATAGCTGCTCTTTCCTTTCATAAAGGTCTCTCCTTTTATACGGCCGTGAAAGCCTAATCGACTATTCTATATAGTAACGGAAGACAGCCGTTTTTGCAACGGTGGGAACGTGAACGTTTTGTTAAAATTCCCAAATGCTTGCAATTTAACGGGGAAAGCGTTATAATGGCAGAACTGTTATGCGCTCCCCCGCTGACGGGGCGATGGAGAAAAAGGAGACTGTTCATGGATAAGACACTGCTGTTCATTGTCAATCCCCGGGCGGGCAAGACCAAGTCCAGCGCCCCCCTGTTCGACGCCGTGGCCACCTTCGGAAAGGCCGGGTATCTGGTGAAGGTGGCGCTGACCCAGGCGGCGGGAGACGCTGCCCGGTTCGCCGCCCAGTGGGGCGGAGATTTTGACCTGGTGGTGTGCGCCGGAGGAGACGGTACCCTCAACGGGACGCTGTCGGGCCTGATGCAGCTGGAAACCCGGCCGCCGGTGGGGTATCTGCCCAACGGCAGCACCAACGACTTTGCCGCCAGCCTCCGCATCCCCGCCACCGTTCCGGAGGCGGCCCGGGCCGTGGTGGAGGGTACGCCCCGGCCCCTGGATCTGGGTACCCACAACGACCGGTATTTTTCGTATGTGGCGTCCTTCGGAGCTTTCACCAAGGCGTCGTACTCTGCGCCCCAGGAAACGAAAAATGCCCTGGGCCACTTTGCCTATATCCTGGAGGGCATTAAGAACCTCGATTCCCTGCGGCCCTATCGCTGCGCGGTGGAGGCAGACGGCGAGATGTTTGACGGGGACTTTATTTTCGGCGCGGTATGCAACTCTACCTCTCTGGGCGGGTTGGTGAAGCTGGATCCCAAGCGGGTCCACATGGATGACGGTATGTTTGAGCTGATGCTGCTGCGGATGCCAAAGACGGCCCTGGACCTGCAAAACCTCATTACGGCGCTGAACCGAATGGACTACGACTATCCGGGGGTGATCTTCCGCCACGTCCGCAGTGTCACCGTCACCACCAGAGAGGATATTCCCTGGTCTCTGGACGGTGAGTACGCCCCCAGCGCCCCTCGGGTGGAGATCCGGAACCTGCACAGCGCCGTGCGGCTGATGATCAAGGAGGACGAATAAATTGGAAGCCTGCCGCGAGAGCGGCAGGCTTTTTCTTGTCCGGAAAGGGATCACCGAATCTGCAAACGGTGGCAGCAGTCGGGGGCCAGATGCGTCTCCAGTTCCCGGCAGAAAGCGGTCAGCTTCTCCTCCGGAACGATACACAGCGCCGTTCCGGCGAAGCCGCCGCCGTGGACCCGGACAGCACCCTGACCCCGCAGCATACGGCGGCACAGAGCCAGGGTCACAGCCAGGGCCTGATGCTCCGCCGCGCCGGCGGGGGCAATATTCTGGAGGTATTCCCAGGAGGATGCACCGGAAGCATTGATCAGAGACAGAAAGCCCGGGACGTCGCCGGATTCCAGGGCACGGACCTGGGCCAGGACCCGGCGGTTTTCGTCAAACACATGAATGGCCCGCAGGACGGCCCGGTCCCCGGCTAGGCGGCGCACCTCCGGCAGGCGACGGTAGAATGCGTCCTCATCCACCTGGCGCAGGACCTCCGCATCAAACAGGCGGCACACCGTCTTCAAGTCCCGCGGGATGGCGGCGTATTGGGCGGTAAGGTCCGCGTGGTCCGCGCCGCTGTCCACAATGCACAGGGCATATCCGGGCAGGGCGGCGTTCAGGCGGCGCACCTCCGGCGCGGCGGGGTCCCGGAAGTCCATGAATACCAGGCCGCCGGTGCTGGAGGCCAGCTGGTCCATAAGACCGCAGGGCTTACCGAAATAGACGTTCTCGGCCCATTGGGCCATTTGGGCAATTTCCACGGGCGTCAGGGAACCGCCGGCAAACAGTGCGCTGCCAATACGGCCCAGCAGCACCTCAAAGGCGGCGCTGCTGGAGAGGCCGGAGCCGGGCAGCACATCGGACTCCACCCAGGCGTCGAAGCCCTGCCAGAGGATGCCCCGCCGGGCAAAGGCGGCGGCCATGCCCCGGACCAGAGCGGCACTGGTGTTCCGCTCCCCCTCTCGGGGGGACAACTGGTCCAGCGGCAGAGTCACCGGGTCATAGCCCCGGGAAAAGACCCGGACAACAGGGCTGCGGGTCAAACGGACCCGGGCCCGGGTGGTGCGGTCAATGGCGGCGGCCAGGACGCAGCCGCACTGGTGGTCCGTATGGTTGCCGCCCAGCTCCACCCGGCCGGGAGCGGAAAAGATCAGCTCGTTCATGGAACTCCCCTCCATAGAAAAAAGCCGGGGGACGCGGCGCGTCCCCCAACTGGCAGTCTGTCTGATTTACTTGATGCCGGCGGCGACCATGCAGTCCAAAACCAGGGTCAGCACCACAAACACGGCGGCCACCCACTTGGTGCCCCGGGCCAGCTTGGCGTCCATGCTCTTGGCCTTGGAACGGCTCATATAGGAATCGGCAATGCCGCCGATGGCCCCGGACAGGCCCTGGCTCTTGCCGGACTGGAACAGGACGATGAGGATCAGGGCCAGCGCCACCAGCAGCTGCACCACGGTGATGATGATAAGAACAGCGTTCATAACGGAACTCCCTCCAAATAATTCAGCCCTCTGGGGGCACTTTTCTCATAGTACGCATTATACTACCACACCCGGGCCGGAATTTCAAGAGGAAAACCGTGATTTTTTACAGGGGTGGCGGAAATGAGATGAAAAAATCATCGAACATCTGTTGCAAACCGGATTTGAGTATGATATAATACAGAAAATATCCGGTAAAGGAGAGGACGTCATGGCCCAGCTGACCAAAATGCAGCAGAAGATCTACGACTACATCGCCCAGGCCATTCAGGACCAGGGGTATCCCCCCTCGGTGCGGGAGATCGGCGAGGCCGTGGGACTGAAATCCCCGTCCACGGTGCATTTTCACCTGAAGCATCTGGAGGAGCTGGGAGTCATCGGCAAGCAGGCCGGCAAGGGCCGGGCCCTGACGCTGACGGAGGCGTCCCGGGAGAGCCAGGCGCCCGAAAGCCAGGCGCCTGAAAGCCAGCCGCCCGAAAATCAGGTGCCCATTGTGGGCAATGTGGCCGCCGGATCGCCCATCCTGGCCCAGGAATGCATCGAGGATTACCTGACCTTTGATACCGGCGGACGGGACGGGGAATATTTTGCCCTGCGGGTCCGGGGCGAGTCCATGCTGGGCGCGGGCATCCTGCCGGATGACCTGGTGGTGGTGCACCAGCAGCCTGCCGCCAACAACGGAGAGATCGTGGTGGCCCTGCTGGGGGACGAGGCCACGGTGAAACGGCTGAAGCGCCAGGGCGGCCAGGTGTGGCTGATGCCGGAGAACGAAGCATACAGCCCCATCGACGGCCGGGAGGCCCAGATCCTGGGCAAGGTAGCCGCCGTGATCCGCCGGTATTGACACGCCGGGCGGGAACCGCTATAATAAAGGGAAATCGAACAGCGCGACGATCGGAAAGAGTATGCCGCGCAGCTCCGGAAAGAGAGGGACGGTCACCGGCTGCAAGCCGTCCTGCGGGGTGCGGCAGAAGGTGCGTCCGGGAGCGCGCGGGATGTGGAAGCCCGCCGCATTGGCCTGCGTCACAGGCTGCAAGTGATAAACGAGAGTGGAACCGCGAGATATCGCCTCTCATGCCCCAGGGCATGAGAGGCTTTTTGTTTGCAGAGCGAAAATTGACCATAGAAGGAGAAAACGCCATGTATCTGTATAATTCCGCCACCCACAAAAAAGAGGAGTTCCGGACCCATACCCCCGGCCATGTGGAAATGTACACCTGCGGCCCCACGGTGTACCACTTTGCCCACATCGGCAACCTCCGCAGCTATATCATGGAGGACGTGCTGGAGAAGTACCTGCGCTACGCCGGGTACAGCGTCAACCGGGTCATGAACATCACCGACGTGGGCCACCTGACCAGCGACGCCGACCAGGGCGAGGACAAGATGCTCAAGGGCGCCCGCCGGGAGCACAAGACCGTTATGGAGATCGCCCAGTTTTACACCGACGCCTTTTTCGAGGACTGCCGCAAGCTGAACATCAAGCGGCCCGATGTGGTGCAGCCGGCCACGGGCCTCATCGACGACTATATCAAGATCATCACCCGCCTCCTGGACACCGGCTACGCCTATGTGGCCGGGGGCAACGTGTATTTCGACACCAGCAAGCTGGAGCGGTACTATATCTTCAACGACCACAACGAGGAGGATCTGGCCGTGGGCGTCCGGGAGGGCGTGGAGGAGGATACCAACAAGCGCAATCGCAACGACTTCGTGCTGTGGTTTACCAAGTCCAAATTCGAGGATCAGGCGCTGAAATGGGACTCCCCCTGGGGCGTAGGCTATCCCGGCTGGCACATTGAATGCTCCGGCATTTCCATGAAGTATAACGGCGAATATCTGGACCTGCACTGCGGCGGCGTGGACAACGCCTTCCCCCACCATACCAACGAGATCGCCCAGTCAGAGAGCTATCTGGGCCATCCCTGGTGCCCCCAGTGGTGCCATGTGGCCCACCTGAACACCGAGGGCGGCAAAATGTCCAAGTCCAAGGGCGAATTCCTGACGGTGTCGCTGCTGGAGGAGAAGGGCTATGACCCCCTGGCGTATCGGTTCTTCTGCCTGCAGAGCCATTATCGTAAGAGCCTGGTATTCACCTGGGAGAACCTGGACAACGCCGTGGCGGCCTACAACAAGCTGCTCTCTAAAATCGCGGCCCTGACCCCCGGCAAGGGGGAGGTGGACCCGGCGGTCCTGGATGAGCTGAAGGCCCGGTTTACCAAGGCCATGGACAACGACCTGAATACCTCCATGGCAGTGACGGTGCTGTATGATGTGCTGAAGGCCAAAACCACCGACGCCACCAAGCTGGCTGCCCTGGACAGCTTTGACCAGGTACTGGGGCTGAAGCTGACGGAGAAGGCGGCGGCTCTGCGCAAGGCCCAGGAAGCGGCTCCCGCCGCAGGCGGCTTCACCGTCGTCAGCGAGGACGGCCGGGAGGATCCCCAGGTGGAAGCCCTGATCCGGGCCCGGGCCGATGCCAAAAAGGCTAAAAACTTTGCCGAGGCGGACCGCATCCGGGATGAGCTGAAGGCCCAGGGAGTGGAAATCACCGACGTTCCCGGCGGCGTGAAGTGGAAGCGTGCCTGAGCATAGAGTATGAAAAACGGATCCCCGTGGGCCAGAAGGCTCACGGGGATCCGTTTTTGTGGAAACATATAAGCATGCTATCCCTATAACGGAGCTCATGAAATGCTATGTGGGTCTGTTTCCCGTGACAAGAGGACCACCGTCTCGATATGTGCATCGTTGTCCAAACTCAAGCTAACGTTTGAAAGATTTACGAGTAGAACGAAAGCTGACCTTGGAGCAGCTTGCCGTTGAGGTAGGCATCTCAAAATCCGCGCTTGGCAAATATGAATCAGATAACGGCAAGGACATCAGCCCGTACAGCATTCTGTTGCTGGCGGACTATTACGGTGTTTCCTGCGACTATCTGATGGGACGGACGGAAACAAAAAATCACCCAAACACAGCTCTGCATGAGCTGCATTTGAGTGATGCTTCGATTGATATATTAAGAACAGGCAAGTTCAACCACCGGCTGCTGTCGGAGTTGATCTGCCACAAGGATTTCCAGCGTTTCATGCTGGACGCCGAGATTTACGTTGACCGGATCGCAGATATGCGGGTCAACGATATGAACGCCGTGCTGGAAGCCGTCCGGCAGATGGCGTTGATAAAAAATGGCGGCGAAGAAAATGACCTGCATCTGCGGACGCTGGAAGTGGCGCAGATTCGGGAAGATGAATATTTCGGGAGCCTGATTGCAGATGACCTGAAAGGCATTCTTCGTGATATTCGAGAGCAGCATCGCCCCGATACCATGACAGCGGATGAAGTCTCCTTTGCAGAAAATATGCAGAACCAGTTACGGGAGGCAATGAACTTTGAGGGAAGCTCCGAGGAAAAGAAAGCAAAAGCATTACTTGCCACACTCTGCCGCACCGCAGAGTACGCCGCCAACCCCTTTTCCGCGTCAGCCGGAAGCAAAGGTATAACACACTAGACTTTGCAGAGCAAAATCGTGTGCCAACAGGGATGCTCGCGCCCCTATTGGAAACCCAGCGCCAAAGGGGCGCGGGTCTCCGGTGGAGACCTCAAAGCGTGAAACGCTTTGAAGCGCTGACCGAGCCGACAGGCGAGACCTCCCTTTGCAATCCCTCATTTTCTTCGCAGGCGCATATGCAAACTGCAGAAGACAGCTTGCATTGCCTGCTCTGAAAATGCAAAACCGCTGTAATCACCATCCTGCACGGGATGGGGATTACAGCGGTTTCTTTCTGACGCACAGAGCAGCTTCACTCCGTATAATACTGCGCCTGTGCGTTCCAGAGCGCGTAGTATTTGCCGCCGCTGTCGGCGAGCAATTCGGCGTGGCTGCCCTGCTGGATGACCGCGCCCTCGTGGAACACGGCGATCTCGTCACAGAATTTGCAGGAGGACAGGCGGTGGGAGATATAGATGGCAGTCTTATTGCCTGCGATCTCATCGAACTTACTGTAGATCTCTGCCTCGGCGATGGGGTCCAGCGCCGCCGTTGGCTCGTCGAGGATGATGAAGGGCGCGTCCTTATAGAGTGCGCGGGCAATGGCGATCTTCTGCGCCTCGCCGCCGGAAACCTCGACACGGTCCTCGGAGAGATTTTTGTAAAGCATGGTGTCCAGACCTTTTTCCATCGCTGCAAGACGGTCTGCGAAACCTGCATCGATCAGAGCCTTCTTTGCCCGGTCACGGTCATATTCCATGCTGCCCGCCACATTGTTGCCCAAGGGCTGGCAGATGAGCTGGAAATCCTGAAATACCACGGAAAATATGCCCATGTAATCATCATAGCGGTACTTGCGGATGTCGATGCCGTTGAGCAAAATCTGCCCCTCCTGCGGGTCGTACAGGCGACACAGGAGCTTGATAAAGGTGGTCTTGCCGCTGCCGTTTTCGCCCACGATGGCAAGCCTTTTTCCGACCTTGAACCTCATATTCACATGGCGCAGCGCCCAGATGTCCGAGCCGGGATAACGGAAGGATACATCCCGAAACTCCACGTCATACTGACGATCCGACCTCTTTTCGGTGGTGAGACTCCCCTGATACATGGAATTGGGAATGTCGAGAAACGTATAGATGGCCTTGAGGAACTCAGCATTGGCCCGCATATGACTGACGGTGCTCAGTAGCAGGGCGGCGTTGCCGGAAAATGTGGTCACGGCGCTGACATACTGGGTCACGCTGCCGATGCCGAAAGCACCGCCCAGCGCCTTCAAGCATACGAACACATACACAACGCCGGAGAGAACAGCGGATAGAGAGGCGGCCAGCGCCTTGCTCAGTCCCACAGTGGTTTGGGACGCCTTTGCCACGGGAGAGCCAACGCCGAAGATATTCACTGTGCGGACATAATGCTCCGCCAGTTCGCTCTGGCGGTACATTCTGCGATCCATGTCTTTTTCCTTGTCCCCCGGCTGCATGAAAACGAAGTGGCTGAACACGCGATTGCCGAGGCATACCTGCTCTGCCAGCGTGTTCCAGGCAGAATAGGCTCTGCCGGCCAGCGCCGGGCCAAGGCAGGTAACGGCGGCAATCAGCAGAAGAATGCCCACAAGGAAAAGCGGGTGATTGAGAGCGGTCAATTTTCCCGCCGAGGTCGGGACTTGCCGGGTGAACAGGCTCACCGTCAAGGCGGCAGCCCCTAAAATGCCGGTGATGCCTTGGACTGCCTGCGTATAGTACAGCTTGAGATGGGCAAAGCCCCAACCGGACCAGTCGGCATTCTGCCGGATCTGAGAGAACAGATCACGTGTTTCCTGCCTGTCACAGTCGGCATAATCCATCCGCAGAAATTTCTCGGTATACAAAACTTCTTTCTGTCTGTCAAGCAGTTCGCTCCGGACATTTTTCCACCTCTCCAGCACGGCCTTGAGCAGCTCTGCCGCAGCACTGACCGCTACGATCCAAAGGACCCATTTGGCCAGAATCTCCGGTCTGCGAAGGGTGGATAGTTCATCGACAAGCCGGGCGGAGAGCCAGATGACCGCATAGGGCGATGCTGCCTCCACAACAGCACAGAGGATAAACGGCATAAAGCAGCCCGGTGCGATCCGGCGCATATCTCGTGCCGCCCGGCGGTGGATGGCAAAGGTCTCCCGCAGGCTCATGCCCTCAGCTTTCTTCTTCATCCTGCATACCTCCTTCCTGATAATAGCGGCTCTGCACGGCAAATAGCTCCGCATAAGCACCGCCCTTTGCCAGTAACTCCTTGTGGGTACCCTCCTCGGCGATGCCGCCGTCTGCTATAAAGAGGATGCGGTCACAGAAGCGGGTGGACGCCAGCCGGTGGGAGATGAACACGGAGGTCTTACCCGCCGTCATATCGCTGTACTTTTGGTAAATATCGTTTTCCGCAATGGGGTCCAGCGCCGCCGTAGGCTCGTCCAGAACGAGGATGGGCCCGTCCTTATAAAGCGCTCTCGCCAGCATCAGCCGCTGGGTCTGGCCGCCGGAGAGCTGTACGCCGTCCAGATACACCTCCCGGCCAAAGTGGGTATCCACCCCTTGGGGGAATTTGGCAATAGCCTCTGTCAAGCCGGCCTGTGCAAGGCAGTGATCGACTTTTACTCTGTCGATATGCTCGGTGGTCTGGGCAACACATTCCGCAATGGTGGTATCCAAAATGGAAAACCCCTGAAATACAGCGGAAAACAGGCGGTAATACGCGCTGCGGTCAAATTCACGAATATCCTGCCCGTTTAGCAGCACGCGCCCCTCGGTGGGGTCGTAGAAGCCGCAAAGCAGCATCACCATGGTGGTCTTGCCCGCACCGTTCAAGCCCACCACCGCTAGCTTTTCGCCGGGATGGATGGTCAGGTCTATGTGTCTGAGAATATCCCTCTCCGTGCCCGGATAGCGGAAGGACACGTTCTCCAGCCGCAGCTCATATCCGTCGGCTGCGGGCGGCTGCGCTCCGCCCTCAAACTGAAACGGCTCCGGAATGTTCAAATATTCCTGTATTTTGGACAGGTCGATGCTCTCCTTATGCAGTTGGCTGCACTGGGTCAGGATGCCGGTCACCCACGATGCAGCGCCGCTGACGGCTGTAAAGTAGAGCAAAAATGTCGATGCAGGCCAGCCATGTACCAGAGTTTGCCGAATCAGATACGCATACGCGATGCCGTTGCGAAGAAGCGTCAGCGCCATGTCAGCCACATTAGCCCAGAGATAAGTCCTTTCCCGGCGGGTGATGAAGGCGGAGAGTGCCTTCATGGATTTTTCCCGCAATTCCCGCAGCCAAGGGGCTAAACCAAAGACGCGGATGTCCTTGGCAAGCTGTATCTGCCGAGGCTGCGTCAGAAAATAGTGCAGTTCCTTGTCATACTGTTCCCGTTCATCCCGGTGGCGGTACTCCCACTCACTGATGTAGTGGGAAACGAAGAAGTCTGCTGCGGCGGTCAGCACCACCAGCAGGATCAAAAAGCGGCTCAAGCGGGAGAACAGCAGCAGATATACGGCAAAGCCGCCGAGATTTGCCAGCAGCTCCGTCAGCGTTCGCCAAATATGCTCCGCCGCATCGTCGTTGCCGCTGGTGGCCCGCTGCGCCTGCTCCTCCAGCTTCAGAATTTTGGAGTCGTGGACATTTGGGTAGGAGGTCTCGCCGCTTTTCCGGGAGATCATGCGGATGATGGCACAGCGAACATCGACCTCACCGGGCATCCGGATGGCATCGCAATACGCCGCAGCCCCCTGTAAGAGAAGAAGTGCCGCTGTGAAAAATCCGATAGTTGTCAGCAGCTCCCCCACGGGAACGCCCTGCTCCACCCTCGTAAGAATTTCCGGTGTGACGTAGAGCTGCGCCAAATCCAACGCCACTTTGATGGCCGCGACCACAACGCAAAGGAGCAGCACTCTCCTGCGCTTCTCCCAAGCGGTCCGCACCATAAAGCAGACATTTTGCCGGACGCTGTACTTCGGTTTTTCTCTGTGTTTCATGTCGTTTCACCTCACGCGCATAGCATAGCAGAAAAAATCGTCCCCGGAGCATTCCGGGGACGAATCGCTTTTTCCGGGGGATGAATTGCAGCTCTCACTCCTGCGGAAGCAGTATTTCAGTGGTGAATGCACCGTCCTCGCTGTTGCGGCTGATGTATCCGTCCAGCCGCTCCACGATGGCGTCGATGCGAACAAGGCCGAAGCCATGCCCCTCGCCCTTGGTGCTGCGGAACAGCCCTCCCTCCTTGTGCATTTTCTTCCCGGCGGTAAAATTGGTGAAGGAGATGTAGAGCTGGGTGTTTTTCATATCCATATAGACCCGGATGAGGCGCTTGTCCTCCGGCAGCTTCATGCTGGCCTCAATGGCGTTGTCGAAGAGATTGCCGAGGATGCAGCAGAGATCGATCTCCGAGGACTTCAGCTGGACGGGGATGTGGGCATCCGCCGCGACCTCAATGCCCTTTGCCTTTGCAAGGGAAATTTTGGAGTTCAAGATGGCGTCGGTCATGGGATTGCCGGTCTTGATGACCGTGTCCACGGTTTGCAGATCGGTGTCCAGCAGGTCGAGGTAGTTTTGGATGGCGTCCCAATCTCCCGCGGCAGCGTAAGCCTTCATGGTCTGAATATGGTTGCGGTAGTCATGCCGCCAGCCGCGGATCTGGCGGTACATATTGTCTACCTCCCGGTAATGCGTTTCGATCAGCTCCTGCTGATAGGAGGCGAGCTGCTTTTCGATTTTCTTTGCAAACAATTCCATACGCCTTACCTCATGTTGATAATGGCACGGTTGACGCCCTCATACGCGCCCCGCGGCAGCGGGATGGCGGTTCCGTCACTGAGCCGGATCTCCGTCTTGGTGACGCGGCTGATCCGCGTCAGATTCACGAGCGCAGAGCGCCCCACGCGGTAGAAGCACTCGTCGAGCTGCTTTTCAAGCTCGCCCAATGTCATCTTCACCGTCACATCCGTTCGCGCGTGAACGGTCACATAGTTGCCGAGCACATCTGCATATCGAATCTGATAAATCGGCACACGCACCATTTCTCCGCCGACCTCGAAATGCAAGACCCGTTCGTTTTTCGTTATCTTTTCCACGGCGCGGTCCAGCACCGACCGGAGCTTTTCTTCCTTCACAGGCTTCATCAGATAGTGGAGCGCTGCCACCTCGTAGCCCTCTGAAATGTAATCGGAATAGCCGGTGATGAAAATGATCTGCACCGTGTCGTTGCTCTTGCGAAGCTCTTTTGCCATCGTGACGCCGTCCATCGCGCCCATTTCGATATCCAGCAGAAGAATGTCGTAGTCGCTTTCTTCTGCGTAGCGGAACAGGAAGCTCTCGGCGGAGGGAAAATCGTCGATATGCACCGTGTGACCGGCGGACGAAGCCCAGGCGCGCACCATATTCAAAACAAACTGTCTGTCCGCACCGGAGTCATCGCAGATCGCAATTTTGTACTTCATACCCTCACCGTTCCTTTAATGATTAAGACATCCGCCTCAAATCATCCCAAAGTGACGCAGTGCCTCCGTAATTGCTTTTTCCTTCTCCAGTGGGCATTGCGGCTGTTTAGCGTTTTCGAATTTTGGCTTATTGTAGTTCTCGCGCTCAATGATGCCGCATTTCTGCCTCAGTCCGGACGCTTGGTCAATAGACACACCGTCTCAACGGTATTCCCTTTGTCCCACAAAAGCTCCGTAACTTCCCCGCCATCCTTGA
>OHYS01000212.1_pt1 | contig 35971 bp, 23 predicted proteins | sample 1580301 | NCBI WGS metagenome assembly OHYS01 (sample SAMEA3882531, study PRJEB24775) | human gut metagenome | biome: human-associated habitat; feature: intestine environment; material: feces | place: Netherlands | collected 2009/2010
TCGAGGAGGAGACCACCGAGGACTTCGAGAAGATGGCCGCTATGCTGCCGTCGGACAAGCCCTATCTGAAATCCGGCATTTTTGCCACCTGGCGGGCCCGCCTGCCCTGGCTGATGGTGCTGATGCTGTCGGCCACCTTCACGGGGATGATCCTGAATCACTATGAAAGCGCCCTGGCCGCGTGCCTGGTGCTCAACTCGTATATCCCCATGCTGTCCGGCACCGGCGGCAACTCCGGCACCCAGGCCTCCGTGGCGGTGATCCGCGCCCTGAGCCTGGACGAGGTGGACTTTTCCGATATCCTCCGGGTGCTGTGGAAGGAGCTGCGGGTGTCGCTGCTGTGCGGCGTATGCCTGGCCGGAGCCAACTTTGTAAAAATGCAGCTGGTGGACCGGCTGCTGCTGGGCAATGCCGCCGTCACACCCACGGTGTGCCTGGTGGTGTGCCTGACCATCCTGTTCGTGGTGGTGTTTGCCAAGTGCGTGGGCTGCTCCCTGCCGCTGCTGGCGGAGAAGATCGGCCTGGACCCGGCAGTGATGGCCAGCCCCTTCATCTCCACCATTGTGGACGCCACCAGCCTGCTGATCTACTTCCGCTTTGCCTCGTGGCTGCTGCTATAGAACAAAAACAGGGGCAGGATCCGTGCGGGTCCTGCCCCTGACAGCTTACCCAAAAGGCTGTATCCTTCAGGGAGGAAACCGGCAGATCGGACGCCGCTTCGGGCTTGCATCCGATTTGCCGGTTTTTCTTATAAACTAAAATACGCTCAGATTCAGGCGGGCGGACAGCAGCTCCAGCGCCCGGATTCCGGCCAGGCTGTTGCCCTTTTCGTCCAGAGCCGGTCCAAACAGGCCAACGCCCATGCGGCCGGGCACCACGGCCATAATGCCGCCGCCTACGCCGCTTTTGGCCGGGACTCCCACCCGGATGGCGAAGTCTCCGGACCCGTCGTACATGCCGCAGGTCATCAGGTTGGCGTTGACGAACCGGCCATAGGCCGCCGGGAACAGCCGCTGGCCGTCCGGCAGCTGGCCGTGGCAGGCCAGCACGCAGCCGATGCGGGCCAGGTCCGCCGCGCTGACCCGGATGGAGCAGGCCCGGAAATAGCAGTCCAGCAGCTCCTCCACGTCCCCGTGGAGCAGGCCGTGGGCCTTCAGCAGATAGGCCAGGGCCCGGTTTTTGGAGCCGGTGGCCTTTTCAGAGTGATAGACCTCCTCGTCCAGGTCGATTTTCTCGTTGGCGGCCAGGCGGCGGATAAAGCCCAGCAGCCGGGCAAACCGCTGGTCATAGGTCTCGCCCCCCACCAGCTGGCACATGAGGATGGCCCCGGCGTTGACCATGGGGTTCAGGTGCTTGGCCAGCAGGGCGTTGTCCGCCACATTGATGGCGTCGAAGGGCTTGCCGGTGGCCTCCACCCCCACATGGGCCCGCACCGTCTCCCGGCCGTTGTCCTGCAGGGCCAGCAGCAGCGAAAGTGGCTTCATGACGCTCTGGATGGTGAAGCTCCGGCGGCTGTCACCGGCCTCCACCAGGGTTCCGTCCTTGTGGAACACGGCAATGCCCAGGCGGTCCGGGTCCTGCCGGGCCAGCTCAGGGATATAGGAGGCCAGGGCCCCCTGCCCGGTGTACGGGCGGCACTCCTGCAGGATCTGTTGCAGCAATTCTTCCATAACGGCTCCTTTTCCACACGAATGTCGTCGGCTTCTGATACAGATTGTATATTCGTGTTGTCATTATACAGTCTGTATCTGTCAATAGTCCACCTTCATCAGGCACAGGCCCTCCGGCGGGGCGGTGGGACCGGCCAGGCGGCGGTCCCGGGCCTCCAGCAGGGCAGGCATATCCTCCGGCTGCCGGGCCCCGCGGCCCACCTCCAACAGAGTGCCCACCAGGATGCGCACCATATTCTGCAAAAAGCCGGTTCCGTGGAACGTGAACACGATGCGGTCCCGCTGGCGCACCACGGTGATGCTGTCCACCAGCCGCACCGTGGATTTCTTCATCCGGGGATTGCCGCAGAAGCTGGCGAAGTCGTGCTCTCCCTGCAAATATGCCGCCGCCTGCTGCATCCGCTCCACGTCCGGGCGATAGTCCAGCAGGGTGACGTATTTCCGGTCGAACACCGGCTTCACCGGTCCGTCGAAGCATACATAGCGGTACGTTTTGCCCAGGGCCTTATACCGGGCGTGGAACCGGGGAGCGGCCTCCTTCACCTCCCGGACGGCAATGGCGTCGGGAAGGTAGCGGTTCATGTAGTCCCGGATCTCCTCCGGGGACTCTGCCACGTCCAGCTGGGCGTTGGCCACCATGGCCCGGGCGTGGACCCCGGCGTCGGTGCGTCCCGCGCCGGTGAGCTCCACCGGACTCCCCTGAAGCCGGGACAGCACGCTCTCCAGCTTTCCCTGGATGGTGTCCCTCCCCGGCTGGCGCTCCCAGCCGAAAAAACGGGTGCCGTCGTAAGCAATGGTGAATTTATAGTTCCGCTGCATGCTCGTTCTCCTCTTTTCCCGGCCGGGTCACTCCGTCGTCATGATCTTCAGGATCACCCGGTCCGTCTCCTTCATGCCCTGAGAGGCCAGAATGCCCACATTGCGGATGGTCTGCTCCACGTCCCGGCCCACGATGCCGTCGCCGGGCTGGAAGCTGTTGCCCCGCAGGTACATGTTATAGCCCAGAATGCCGGTTTCCACACCCATGGCGATCTTGCTGGCGCAGCTGGCCTTGGCCCCGTCGCAGATGCAGCCGGAGATCATGGCCGCGGCGTTGGTGATGGTGTGGCAGATGCCCTCATACCCCGCGCCCCGAAGCCACGCAATGCCGCAGCCTGCGCCCACGCCGGCAGACACCGCCCCGCAGTAGGCGGACAGACGGCCGATGCCGGTTTTCTGGTGGATGGTGATCAGGTCCGACAGGCACACGGCCCGCAGGATGGTCTCCCGGTCCCGGCCCGTCTGCACGCCATAGCGCCACACGGGAACGGAGGCGGTGATGCCCTGGTTGCCGGAGCCGGAGCAGATGACCACCGGCATCTCGCAGCCGTTCATCCGGGCATCGGATCCGGCGGCAGCCCAGGCCCGGGCCTCCGTCTCCACGTCGCCGCCGGACAGCAGCAGCGTGGAGCCGATATTGGCCCCCCAGTCTCCCCGCAGGCCCTCCCGGGCGATGGCGGTGTTGCATTCGAGCTGCCGGCCCACGGATTCCTCAATGCGGGACACGTCCACCGTCTCGGCAAACGTCAGGATATCCCGGACGTTCAGCACGCTCTTGTCCTGCAAATTGTCCTCGGCAGAGTCGGAGTGGGGCTTTTCCAGCAGGACCTCCCCGTCCCGCTCCACGTAGATGATGTTGGTATGGTTGTTGGCCACATGGACCACAGCCTTGTGGTCCCCCGCCCAGCCTGTCAGCCGGATGTCCAGCATCCGGGACGTAGGCGGGCAGTCGATGCGGATGTCCGTGCTGTCCAGGTATGCCTGAATGGCTGCGGTGTCCTCCTCCGTCACATGGGCAATGACCTGAAGCCGGGCCTCCGGATCCCCGGCCACCACGCCCACGGCGATAGCCGCCGGCAGGCCCCTGCGGCCCCCGGTATTGGGCACCACAACGGACTTGACGTTTTTCAGGATGTTTCCGCTGACCTCCGCCAGAATGCGCCGGGGCCTCTCCCCCAGCACCTGGCGCAGCCGTGCTGCGCAGTAGGCCACGGCGATGGGCTCGGTGCATCCGGTGGCCAGCTGCAATTCCTCACGCAGAATGGTACAGAAGGCCTCCTCTTTTCTCGCGTCCAACATGATTCTTTTCCCTTTCGTCCCATATTTTTTCCGGCAGAACGCCGGTGTATGGCCCCGCTTACGCCTGGGGCACGTCGTCCTCGCTGTCGATCCAGTCCTGCACGTCCACCACCTGGAACTCCGTGGGCGTATGGCGGATCACCACCCGCTCCAGGCCCGCGTTGATGATGTGGCGGCGGCACATGGGGCAGGACGTGGCGTCCGGCAGCAGCTCCCCGGTCTGGGCGTTGCGGCCCACCAGATACAGCGTGCCGCCCACCATATCCCGGCGGCTGGCGGAAATGATGGCATTGGCCTCGGCGTGGACGCTGCGGCACAGCTCGTACCGCTCCCCCCGGGGCACCCGCAGCTGCTCCCGGGTGCAATAGCCCATATCCACGCAGTTGCGCCGCCCCCGGGGCGCGCCGTTGTATCCGGTGGAAATGATCTCGTCATTCTTCACGATGATGGCCCCGTACACCCGGCGCAGACATGTGGCCCGCTCCAGAACCGTCTGGGCAATGTCCAGGTAATAGTTTTCCTTGCTGATGCGCTGCATGACAGCACCTCCCGGTATGAAAGCTCGTTGTTCCCTATTATAAACGATTTTCCTGCTCAGGGCAACAAATTCTTCCGAAAAAAGCATTGACTTCCCGGCAGGGGCTGTGGTATCATGAACGAACTGAAAACTCTATGAGGGAGTAGCAAGCGGGCGATTGTCCGCAGCACGTCAACATACTGGCCGCTGCGCGGCCTGGCTTGCTTTAATTTGCGAGACTCATGTGCTACCGCCGCGGGATGCATGGGGACTCGTCTATTGATCTGCTTTCGAGCCCAGACATGGCCCAGGCCGTGCCTGGGGTTTTTCATGGATTTTTCACGATAAGAGGAGAAGCAATCATGCAGTGGGATATCCTGTTCTTTTTCAACAGTATGCTGCTGGGCGTGGGCCTTGCCATGGATGCGTTTTCCGTATCCCTGGCCAACGGACTCAACGAGCCCCGCATGTCCCGGCGGCGGATGCTGGGCATCGCCGGGGTATTTGCGGGGTTCCAGGCCCTGATGCCTATGACAGGCTGGATCTGTGTCCACACCATTGTTCAGTATTTCCGCGCCTTTGAGAAGCTCATTCCCTGGATCGCCCTGGCTCTGCTGGGCTTCATCGGCGGCAAAATGCTGGTGGAGGGCGGCCGCGGCGGCGAGGATGACAGCGCCGCACCCAGGCTGGGCCTGGGCGCTCTGTTGGTGCAGGGGGTAGCCACATCCATCGACGCTCTGTCCGTGGGCTTCACCATCGCCGAATATGACTGGCTCATGGCCCTGGTCTGTTCCCTGATCATCGCGGCGGTAACGCTGTGCATCTGTCTGGGCGGCCTGGTGCTGGGCCGGAGATTCGGCACCCGCCTTGCCGGCCGGGCCCAGCTTCTGGGCGGGGCCATCCTCATCTTTATCGGTCTGGAAATATTCATCAGCAGCTTTCTAAGCTAAGGAGGAACTTATCATGCTCGTACCCATTCTTCTGTTCATCGTGGGCCTGGTGCTGCTCATCAAGGGCGGCGACTGGTTCGTGGACGGCGCCACGGGCCTGGCCCACCGTTTCCATGTGCCGGAGATCCTCATCGGCGCCACGGTGGTGTCCATCGGCACCACCCTGCCGGAGGTGATGGTATCCGCCACCTCCGCCGTCAGCGGTCACGGCGAGATCGCCTACGGCAACGCCATCGGCTCCGTCATCTGCAACACCGCCCTGATCGCGGCTCTGACCATCGCCATCCGCCCCTCGGAGGCGGACCGCAAAAGTCTGCGGACCCCGGTGATCTTCTTTTTCGTCGCCGCCGTGTTCTACGCCGCCATCGCCTACACCAACGGCGCCTTCACCCGCCTGGCGGGCATCGTCCTGCTGGCCATGTTCGTTCTTTACATGGTGCTTACCGTGCGACAGAGCTTCCGGGATACCGTCCGGGCCGGCGGTGCGGACGAGGCCATTGACGGCACTCCCTCCATGGGCAAGGATATCCTCCTGCTGGCGGTGGGTGCGGCCTTCATCGCCGTGGGCGCCAACCTGCTGGTGAACAACGGCACCCTCATCGCCCAGGGACTGGGCGTGCCGGAGTCCGTCATCGCCCTGACCTTCGTGGCCCTGGGGACGTCCCTGCCGGAGCTGGTCACCGCCATCACCTCCCTGATCAAGGGCCACAGTGCCCTGTCCCTGGGCAACATCGTGGGGGCGAACCTGTTTAACCTGGTGCTGGTCAGCGGCCTGTCCACCACCCTGTCCCCCTTCCAGGTGCCCCAGGAAAAAACCATCGCCGGATACAATGCTTCCCTGGTGGTGGATATCCCCCTGATGCTGCTGGTGATGCTGCTGCTGACGGTACCCGCGCTGGCCCGGGGCAAGCTCTCCCGCTGGCAGGGCATCGTGCTGCTGGTCCTGTACGCAGGCTTCTGCGCATTCCAGTTCTGCATGTAAGCGCATCCGGCCATGGGTGGCAGATAATATAAAAATCACCGAGATCGGCCTGTTACAGGCTTTTCTCGGTGGTTTTCTTATATTTGCACAGTCGATTTCAATTCTCTCCTGCTGCGTGCCCTGTGGCGCCGGTCCTGGGTCATTGCGCCGGCAGCGGTGGCGGCAGGCCAGAGTCTGATTGTTAGGAAACAGCGTTTACACGGAAACATTTGGAGATGTGGCGCATTATGCCGCCCCGGTGGGGCTTTGGGGCATGCCGGCAATATAGGCATCCGCCACCGCCGGAACGTAATAGGGGCGATAGCACACGCCCTGTTCCCCGTCGTCACATTCCACCCAGAACACATAGTAGGGCATGAAGTACCGGTCCGTCTGCCGGGCCAGGTATTGCAGGTCCACCCGCTTGACCCGGTCCTCCCCCGGGAAGGGCTCCCAGGCGGACAGGTGCTGCCCCGCCGCCAGCCGCTGCCGGGCCTGGTTCACAGTCACCAGCGGATAAGCTCCCACCGTGTTGGCGTCGGACAACTCCGGCCGGTACAGCCGGAGCTCACAGCTGCCGCCGGACAGCCGGACCCACGTTTTCAGGATGCTGCGCTGAAGGATGCCCTGGGTCAGGTCCTCCTCCGGCCGGTAGAAATACAGGGAACAGCCGCCGCTGTCCCGGGCGGCCATAAAATACCGGGTCTGCTCCCCGAAAACGGCCCCGTACTGCTCCAGCAGCCACGCCGCCGCAGCGTCAGGAGTCAGAGCCGCCAGCTCCGGCCGGGAAAGCTTCACCCACAGCTCTCCACTCTCCCCCACGGTCACGGTGACATCCTTCCACGTCAGCGTCAGCTCCGTGGGACCCCCTCTGACGGCAAACGTCACGCCGCACTGCCAGGTCTCCCCGGCCCAGGCGTCCTCCATGGCGGCCTGCACCGTCTCGTCCGGCACCCGGACCTCCACGGCAGCCTGGGCCACGTCCGCCCCCGCCGCCGCCGCCAGCTGCTCCATGGTCCGCCGCAGCTGCGCATAGTCTCCGCCGCCGGTGCGGAAGCCGTTGGCCACGTCCATGCGGGTGGTGTTGCGGAACACCGGCAGGGCGGCAAGCTCCATGCCCTCCCGCCACGGTCCGCCGTCATAGGCGGCAAATTCCTCCGCCGACAGCGGGTAATCTCCCATGCCGCTGTAGTCCCTGTCGATGGTCAGTACCGGCAGGTCCCCGGGCTCCGGGTCCGGGGCGGGTTCCGCCGGGCGGCCTGCCAGCGCCCAGGCTCCCGCCGCCAGCAGCAGACACGCTGCCGCCGCGGCCAGCGGCTTCCATCGCGGCCTCCGCCGGGACCGGGCGGCCTGGGTCTCCTCCAAAAGCTCCTGGGGCAATTCATTCATGGCGTCGCTGAGCTGTTCCGGGTTCATACGTCAAAGCCCTCCTTTTCCAGATATGTCCGCAGCCCTTGGCGGGTGCGGTACAGCTGACTCTTGACCGCCGGTACGCTGATGCCGCAGACCCGGGCCGTCTCCGCCAGGGAGTCGGCATAGTAATAGCGGCAGAGAAACGCCCGGCGGGCGGGAAGCGGCAGCGTCCGGAGATAGTCGCCCACGGCCCGGCCCAGCTCCCGCAGGTCCAGGGCCTCCTCCGGCGTGTCCCGGCCGGATACGCAGTCCCCCAGCTCCTCCAGGGACACGGCGTAGGCCGACCGCTTCACCCGGCCCCGGGCCCGCCAGCGGTCGATGGACAGCTGCCGGGTGATATGGCCCAGATAGGTGGACAGCACCCGGGGCCGGTGGGGCGGCATGGAGCCCCATGCCCGCAGATAGGTGTCGTTGACGGTCTCCCGGCTGTCCCCCCGGTCCGCCAGGATGTGGAAGGCGATGGCCGACAGATACCGGCCATATTGCCGGTCCGTCTGGCGGATGGCCTCCTCATCCCGCTGCCAGTACAGGGTCACGATGTCGCGGTCCTCCATGGTGACATTCTCCTTTCGAGTTGCTTCTGCCTGTCATCCCGTCAAAAAATCTCGGCGGTTTCGCGGAAAAGGGGAAAAATTTTTTTATGCTGCCTCTATTATGCCGCCGGAGCCGGGGCCCGTCAAGACAAATGCGCCGAAAGGGCTTGCCCAAACGGTCCCCAGGCGGTATAATGAAGAAAATATAGTCGCAGGAGGACGTTTTTATGGGAATCGTGGTGCTGGGCGCCGTTTTTGTGGACATCAAGGGATACCCCACGTCCACCTATATCCCCGGCGGGCGCAATGTGGGCCGGGTGGAGCAGGTCCCCGGCGGCGTCAGCCGCAACGTGGTGGAGGACATCGCCAACGTGGAGCTGCGCCCCACGTTTGTGAGCCTGGTGGATGACACCGGCCTGGGCTCCGACGTGGTACGCCAGCTGAAAAATCACAAGGTGAACACCGACTATGTACTGCCCACTCCCGACGGCATGGGCACCTGGCTGGCGGTGTTCGACAACCAGGGGGACGTGTGCGCCGCCATCAGCAAGCGCCCGGACCTGCGGCCCCTGATCGCCCTGCTGGACGAAAAGGGGGACGAGATCTTCCGGGACGCCGACAGCATCGCCCTGGAGATCGACATGGACAAGGAGATCGTCAAGCGGGTGTTCCAGTACGCCAGGAAGTACCAAAAGGACGTATACGCCGTGGTGTCCAACATGAGCATTGCCGTGGAGCGCCGGGACTTCTTGCAGCAGACCAGCTGCTTTGTGTGCAACCAGCAGGAGATGGGCATTCTGTTCTCCGACGATTACAGCGAAAAGACCCCGGATGAGCTGCAAAAGATCCTGGCCCTGAAGATCCGCAGCGCCCGCATTCCCCGGATGATCGTTACCATGGGGGCCCAGGGGGCCGTGTACGCCAGCTGTGACGGGGACCAGGGGGCCTGTCCAGGCCGCAAGGTGGACGTGAAGGACACCACCGGCGCGGGAGACGCCTTCTTTGCCGGAGCTACCATCGGCCTGACCTATGGCAAGACACTGGCCGAATCCTGCGAGATCGGCACCCGGCTGGCCGCCTCCACCATCTGCACCAGCGGCAACGTGTGCCCCCGGTTCCTGCCGGAGGAGTTCGGCCTGGACGTGGCGGTAACGGACTGAGGAGGGGCATATGAAACGGATCGACGAGTGCACGGATATGACCGTGCTGGTGGCCCTGCTGGTGCTGGGTATTCTGCTGGTCATGGGGGCGTACCGCATTTTCTCCTTCCTATGCGAACATGCGGCCCTGGACGCCCGGACCTTCCTGCTGGGAGCAGCGTGCCTGCTGCTGGCGGTTGTGGGCTTTCTGCTGGCCCGGCGCAGCTTCCGGCGGCTGCAATACCTGCGGGACAACGGCGAATAACGTGTAAAGTAAAATGCGGTGCAGTCTCCGAAAAGGGACTGCACCGCATCTTACTATGTTATAACTACGTTTTCAAAACTGCAGGAACCCTGCGGGAGCGCCCAGATGACGCACCAGCAGCTGCCGCACAGGGACAGCCACGTCTCCCACGGCCTCCTCCGCCTGAGCAAACAGCATCACCATCATGGCAGCATTGGGGAAGGGGCAGAACTCGCCGGGATTGCACAGGGAGATCAGCACCATGCCCAGATACGACACGGCCAGCGCCTGCATGAACGGGTCGCGGCCGCCCTCCCGCAGCAGAGCAATGCGGTCGTGGAGCAGCCGTCCGTAGGCTACGATGCCCACCAGGCCCATGCTGCCCATGACCTGGGCCACGCTGTTGTGGTAGAACACCATGCTGCCCTCCACGCCGCTGAATACATCGGCGTTCCGGGTGCTGCACAGGCCGATGCCGAATACCGGATGCCGCAGGAAATCATCCACCGCCCGGGCCAGAAACTGGAGCCGGTCGGAGTTGCTGTCCTGGATGTCCTCGCCCATACGGCTATGGAGCACCCATTGCAGCACCACGGGGCCCGCCGCCAGGACAGCGATCCCGGCGGCCACGGCCAGGGCCGTCAGGCACCGGCGGCTGATGACGCCGTGACGCATCAGATACACGCCGCACAGGGCCAGGATCACCGCGCCGAACAGCAGCGCGCTGCGGCTGCCCGTCAGTGCCAGGGCCAGAGCCATCACCCCGCCGGTGACCAGATGGCCCCGGTGCTTCAGGCTCAGATAAAACGGCATAGGCAGCGCCGTCAGCAGAACGGATGTGGCAAAGTTCCGATAGGACAGATACAGCACACCGACCACGGCTCCATTTGCCAGCCACGCCTTCAGATAGGCCAGCAGCACCGCCAGAGCCATGCACATGCCCAGGGCGCAGAAAATCCCGGCAAACCGCCGGTGCAGGTCATAGGTCCGCTTCTCTGTCAGGTGGGAGCGGAACAGCACATACAGCACCAGCATCCCCACCCCCAGGCCCAGGGTATAGTACAGGGACAGAGGCTCCACGGCCTGCTTCCGGGTGATCACGTCGCAGCCGCCCAACAGGGTGGCGATGGACACCAGGGCCAGGCCCATGCCGCTGCGGCCCAGGCGAAGCGTCACCGGCCACACGGCAAAGTGCCACAGAAGCGCCAGCACCAGCGGCGGCACCAGGGCCGCGCAGGGCAAGAAGTCCGACAGCTGCCCGTAGCACTGGGTGGACATGAGAAACGCCATGAAAAACGGGCACACCGGAGCCAACAGATCCGGGCAGGCGGCCAGCAGCCAGATGACGATGCAGCCCAGGGCCACCACGCCATAGACCGGCTGCCCCGCAGCCATAAACGCCCCCGCCACCGTCAGCAGTACGGGAAAATACGCGCGGCTCAGCCAGAACCGCTGTGCATACCGGCTAAGCCGGGAAAAAAATGTATACAAAGTCCGGCGCGCCCGGGCCCACAGGCCCCCCGCCAGATCAAGAGACGGCATCCACATAGCACACTGCGCTCCTTTACCGCAGAAACTACCTTTTTAGATACTTGGAAAAATTCTTTTTTCATCGTCGGGCCCGGCGCATCCCTTCCTGTCAGGTGCGGGGCCTCAAACCCACTTCCCAGGGTATTATATCATAAAAAGTTTGAAAAATTTGTAAACATTTGGGGCATTTCGTCACCCATAAGGGCCCAGCGTCCCAGTATTGCGTACTTTATCACGTTTAGACTCGTCTGTCAACCCGGAAAATCAACATTTTTCTCCCGATAAGTCTCTTGTTCGTTGTACAGTATCGTGCCGCATTGTCCATTACCGGCGCACACTGCCCCGCAGCACCCAGTATATGGCCCCGCTGCTGCCGCCATGCAGGCGAAGCGGGTAAAAAATCTCCCCGGCAGACTGGCTGCCGGGGAGATTTTTATTCGTTTGCGTTAAGCCGCTGGGCTGTTCAGCACTTCTCGTAGATGGTGGCAACGCCCATGCCGCCGCCGATGCACAGAGTGGCCAGGCCGCGCTTGGCCTCGGGGCGCTTCTGCATCTCGTGCAGCAGGGTGACGATGATCCGGGCGCCGGAGGCACCCACGGGGTGACCCAGAGCGATGGCGCCGCCGTTGACGTTGACCTTGCTCATGTCAAAGTGCAGCTCGCGGGCCACAGCGATGGACTGAGCGGCAAAGGCCTCGTTGGCCTCCACCAGGTCCATGTCCTCGATGGTCAGGCCGGCCTTCTTCAGAGCCTGACGGGTAGCGGGCACGGGGCCCACGCCCATGATCTTGGGATCCACGCCGCCCTGGCCCCAGCCGATGAGCTTGGCCATGGGCTTCAGACCGTACTTCTCCACAGCCTCGCCGGAAGCCAGCACGATGGCGGCAGCGCCGTCGTTGATGCCGGAGGCGTTGGCAGCGGTGACGCGGGGCTGGCCCTTGTCAGCGGCATCCTGGATGCCGGTGGGCTCGAAGGTGTTCACCACCTGGGGATTGGGGGACTCGGGGCTGACGGGGAAGGCGCCGCGCAGCTTGGCAATGCCTTCCTTGGTGACGCCGGCCTTGGGATACTCATCCTTGGCGAAGGGGACCATTTCCTTCTTGACCTTGACCATCACGGGGACGATCTCGTCGTCGAAGCGGCCGGCCTTCTGGGCGGCCTCGGTCTTCTGCTGGGAAGCGGCGGCGAAGGCATCCTGCTCCTCGCGGGTGATGCCCCAGATATCGTTGATGTTCTCGGCGGTGGTGCCCATGTGATAGTTGTTATAGGCGTCCCACAGGCCGTCCTTGATCATGGTGTCCACCAGCTTCTTGTCGCCCATGCGAGCGCCCCAGCGGGCGTCCATGGAGGCAAAGGGAGCGGCGCTCATGTTCTCGGTACCGCCGCAGACCACCACGTCGGAATCGCCGGCCAGGATGGAGCGGGCGCCCTCGATGACAGACTTCATGCCGGAGCCGCAGACCATGCCCACGGTGTAAGCGGGAACGGAATAGGGGATACCGGCCTTGATGGCCACCTGGCGGGCAACGTTCTGGCCCTGGGCAGCGGTCAGGATGCAGCCGAACATAACCTCATCCACGTTTTCGGGGGCGATATTGGCACGCTTGAGGGCCTCCTTCACCACCACGGCGCCCATCTCGGCGGCGGGGGTGTTCTTCAGGGAACCACCGAAGGAGCCGATAGCGGTACGGCAGCAATTGACGACATACAGATCTTTCATGATGGAATTTTCCTCCTACATTTGGTTTTGGGGTTCTACTCTGTACCTATATCGTAGTCATTTTCGGTCGAATAGTCAACCCCCAGAATTGCTCCGCGCTGAAAAATCGTAGGACTGAACAGGAAATAACCCGGTTCGTTTGTTAGTTTGACTAAAAATTAACAAACTGTTTTCCTCAGGAGAGAGCCGAACGGGCCTCCTGGAGCCTGGTATAAAAGGCGCCGGGGTCCAGCTTGTTGAACAGGCGGGTGTTGTATTCCACCTTTGCATCGGCCACGGCGGCCTTGATTTGCGTTTCAAACAGGGCATTGACCACGGCGGACTGGTCCAGCTCCTTGCCCACGGCCACATACAGGGCGCTGCCGGTGTCGATGACATCGCTGACCTGGCCGGGCTCCAGCGCCGACACGGCGGCGGCCAGGGTCTCGCCCATGTCCCCGGCGGAGGCTGTGACGCCGGCCTCCGTCACGTCCTCCATGCCCAGCTGGCCCGCCAGGTCCAGATATGCGGCGGTAACGTCCTGGGCGTCCCGCAGCTGCTGGGCAAAGCTCTCGGCCGCCAGGCGGGTGTTGTCGTCATCCTGGCCGTCCAGGGGCCAGTACAGCAGCAGACTGGTGGCATAGCCCTTCTGCCGGGCCAGGGCGTCAATGTCCTCCTGGGCAGGGTACAGAGCGCTGCCGGGGGTACAGAACGCCTGACGCACCCCGGCATACAGGTAATAGCCCCGGCTGATGGCGTCGAACATGGCCTCCGACACGCCCATGCCCTGGATCTGCTTGCTGTAGGCCTCCTGGCTGCCGTAATAGGTGATATACTGCTGGCGCTGGTTTTCCAGGGCCTCCCGGTCGGCGTCGGACAGGGTCACATTCCCCCGCTTGGCCCACTGGCGGACCACGGCGTACAGCTTCACGGTCTCCAGGGCGTCCTGCTTGGCATAGGCCCCGTAGGTCATCCCCTCGGACAGCTCCGCGTCAAAGTCAAGGTCCTGAACGTTGTACGCCAGATACTCGCAGTCATAGGCCAGCCAATACAGATACTCCTCGGCGTCAATGGTCTCTCCGTTGACGGTCAGCAGCTCGGCGTCGGGCCGGATGCCGCTGGCCTGATAGAACAGGCCGTCGGTGCGGTGGCCGTTGGTAAGGATACCGCTGGCGGAAATACCCACCACCAGCAGTGCGGACAGGACCACCGAGGCGGCCAGACGGATCCATGCTTTTTTCATAAGTTATCTCCTTCCCGGGCAGCTTTGCCCAGCTCTTCTTTTTTCAGCCGCAGCTCCTCCGTCAGCTTCCCGGCAGCGGAGAGGGCGTCCTCCCCGGGGGCCAGGTGCAGCCGGAGCCGGGGAGGCTCCCCGGCGGACAGACGCAGGCGATTGCGGTAGCCGGGCATGGAGCACACGGCCATCAGACTGGGTACGTCCACGCGGCTGTCAAAGGTGAAGGCCACCACACCGGCCCTCTGGGTGATATCGGTGATGAACACCTCGGCGGCGGCAGCCCGCAGCAGGGCCACGTCCAGCAGGGCCATCACCGGCTTGGGCGGGTCGCCGTAGCGGTCCGTCAGCTCGTCCACCAGGTCCGACGCCTCCTCCGTGGTGCGGATGGCCGCCATGCGGCGGTACAGGTCCATGCGCTGGTGGGCGGAGGGCACATACCGCTCCGGAATGTGGGCGGAGGTGGCCAGGTCCGCCGAGCAGTCGGGGCGGATGTCCTTTCCCCTCCCCTGCTGCTCCAGCACCGCGTCGTTCAGCAGCCGCAGATACATGTCGTAGCCCACACTCATCAGATAGCCGGACTGCTCCGGGCCCAGCAGGTTCCCCGCACCGCGGATCTCCAGGTCCCGCATGGCGATGCGGAAGCCGGAGCCGAAGGTGACGTACTCCCGGATGGCGGACAGCCGCTTGGAGGCCACCTCCGTCAGCACCTTGCCGGGGCGATAGGTCAGATAGGCATATGCCCGGCGGGCGCTGCGGCCGATGCGGCCCCGGATCTGGTGCAGCTGGGACAAGCCCAGCCGGTCCGCGTCCTCGATGATCAGGGTGTTGACGTTGGGGATATCGATGCCGGTCTCGATGATGGTGGTGCACACCAGCACCTGGATCTCGCCGTCGGCCATCTGCTGCATGACGGAGCTCAGCTCCCGCTCGGCCATTTTGCCGTGGGCAATGCCGATGGCCGCATCCTCCCCCAGCCACTGCCGCAGGCGTCCGGCGGTGGACTCGATGTTCTCCACCCGGTTGTGCAGGTAATATACCTGGCCGCCCCGGCTCAGCTCCCGGCGGATGGCCTCGGCAATGACGGGCCACTCGTGCTCCATCACATAGGTCTGCACCGGCTGGCGGTCGTGGGGCGGCTCCTCGATGGTGCTCATGTCCCGGATGCCGGATAGGGCCATATTCAGAGTCCGGGGAATGGGGGTGGCGGACAGGGTCAGGGTGTCCACCTGCCGGGCCCGCTCCCGGAGCTTTTCCTTGTGGGTAACGCCGAAACGCTGCTCCTCGTCGATGACCAGCAGCCCCAGGTCGTGAAATTGCAGGTCCTTCTGCAGAAGCTTGTGGGTGCCGATCAGCAGGTCCACCTTTCCCGCCTGGGTCCGGGCCAGAATGTCCCGCACCTGGGCGGGGGTCCGGAACCGGGAGAGCACCTCGATGTTCACCGGGAAGGACCGGAACCGGTTCACCGCCGTGGCATAGTGCTGCTGGGCCAGGACGGTGGTGGGCACCAGAATGGCGGCCTGCTTGCCGTCCAGAATGCACTTCATCACCGCCCGCAGGGCCACCTCGGTCTTGCCGTAGCCCACGTCGCCGCACAGCAGCCGGTCCATGGGCCGGGGCTGCTCCATATCGGCCTTGATGTCCCGGATGGCCTGGAGCTGGTCGTCGGTCTCCGTGTAGGGGAAGGCGTCCTCAAACTCCTGCTGCCAGGGGCTGTCCGGCGAGAAGGCATGGCCTGCCAGCCGCTGGCGCTGGGCATACAGCCGGATCAGTCCCTCGGCCAGGTCCTTGGCGGCGGCCTTGGCCTTGCGGGTGGTCTTGGCCCACTCGGTGCCCCCCAGCTTATTGAGCTTGGTGCGCTCGTTGTCCTCGCCGGGGCCGATGTACTTGCTGACCAGGTCCAGAGACGTGGCCGGAACGTACAGCACGTCCTGCCCGGCGTAGGCGATCTTGATATAGTCCTTTTCCACCCCGTCCACCGGCATGCGCAGCATGGCCACGAACCGGCCGATGCCGTGATGGGCGTGGACCACCAGATCCCCGGGGGTCAGGTCCGTGTAGGACTGGAGCTTCTGCTGATTGCTGTCCCGCCTGGGCCGGGGCTTTTTGGCCCGGCCGGACAGGGGCGTGGTCAGCTGCCCCTCCGTCAGCACCGCCAGCCGCCCCTCCGGATATTCGCACCCGGCGGACAGGGCTCCCACGGCAATGAGCACCGTGCCCTTTTCCGGGGACTTTTCCCCGGACAGGTCCACGGCGGCGGGGATTTTCCGGTCCGCCAGCATCCGGCGGAGGTTCCGGGCCCGGACCTCGCCGCCGCACAGCACCATCACCCGGTAGCCCGACGTGAGATAGTGGGTCAGGTCCGTGCAGGCCAGCTCCAGGGACCCGCCGTAGCTGGACAGCTGCTTGGCCGTCAGCTGGAGAAGGTCCCGGGGCTGCAGCAGCTGCCGCCCGGTGGTGAGACCGTCCAGCTGCACCACCGGGTGCTTTTCCAGCCCCAGGGCCAGCTCCGGCTCCGAGGCGGCAAAATCCGCCAGCTCACCGGCCAGAAAGCCCGCCTCCATTCCGGCGGACACGTCCTCCTTCAGCTGCCACAGCCAGCCCCGCAGGGCCTCCGCTGTGCGGCCGCTGTCCTCCACGCAGATCAGGGCATCCGCGGGCAGATAGTCCAGGGCGGTGGTCTTTTCCGGGTACACCGCCGCCATGCAGCGGTCCGCGCCGTTGGGGGTGACCCCCTGGCGCAGCAGGGCGGCATCGGCGGTCAGCAGGTCCCGCAGGGCCTGGGTGCCCTGCCTCCGGGCAAGGCGCTTCACCGCGGCCTCCAGCCGGGCGGCGTCCTCCGCCGTATGCTCCTCCCAGCCGGGCAATACCTCCGCCGCCGGAAGCAGCAGCGCCTCCCGGCGGTTTTCCACCCGGCGCTGGGTGGCGGCGTCAAATATGCCCAGGGAGTCGATCTCGTCGTCGAAAAATTCGCAGCGCACCGGCTGCTCCATGCCCGGGGAGAACACGTCCAGGATGCCGCCCCGCAGGGCGAACTGTCCCGGGCCCTCCACCTGGTCGCAGCGGGTATATCCGGCTCCGGCCAGCCGCCGGGTCAGGGCGTTCAGGTCCCACTGCTGGCCCACGGCCAGGGTCAGTGCCGTCCGCTCCAGCACCCGGGGCGGGATGCACCGCTGCACCAGCGCGTCCGGGGTAGTGACCACCACGGGGCTGTCCGCCAGGCGGTACAGGGCCGCCAGCCGCTGGTTTTCCCACTGGCGGCTGGACTCCATAGGCCGCCACTGAAGCTCCCGGGCCGGGAGCACCAGGGGCGTCTCCCCGGTGAGCACGGCCAGGTCACCGGCCTGACGCCGGGCCTCCCGTTCGTCGGCACACAGCACCCACAGGGGCCGTCCGCTGTCCCGGTGAAGGGCCGCCTCCACCTGGGCCCGGTGGACCGGTCCCACGCCGGTGACCAGCACCGGCGAAATGCCGCCGCGCACATCCTCTATCAGCTGCCGCACCTCCGTCAGGTGCAGCAATTCCTTTACCAGCGCCTTCACCGGGCACCTCCCTTCGTTTTCCCCCAACGCATCCCGGGGCGTATACGGTAAGTATACGCCCCGAAGCTGTAATTTAACTTAAATTTTGTCCGCCCGCCGCCTGTCGGGGGCGGGAACCCTTCTATGCTTATGCGCTCTTTCCGGATTTCTTCTCCCGGGTAAAGACCTCTGCCGTGATCAGCGCCGTCAGCGGGATGGACAGGATCACGCCCACGCTGCTGGCTACACCGCTGACCACCTCCAGGGATACATAGGCCGAGCTCAGCAGCTGCCGGGGGGACAGTCCCAGAGAATACAGGTACAGGATCAGGGTAAAGCCGCTGCCCAGAAACGCCAGGATCAGGGTGTTGGTCATGGTGCCCACCATGTCCCGGCCGATGTTCATGCCGGAGCGGAACAGCTCCCTCCGGGACAGCTCCGGATTGGCGGCGTGGACCTCCGACAGGGAGGAGGCAATGCCCATGGTCACGTCCATCACCGCGCCCAGGGCGCTGATGACGATGCCGCCCACCAGCAGGCCCCGCAGACCGATGGGCGTGCCGGTCTGCCGCAGCTGCAGCAGGGGCTCCACGTCGTCGATGCGCAGGCCGTCGATGCGGGTCAGTCCCTGGGCCAGCAGGCCGAACAGCAGGGCCAGGGCGGTGCCCGCCACTGCGCCCAGCATGGCGCACACGGTCTTTTTCCGGACGCCGCCTACGATGGTCAGGCTTACCACCGCCACATAGGCGCAGACGATAAACGTCATCAGCAGCGTGTTGGCACCCTTCATCAGGGACGGCAGCAGCACGCCGAACAGGCACACCAGCGTCACCGCCAGGGCCACCAGGGATTTGACCCCCGTCCGGCCGCCCACGGCCACCGCCGCCGCGATGAACAGCACCAGCACGATGCAAAGGGGCAGCAGACGGTCGAATTCATACACCGTGGCATTGACGGTACCGTCGGAATAGGTGGAGATCAGGACGGTGGCCCGGTCCCCGACCTTCAGCGGCCCGCCATACAGGGGCCCCACATAGTTATATACCTGCATCTGCTGGCCCTTATAGTCGCCGGAGCGGACGGTGACCAGCAGCAGCTGCTCGCCGCGATAGCCGTTGTCGGAGGCAGGGTCCTTCTCCGTGGAATCGGAGAGGATCTGGTCCACGGAGGCGCTTTCGTAATCCGCGCGGTTCTCTGGCTCGTCGGACTGCACCGGCACGGGAGCCGCCAGCAGCCGCGCCGCCAGCAGCACCGCCAGCGCCGCCGCCAGCACGATGCACGTCCATTTATTCTCCCGCAGCCAGGCGGCAGGGCCGGGCCCCTTCGTTTTTTTCTTCATATATACCGGTCCTTTCGGCAATTGGTGACACCAGCATAGCAAGTTGCGCCCCCCTTGTCAAGCAGGGCTTTGTGCAATCATCCATGCCTTGTGCACATATTAGCAAAATTTGTGTCAAATCTGCAAATAAAACTGGAAACTGACAGAAGCGTATGTTACAATGAAAATACCTGTGGGGCGGGAAGCTCCGGGGAAATTAAAGGAGGTAATAGCCTGATGAAAACACCTGTTCGCACCAGACTTTTGTCTGCGCTGCTGTCACTGGTCATGCTGGTTTCCCTGCTGCCGGTGTCGGTATTCGCGGCAGAGCCTGCGTCCGGGACCTGGGAAAAGGTCACCGAGGCACAGGAGGACTGGTCCGGTCAATACCTGATCGTCTATGAAAAGGGCAGCCTGATCATGGACGGCTCCCTGTCCGCCCTGGACAAGGAGGGCAACAAGGTGGACGTGACCATCACCGACGGCAAGATCGTTGGTGATTACGCCAAGTACGCGTTCACCATCGCGCCCATGACCGGCGGCTGGTCCGTACAGTCCGCCAGCGGAAAGTACATTTCCGGCAAGTCCGGCAAGAACAAGATCATCACCGGCTCCACTCCGGAGCTCAACACCATCACCTTCGCTGATGGTAATGTGAAGATCGCCAGCAACAACACCACGCTGCAGTATAACGCAGCCGCCACCAACGGCACCCGGTTCCGCTATTATAAGAGCGAGAATCAGCAGCCCGTGGCCCTGTATAAGCTCAGCACCGTTCCCGCCCGGGAAAGCGGCATCGTCACCGATCTGACCACCCTGCAGAACGGCGACAAGGTGGTGGTGTTCAACCCCGCCAACAAGAAGGCTCTGTCCTCCGTGTACAACGGCTTCTATAACACGGGCGTGGATGTGGAGCTGACCGGTGGCAAGCTCACCGGCTACACGGATGCAGAGCTGTGGACCGTGAACCGCACCGAGAGCGGCGCCTATACCTTCTCCACCGCCGACGGCAAGAAGCTGTCCATGGACACCAGCTACAGCAGCACTCCCCTGGACAAGGCCAATGTGGATTGGGCGCTCAGCGCCGCCGCCACGGCGGACTGCTTCTACATCAAGAACGTAGGCCGCGGCAGCTATCTGGAGTGGTTCGCCGAGAAGAACAATTGGAGCTCCTACGGAACCATCGGCAGCAACGAGGCTCTGTTTGCCCAGCAGCTTTATCTGGTGGCAGACACCCAGGAGCCTGACCAGCCCGGTCAGCCTGATGATCCCACCGCTCCCCTGAAGAACGGTGACCAGGTGGTCATCTATAACCCCGCCAACCTGAAGGCCCTGTCCACGGAGTACACCGGCTTCTATAACAAGGGCACCGACGTGACCCTCACCGGTGGGAAGCTGTCCGGCTTTGCCGAGGCGGACGTCTGGACCGTGGGCGTCAACGACGATGGCAGCTATACCTTCTCCACCGCCGACGGCAAGAAGCTGTCCATGGACGAAAAATACTCCAGCACTCCCCTGGACAAGGCCCACACCGCCTGGACACTGGAGCAGGCTGCCACCGAGGGCTGCTACTATATCAAGAACGTGGGCCGCAGCAGCTACCTGGAGTGGTATGCCGAGAAGAACAACTGGAGTGCCTTCGGCACCATCGGCAGCAATGAAGCTCTGTTTGCCCAGGCATTCTTCAAAATCCAGAAAAGCGGCATCGTTACCTCCGTATCCGACGGCGACCAGGTGGTGGTATTCAACCCCGCCAACGGCAAGGCCCTGTCCACGGAGTACACCGGCTTCTATAACAAGGGCACCGACGTGACCCTCACCGGTGGGAAGCTGTCCGGCTTTGCCGAGGCGGACGTCTGGACCGTGGGCGTCAACGACGATGGCAGCTATACCTTCTCCACCGCCGACGGCAAGAAGCTGTCCATGGACGAAAAATACTCCAGCACTCCCCTGGACAAGGCCCACACCGCCTGGACACTGGAGCAGGCTGCCACCGAGGGCTGCTACTATATCAAGAACGTGGGCCGCAGCAGCTACCTGGAGTGGTATGCCGAGAAGAACAACTGGAGTGCCTTCGGCACCATCGGCAGCAACGAGGCTCTGTTTGCCCAGCAGCTCTATCTGGTAGGCGACGAGACGGACCAGCCCGCCGGCAGTCTGCCCCAGGAGGGCGCGCAGGTGGTGCTGTTCAACCAGAATGCCCAGGGCGTCCTGGCCGGGCAGAATGACAACACCGACAGCCCCGCCGTCAACAACGTCTCCGCCCAGGTGGCCAACGGCAAGGCCATTCCCGGCAACGGCGGCGTGGTGTTCACCGTGGAGCGCAGCGGCGAATACTATCGCTTCCGCAACGAGGCCTACGGCTACCTGTGCTCCAACGGCACCGGCAACAATGCCTTCTATTCCCTCACCGCCAGCGACGACGCCGACTGGACCGTGGAGCCCTGCTCCGGCGGCGTGGGCGGCTATCAGCTGGAGAGCCGCACCGCCAAGTTCAACGGCAGATACAGCCAGTTCCTGGAGTATTATAGCGACAGCTATAAGACCTATAGCATGTACAACGTCACGGACTACACCATCTACTCCTTCTTCTTCTATGGCGTAGCCGACAGCGTGAAGCTGGACGGCGGCATCGTCAATGATCCCGCCGTGAAGTTCACCTCCGCCGACTCCGTGAAGGGGGGCCAGGATTACACCCTGACCTTTACCGTGGACGATGCGAAGGCGGTCCAGAAGCTGGAGATCCTGGTGGACGGCAGGTCTGCCGGTGTCATCACCGATTACACCGCCGACGGCAGCAATTACACCGCCAATGTGCCTGCCGCCATGCTGGCCGGGTCCGATCAGGTGACCTTCACCGTCCGCGTGACCAATGTCTCCGGCGCCAGCTACAGCGGCAGCCTGGTGGTCACCGTGGTGGACGAGCCCTCCATCGGCGCCGTGACGCCGCTCAAGGGCAGCCAGACCGGCAGCGACAAGCGGCCTGTCATCTCCGCTGAGCTCATCAACGCCGGTGAGAATCCCACCGTGGAAATGACCGTCAACGGGGAGAAGGTCAACGCCGTCTGTGCCGGCGGCAAGGCCACCTACACCCCCGCCGCCGACATGACCGACGGCCGCACCAATGTTACCGTCACCGTCACCCGCGCCGACGGCAAGTCCGCTTCCTTCAGCTGGTTCTTCACCGTGGGCGAGTCCCGGTATCAGCTGTACTTCGGTCAGCTGCACAGCCACACCCAGTATTCCGACGGCGCAGGCTCTCTGGAGTCCGCTCTGAGCTATGTGAAGAACCTGCCCGACAGCGCCAACGTGCAGTTTGTGGCCTTCACCGACCACTCCAACTACTTCGACAAGAGCGGCGCGGCCAACCCCGAGGGCGCTCTGTATGACATGAGCCTGGCCACTCCCTACAGCCAGGAGACCTGGAACAGCTACCGTTCCGCCGTGGCCGCCTTCAACGAGGCCAACGCCGGCTCCCTGGTGGCTCTGGCCGGCTTCGAGATGACCTGGTCCGGCGGTCCCGGCCACATCAACACCTTCAATACCCCCGGTATCGTCTCCCGCAACAACACCACCCTGAACAACAAGACCGACTATGCCGGTATGCGCGCCTACTATGCCCTGCTGAGCCAGCAGGAGGGCGCAGACAGCCTCAGCCAGTTCAACCACCCCGGCAACACCTTCGGCACCTTCGGTGACTTCGCCTTCTGGGATCCCGTCATCGACAGCCGCATGTACATGGTGGAGGCCGGCAACGGCGAGGGCCAGATCGGCGCCGGCGGCTATTATCCCAGCTATGAGTACTACACCATGGCGCTGGATAAGGGCTGGCACCTGGCTCCCACCAACAACCAGGATAACCACAAGGGCCGCTGGGGCAACGCCAACGACGCCCGCGACGTGATCCTCACCGACGACTTCAGCGAGCAGGGCATCTACGACGCGCTGCGGGCCATGCGTATGTACGCCACTGAGGACAAGAACCTGGAGATCGGCTACACCGTCAACGGTATGCTCCTGGGCAGCAGTCTCACCGAGGTCCCCGAGAAGCTGAACATCCACGTCACCGTTAACGACCCCGACGCCAGCGATTCCATCTCCAAGGTGGAGGTCATTGTCAACTCCGGCAAGACCGCCTATACCTGGGACGATCCCGCTGTCCTGGCCACCGGCGACCTCAGCGTCACCCTGGACCCCGACTACAGCTACTATTACATCCGCGTCACCCAGGGTGACGGCGACCTGGCGGTCACCGCCCCCGTGTGGGTGGGCGAGACCCTGAAGCTGGGCATCTCCGATGTGACCTGCGGCACCTCCACTCCCGTCACCGGCGAGAAGATGACCGTTACCACCACCCTGTTCAACAGCGAGAGCACCGACGCCAGGATCAAGTCCATCACCTATGCCGTGGGCAGCCAGGTGCTGACCTCCGCCACCGACGCGGGCACCGTTCCCGCCAGCGGCACCCTGGCCCTGAGCTATGATATCTCCTTCGATACCGCCCGGGTCTATAAGGTCACCGCCACCGTGGTGCTGGAGCAGGACGGCAAGGAGTATGTGTTCACCAAGGACATTACCCTGGACGTGCTGAATGCCGACGACCTGGTGTATATCGGCATCGATGCCTCCCACTACAACGAGTATGTGGCCGGTAACTACAAGGATTCCATGGGCAACTTCGGCAACCTGGCGGGCAAGTACAACGTCCGCACCGTGGAGCTGAAGACCAGCGACGATCTGATCGCCGCCTGCTCCAATCCCAAGTTCAAGGCCCTGATCCTCACCGCCCCCTCCCGCCGCCTGGCGGACGCCCAGACCGATCCCCGGACCTACAGCGCCGCGGAGCTGGCGGCCATTACCGCCTTCAACGCCGGCGGCGGCACCGTGATCCTGGCCGGCTGGAGCGACAACTACGAGAACTATGACGTGATCCAGAGCAATCCCGCCATCAAGCACATGGCCGCCACCCAGAACGAGGTGCTCCAGGCCCTGGGCTCCAGCCTGCGTATTGCGGACGATGCCACCTATGACGATGTCCGCAGCGCAGCCGACGGCGTGGACAAGTGGCGTCTGTACTTCAACACCTACGGTCAGAGCTTCCTGACCGACGGCGTGGAGGTGGACCCCGCTCATCCCTATGACCGCCTGTACACCGAGGTATTCAGCCACTATGGCGGCGCCTCCGTGTATGCCGTGGATGCAGACGGCAACCCCACCTCTGCCCTGCCCGCCACGGTGACTCCGGTGGTGTACACCCATCCCACCACCTATTCCGTGGACGTGGATAAGGACGGCCTGGGCGGCGCCAACGTGCCCAAGTACGCCTATGCCGAAAACGACAGCCGTCTGCTGGCCATGGCCAGTGAGCAGCTGGAGGGCAAGGGTCTGATCATCGTGTCCGGCGCGGCCTTCATGTCCAACTTCGAGGTCCAGGCCACCATCAGTGACAACGGCTCCGAGAAGAACTACTCCAACTACAAGATCTGCGAGAACCTGCTGGGCCGCATCAACCCCGTGAAGATCACCGACATTGCCACGGTCCAGGCTCAGACCGAGGCCGGTCACAAGTACACCATTGAGGGTGTCGTGACCTCCAACGCCTCCGGTTATGACAAGGCCACCGCCTTCTTCGACTGCATCTATGTTCAGGATGAGACCGGCGGCATCAACTGCTTCCCCGTGGCCGGCGACTTCAAGATCGGCGACGTGGTCCGCGTCACCGGCGTGACGGAGACCTATCAGGGCGAGAACGAGCTGCAGGTTTCCTCCATTGAGAAGATCGGTGAGACCACTCCCGTCACTCCCAGAGCCGTCACCTCCACCCAGATCAACGACGGCTCCGTCCTGGGCCAGCTGGTGACCCTGAACGGCTACGTCACCGGCTATGAGATGGCCGACGGCCTGGTCCAGACCATCCTGGTCCGCGACAGCGAGGGCAAGATCGCCCGCGTGTTCATCGACGGCTATATCACCACCTCCTACGATGTGGCGAACCTGTCCGTGGGCTGCCAGATCTCCGCCACGGGCCTGGCCTCCTATGACAACACCTTCGTCCTGGCCGACGGCACCCCCATGGCTCCCCGCATCCGCGTCCGCGACCGCAACGACGTGGTCTGCACCGCCCATGAGCATACCTTCGGCGAGTGGATCGTCACCACCCAGCCCACCTGCACCGAGCCCGGCGAAAAGACCCGCACCTGCACCGGCTGCGGTGAGGTGGAGACCATGGTCATCGACGCCACCGGCCATCACTACAAGGATGGCAAGTGCACCGCCTGCGGCGCAGCCGATCCCGGCTATCAGCCCACCCAGCCCGGCGTCAAGACCGGCGACGAGAGCAACACCACCATGTGGATCATCGTCCTGGTGTGCGCTGCCGCTCTGGCTGTGGTACTGGTCATCGTGTCCCGCAAAAAGCGCAACAGCTGAGAAAGCCTGATCGCTCAGGTAAGCGCTGAGCAAAAGCAAAGGGGGTCCCGCCGGATGGCGGGACCCCCTTTGCCTGTCAAAAAAGGAAAGAAACGGCGTCCGCCTTTATCCAAAGGCGGACGCCGTTTCTTACTCATCAATGATTTACTTTTTCTTGCCGCCGTGGGTGGCCTTCATGCGCTTTTCGTGATTGAGGATGGTCTTGCGCATGCGCAGGTTCTCGGGGGTGACCTCCAGCAGCTCGTCGTCGGCCAGGAACTCCAGGCACTGCTCCAGGCTCAGCTTCCGGGGAGGCACCAGGCGCAGGGCCTCGTCGGAGCCGGCGGCCCGCATATTGGTCATCTGCTTCTTTTTGCAGACGTTGACGGTGATGTCCTCCTGCTTGGGAGACACGCCCACGATCATGCCCTCGTACACCTTGACGCCGGGACCGATGAACAGAGCACCGCGCTCCTGGGCGTTGAACAGCCCGTAGCTGACGGACTCGCCGGTTTCAAAGGACACCAGGGAGCCGGTGCTGCGGCGGTTCAGGTCGCCCTTATAGGGGGCGTAGCTGTCGAACACGGAGGCCATGATGCCCTCGCCCCGGGTGTCCGTCAGGAACTCGTTGCGATAGCCGAACAGGCCCCGGGCGGGGATCAGGAACTCCAGCTTCATGCGGCTGCCCACAGGGGTCATCTCGATCAGGTCGCCCTTGCGGGAGCCCAGCTTCTCGATGACCGCGCCCACGCATTCGCTGGGCACGTCGGCCACCAGACGCTCAATGGGCTCGCACTTCTTGCCGTCGATGGTGCGGTACAGGACCCGGGGGGGAGACACCTGGAACTCGTAGCCCTCCCGGCGCATGGTCTCGATGAGGATGGACAGGCTCATTTCACCGCGGCCTGCCACATTGAAGGCGTCGGTGGCACCCTCAAGCTCCGTGACCCGCAGGGACACGTCCTTCAGCGTTTCCCGGAACAGGCGGTCCCGCAGCTGGCGGGAGGTGACGAACTTGCCCTCGCGGCCGGCGAAGGGGGAGTCGTTGACGGAGAAGGTCATCTCCATGGTGGGGGCGGAGATCTTCACAAAGGGCAGAGGCTCCACGCAGTCGGGGGCGCAGATGGTGTCGCCGATGGTGATGTCGCCGATGCCGGACATGGCGATGATGTTGCCGGCGGTGGCCTCGGTGATGGGCTGCTTGCCCAGGCCCTGGAACTCATACATGGACACGGCCTTGGCCTTCTTGGCCGGGGCGTCGGGGTCGTGATAGTTGCACACGGCGATCTCCTGATTCTGCTTCAGGACGCCGCGCTCCACCCGGCCGATGGCGATGCGGCCCACGAACTCGTTATAGTCGATGGCGGACACCAGCATCTGGAAGGGCTGGTCCAGGTCCGCCTCGGGAGCGGGGATATAGCTGAGGATGGTGTCGAACAGAGGCTTGAGGTCCGTGCCCGGCACGTCGGGGGAGTAGGAGGCGATGCCCTGGCGGGCGGAGCAGAACAGCATGGGGGAATCCAGCTGCTCCGGGGTGGCGTCCAGGTCCAGCAGCAGCTCCAGCACCTCGTCGATGACCTCGTGAATGCGCTGGTCCGGGCGGTCGATCTTGTTGACCACCACGATGACCCGGTGACCCAGCTCCAGGGCGCGGCTGAGCACAAAGCGGGTCTGGGGCATGGGACCCTCGGCGGCGTCCACCAGCAGGATAACGCCGTTGACCATCTTCAGGATGCGCTCCACCTCGCCGCCGAAGTCGGCATGGCCCGGGGTGTCCACAATGTTGATCTTGGTGTCGCCGTACTGGATGGCGGTGTTCTTGGCCAGGATGGTGATGCCCCGCTCACGCTCCAGATCGTTGGAGTCCATGACCCGCTCCACCGTCTCCTGGTTCTCGCGGTACACGCCGCCCTGCTTGAGCATCTGGTCCACCAGGGTGGTCTTGCCGTGGTCCACGTGGGCGATAATGGCTACGTTTCTCAGTTTTTCGTTCTGCAAAGGAAAAACCCCTTTCTTTTGGGTATAAAAATTCATGCACTGTGCGGCGCACCACGAAAACAGGCAAACTCTTCTGTGCATGAAGTTTTGTGCATCATTCCCGGTTGCCCCGAAGGGGCGAGGGAATGGCACATTCTATTTTTTGCTATGCTTTTGCATAGCAAATCTCTCAACCTTCACATTATATCCCCGGATTTTTCCGATTGCAAGAACTTTTTGTGAATTCCGGCTGTTTTTTAGGTTTTACTTTTCCTTTGACCCGGGACGTGGTATAGTGAGGGGGAAAGGGGGCGTTTGTATGGACCAGGAGACGCTGCGACGGAAATTAGCAGAGCACCGGCCGTCCTTGCAGCAGGCGCGGGGTGAATTTGCCGTGCTGGTGCCGCTGGTGGAGGGGCCGGAGGGGCTGAGCCTTCTGTATGAGGTGCGCCCGGCGAAGCTGCACCACCACAGCGGGGAGGTGTGCTTCCCCGGGGGACGGATGGAGGCCGGGGAGACGCCCCGGCAGTGCGCCCTGCGGGAGACCTTCGAGGAGCTGGGCCTTCCGGCGGAGGCCATTGAGATTTTCGGGGACCTGGACTTTCTGTACCTGCGGTCCGAGGGGCTGATGTATCCGGTGCTGGGCCGGGTGGATCCGGCGGCGCCTCTGCGCCCCAGTCCCGACGAGGTGCGGGACACATTCACGGTGCCCCTGTCCTTTCTGCGGGCTCACCCGCCCGCGATCTACCGCTACCCCCTGCGGCCGGAGATCGGGGCGGACTTTCCCTATGACAAGGTGGGTGCGGCGGCGGACTATCCCTGGCAGGCCGGGCACATGGAGGTGCCGGTATACGAGGGGCTTCCGTATCCCCTGTGGGGGCTGACGGCCCGGATCACCTGGTGGCTGCTGGAGCGGTATGGGGACATATTGACAGGTATGTTATAATGTAACATGGCTGATTATATAGAAAAAAGAGGAAACTGCTATGGAATTTACACAGGGCGCGCCCTTTGACAGCTTTGGCCTGTCCGAGGCCACCATGCGCGCCATACGGAACAAAGGATACGAGATCAGCACCCCCGTTCAGGCCGGGTGCATCCCCCCCATGCTGGCGGGAAAGGACGTGATCGCCAAGGCCCCCACCGGCACCGGCAAGACCATGGCCTTCGGCATCCCCATCATCGAGCGCATCGACCCGGACAGTGAGGACGTGCAGGCGGTGATTCTGGCCCCCACCCGGGAGCTGGCCATGCAGATCACCGACGAAATGCGCCAGATCGCCGTGTGCCATGAGGGGGTCCGCCTGGTGTGCCTCTACGGCGGACAGCCCATTGCCAAGCAGATCAACGCCCTGAAGCGGCGGCCCCAGATCGTGGTGGCCACGCCGGGCCGCCTGTCCGACCACATGAAGCGCCGCACCGTGACTCTGGGTCAGGTGCAGACCGTGGTGCTGGACGAGGCGGACCGGATGCTGGACATGGGCTTTATCCACGATGTGACCCGCATTCTGGACAAGATCCCCCACCGGAGGAATCTGGGGATGTTCTCCGCCACCATCTCCCGGGAGGTCATGGACATTTCCTGGGTGTATCAGCGGGACCCGGAGGAGATCACCGTGCAGGCCACCCGGGAAAATAAGCCGGACATCCTGCAATACCGCATTGAGGTGCCGTCGGACAAGAAGGTGGACGCCATTGCCGCCATCATCCGGGCCCAGCAGCTGGACCGGGTCATCTGCTTCTGCAACACCAAGGGCTCCACGGAGCGGCTGACAAAATTTTTGCAGCTGCGGGGACTGGACGCCCAATGCATCCACGGCGACATTCCCCAGCGCAAGCGGGAGGAGGTCATGGCCCGGTTCCGGGACGGGGAGCTTCATGTGTTCGTGGCCACGGATGTGGCCAGCCGGGGCATCGACGTGGACGACGTGGACGCGGTGTTCAACTTCGAGGTGCCGGAGGAGAACGAGTATTATATCCATCGCATCGGCCGCACCGGCCGGGCCAGGAAGCACGGCGTGGCATATACCCTGCTGTCGGACTTCCCGTCCCGCATGCGGCTGGACGATATCGCCCGCAACACCCGCAGCCAGATCATCCCCGCCGTTCTGGGCGAGGACGGCCAGGTGACGCCGGCGGAAAACAAATCCAAGTAAGGAGCGTGGCCCCTATGAAACGACGGATACGGTGGACGGCCCTGGTGCTGGCGGTATGCCTGCTGGCCCTGACCGGCTGCGCACAGCAGCGGGACACCATGACCCTGCGGGTGTGTCTGGACAGCGCGCCCGCCACCCTGGACCCCGCTATGGCGGCCACCGACGCCGAGCGCACGGTGGTGTCCCATTTGTTTGAGAATCTGATGAAGCTCTCCCGGGGGGAGAACGGCAGCATCCAGGCCGCTCCCGCCGTGGCCAAGTCCTATGCCGTGGAGGATAACCTGGACGGCACGGAGACGTATACCTTTACCCTGCGGCAGAATGCCCGGTGGTCCGACGGCAAGGCCGTTACCGCCCACGACTTTGTTTACGCCTGGCAGCGGCTGGCGGATCCGGCCACGGGCTCGCCTCACGCGGCGCTGCTGGATATGGTGGCGGGGTACAGTCAGGCCCGGGAAAAGCAGGACGGAAGCCTTTTGCAGGTGTCCGCCCCGGACGACTTCACCTTTGTGGTGCAGCTGTCGTATAAGTGCGCCTATTTCCTGACGGACGTGTGCGCCGCCAGCGCCACCATGCCGGTGCGCAGCGATGCGGCGGAGCAGGAGGACTGGTCCCTGCACTCCGAGACGCTGCTGACCGACGGGCCCTATCGGGCCACCGCCTGGGAGGAAACGGGACTGACGGCCCTGGCCGCCGACGGGTATTATGACGCCCGCCGTCTGGGGCCGGACGTGCTGGAGTTCCGGTTTGAGACGGACGGCCAGAAGCGGGCGGAGCTGGTGGAGCACGGCGACGTGGACTTTGCCATGAACCTGCCGGAGGGCGACACCTCCGATCCCTATCCCCAGACCACGGTGCTGCTGCTGAACCAGCGGGCCGAGAGCCTGGAGAACGAATCCCTGCGCCGGGCCCTGAGTCTGGTCATCGACCGCAGCGCGCTGGTGGAGGGCCTGTCCTGCGACGCAGCGGAGGGTATTGTGCCCCCGGGCCTGCGCAATACCATGGGCGGCGATTTCCGCACGGAGAGCGGCAGCCTGGTGGACAACGCCCCCGATAACTACAAGGCTCTGTGCCAGCAGGCCAAGACCCTGCTGGAGGAGGCAGGCGGCGTGAATGCCGTGGGGCAGATCACCCTTTTGTACGACACCTCGGACGAGACGGCGACCAATACCGCCATGGCCGTCCGAGACGCCTGGAAGCACCAGCTGGGGATCATCGCCGTTATGCGCGGCGCCACGGCCCAGGAGCTGGCGGAGGCTGTGAACCGGGGCGAATACATCGTGGCGCTGACGACCCTGACCGCTGACCGGGGCGATGCGTCCGGTCTGCTGTCCTGGTGGCAGAGCGGCAGCAGCTTCCACTCCACCGCCTATGTCATGCTGCTGCGGGCAGCGGAGGCCTCGGGCCGGGTGGAAGTCCGGGACGCCTATCTGGAGGACGCGGAGCGGATGCTGGTGGAGGACGGCTGGGTCATTCCCCTGTACTATCCCCATCGCCACAGCGGCCTGGGCCAGCACCTGACGGCTCCCCTGTACGACGGCACCGGGGTGTATCTGTTCTCCGGCGTGGTGCAGCAGACGCCGCAGTAAATCACAGGGTTCGGGAGGAAGCACCATGAAAGAGACTGTTTTGCTTACCGGCGGAGCCGGGTTCATCGGCTCTCACATTGCCGTGGAGCTTTTGCAGCGGGACTATAACGTGGTCATTGCCGACGACCTGTCCAATGCCCGTCCGGACGTGCCGGAGCGCATCCGGCAGATCACGGGCCGGGCCCCGGCGTTCTATCACATGGACGCGGCGGACCGTCCGGCTCTGGACCGGGTGTTCCGGGAGCATCCCATTGCCGCCGCCGTCCATCTGGCGGGATACAAGGCCGTGGGCGAGTCGGTGCAGAAGCCCCTGGCCTATTACCGGAACAACCTGGACACCACCCTGGCCCTGCTGGACGTGATGGCGGACCACGGGGTGCACCGGCTGATCTTCAGCTCGTCGGCCACGGTGTACGGCGACGCCCCGGCTCCCTGCCGGGAGGATATGCCCACCGGCGGCTGCACCAATCCCTATGCCTGGACCAAGCTGATGATCGAGCAGATCCTGCGGGATGCGGCCAAGGCCGATCCGGCCCTGTCCGCCGTGTGCCTGCGGTATTTTAACCCCGTGGGAGCCCACGAAAGCGGCCTTATCGGGGAGCTGCCCAACGGCATTCCCAACAACCTGATGCCCTACATCACCCAGACCGCCGCCGGTATCCGACCGGAGCTGACGGTGTTCGGCAACGACTATCCCACTCCCGACGGCACCGGCGTCCGGGACTATATCCACGTGGTGGATCTGGCCCGGGGCCATGTGGCGGCGCTGGAGTTTTCCAGGACCAGCCCGGGCTGGGAGGCCATCAACCTGGGCACCGGCCGGGGCAGCAGCGTGCTGGAGATCGTGGAGACGTTTCAGCGGGTCAACGGCGTGGCGGTGCCTTACCGCATCGGCCCCCGGCGGGCCGGGGATCTGCCCACCTGCTATGCCGCCACGGACAAGGCGGCGCGGCTGCTGCACTGGCACGCGGAAAAGGACCTGGCCGACATGTGCCGGGACGCCTGGCGCTGGCAGCAGAGCCAGGATCAATAACGCACACACAATTCCGGGCCGGTATGGGCGCTGCCTGTTCCGGCCCGCAGCATTCGCAAAAGGAGATTTTTCATGATGCCTATCCGTTCCAGGGCCGCAGCGGCGGCCGTGCATATCCTTACTGCCCTGTGCGCCGCTGTGGGCGTGGTGCTGCAATGCGGCTTTATCGGCGGGAAGCTGAACCTGGCCGTCCTGCAATACTTCACGCTGATGAGCAACATCCTGTGCGCCGTGTACTTCACCGGCGCCGCCGTGCACACCCTGCGCCGGGGCGGCACCTGGCTGCCGGTGTGCAAGGGGGCCCTGGTGATGGCCATGGCCATCACGGGCATCACCTTCCACCTGGTGCTGGCCGCCGGGGACTTCAGCATGGGCCCCACCCAGCTGATCACCAATCATCTGCTGCACACTGCCGCCCCTCTGCTGACGGTGCTGGATTGGCTGCTGTTCGACGAAAAAGGCCGGTACCGCTGGTTTGAGCCGTTCCTGTGGGGCATTTTCCCGTCGGCGTACTTTGTATACACCATGATACGGGCCCGGGTCAGCAGCTTCCGGTTCTATAACGGCTCACCGTATCCCTATGCCTTCATGGACGTGGACGCCCTGGGCTGGGGCAAGGTGCTGCTGATCTTCCTGGGCATGGCGGCGGCGTTTCTGGCCTTCGGCTATGTGCTGGTGTGGCTGGATCATCTGCTGGCCCGGCGGCGGCGGGCATGACAGGCCGGCGGGACCCGGCCCGGGACATGGAGGCCGCCCGGGCCATTGCCCGGCAGGCGGCGTCCCTGGGGGGCGCGGCATACTATGTGGGCGGCTTCGTCCGGGACCGGCTGCTGGGCCGGGAGAACACCGACGTGGACATCGAGGTCCACGGCGTCACTCCCCGGCAGCTGGCGGAGATATTGGACGGTATGGGGGGCCGCCTGGAAATGGGGGCCAGCTTCGGCATTTACGGCCTGAAGGGCTATGGCCTGGACATTGCCATGCCCCGGCGGGAGCGGGCCACAGGCCGGGGCCACCGGGATTTCCAGGTCAGCGTGGACCCGTTTCTGGGCACGGAGCAGGCCGCCCGACGGCGGGATTTCACCGTGAACGCTCTGATGGAAAACGTGCTGACGGGGCGGGTACTGGACCACTTCCACGGGCTGGACGATCTGCGCCGGGGTATTCTGCGCCATGTGGACAGCCGGACGTTTCCGGAGGACCCGCTGCGGGTGCTGCGGGGAGCCCAGTTCGCGGCCCGGTTCCGGTTCGCCGTGGCCCCGGAAACCGTGGCTCTGTGCCGGGATATCGACCTGGCCGCCCTGCCGCCGGAGCGGGTGGAGGGGGAGCTGTGCAAGGCGCTTTTGCAGGCGGACCGCCCCTCGCTGTTTTTTGAGACGCTGCGGGACATGGGACAGCTGTCCCCTTGGTTTCCGGAGGTGGAGGCTCTGATCGGCGTTCCTCAGGAGCCGGGCTTTCATCAGGAGGGCGACGTGTGGAACCACACCATGCTGGTGCTGGACCAGGCGGCTGCCCTGCGGAGCCGGGCGCGGCGGCCCTTTGCCTTTATGCTGGCGGCCCTGACCCACGACCTGGGCAAGACCGTCACCACACAGCGGGTCCGGGGACGCATCCACGCCTATGCCCATGAGACGGCGGGGGTCCCCCTGGCGGAGGCTCTGCTGCGGCGGATCGTGGGAGAGAAGGCGGTGACGGCCTATGTATTGAACATGGTGGAGCTGCACATGAAGCCCAACGCCCTGGTGGGAGCCGATGCGTCGGTGAAGGCCAGCAACCGGATGTTTGACCGGTCCGTGGAGCCGGAGGATCTGATCCTGCTGGCCGCGGCGGACGGCCGGGGCACCCGGGGCCGCTGGCCCTGGGAGGATACGGAGCCGTGGCTGCGGCAGCGGCTGGCCCTGTATCGGGAGATCATGGCCCGGCCCCAGGTCACCGGGGCGGAGCTGATCGCCGCCGGATTGACGCCGGACAGCCGGTTCCGGGAGCTGCTGGACTATGCCCACAAGCTGCACCTGGCGGGTATCCCCCACGACAGCGCCCTGAAGCAGACCCTGGCCTACGCCCGGAAGCGGAAATAACCGCACGGCATTTTTTTAGCTTGCAAACAGGATGCTCCTGTGGCATGATAGACGAGAAGCAGTGTATCATGCCACAGGAGGTATTTTTATGCATATCACCGTTATCGGATGCGGGCGCTGGGGCTCGCTGATCGCCTGGTATCTGGACCGCACCGGCCACCGGGTCACGCTGTACGGCCGCCCGGGCTCCCGGCACATGCAGCGGTTTCTTGCCACCCGGCAGAATGACCTGCTGACCCTGCCGGAGTCCATTGCCCTGTCCACGGACCTGGCCTGCGTCCGGCAGGCGGAGACGGTGGTAATCTCCATCGGCTCCCAGGGGCTCCAGGGCCTCATGGACCAGCTGAAGCCCCTGTCCCTCCGGGACAGGATCTTCGTTCTGTGCATGAAGGGCCTGGAGCAGGGCACGGGCCGCCGCCTGAGCCAGATCGCCGAGGAGAATCTGGACCCCTCCAACGCCGTGGCGGTGTGGCTGGGGCCCGGCCACGTCCAGGAGTTTTACCGGGGCATCCCCAACTGCATGGTCATCGACAGCCGCCGGGAGGACGTGAAGCGCCGCCTGGTGCAGTCGTTTTCCAGCGACCTGATCCGGTTTTACTATGGCGACGATCTCATCGGCAACGAGGTGGGAGCCGCCGCCAAGAACGTGGTGGGCATTGCCGCAGGCTTTCTGGACGGCAAGGGACTGTCCAGCCTGAAGGGGGCCCTGATGAGCCGGGGCACCCGGGAGGTGGCGCGGCTGATCCAGGCCATGGGCGGCAGCCAGCTGTCGGCCTATGGCCTGTGCCACCTGGGGGACTATGAGGCCACGGTGTTCTCCCGGTACAGCCACAACCGGCAGTTCGGCGAGTCCTTCATCCGGGGCGAGACGTATACGGACCTGGCGGAGGGATACTATACCGTGGAGGCGCTGGTGCTGCTGGGACAGCGGTACGGCGTGGAGCTGCCCATCTGCCAGGCGGTGCACCGCGTTCTCTATTGCGGCGCGGACCCCATGCAGGAGCTGCGGGCGCTGCTGGACCGGAATCTGACCCGGGAATTCGGGGAATGAAGCAAAGGGCCAAGGCCAACCGATCCCGGATGGGCCTTGACCCTTTGTTTTTTTGTTTTTATTTTATAATGACGCAGTGCGGGCTGCAAAATTTACCAAGGTCCGACAGCGCATATTCGCGGACGCAGCGGCACAAGCTATGGCTGCGATACCCGAACAGCGGTTTTCGCTGAAAACGCAAGAAAGGAGAACGCAATCATGTCTACCAAGAATACCAACAAGCTGAACGTGCCCCAGGCCCGTGCCGCCATGGATAAGTTCAAGATGGAGGCTGCCAGCGAGGTGGGCGTCAACCTGAAGGAAGGCTACAACGGCGACCTGACCTCCCGCGAGGCCGGTTCCGTGGGCGGCCAGATGGTCAAGAAGATGATCGAGTCCTACGAGAACGGCCTGAAGTAAGCACTTCAAGCTGGGCATAAGCCCGCCTATGACTAGGTGAGCGCAGCCGGGTATGCCATCCCCAAGAGGGGGAGAGCTGTCATTTGGAGCTGAACGATCAACTCTCATGACAGGTTTCCTCCGGCCGGGGTGGACATGCCCGGCTTTTTCTGCTAGGATAGCAGTGTTGTCCTGCTTTGAAGCGGACGAACGAATACGTCTAATTATCACAAAAACCACACGAAATTTTTGGTGGAAACAGAAAAGACTTTTGGGGGCCGGAAATAATTCTTTACAATATTACATTAGCGTGCTAAAATGTGAAAGCAAGAAGGGGCTATCCCCCGACCTTACCACATGATTTGGAGGTTCGAACGATGAAAAAGACTCTGTCTCTTGCACTTGCTTTGACGATGGCACTCTCCCTCGCCGCCTGCGGAAACAGCGGTGGTTC
>OHYS01000258.1_pt1 | contig 31042 bp, 23 predicted proteins | sample 1580301 | NCBI WGS metagenome assembly OHYS01 (sample SAMEA3882531, study PRJEB24775) | human gut metagenome | biome: human-associated habitat; feature: intestine environment; material: feces | place: Netherlands | collected 2009/2010
TGGGCCGGTTCCGATACGGACCAGGGCTGGCCCGCCAGACGCATCAAACCCCGCCTGTTCGTCAACAACGGCGTGGCCTCCACCGAGGGCGCATGGCAGCGCCTCTACAAGCAATTCATAGACAGGACCATGAGCCAGGTCAAGGGAGCATAACCATGCAGAAATTCACAGTCACCTACACGGACGGCCACACCGAGGAGATCCGCCCGACCATGCGCGCGCTCTGCCAGGCGGAGGAATACGCGCAGGCCCACAAATGGGCGGACGGCAACGCCAGCATCATCCGCAAAAGCAACTACATCGTCTTCGCCGCCACGCGATTCTGCGGCCGGACCACGCTCGACTTCGACGCATGGCTGGACACCGTGGCCGACATCAGCAACGCGCAGGAAGCCGAGGACCCCGCAAACCCTACGGCCTGAGCCCGTGGCCCGACGACTCGCTGGGCCGTCTCTCGTGCCTGCTGGCCCGCTACTTCGGCGGCACCCCGTGGGAATGGAGACGGAAGGCCACCGAGGCGGACTGGGCCACGGCTCTGGAGATCCTGCAAACCGAAGCCGAGCAAATGAGGGAGGCGACCCATGGCGCATAGCGCGATCATGTCGGTGAGAATCACCGGCAACAGCGACGACGCGGTGAAGGCGTTCCAGAAGGCCACCAGCAAGGCCGCCGCGTTCGGCTCGTTCATGGGCGGCGCGGCGCTGAAAGGCGTGACCGCCCTGTGGAACAAGCTCAGCGGCTTGGGCTCCGCCGTCATGGACATGAGCGACAGCACCGACAAGTTCGTGCAGACCATGAACTTCGCCGGCATCGACACGTCCAACGTGCAGAAGGCCTCGCAGGCGGCACGCGACTACGCCGACCGCACCGTGTACGACCTCGGCACCATCCAGAACACCACCGCCCAGCTCGCGGCCAACGGCATCGGCGACTACACCGGCCTGACCGAAGCGGCCGGCAACCTGAACGCCGTGGCGGGCGGCAACGCCGACACGTTCAAGAGCGTGGCCATGATGCTCACCCAAACCGCAGGCGCGGGAAAGCTGACCACCGAGAACTGGAACCAGTTGGCCGACGCCATCCCCGGCGCGTCCGGCAAGCTCCAGGAAGCCATGCTCAAGAACGGCGCGTACACGGGCAACTTCCGCGACGCGATGGAGAAAGGCGAGATCAGCGCCGACGAGTTCAACCAGGCGATCATGCAATTGGGCATGAGCGACGTGGCCAAGGAAGCCGCAAGCAGCACCAAGACCATGGAAGGCGCTTTGGGCAACTTGGAGGCCGCAATCACCGGCGGGCTGACGGACGCGTTCAACCTCATCAAACCGGCCGTGACGGGCGCGTTGACCGAAGCCGGAAACCAGATAAGCCAGTTCAGCCAGACCGCCACCAACGGCTTGCAACAGTTCATCCAAGGCATAAGCGACACCGGAGCGTTCCAAGCGCTCTCCAACATGGTGTCAAGCATCGGCAACGCGCTATCCGCGTTGGGCGGCGCGTTCGCCAGCATAGCCACGACGATAGCGCCCGGCTTGCAAGGCCTATCCGACGCTGGCAGCATCGGCACCACGGTGGGTGATGCATTCAACGGCGCGGCCGGCATCATCCAGGCGCTGGCGGACAAGCTCACCCAGTTCGGCGATTGGGTGAACGCCAACGCGGCACCCATCAGCGGCGCGCTAATAGCCATCGGCGGAGGTTTCGCAGCGTTCAAGGTGGCAAGCGTCATCAGCGCCGTGGTATCCGCGTTGCAGAGCTTCAGCCTGGCGTCCACCGCCGCGTCAATCGGACAATGGGCGTTGAACGCGGCCATGAACGCCAACCCCGTGATGATACTGGTCACCGCCATCGGCGCGCTTGTGGCGGCGTTGGCGTGGTTCTTCACCCAGACCAACATGGGCCGGCAGATATGGGCGCAGTTCACCGCGTTCATGGGCCAGTGCGTCAACAACATCATCGCCTTCTTCCAGCAGCTCCCCGGCAGGATAGCCGCGTTCTTCAGCAACGCCGCGCAGGGAGCCACCAACGCGTTCAACGGCGTGGTGACATGGTTCAGCGGTCTACCCGGCCGCATCCTGTCCGCCATCGGCAACGTGTCCGGCCTGCTCGTGAACGCCGGAAAAAGCATCATCGACGGCTTCCTCAACGGCCTGAAAAGCGCATGGGACGGCGTGACCGGCTTCGTGGGAGGCATCGCCGACTGGATCAGCTCGCACAAGGGCCCCATCAGCTACGACCGCCGCCTGCTCATCCCCCACGGCAACGCCATCATGGACGGCTTCGCCCAAGGCATCCGCACAGGCTTCGACGGAAAGGTGCGCAGCGCGATAGCGGGCGTCAACGCCACGCTGGCCTCCACGCCCATGAACGCCACCGTCAACGCCACCCGTGGCGCGGCGGCGGGCCAGACCGTCGTCAACAACTACGAGGTCCACATCGACGGGCTCGTGACCGACCCGGACGGCACCGCCAAGGCCATCGAGAAACTGCTGAACGGCTACGCGAAACGGAGGGGCCGCGCATGAGGCAACCCGTCATGTACATAGACACCGGCGGCGGCTACGTCAACGTCACCGGCCACGCGGGAGCCACGGCCGGACTCGCCGGCTTCACCATCGAGTGGGGCACCGACAAGCTGGACGAACAGCCCGACCCCAACGTGCTGCACTTCCAGCTCATGGACCGCACCGGCGACCTCGCGGGCAACGCCACCCGCATCGCCGGCATGCCCGTGCTGATCCAACTGTCACGCATGCCACTGTGGCAGGACCTCAACCGCAGCACGCCATGGGTTGAAACGCCACCGGCATTGACATGGGCCGACTTCCACCAGCTTCACACGCCCAACCCGACCGAGCCGCCCGACCCCACGGCGCTCACCCTGTTCATGGGCAACATCACCACGGGCGGCACCATCACCCAGCGCGGCAACGGCACCTACCTGCTCGACCTGTACGCCAACAGCCTCACCGTGCGACTGAAACGCACCACGCAGCAGGGACCCACCGACCCGGCATTGCCCGACCTGCACTGGACCGGCGACGCGCGCGCACGCGTGGACGAAATCGGCCGCAGGATCAACGGGCTCGGCTGCCCGCCGCTCGACCCCGACAGCATCGACTACCTCAAGCAGTACGCGCCCTACCCCGCGCCATACGACCTCGACAGCATGCCAGACCTGTCCACCGTGCTCCACAAGCTCGCCGCCCCGTTGCCAGACGTGGCCCTGTGGTACGAGACCCACCAGCACGGCTCGGAACACCTCGCGGCACGCTACGCGGGCGACAAGGCAAGCATCACCCTGCACGGCGACGGCACCCTGAGCGTGGAGGGCGCGGGCATGGAGCAGAAGGCACTCTACGCCTCGGACATCCGCATCAACGAAACCGACATGACGTTGCCCGACCCCGTGGCGCAGGTCACGTTGAAGACCCGCAAGGCCAAATGGGACGACAACGACCAGAAGGTGACATTCGAGGACGCGGAGGCGACCGTCACCGACCGAGGCCGTTTGCCCCAGAATCTCACCGAGACCATCGAGGCCGTAACGTTCGAGACCGACGCGGTGAGCGTGGACGAAAGCGGCGGACACTGGCCCGGCACCGTCTGGCAGCCAAGCGACGCGCAGCGCGACCAGTGGGCCGACTGGCTCGCCACGCAGACCCTCAAGCCGATACCCGAAGCGCCGACCATCTCCAGCAGGGACATCGACCTCGACCTGTACGAGCACACGTTGCAGCCGAGCGCGATCCTGCTGGCCTTCGCCTCCACCAGATACACGAAGCTCTTGGACGCGAACGGCTCGCCGGTCACGGCAGGCGCATGGCTCGCCATCGGCGGCACCCTCTCGTTCGCATGGGACGGCGACGAGCCGGACCTCAGCAACGAGCTGACCATCACCCCATTGCCCATGATCCCCAGCGAACTGAGCACATGGGCCGACCTCGACCCCATCGGTCTCCCGTGGACGGCCACGGTGTTCACATGGGGCGAATTCGGGCAGATCACATATTTCGAACAATAGGAAGGAAAACCATGGCAGACACCACACGGGCGGAGTTCAACCCGGCAGACATGCCCACCACGCCACGCCATCACATCAAATACCCCGGAGCCAACGACCTCGTGCGCTTCGCGTCCCAGCAGTTCCAGGCCATGGCCGAGTCGATCGACGACAACATCGACCAACTGCCCGCAGAAATCACCGACGAACTGAACACGGCCACCGCGAACGCCAAGAAATGGCGAGACGAGGCCGAAGGGTTCGCGTCCAGCGCAGGAAACATCCAGGACTCGGGCGTGGCCGCGCTTATCCGCAGGGCCGGCAGCGACACACGCGGCGCTCTCTACGGCGCATCGGCCCTGTTCATCGGCGACAGCTACACGCAGGGCTTCAGGGCAAGCAGCAACGCGGCGCGATGGAGCACGCTCGTGGCCCAGCACTTCGGTTGGAGCGAGGACAACCGCGCCGTGGGCGGCAGCGGGTACGGCGTCGGAGGGGAAGGCAACAAGACGTTCCTCCAGCAGTTGCAGGAAGCCAAGGCCGCCAACGCCACCCCGGACGTCATCATCATCGCCGGCGGCCGCAACGACGGCAACACCACCGTCACCAATAAGGCGGCCGAGACGTTCGACTACGCGCGCACGGTCTGGCCCACCGCCAGAATCGTGTGCATCCCCGCCCTATGGGCCGACTACCGGCCGATCAGCGTGGACGCGCAATACAGAGCCGAAGACATCCGCACCGCGGCCAGAGACAAGGGAGTGGAGGTCATCTGGGACAGTTGGCAGTGGCTCTACAACCTCACCGGCCAGATCCATGACCTAGGTGACGGCAACCTCGACATGCATCCCAACGACCAAGGCTATGCGACAGTCGCCAAGTGGGTCATCCAAGGACTGGAGGGCGGGCCGACCACCATCAACATGCCACGCACCCAACTTGGCACCTACAACACGTCGAACCCCGGCACCCTCTGCGTGAGCATCGAGAACGGCATGGTCAACGTGTACGGCGACATGCGCGCGAACGTTAACGTGTATTCAGGGTGGGACTTCGCCCGACTGCCCGAACAGGCCCGCCCCGCCATCAGAAGGTTCGTGCATGGCTGGACCGCATCGGGCGGCACCCAGGCGCTCATAGAGATAAAGACGGACGGCACGCTGACAATCAACAACATCTACGGCACGGCCGGCAGAAACGTGGGCGTGACCCCCATCAGCTACCCGGTCGGCAGGTGACAGGTGAGCGAGGAGATCCTTATAGCAGTCATCGGCGGCGTGAGCGCTGTGTGCGGCTCGGGCATCGGCGTGTTCGGCATGGCCATGCGCGACCGCTTGGAGGCGTACCGGCTCGCCTCGCAGATGCAGGAAGACAACCAGCTTCTATGGCAATGGAACCGCCAACTGGTTGACCACATCTACAAACAGGACCCGCCGCCGCCACCTGACCCACCGGCCGGCCTGTTCGACCACGACAACGACTAGGAGGACCACATGGGCATCATCCAGGAACGCATAGTGAACCAAGGACACGGGCCGTTGATCCCGTCCTACTTCTGCGTGCATTCCACCGCCAATCCCGGAGCCACCGCAGCCAACCACGCAAGCCTATGGTCACGCGACTACCCCGACGCCGTGCATCTCGTGTCCGACTGGACCGAAGCGCTGCACTGCGTGCCCTACGACCGCCTGTGCTGGCAGGTCGGCAACGGCAACCAATACGTGGAGGGCTTGGAAATCTGCGAGGCCACCAACCAGGCGGACTTCCAACGCGGCATAGAGATAGCCGCGCAGGCCGTCCGCGAACGCTTGGCCGCGCACGGCTGGGGCATCGACCGGCTCATCTGCCACAACGAGGCCCGCGCCAGGTGGGGCGGCAGCGACCACACAGACCCTATCCCCTACTTCGCCAAGTGGGGATACAGCTGGGAGCAATTCAAACAACTAGTAGACAAGGGAGGCACAGGAGTGTCATCACAGGACCTATACGACACCAAGGGCAACGACGGGCGCAACATTTTCGACAGCGTCATCCAGACCCGCAACGAGTTGAAGGACCGGGCCATGGACGCGCTCTGGCAGGCCAAGGGCAACGACGGGCGCAACATTTTCGACAGCGTGATCCAATCGCGCTACGACATAGCCGACCTCAAAACCCAGCTGGCGGCGCAGACCGCCGCGATCGAGGCGCTTAGCAAGGCGCTGGGAGCGAACCCGGCCGACATATCCAAGATCGTCGCGGACGCCGTGCGCGCGAAGCTGGACTCGCTGGAAATCAGCGTGACCGCCACCGACAAGACCACCGAAAAGGAAGGATAGCCATGGAATACGAAGAACAAGTGGAGGGCGGCGACACCCGCACCCCCGGCGTCAGCGCCGCGACCATCGCCCGCGCCGCCGTGCTGCTGCTCGGCTTGATTAACGCTTGCCTGGTCATGTTCGGCGTCGATACCATCCCCATCGCTGACGAGACGGTTAACCAGCTCGTCGCCCTCACATGGAACGTGGGCGCCGCGCTATGGGCGTGGTGGAAGGACAACCCAATCACGCCCAAGTCGCGCGCGCAGCACGCGGCCTAGCCGGCCAACGTCACCGCGTCCAGACCGACGCGCAGACGGCTGTCCGGCATCGCCACGTAGATTTGCGTGGTCTCCACGCTGCTATGTCCCAGCAGTTTCGAGACCAGCAGCAGATCGTGCGTGGTCTCGTACATGCGCGTGGCGTACCGGTGGCGCAGCGAGTGCGGCCCCCAACCGTCCGGCAGCAGCCGTGTGAGGTGGCGGGACACATACGATTTTTCGACGTGTCCCCGCCACCGGCCGGGGAACAGCCAACCAGGCGCGGCCGTTATCCGCTTCGCCAGGTCTTCACTTATGGGCACTATGCGCTGTTTGTCGCCCTTGCCCCGCACTATCAGCGACGGGCCGGCGTCGCCTTCCAGCACGTCGCGCGAGTGGACGGCCGCGATTTCGGACAGTCTCAACCCGGCTTCGGCACCGAGGCGCAGCATGAGCCGTTCCACATCGTTCGCGGCGCACATGGCAGCGTATATGTGCACGTCGGGGCACGGGCGGGGATGCGGCCGCGTCTTGCGCACCTTCGGCAGCGCGGCGGCCGGATCGTCCGCGCGCCGGCCCGTGGCATGCAGCCACCGGAAAAAACCGACGAGCGTGTTTCGGTAGCCCTTGCGCGTCTCCGCCTTCCATGATTGCGAGGCGGTCCAATGCACTAGATCCTCCGACGTCACGTCATAGGGCGATTTATCCAGGCACCGCGCCGCGTGGCCTATCTTGCACCGCCGCGTGTTGACGGTGTCCTGACTGAGGCCCGCCGCCGTGAGCGATTCGAGCCATAGGGTGATTTCGTCCCGCCACTGAGCAGGGGGCAGCTTTTTGTGCATACTCACGGCCGGCATCCTTGGCGGCCGGCGGCATTACGCCGCTAGGATAAAATCAAATAATCGGGCTTCATGGATTTGAACCGTGGACCTCTGGGCAACAACGTTACCAGAGGTCCACGGTTCAAATCCATGCCCCGCTACCAATTGAAACCGGAAACCTTTTGGTTTCCGGTTTTTTGTTTTCCCCAGGACGTTTCGCTCCTTTTATATAAAGTCCCCATACATATCGAACGCAACCGGCACACACAACGTATGGTCATGCCGCCGCAGCCTTCATAATCGAACATAATCGCAAACCATGTATTAAAACGCTTTACCAAAAGTATTTGAAGAAAGTACTTGTAGCCGCATCGCCGTAATCGTTACGAAAAAGGGAAATCACAAAAAGAACACAACTACCTCTATAATCGGCTATATGAATGAAGCAACATCATCAAGCGCGACACCGCGCACAAAGGCAACAGCAAAGACAACAGCCAAGGCAGCGGCCACAAAGACAACGAGGACAGCCGCGAAATCAACCGCAAAGACGACAACCAAAAAACCAACCACCAAGCGCACTTCCAAGCCGAAAACCGCAACGAAGCGAACCGTCGGCGAAACTCCAGCACCTATCATCAACCGCACCAGCCCGGAACAGTTCGGCCGCGTAAACGTTCTTGGCATCACTCCGTCCGCCGAAAACGGCCTGTACCCGGCTCGCGTGGAGCTTGGCGAGGCATTCAAGGTCACCGCGCAGGTGTTCATCGAAGGCCGCACCAAGGCCGGTGCCACCGTGTCCGTGCGCAACACGCGCGGCACCGAGAAGGCCCGCTTCCCCATGACCTGCACCAACCCCGGCCTGGACCGCTGGGAAGCGATGGTCAAGATCGGCGACCACAGCGACCTGAAGCCGTGGGAAGATGGCTATGCCGACGTCAAGAAGCAGCTCGGCGAATGGCACATCGTGGTCGAAGGCTGGGAAGATACGTACGCTTCCTGGCTGCACGACGCGCAAATCAAGGTCGAGGTCGGCGACGATGTGGAGAACGCGCTGGAATCCGGCGCGCAGCTGCTGGAACGTTGGGCTGGCGCACGCGATTCCAAGCTGACCGCCGATGACAAGAAGACGCTGCGCGAAGCCGCGAAGACCGTTGCCGACAAGTCGCTCGACGCGACCGCGCGTCTTGCCGCAGCGACCACCGACGCAATCGCAAGCCTGCATGAAACCAATCCGCTGCGCGACGGCCTGAGCGCGTCGAATCCGCAGCGCTTCCGCGTGGAGCGTCCGAAGTCGAGCTTCGCCGCATGGTACCAGTTCTTCCCGCGTTCCGAAGGCGCGTATTTCGACGCCGACGGCAAGATCGTGCAGGGCACGCTGAAGACGGCGCTGTCCGGCCTCGACCGCGCGAAGGCCGAAGGCTTCGACATCGTGTACCTGCCGCCGATCTTCCCGATTGGCGTGACCAACCGCAAGGGCCGCAACAACACGCTGATTGCCGGACCGCACGATCCGGGCTCCCCGTTCGGCATCGGCTCCGAGCTGGGCGGCCACGACACCGTCGACCCGCTGCTCGGCACCATGGACGATTTCAAGGCGTTCTGCGCGCACGCGCATGAGCTGGGGCTGGAAGTGGCACTCGACTTCGCGCTGCAGTGCTCGCCTGACCACCCGTGGGTCAAGCAGCATCCGAACTGGTTCCGCACCAAGCCGGACGGAACGATCGCATTCGCCGAGAATCCGCCGAAGAAGTACCAGGACATCTATCCGATCGATTTCAACGCCGACATGGAAGGCATCGAAGCGGAAACCGAACGCATCATGGACCTGTGGATCAAGGCCGGCGTGACGATCTTCCGCGTGGACAACCCGCATACCAAGCCGGTGCGTTTCTGGCAGGACGTGATCGCCGCCGTGACGAAGAAGCATCCGGAGACGCTGTTCCTGGCCGAGGCGTTCACCCGTCCGGGCATGATGCGCGCGCTGAGCTATGCCGGCTTCACGCAGTCGCACTGCTACTTCCCGTGGCGCAACACCAAGGAGGAGCTTGAGGAGTATTTGGAGGAGACCAACGGCGACGGTGGTTTCTACCAGCACAACACCTTCTGGCCGTCCACGCCGGACATCATGACCGCCTACCTGCGCGACAACGGTATCGCCGGTCACGCGGTGCGCGCGGTGCTCGCCGCGATGGGCTCTCCGAGCTGGGGCATCTACAACGGCTATGAGCTCATCGAGAACAAGCAGCGTCCGGGATTCGAAGAGCAGATCGACAACGAGAAGTACGAAGTCAAGGTGCGCGATTGGGACGAGGCCGACAAGTACGGCATCTCCGAGCTGCTCACCTCGCTCAACAAAATCCGTTCCGAGCATCCGGCATGCCGCAGCTACCACAACCTGCACGTCCTGCCGAGCGACGATGCGGGCGTGGTGGCGTTCCTGCGCCAGACCCCGGCCGAGCTTACCGGTACCGGCAAGCCGGATACGGTGATCGTGGTGGTGAACCTCGACGGCCACAACACGCACCAGTCCATCGTGCACATCGAACTGCCCGACTTCGGTTTCGCCACCGACAAGCCGCTCAAGGTGCGCGACGAGCTGACCGGACGCGAGTTCGATTGGGGCTGGGACAACTACGTCTCACTGGCACCGTGGGCCGACGTGGCGCACGTGCTGACGGTGGTCGAGGACTGAGTGAGTTTGGGTGCTAGGCACTCTGCCTAGCACCCAGCCAGCACAAAACACATAGATCAAGGGCGGGTTGAAGACGTTTCTCACGTTTTCAACCCGGCTTTGTGCACTCCGTAGGTGGTTTTTTTGATTCCGTAGGTGCTCTCCGGTCAATCCACGCAAACAGAATGGCTGAAATCAAGCCTTTTTGCCGCAGGGATACCAGAGCCAACCACCTACGGAAGAGCAAAACCACCTACGGAATTGTTCTTCCAACGTTCCAAGGCAGGATAGTCAATCACAATCGGCCAAAAAGATGTTGACCAGCGAGCGCATCACGCCTTATCTCCCCAGCACTGAGCACCATTCATATAGGTATCCGGAAAATGGTGCCGACATGGCGTGAAAGCGGGTATCCTAAGTAACGAACTACTGCTGATCATATCGATCAAGGAGAAAACAATGGCAGAAACCTTCAACGTCGTGGTGGAGATCCCGCGCGGTTCCAAGAACAAGTACGAAGTGGACCACGAGACCGGTCGCGTGTTCCTGGACCGCACCCTGTTCACCTCCATGGGCTACCCGGATGACTACGGCTACATCGACGGCACCCTGGGCGAGGACGGCGATCCGCTCGACGCTCTCGTCATGATCCCGAACTCCGTGTTCCCGGGCTGCGTGGTGGAATGCCGCGCCGTCGGCCTGTACCACATGGTCGACGAGGCCGGCGGAGACGACAAGGTGCTGTGCGTGCCGGCTGATGTGCGTTTCGACGACATCAAGGATGTCGAAGATGTTTCCGAGTACCACAAGGCTGAAATCAAGCACTTCTTCGAGCAGTACAAGGCTCTGGAGCCGGGCAAGGAAGTCCTGCCGGGCGATTACTGGACTGGCGCCGCCAAGGCCGAGGAGGAAATCGTCGCAGCCCGCAAGCGCCTCGCTGATAGCGAGAAGTGATCGCTTCTCCCCTTTTTATGTCAAAGCCCACTGCCCCCGACAGTGGGCTTTTTCTCTTTTCCAGCCAGTGGAGGCCAGGTGCCGTTGCGGGGAGTCCAACGGACCAAAGCGTCCGATTTCTTCGTACCGCGGTATAGTGGTCTCTTGTAATTTTCGGCATGCGAACAGTATTCGCTGAATTCAAAGCCCGCTGGACGTCACATATCACATCCGCGTGCGGCAGTTCTGTGTCGGTACTCCTAGGCGTAGGCGGAACGTAATCCGTCGAGGCCCATCCCGTGGGGAGACCGGCGGGATGAACCTTTTCACCAGCTATGCTCATTCAGATTCTGCTTATTGGCGTGTCCGTGTCCATGGACGCGTTCGCTGTCTCCATTGGCAAAGGCCTGACCGTCAAGAAGCTTCGCGGCGTCGATGCGCTCAAAACCGCCCTGTGGTTCGGCGGATTCCAGGCGCTGTTCCCTCTGTTCGGCTATTTCGCGGCCAGCACGTTCAGCAAATACGTGACCGCCGTGGACCATTGGATCATTTTCGGCCTACTCGCTCTGATCGGCGGCAATATGATGCGCGAAGCCTTCGAAGAAGACGAGGAGAACGCCAAGGAGACCGCGGAATTCGATTGGCGGCACATGCTGCCGCTCGCCGTGGCCTGCAGCATCGACGCCTTCGCCGTCGGCGTGAGCTTCGCTTTCATGACGCTCAACATCTGGCTGTCGGTGGTCATCATCGGCATCACCACCGGCCTGTTCTCCGCCGCCGGCCTGTATATCGGCCGCGCGTTCGGCTCGCGGTGGCAGAAGCCCGCGCAGATCGCCGGCGGCATCGTGCTGATTCTTATCGGCGTGAAGGTGCTGTTCGAGCATCTCGGATTCCTCGGTTGACTGCCAATCCAACATAATAAAAGCCCGTAATCATTGCGATTACGGGCTTTGTCATTAGAACAGCCGTTTACAGCACGACGATGGCGAGCGCCGCCAGACCGACTGCGAGACCGGTCAGCATGACCGGCAGCAGTGCGAGGCCGATCCACGGCGAACGCGCATCCGGCTCGGGGTCGGCGTCGCGGTGCCAGAAGTACGAGCACACGGTGAGCGCCACGGCCACCAATACCGTCACGATCGCGGCGACGACCCATGTCGTGGTCACGTTGCTGAACATGTCCACCGTGGCTCCGGAGGCAGCGGACATGGCGGCGGCCCTGGAATGCGTTGTCGGCAGGAGCACCGGCAGGAAGCACCAGCCCGCGCTGGCGATCATGGCGACGCCTTCGACCACGCTGTGCGACAGCGAGCGGATCAGGTGCGTGCGGTTTTCGCGGGCCATCTGCCGGCCGAAGGATACGATGATCAGCACGATCAGCAGTCCGCCCACGCCGGCGATCCACGCTTCCTCCATGGAGAAGCTTTTGCCGCCATCCAGGCCGGCGGGGAAGATCACATTGCCCAGCATCACGGTCGTGGCGCAGATCGCCGACAGCAGGCCTGCGATCGCGGCGATCACATGGCCGGCGACGCCGTCGCGGAACGGACTGAACACCACCAGCAGCACGACCATCGCCAGCGAGGCGATGATCGTGAACGGAACCGCGGCCGGTTTGGCGGCGTCGCCGTACATCATGCCGGGAACCAATGCGAGCGCCACCAGCACCACATATGCGATGATCTGAATCGCCAGGACCTTGGCAAAAGCGACTTTCCGCGTGGCTTCCTGGGCGGTGGCCTTCTCAGCGGTCATCTCGGACCCCCTTTTCATATTGTGGTCATTCCGTATGCAATATGAATAAATGTAGCCGTAAGTGTCCACATACTTCGGTTACAATCGAGGAAACGCCGATAACACATACCGAGTGTACAATCGCGGCATCAGTTATAGGGAACATGAGGGAGCTGACGTGACGGATCTTACGCTTATGACGTTCGCTAGCGACCCGGCCACCGTTCTTCCCTCGCTGGCGTTGCTGTCCCACCGCGTGCGCGTTCTGCCGATGGATGCGGCGAGCTTGGTGAAGATGCCGGAGAACACCATTCTTTTCCTTGATGCGCGTGACGACCTGGCCACCGCGAAAACGCTGTGCCGGCTGATTCACGCGTCGGGACTGTCCACGCCGATTGTGCTGATTCTCACCGAGGGTGGTTTCACCGTGGTGAATTCGCAGTGGGGCATCGCCGATGTGGTGGTGGCCTCCGCTTCCCCCGCCGAAGTGGAGGGGCGTCTGCGTCTGGTGTCCGAACGGGGCAATGCGCCGGCCAGCACGGCCGCTAGCACCGGCGAGCAGGGCGTGCAGAACGAGGATGGCCTGATCCGTTCCGGCGATCTGGTGGTGGATACCAACGGTTATACGGCCAGCCTGCATGGCCATCCGATCGACTTGGCGTACAAGGAGTTCGAGCTGCTCAAGTATCTGGTGCAGCATCCGGGCCGCGTGTTCACGCGTGCGCAGCTGCTGCAGGAGGTGTGGGGCTACGACTATTACGGCGGCACCCGCACTGTGGACGTGCATATCCGTCGTCTGCGCGCCAAGCTGGGTGGCGAGTACGAGCATCTCATCGGCACCGTGCGCAACGTCGGCTATCGTTTCGATCCGCCGGAAGAGGATGAGCATGAGGCCGCGGCCAAGGATGCGGCTCACGGCGAATCCGGCGAAAGCTGACTTTTTCTTGCGATCATTCCGTTGATGTTCGACGGGTTCCGTTTGTTTTCGTTGGCCTTTCGCTGATTTTCTGTCGTTTTTTCGATGGATTTTCGCTGTTTTTGCCGATTGCGACGTTTCCGCAGGTTTCCCGCGTTCGTCCGCATGCGAGGGGTAGGCTGGAGGCATGCCTCGGGAATCGAAGAAGGCGCGGATCGCGCGCATGCATCAGGAATACGAGCAGTTGTGCGTGGAGATTCCCGATCCGAAATGCGCGTTGAACTTCAATTCTCCTTTCGAACTGCTGGTGGCTACGGTGTTGAGCGCGCAGACCACCGACAAGCGCGTGAACATGGTCACGCCGGAACTGTTCGGCGAATATCCCGGTCCGGCGGAGCTTGCCGCCGCGAATCCCGAGCACGTCGAGGACATCATCCGCACCATCGGCTTCTTCCGTACGAAAGCGCGCAATATCATCGGGCTGTCGCATGAGTTGTGCGTGCGATTCGGGGGCGAGGTGCCAGCCGATATGGCTTCGCTGGTCAGTCTGCCGGGCGTGGGCCGCAAAACCGCGAACGTGGTGTTGGGCAACGCGTTCGGCGTGCCCGGTTTTCCTGTGGACACGCATGTGATTCGTGTGACTGGGCGATTGCGGTGGCGGTCCGACTGGGCGAGCCCCTCCCCTGACCCGGTGGCCATCGAACGTGAGGTCACCGCCTGCTTCCCTCCCGAAGAATGGACCGATCTGTCTCACCGTTTGATATTGCATGGCCGCGCCATCTGCCATGCACGAAAACCGGATTGCGCCGACTGCCCCCTCAACGACACGTGTCCGAGCGCGTTCGCCGCGTGATTCCGACGCATGCCAGCCGCCGCGCCGGCACTCCGTCGAATCGCACCCGGCCATCGGGCGTGTAGCACGCGTCAACTAGACTCGGGTGCATGGATGAAAACGGGCGGAAACGTAATCTGAAAGCCGAGGCGACGCGCTGGCTGATCTTCTTCGGCGTCGCGATCGTGCTCAGTGTGCTGCTGTGGCTGGGACTGTCGCTGACAGGCCGCAAGAATCCCATCACATCCTTCGGCACGCTCGTCTCCGACTCGTCGGTGACCGTCGGCATCGAAGGCGACGCGCCGAAATCGCTTGACATCCGCACCGAACAAGGCACCGCCGTGGAGCAAGCGCTGCTCGGCAACGTATACGAAACGCTGGTGTCACGCAGCGAAACCAACAAACTGCAGCCGGGAATCGCCAGCTCCTGGCAGGCTTCCGACGACGGTCTCACGTACACGTTCACGTTGAACGACGGCATGACGTTCGCCAATGGGCACAAACTCGACTCGTCCGACGTGGTCTGGTCACTGCAGAACGCCGTCAACAACCATTATGTGGGAGCCGACCAGCTTGGTGATCTGAAGGAAATCACCAATCCCAATGCGAATACGGTGGTCATCACGCTCGCCAAGCCGAATCCGCGGCTGTTGCGCGCGCTGGCCGGCCGTGCAGGCGTCGTGTACGACGCGGAAAGCAAAACCAACTATGCGAAATCGGCGGTCGGATCGGGACCATTCACCGTGTCAACCGCGGACCAATCGCAAATCGTGCTGCAACGCAACGACTCGTATTGGGGCAAAAAAGCCGCATCATCGCAAGTGACGCTCTACTACTACGCCAACGAGGAATCCATGGCCGATGCCATGAAAGCCGGCAAAATCAGCATGGCGCTGCCGCTGAGCGCTTCAACCGCCTCGGAACTGGGCAAAACCAACGGTATTACCGCGGACAGCGGCATCAGCTTCGACAAGGTGATGCTCGCGTTCAACAACGACAACAACAGCCCCTTCTCCGACGAGCAGATCCGCAAGATGACGCGATACGCCATCGATGCGAAGACCATCGCCAAGAACGCGCCCGACGCGTACGCGCCGCTAGGAGGGCCGATCAGCCCGCTGGAAGACGGGTATGAGGACCTGAGCGGACTGTACCTCTACAACCTCGAACAGGGGCAACGGATGCGCACGTATTTCGGAGTGAACTACATCGCGCCAATCGACATTCTGGTGCCGAAGGAATACGAAAGCATCGGCAACGACGTGAAAACCGCCATCGAAAACCTCAACATCAACACCAATCTGGAAGTGCTCGATTCCGCCGCGGACGTGACGGAACGCATGAACGCCGGCACCTATAACATCGCGCTGACCACCATGAGCGACGAAGGTGACGCAAGCGTCTTCGACAACGGCCAGTCCGTGTTCCATTTCGAGAACGGCGACGCGCAGCAGGCTTACGCCAATGCCATGGCCGCGACCAACGACAACGATTATCAGGCCCGCATGCGCGATTACGCGCGCGCCGTCAGCGAAAACGCGGCCAGCGACTGGCTGTACACACGTAAGAACTTCCTTGCCGTTTCCGATGGGCTGCAGGGGTATCCGAAGAATCTGACCGACCGTCTGCTGCCGTTGAACAGATTGACGCTGCACTGATTTTTCCACGGTTTTTTATGTGGATTTTCCGCGATTTGCCTGCGATTCCGGCATTCGGTTCGATAGGCGCTGATACGACGGCAGTTGTCACATTCGCTTTCTAGACTAGCGACTATGACTGAAAGCCAAGATAACACCATCAACGCGAACCTCACGCCGCTGCCCGACAGGGTCGGCGTGGACGGTCTCGAAGACAAGTGGCGTGGCGTCTGGGACGAGAGCGGAGTCTACAAGTTCCAGGGCACCCGCGACCGCAAGGCCGTCTATTCCATCGATACCCCGCCGCCCACCGTTTCGGGCCACCTGCATGTGGGCCACGTGTTCTCCTACACGCATACCGATGTGATCGCGCGTTTCAAGCGCATGAACGGCTACGACGTGTTCTACCCGATGGGCTGGGACGACAACGGCCTGCCGACCGAACGCCGTGTGCAGAACTATTACGGCGTGCGCGTGGACACTTCCCTGAAGTACGATCCGAATTTCGTGCCGCCGTTCGAAGGCACCGATGGCAAGAAGATCGACGCCAAGGACCAGGTGCCGATCTCCCGTAAGAACTTCATCGAACTGTGTGAAAAGCTCACCGCCCAGGACGAGAAGCAGTTCGAGGCGCTGTGGCGCTCCCTCGGCCTGTCCATCGACTGGTCGCAGACCTACCACACCATCGGCGAGCATCCGCAGCGCGTGGCCCAGAAAGCGTTCCTGCGCAACCTGGCTCGCGGAGAGGCGTATCAGAAGGACGCCCCCGGCCTGTGGGACGTGACGTTCCAGACCGCAGTGGCGCAGGCCGAACTGGAATCGCGCGAATACCCGGGCTTCTACCACAAGTTGGCCTTCCGTTTCGAAGACGGCACCCCGATCTACATCGAGACCACCCGTCCGGAACTGCTGGCCGCCTGCGGCGCGCTGATCGCGCATCCGGACGACGAGCGTTACAAGCAGTATTTCGGCCAGTACGTCTACTCCCCGCTGTTCCATGTGAAGGTGCCGATTCTGGCGCATAAGGCGGCGGAAATGGACAAGGGCGCCGGCATCGCCATGTGCTGTACGTTCGGCGACGTGACCGACGTCGAATGGTGGCGCGATCTGAACCTGCCGCTGCGTTCCATCATCCAGCGCAACGGGCGCATCGTCATGGACACCCCGGATTGGATCGAAGACGAGGAAGGCAAGCGTATCTTCCAGGAGACCGCGGGCAAGACCACGTTCTCCGCACGTAAGGTCATCGTCGACGAGCTGCGCGCTGCCGGCGATCTGGACGGCGAGCCGACCCCGACCAAGCGTATGACGAACTTCTACGAGAAGGGCGACAAGCCGCTCGAAATCGTCACCTCCCGCCAGTGGTACCTGAAGAACGGCGGCACCGACGAGAAGCTGAACGCCGAGCTCATCGCGCGCGGCAAGGAGCTGAACTTCCACCCCGATTTCATGCGCGTGCGCTACGAGAACTGGGTGCACGGCCTCAACGGCGACTGGCTGATCTCCCGCCAGCGCTTCTTCGGCGTTCCGTTCCCGCTGTGGTACCCGGTGAAGGAGGATGGCACCCCGGATTACGATCATCCGATCACCCCGAGCGAGGACCGTCTGCCGATCGATCCGACCGACGATGTGCCGGAAGGCTACACCGAGGACCAGCGTGACGTGCCGGGCGGCTTCACCGCCGAGCCGGACATCATGGATACTTGGGCCACCTCGTCGCTCACCCCGCAGATCGTGACCCGCTGGGAGGAACCGGGCGAGGAGAACCAGGCGATCTTCAATGCCACCTTCCCGATGGATCTGCGTCCGCAGGGCCAGGACATCATCCGCACTTGGCTGTTCTCCACCATGGATCGCGCGCATCTCGAGAACAAGTGCCTGCCGTGGGCCAACACCACGCTGTCGGGCTGGATCCTCGATCCGGACCACAAGAAGATGTCGAAGTCCAAGGGCAACGTGGTCGTGCCGGACAAGCCGATCAAACAGTTCGGCGCCGACGCGGTGCGTTACTGGGCCGCCGCCGCACGTCTGGGCCTGGACGCCACGTACGACGAAGGCCAGATGAAGATCGGCCGTCGTCTTGCCATCAAGCTGCTCAACGCCACCAAGTTCGCGCTAGCCATCGGCCGTGAGGACGAGAACCATCACGTGGGCGCTCCGGCAGTCGCCGCATGGAACCCGGCCGACGTGACCGAGCCGATCGACCGTTCCGCGATGTCCAAGATGGCCGCCGTGGTCCGCGAAGCCACCGACGATCTCAACAACTACGAGCATTCCAAGGCTCTGGAAGTCATCGAGAACTACTTCTGGCAGTTCTGCGACGACTACATCGAGCTGGTCAAGAACCGCGCCTACGGCACCGCCGATTCCACCGGCAACGTGCCGAGCGAGGCCGCGGTGAAGTCCGCACGCACCACGCTGGGCCTGGGTCTTGATGCGTTCGCGCGCCTGCTGGCCCCGTACCTGCCGTATGCCACCGAAGAGGTGTGGAGCTGGATGCATGAGGGCGAGGGCTCCGTGCACCGCGCCGCATGGCCTGTGGCCGACGTGTACGCGGCCGCCGCCGGCGACGCATCCGCCGATCTGCTTGCTCATGCCGGTGAGGCTCTGGCCGCGCTGCGTGGCATCAAGTCGAAGGCCAAGGTTTCGATGAAGACCCCGATCTTGTCTGTGACGCTTGCCGTTGCCGACGATGTGCGCGGGTCCATCGAGGCCGCGCTGGGCGATATCGCCGAAGCTGGTCGCGTGACCGGACCGATCGCCTTCACCGCACCGGCTGCCGCCGAGGGTGAGGACGAGGCCGCCGATGTGACGGTCGCCGAAAGCGAGCTAGGCGAACCGCCGGCCAAGAAACCGAAGAAGTGAGTCTCTGAGGTGAGCCGCCAGCGGCTTTTGTAGCGCAGCCGCTCACTTCACCCACATACGAGGGGCCTTTCCTTTGCATGAAGGAGAGGCCCCTCGTATATCCCGTCACTGTCTGCAACTAACCGTGCCCCCTTTTGCTCATATTCAGTCAAAATCGCGGGAAAAATGCTTTCGTGAGCGAAAAGGGGTATAAATCGCAGGCAAAACGGTCGAAATCATATCCCCTTTTGCTCACGTCCGTGCAGAATCGCCCTAAATCGCAAGACGTGCGCGCATAGAACCGTCCTTATCCCGTTCTCGGCTGTTCTCAGCGTACATTCCTGCCCCTGCGCACAAACCCGTACGCGAAAAAATGGTTTTTATGGGCGTAATCTCAACGAATGCACAAGCGGAGGCGGAAATCGCAATCAAAACCCCGAAACGTACCACGTAAGCGACGGAGCACTATCGGATTTAGTGCATCGCACCAACCGCGTGCTCTACAGCACCGGAACGGACAGGAGGTACTGCGGGCCAGCGGACGAATTTCCGGAACCGTTCCCACCCAATCCGGCCTGCAGCGCATCGTCGAAAACTTCCGCAGCGGCGGCCAATTCGACCGTCTCGTCAATCAAATCGCCATTATCCGGCGTGAAACCGGTTTTCGCCAAGCCATAGCCGGTAATTGGTAGCGAGCTGGCGGACGAATCCGCCGAACCGTCGGACGAATCGCCACCGCTGTTCTTCGAAGAGCCGTCCACTCCCCCGACTTTCGCCACATTCTTCGACGTGGTGTCCGCTGCGGCGCCGAACGACGGGCGTAGTCCGCCCGCGTAGCTCATCACATCATCCATGCTGATGGCGTTCTTGTCATCGACCAAGCTGGTCGAATCGGCGGTGTTGTTCTTCGCCTGCGCGCGTTCGGCCTTGCGTTGCGCACGGGACCGCCGTTTCTCGGCTTTCGCGCACAACGATTGGCTGGCGGAGGCGGAACGCAACGTGTCCAGCACAGAAGCGTCATCGGCAGCGCCCGATTCGGACGTGTCGTCATCCGAATCCAGCTGGTCGGCGAATCGCAGCACGATCTGGTGGAATGCGCTGGCCTGTCCGGTGTGCTCGCTGGCGTCCGCCAACGCGGTCATCGCCGCGGACACCTTGTCGGACGCGGTTTTGAGCTTCTCATTGTCTTTGATGCCGGCACGCACGTCGGCGATCGCCTGGGTTTCGTAGCTGCCAGCCGTGCCTGCGGTGGCGCCCAGTTCCTTAAGCCGAGCCGTGTATGCGTCGGTGAAATCCATCGAATACGGGATCATGGCCGCGGACAGCTGCGATTGGCCGGCACTGTAGTCTTTGGAGCCGCGCTGTTGTTCCTCGCCGGCGCGCTTGGTGAGCTCGTTCACCAAGCCGGATGTGCCGCGCTGTTCGATGGTGCGAATCACCTCGTCGACGGCGTCGGCCGCGCCGATATGCCGGTATGCGGCGCTCACGTCGTTGACGGCGTTGGCCAGGTCTGCCACGGATTTAGCTACGGAGGTATCGCCGTTCAGTTCGGACGCGGTGCCGAGAATGGCGGGAAGCTGTGTGGCGTTGCCGATCGAACCGGACAGATGCGTGGTGTATGAGCCCACGTACGCGTCGATGTAGCCGTCGAACGCCTGATCGTGCGCTTTGGAACGTACGGCGATGGTCTGTTTGGCAAGCGCTTTCTCGTTGTCTCTGAGCTGTTCCAGTTGGGCGATGAGCTTGCGGTTGCGTTGCGAGCCGACGTTGGTCAGACCGTCCACCAAGGTGGTTGCGCGCTTGGTCAGGTCAGGCAGTGATTGCTGAACGTTGCCTTCCACCGCGGCGATGGACAGTGAGCTCATGGTGAAGTGCTTCGCCGTCACGTAGGCGTTGAAGGTCAGGTCCTCGCCCGGTTTGCCGACCGCAGCCACCAGGGTCGAGGTGTTGTCGGATGAGACGAGCACGCCGTCATCGGCGGTCACGTCACTGCCGACGCGTCCGGGAATGGTGAAGGCGACGATTGGCGTCAGATTGGCGGTCACGTCGGGTTTCGTGGCATGCAGGGCGATGCGTATGCCGATCATGCCGGAAGCGCCGGAAACGCTTACGTCGGGCCCGTTGAGGGTGAAGGAGGCGGATATTTTCCACGGCAATGCGACAACGCCTTTGGGAACGCGTTTCGACGTGGAGGATCCGCTGTTGGTCAGGAAAAGGCGGCCTGGTTTGTCGATGGAGGTGTAGGCGCTCATCACGTCATCATGCGATGCATCGGCCGCGTACTGCCCATTCTGTTGCAAGGCCGATATCGCGTCGTTCACGCCGACTGCCGCGACGGGAGCGGCGGTGATGACGGCGACCGCGATCGCCGCGGCAAGCGGGCGTCGGGCACCGGATGGACGGTTCGCGGTGGCGTGGCGCATGCCGGACCTCTCAATCGCAATCGAAACAACTTTCCAAGGCATTTAATGTAGTGCCCGGCATGCCCGTCGGCAATGGACGTTCGCGCGGGGCGCGCGGAAAACGGACGGCTCAGGCGAAAACGTCGAGTACGCCCGGGTCTCCCCCGTTTTCGGCGATGCGCTTGTGGCGGCGCTTGGCCTCGGTCACCACGAATTCGCGGTACATTTCGGCGATTTCCGGATCCAGTCCGGCTTCGTCGGCAATGCGATGCAGACGCTCGATCTGGGCATGTTCACGCTGGTAATCGGCCGGCGCGAAGCCCGCACGCGCCTTGAGCACACCCACCTGCGACGTGTATTTGAACCGTTCCGCCAGCAGCGAGACGATGGCGGTGTCGACGTTGTCTATCGATTGGCGCAGCGAGGCGATTTTAGCCACCACATCGGCCACTTCGGGGTTGTTCTGCGCGGTGCGCGCGTCGATGATGGTTTCGGATTCGGTTTCTTCTTCTGGCCGAAGCCAGTCATGTTCGCTGTCGCTCATGGGTATAAGCCTACCGCGCACCCTACCGCGGCATCTGCCGAACAGCGGTCACTTCGCGAAGTAACGCTGCAGCACGATGGTGGTTTCGGTGCTGACCGACACCGTGCGATGGATGAGGTTCAACAGCTCTTCGAGCTTGCTGGGCGATTCGACGCGAACGGTGAGCATGAAGCTGGGCGAACCGGCGACGGAATCGCAGGACATGATGCCGTCGATGTTTTTGAGCTTGTCTGGAATCTCGGCTTCCTGGGAGTAATCGATGGGCGTGACCGCGATGTAGGCGTTCACCGCAAGGCCGCGGCGCTCGTCGTCGATAACCGCCTTGTAGCCGCGGATCACGCCGCGACGCTCAAGCTTCTGCACGCGCGACTGCACGGCGGACACGGACAGGCCTGTCGCCTCGGAAAGGTGGGACAGCGTGGCTCGGCCATCCTTTTCAAGCATGTCGAGGATTACGCCATCGGTCGCGTCGAGCTGGCTCGCAACCGTACGTGCGTCTACCGGACCATTGTCACTGTTGGTCATTCATACCCCTTTTCCAACAATCCACTGCACCGGCCGCAATCGACCGTCCCCACTACAGTTCCATGTTCTTTTTCTTCCTTACCATACCCACTACCGCGCACATACCGTCGCGGAATCGCCGCAGTTTATCCGGACGGCGCAACGCTGTCATGAAATATCTTTGTTTTATTTAGCTCATACCCCCATATCGACCATATATATTTTCCCCATTTATCTTTTCTCGTCGTATTTTTACCTATTTTTTAATTGACAACGTTGTCCAAAAAATGGTCAATTTCACGAAATTCGTCGAAACGTACGCATAGGAAAGGGGCTACACGGCGATTGCCATGCAGCCCCTCAAACCTTCAGATTCGCTTGCAGCCGACGACTCAGTTGCCGTTGGTGGCGTTGCCGCTCTGCTGGATGAGCGACGCCATGAAATCGCGGTTGGTCGCTGTCTTCTTCAGGCGTGGCACGAGCGTCTGGTAGGCCTGTTCCGGCTCGAGGCCGCCCAGCAGGCGACGCAGACGGTAGATGATCGGCAGTTCCTGCGGATCGGTGATGAGCTCCTCGCGGCGGGTGCCGGAGGCGTTCACGTCGATGGCCGGGAACAGGCGCTTGTCGGCGAGCTCACGGCTCAGGCGCAGTTCCATGTTGCCGGTGCCCTTGAATTCCTCGAAGATCACCTCGTCCATCTTGGAACCGGTTTCCACCAGCGCGGAGGAGATGATGGTCAGGGAGCCGCCGTTTTCGATGTTGCGGGCGGCGCCGAAGAACTTCTTCGGCGGGTACAGCGCCTGCGCGTCCACACCACCGGACAGGATGCGGCCGGAGGCCGGCGCGGCGATGTTGTAGGCGCGGGCCAGACGGGTCATGGAGTCGAGCAGCACCACCACGTCCTGGCCGAGCTCCACGAGACGCTTGGCGCGTTCGATGGCCAGTTCGGCGACGGTGGTGTGGTCGGAGGCCGGACGGTCGAAGGTGGAGGAGATGACCTCGCCCTGCACCGTGCGTTCCATGTCGGTGACTTCCTCCGGACGTTCGTCCACGAGGACGACCATCAGGTGGACTTCCGGATTGTTGGTGGCGATCGCGTTGGCGATGTTCTGCAGGGTGATGGTCTTGCCGGCCTTCGGCGGGGACACGATCAGGCCACGCTGGCCCTTGCCGATCGGCGCCACGATGTCGATGAGGCGGCCGGTGAGCTTGTTCGGCGTGGTCTCCTGCTTCAGGCGTTCCTGCGGATACAGCGGGGTGAGCTTGCTGAACTGCGGACGATGCTGCGCTTCCTCGACGCTCATGCCGTTGATGGAGTCGATGGACTGCAGCGGCACGAACTTCTGACGCTGGTTGCGACGTTCGCCTTCACGCGGGGCGCGGATGGAGCCGTGCACGGCGTCGCCCTTGCGCAGGCCGTACTTCTTGACCTGGCCCATGGAGACATACACGTCGTTCGGTCCCGGCAGGTAGCCGGACGTACGCACGAACGCGTAGGAGTCGAGCACGTCGACGATGCCGGCGACCGGCACGAGGTCTTCCTTCGGCTCGTCGCGATGCTGGTCGCGGTCGGCGCGATCCATACGATCGTTGCGCTGGTCGCGGTCGGCGTTGCGGTCCATGCGGTCGGCGCGATCGTTACGGTCGTTGCGATCATTGCGATCGCCCCTGCCGCGACGCTCGTCACGCTCGTCGTAATCGCGGTCACGGCCACGCATACGGCGGCCACGGCGATCGTTGCGTCCACGGCTGTGACGGTATTCGTTGTCTTCGGTCTCGTCGCGACGCTTATCATCGTCGGCATCTTCCTGCGACGGCAGCGTGGCGAGGATGTCATCAAGGTCGCGCACGACGTCTTCGCTCTTCGGCCCGTCCGCCACGCGACGGCGGCGACGCGGCTCGAAATCGTCCCTACGGTCGTCATCACGACGGCGACGGCGGTCATCCTGCTTCGGAGCGGCATCGTCAAGGCCCAGTTCGGCGAGCAGGTCGGCGCCGGCTTCGGCGTCACGATGGCGACGACGCTTCGGCGTTTCATCGTTCGGCTTCAACGCGTCCACCGCTGCCACGGCATCCGCGACTTCGGAGGATTCCGCGGACTTGGCCTGCTTGGCACGGACGGGGCGTTCCTCCTGCTTGGCTTCATCGGCCTTCTTGTCCTTTGCCGATTTGACCTCAGCGTCTGCGGCGGGAGCGGACTTTGGCGCGCGCACGGTGACGCCGGCCGGAGCCTGGCCGCCGGAACGGGCGGCTTGAAGTGTTGCGATCAGTTCGGTCTTGCGCATGGTGGAGACACCACGAAGTCCCATCTGCTTGGCGAGCTCCTTGAGCTCGGGCAGTTTCATATCATCGAGATTAGGGCTTGTTGCCACTGGTAGTTGCCTTTCCTTGGCTTCCACAGGCATGCGCCCGCGACAGCTGCAAAAAAGAATTGCGGAAAATTTCCGTCGAATGAAAAGTCCGCCGCGAAACATCGCGGTTTTCGAACTGTCCTAACCATACAACGCAACCCAGACCAACGCAAAGCGGGCACGCGCGGTCCGCCCGTGCGGTTCGCGCACCGCGCAATCGCAATAAAAATCGCAATGAAAAAGCCCATGCCAAAAAGCATGGGCTTGATCAAAGTTACGCTGCGAAAAATAAATAACGCGTGCGAAGACGCCCGTCTGAGGCCGAAGGCGTACAAAGGTACGTCGAGCGCCGGAGAAAGGGCGTATGCGCACGCGTTATTTATTTTTCTACTTTTCTTCGTGGTAGGACTTGTCAGTGTTGACCGACCACACGTTGTCTTTCGACGTTTCGCCGCTCTTGATGTCCTTGACGGCTTCGATGGCGGTGGCCATGGAGTGGTCCATGTTGTTGTAACGGTGCTGTCCGTTACGGCCAACGCAGTACAGGTTGCCGAAGGAGTCGAGGTAGTCGACGAGTTCGGGCATGCGGTCGTAGGTGTCGAAGTAGGCCGGGTAAGCCTTCTTGACGCGTTCGCGGTGGGAGTCGAGCACGTCCTGCGGGCCGTTGATGACCTGCATGCGGGTGAGCTCCTGGATGGCGAACTTGGTGGCTTCCTCGTCGGTCATGTTCCAGAAGGAGTCGCCTTCCTCGCAGAAGTATTCGAGGCCGATCCACACGGTGTTGTCGACGTCCTTGACCAGGTACGGGCTCCAGTTGTTGAAGATCTGCAGACGGCCGACCTTGTAGCCCGGATCCTGCACGTAAATCCAGCAATCCGGCACGATCGGCGGGTTGCCGAGGGTCGGAATGTCGGTGGTGTTGGTCAGGCGCAGGTGCTTGACGAGCAGGCCGACGGTGACGAAGTCGCGGTACGGCAGGCCGTTGGCGATTTCGGTCATGTCCTTCGGAGCCGGCTGGTCGGAGGCGTCCACGGCGTTGACAAGGTCCTTGACCGGCATGGAGGAAATGAAGTCGTCCGCGGCCATTTCGGTGCGGTTGCCTTCGGAATCCTCGTACACGACGGATGCGATCTTGCCGTCCTTCTGGCGAATTTCCACCACATTGGCGTCGGTGATGACCTTCACGCCGGCGGCTTCGCAGTTGGATTCGACGGTTTCCCACAGCTGGCCCGGGCCGAGCTTCGGATACCAGAATTCCTCGATGAGGGAGGTTTCGACTTCGGAGTTGTCGCGCTTCTTCGGCAGGAGCTTCTGGAAGGCGTTCTTCAGCACGCCCATGATGCTCAGGCCCTTGACGCGCTGTGCGCCCCAGTCGGCGGAGATTTCGGACGGGTGACGGCCCCACAGCTTCTCGGTGTAGCCCTCGAAGAACATGGAGTAGAGCTTACGGCCGAAACGGTTGATGTAGAAGTTCTCCAGATTGGTTTCCGGCAGCTTGTGCACCATGGACTTCAGGTAGCTGAAGCCGGCGACCATGGTGAGCTTGAAGCCCATGGCCTTCAGGGTGTTGGCGCTCAGGGAAATCGGGTAGTCGAGGAAGTGGCGGTTCCAGTAGATGCGGGACACGCGGTGGCGCTTGAGCATCACCTTGTCTTCGATTTCCGGATCCGGGCCGCCCGGCTCCATATCATGCTCGCGGTGGAGCTTCTTGTCATCATAGCTGGGTGCGCCCTGCAGCGGCAGAACGTCCTTCCACCAGTCCATGATGCGGTCGTCCTTCGAGAAGAAGCGGTGGCCGCCGATATCCATACGATTGCCGTCATGCTTGACGGTGCGGGAGATGCCGCCGAATTCGCGGGTGGCTTCCAGCACGGTCACGTCGTACTGTTCGGAGCCACCGTCCTTGACGAGCTCCCAAGCGGCAGTCAGGCCGGCAGGGCCGCCACCGATGATGACCACGGATTGCTTTTGCGTCACTTTGAAGTCTCCTTACAAACAAAATCGAAGATATTCTACCCGAAGGTAGGGAAACGCACAGCGCACCTGTGCGCATGCACACAAAATCACCGCCAAGTCCGACAGCAATCGCCCTGATAGAAGGAAAACCAGCCGTACGGCTTCCGCCGAAGACTGGTTTTCCGTAGGTCCGCTACATGCTGTCGGGAATGTCGATGTCGGTTTTCTGCACTTCCTCGACGTTCACGTCCTTGAACGTGACGATGCGCACGTTCTTGACGAAACGGCTGGAACGGTAGACGTCCCACACCCACGCGTCGGTCAGCCGCACGTCGAAGTAGACGTCCTGGCCGGCGGAACGCACGTTGAAATCGACCTTGTTGGCCAGATAGAAGCGGCGCTCGGTCTCCACAACGTAGGTGAACAGTTTGATGACGTCGCGGTATTCCTTGTATAGGGACAGCTCGGCGTCGGTTTCGTAGTTGTCGAGGTCCTCGGCGCTCATCGTCTGCCTTCCGTGTCGCGCTTGCGGCCACGTCCAAGCGTGCGCCACCAAGCATCCTTCGAGGTTTTGCGCTCATCCGAGCTGTACGGCCAGTTGTTGTCGGCATCGCCGGCCTTCTGGTCCGTCTTCGCCGTTCCGGATGCTTCGTTCGGCTGCGATTCCTGCGATGGCGCGGCAGACGTCTCGTCGGCGGAGGTCTGCGCCGTGTCTCCACTCTGGCCTGCCGCTGCGGCATCGTCCGCATCGCCCTTATGTACGGAGTTGAGTTGGATGGCGATCGAGTGTTCGCGGGCGCTCAACGCCTCCTTGACGCCCGGATTGTCTTCGATCACGTGCATGCCGAACGCGTCGAGCGAGCGGATCGGGTCGAATTCGTCGACGAGCGTGTCCATGACGATGAGGTCCTGGTAACGGTTCTCCGACGCGTTCCACAGGGCATCGCGCGAACGGCCGGACGGCACGAAGCCGAGCGACTGGTAGACGGATACGGAACGCGTGTTCTGTTCCGGCACGGCCACCCAAATGCGGTGCATGCCGAGGCCCGCCGGTTCCGGCGCGAAGCCGTACGTCATCACGCGGGGCATGATGTCTCGCGAGTAGCCGCGGCCGCGGTAGTCCTTGCCGAGCACCACTTGGATGCGGGCGGAACGTGCCCAGCCGTCGATGTCAATGAGGAAGATCATGCCGATCACGTTGTCGGAAGAGGCCGCGTCAAGCTCGCCGTCGCCGTCATGGTCGGCTTCGGTGACGATGGACCATGCGATGGTACGACGAGATTCCGGATCCCCCACGCCGGATTCGTTCGATTTTTCGCCATTGGACCATGCCACGGAACGACGCACCCACGCGTTCACAGCGCCACGTTCGGCCACGCGGTCCTTGCCGGTGATGCCGGATGCGCCGACGTACGCCTCAATGACCTCCATGCGTGCGATGTCGTCGATGGTGGCGGGGCGCAAGTGCACCATCTCGCCCTTGATGGGCGGAATGACGATGCGTTCCGGCAGCTCCCTCGCCCGCTGGTCCGTCGTCTGTTCCTTCGCTGTGGTTTCAGCGTACTCTGACATGATTATCGTTCCCTATGTTTCTCGGCGCGGTCCCTCGCCGCACCCATACCGACGGTATTGTACCCGACTGAACGCCAGCTGGGAGTTTTGTTAGGCAAAATCCCTGTGAAACCTCCCCAGCCGACGCGTGAATCGTATGAAAAGGCATGTAAAAGCAGATAAAAAGCAACAAAATGCAGAAAGGCGTGCGTTTTTACGATTCCTCTCATCGCAAAAACGCACGCCTTTCGATGCCATCAATCAGGCAACGTTCGGCAATCGCCGGAATGTCACTTGATCTTGCCCATCACGATCTTGGTAACGGCCTTCGCGTCGGCCTGGCCGCGGGTGGCGCGCATGACAGCGCCGATAATCGCGCCCATCGGCTTCATGTTGCCGCTCTTGAGCTTCTCGACGATGTCCGGGTTGGCCGCGAGTGCCTCGTCGACGGCCTTTTCGAGCGCGCCGTCGTCGGAAACGACCTGGAAGCCGTGCTTCTTGACGACCTCGTCCGGAGTGCCTTCGCCGGCGAGCACGCCTGCGACGGTCTGCTTGGCGAGCTTGTCGTTGAGCTTGCCGTCGGCGATGAGCTTCTCGACCTCGGCGACGTCGGCCGGGGTGATCGGCAGCTCTTCAAGGCTCACGCCCTTGTTGTTGGCTTCGCGGGACAGCTCGCCCAGCCACCACTTCTTGGCGCCTGCGGCGGAAGCGCCGGCCTTGACGGTGTCCTCGAGCAGGTCCAGAGCGTCGGCGTTGAGCACGTCGCGCATCTCCAGATCGTTGAAGCCCCACTCGCCCTTCAGGCGGTTGCGGCGCTCACGAGGCATTTCCGGCATCTGGGCCTTCATCTCCTCGATGTGCTCCTTGGTGATGTGCAGCATCACCAGATCCGGATCCGGGAAGTAGCGGTAGTCGTCGGCGTCGGACTTCACGCGGCCGCCGGCGGTGGTCTGCGAGGCCTCGTCCCAGTGACGGGTCTCCTGCAGAATCTCGCCGCCTTCGGAAAGGATGGCGGCCTGGCGGCGAATCTCGTACTGGATAGTCTTCTCGATGCCACGGAACGAGTTCACGTTCTTGGTTTCGGAACGGGTGCCGAACGGATCGGACGGGCTGTTGCGCAGCGACACGTTCACGTCGGCGCGCATGTTGCCCTGCTCCATGCGGGCATGGGAGATGTTCAGCGCACGCACGATGTCGCGGATGGCGCGCATGTAGGCGCCTGCGATTTCGGGGGCGCGGTCTCCTGCGCCTTCGATCGGCTTGGTCACGATTTCGATCAGCGGCACGCCGGCGCGGTTGTAGTCGACCAGCGAGTGGTCGGCGCCTTCGATACGGCCGTCAGCGCCACCGACGTGGGTGTTCTTGCCGGCGTCGTCTTCGATGTGGGCGCGCTCGATCGGCACACGGAAGATGGTGCCGTCCTCAAGCTCCACGTCGAGGTAGCCGTTGCCGTTGGTCGGCTTGTCATACTGCGAGATCTGGTAATCGCGCGGCATGTCCGGGTAGAAGTAGTTCTTACGGGCGAACTGGCTCCATTCGGCGATTTCGCAGTGCAGGGCGAGACCCAGCTTGATCGCGTAATCGACGGCGGTCTTGTTGACCACCGGCAGGGAGCCCGGCAGGCCGAGGCTCACCGGGGTGAGCTGGGTGTTCGGCTCGCCGCCGAAGTGGACTTCGGCCGGGCAGAACAGCTTCGTGGTGGTGGACAGCTCCACGTGGGTTTCCAGACCGATGACCGGGTCGAACTTCTTGACGGCATCGGCGTACTTCATCAACTTTTCAGCCATTTTGTTTTCTTTCCTCCGATGCTTCCTACTTGTCCAGTCCGTCGAGCCACGGGGTCTTCAGGGACTGCCAGATCGGGCCGTTCCAGCTTTCCTCGAGGGCCGCTTCGAGAGCGGCGGCGGGCTTGTACATGACCTCGTCGCGCTGCTGCGGGGCGAGGAACTGGAAGCCGACCGGCAGGCCGTCGTCGCTCAGGCCGGCCGGGATGCTCATTGCCGGCACGCCGGCGAGGTTGGCCGGAATGGTGGTGATGTCGATGGCGTACATGGCCATCGGGTCCTCGGTCTTCTCGCCGAACTTGAACGCGGTGACCGGGCTGGTCGGGCCGACGAGCACGTCGACCTTTTCGAAGGCCTTCTTGAAGTCGTCGATGATCAGGGTGCGGACTTTCTGCGCGGAGCCGTACCAGGCATCGTAGTAGCCGGCGGACAGGGCGTAGGTGCCGAGGACGATACGACGCTTGACTTCGTCGCCGAAGCCGGCCTCACGGGTGTAGGCCATCATGTTGGCGGCGGTCTGCGGAACGCCTGCCGGCGGCATGACGCGCAGGCCGTAGCGCATGCCATCGTAACGGGCCAGGTTGGAGCTGACCTCGGACGGCATGATGATGTAGTAGGCGCCGAGGGAGTACGGCAGGTGCGGCAGGGACACTTCGATGACCTCCGCGCCCATTTCCTCAAGCTTCTTGACGCCTTCGTTGAAGCGGGCCATGACGCCCGGCTGGAAGCCTTCGCCGCCGAGCTCCTTGATCAGGCCGACCTTGAGGCCCTTCAGATCGCGCTTCATGCCTTCGCGGGCTGCGGCGACCATCGGACGCGGGCCTTCCGGAATGGAGGTGGAATCGCGCTTGTCGTGTCCGCCGATCACTTCCTGCAGCAGGGCCGAGTCGAGCACCGTACGGGAGCACGGGCCGATCTGGTCGAGCGAGGAGGCCATGGCGATCGCGCCAAAACGGGAGACGCCGCCGTAGGTCGGCTTGACGCCGACGGTACCGGTCA
>OHYS01000279.1_pt1 | contig 29497 bp, 26 predicted proteins | sample 1580301 | NCBI WGS metagenome assembly OHYS01 (sample SAMEA3882531, study PRJEB24775) | human gut metagenome | biome: human-associated habitat; feature: intestine environment; material: feces | place: Netherlands | collected 2009/2010
GGTTCTTTCTTTTGCTGCCAAAAGAAAGAACCACCTCCCGGGTGGCAGCCGTTCCCGGTCTTGCCACCCGCCCCTATAGGGTGTATAATAGGACTATATCTGCCAGACTCAGGAAAGGAGCCGCTGTTATGTCGCGCAAAGAAGGCCAGAAACGCAAACTGCTTGTTCTTTTGGAGATCCTCGCCCGGGAAACCGACGAGAAGCACCCCTTGAGTGTTCCCCAGCTGGTGGAAAAATTGCAGGAGCACGGCGTCGTCGCCGAGCGCAAAAGCGTCTACGATGACCTGAACACCTTAAACAACCTGCCCGACACCAAATATGAGATCGTGCAGCAGCGCGGGCGCGGCGGCGGCTACTATATGACCGAGGCTCCGTTTGAACTTGCCGAGCTCAAGCTGCTCGTCGATGCCGTCTACGCCAGCAAATTCATCACGGCGCGCAAATCCAAAATCCTGATCGACAAGCTCGGCCAGTTCACCTCCACATACCGGCAGGAGGAGCTGGACCGTAAGGTACTGGTCAGCGGGCGTATCAAGAGCACCGACGAGAAGATTCTGTACACCGTCGATGCGCTGCACGCCGCCATCACGGCAGGGGAGCAGGTCACCTTCAAATACTGCGACTGGAACCTGCAAAAGCGGATGGTCCCGCGCCACGACGGCCAGCTCTACCGCGTCAGCCCGTGGGTGCTCGTGTGGGAGAACGGCAACTATTATCTGATCGCCTACACCGAGGGGCGGCTCAAGCACTACCGCGTCGACAAGATGCAGAACGTTCACCAGCTGCCCGACACGACCCGCGAGGGTGCCGGGGAATACGCCAATTTCGACGTCAATACGTATATGCAGCAGATGTTCGGCATGTTTAACGGCCCGCTCAAGCGGGTAACGCTGCAATGCGAGAACCGCTTTGCCGGGGCGATGATCGACCGGTTCGGCACCGCGCCGATCCTGACGCCCTGCGCCGACGGCGAGCACTTTACGATGACCGCCGAGATTCAGGTCAGCCCGCAGTTCTTCGGCTGGGTGGCCGGGTTCGGCACCGGCGTCGTCGTCTCCGGCCCGCCGGAGGTCCGCGCCGAAATGAAGAAAACGCTGGATCAGCTGCAGGAGCTTTACCGCTGATTTGCAATACCGGCGTAAATATGGTAAAATAGATTGTTTAAATCTATCCAGACTGTCAAAAAAGCGTATTGTAGGGGCGAGCATTGCTCGCCCGTGCCCGTTCGCCTTGTGAGAAGCCTTCCAAAAAAAGCGTTGCTGCGCCAAGTTGGCGGGCGAACAATGTTCGCCCCTGCATTCTCCACAAGGCAAAGTAGATGTTTTTTGGCATACTGAATAGATTGTTTAAATCTATCACCGTAGGGAGGGCATCACCTCTTGCTGGAAAAGAACCAACGCTTCAAAAGCCTTTTGTATGTGCTGGCGGACGCGGCACTGCTTTTCATCGGCTTTTTGCTTGCCAACTATATCCGTTTCAATTACGTCCGCTACTTTGAGCCGGGCGGCGCAGGGCCTGCGCTGGCCGTGGCCCGGGACCCGCGCAACATCATTGCCGGGCTGGCCACGTCGCTGGTGCTTGTGCTCATCTACTGGGTCGCCGGTATCTACAGCACCACGCGGCTGCGCGGCCTGGCCGAGCGCTGCACCAAGATTGCCGTCATCAACGCGGCGGGACTGCTGATCTTCATTGGTGCTTTGTATCTGATGCACCTGGACGACTACTCCCGTATCGTACTGGCGCTGTTCTACATCCTCGGCACGGCAGGCGTCGTGATCGAGCGTATGATCCTGCGCTGGGTAGACCGCGCCCGCCGCCGCAAGGGGCTGGGTCTGCGTCATATCCTGCTGGTGGGCGGCGGTAAATCCGCCGCGCTCTATCTGCGCGCGCTCGAGCACAACCCCTACTACGGCTTTGTCGTGGACGGCTATCTGGCCGGAATCGAAGAACCGGGTCTTGGTGTGCGCTACATGGGCAGCTATGATGCGCTGTCCGCCCGGCTCGACGAGATTGCCGTCGATGAGGTCGTCGTAGCGCTGGAGGCTGACGAGATCGAATTGCTGCCCCATGTTTTTGCCGCCTGCGACAAAAACGGCGTGCGCATCACGATGGTACCGTTCTACAGCGACTATCTGCCCGCCCGGCCCACCATTGACGTGCTGGACGAGTGCAAGCTCATCAATGTGCGGCAGACGCCGTTTGACAATCTGCTCAACGCCGCTGTCAAGCGCGGGCTTGATATTATCGGCAGCCTGATCCTGATCATTCTGACCAGTCCGGTCATGCTGGTCACGGCCATCGGCGTCAAGCTGTCCAGCCCCGGGCCGGTCATCTTCAGGCAGGAGCGCATCGGCCTGAACAAAAAGCCCTTCATGATGTACAAGTTCCGCTCGATGCGGGTCAATGTGCAGCAGGAGACCGGCTGGTCCACCGACTGCGACCCGCGCAAGACCCACTTCGGCAGCTTTATCCGCAAGTTCAGCTTGGACGAGCTGCCCCAGTTCTTCAACGTGCTGAAAGGGGATATGTCCCTCGTCGGGCCGCGGCCCGAGGTGCCCTACCATGTGGAGCATTTTAAAGAGGAGATCCCGCGCTACCTTGTGCGCCAGCAGGTCCGCCCCGGCTGCACGGGCTGGGCGCAGATCCACGGCCTGCGCGGCGACACCGACATTGCCGAGCGCATCCGCTACGACATCTGGTACATCGAAAACTGGACCGTGGCGCTGGACATCAAGATCATCTTCCGCACCGTGTTCGGCGGCAAGATGGTCAACGACGAAAAACTACAATAACGCCCTGTGCGTTACCGGACGGGAGTGTCTGTAATGAGCAAAAAGGAGCCCAAGGTCGCCATCGTTCACGACTGGCTTGTCGGCTACGCCGGCGGGGACCGCGTTGTGGACGCCATGAAGCGCGTTTTCCCCGATGCCGTCATCTACACCCTTGTATACGACCCCAAAAACATGCCCGAGCACTTTAAAAGCTATGACATCCGCACAAGCTGGTTCCAGAAGGTGCCCTTCTCCAACAGGCTGTACAAGGCCATGCTGCCGCTGATGCCCCGCGCGTTTGAGGCGTTCGACCTGACCGAGTACGATCTGGTGCTGTCGTCGTCCTCCTCCTGTTCCAAAGGCGTCATCACCCGCCCGGATGCCGTACACATCTGTTACTGCCACACGCCGATCCGTTATGTGTGGGATTTTTACTACACCTACCGCGCCAACGCCAACTGGCTGGCGAAGCTCGTCATGCCCGGCCAGATGCACAAAATGCGCATCTGGGACAAGTGCGCCGCGGACCGCGTGGATTATTTCATCGCCAACTCGCATTATATCGCCCAGCGCATCAAAAAATATTACCGGCGTGACAGCGATGTCATTTACCCCTGCTGCCACATCAACGAGTCGCCTTTTGTCGAAAAGGAGGACTTCTACCTGACCGTGGGCCGTCTGACCTGGTACAAGCGCGTGGATCTGGCCGTGCAGGCCTGCACGCGCCTTAACAAGCGCCTCGTCGTCATCGGCGGCGGGGGAGAGCTGGACAAGCTCAGGGCCATGGCCGGGCCGACCATCGAGTTCAAGGGCGGCGGTCTGTCCGACGAAGAAGTGCGCAGCTACTACCTGCGCGCGAAGGGCTTCCTTTTCCCGGGTGAAGAGGACTTTGGCATCACCCCCGTCGAGGCCCAGAGCGCGGGCACGCCGGTGCTGGCCTATGGCCGCGGCGGCGCGTGCGAGAGCGTGCTGCCCGGTAGGACCGGCTACTGGTTTAAAGAGCAGACCGTCGAGAGCCTGGCCGACTGCATCGAACGGTTTGAGCGCGACGGCGTGGCCTGTTCCAAAGAGGAAATCCGTGAGCACAGCCGCTCCTTCAGCGAGGAACGCTTTGAGCGCGAGCTGAAGGAATACTGCCTGCGCCGCATGGCCGACTGGCAGCAGGAGCTGCTCGACTGCTCCCACTGGGAGAAGGAGGAACTGGATTGAACCCTATCGTCATCAACGGCACGGTACTGTGTGACAATATCACCGGCATCCCGCGCTATGTCTATGAGAATGTCGTCCGACTGGACAAGCTGATCGAGGGCACCGGCCTGGACGTCCGCATTGCCTACCGCGACGACGGGCGGCCCATCCATCTGCCGGAGCTGAAAAACATCCGGCTGGTGCCGCTCAAGTCCATCCCGTATTTTTACAATCTGGTCGTGTTGCCCGCCTACCTGCGCCGCACCCATGCGTTTTACGTGGGCCTTGCCAGCGATATGCTGCTGACCCGCCGCAGCGTCGTGGTGCTGCACGACATCCGCCCGCTGGTCATGGATACCGACAAGGGCTTTTTCCGCTTCAAGTTCTGGGTACACTGCCTGTCCACCAAATGGTTCGCCCAGCGGGTGTTCACGGTCAGCGACAACCAGCGGCACCTCATCAGCGAGAAGCTCGGCATCCCGCTGGACAAGATCGGCATCACCTACAACGGCTGGGAGCACATGAAGAACGTCACCCCCGACGAGAGCATTTTTGACAAGATGCCCGGCGTCAAAAAAGGGGAGTACTTCTACGCCCTCGGCAGTCTGGCAAAGCATAAAAACTTCAAGTGGATCCGAGAGGTCGCCCGCCGCAGCCCTGACAAGACGTTTGTCGTCGCGGGCGGCAAGGACCTGCGTGCCTTTGGCGACGACGCCGAGGCGAAGGACACCCACAATGTGTTCTACCCGGGCTATGTGTCCGATGCCGAGAACGCCGCGCTGATGAAGCACTGCAAGCTGTTTTTGCACCCCGCCGTGTTCGAGGGCTTTGGCATCCCGCCGCTGGAGGCGCTGGCCCTGGGCGCGCCGGTCGCGCTGGCCAACGCCACCTGCCTGCCCGAGCTGTACGGCGATACGGCGCGGTATTTCGACCCGTATGATTATGATGTGGATCTTGACGCGCTGGCCGCCCAGCCCGTGGCCGCGCCCGACGAGGTCCTGAAAAAGTACAGCTGGGACAAGACCGCCGAGTTCTGGCTGCACGAGATGGAGAAGTATGCAAAGCAGTGAAGCGGCAGCTCCCGCAGGGTAAGGCCCCTCAGGCCTCGCAAGCTCGGCCAGCTCCCCACCCTGTGGGGCGCCTTTCACGGGCGTACGCCCGAAAAAAGCCTCCCCTTTCAGGGGAGGTGGTCGAGCGCCAGCGATGACCGGAAGGGCTCTGGCCATTTCCCGCTGCCACATCACCCATCCCACAAAAGGAGGAGCATTATTCTTATGTTTATTATAATCACCCTGCTCCTCACCGTGCTCGTCTCCGGCATCTTCGGTGCGGTTCCTGCGGTAGTATCCCGCCGCAGGGTTTCCCGCCGCGACGCTGCCTGGGCTGCCGGGCTCTGGCTGGCCGTCTGGGTGTTCGCTCTGTGCGCCTACCACCGCCCCGGGCTGACCGTCGGCTTCCATGCGTTCCGGCTCGTCGCCCTCACCGCCATGACCGGCTGGGTGGGGCTTGTCACCGCCGGGCTGCGCAGCCTCGGGCGCAAAGGGTTAAAGGCCGTCGTCCCGCTGCTGGCCGTCACGGCGCTGGGGCTGGAGGTGTTCGTCGGCAATGTGGCCTACTTCAACACCCACAGCTACACGCCGTTTCAGCTCGTCGATTACCTTGATGACAACATCAACGTCGGGCGCGGCGTCGGCACGATCTCGCTCGACGAGGGCCGCACCTATCTGCGGTTCCTCGACATTGACCAGCCCATCTACAACCTGCGGTTTGACGGTCTGGTCAGCGACGACACCGAGCCGCTCCACGCCGACAGCGCCGTGATCTTCACCATTGAGGGCACCGACGCCGCCAACACCGAGTTGACCCGCTTCGGCAGCTGGCAGGTGGGGCTGCAGGCCCCGCGCACCCAGGTCATCAGCCTGGACCTGACCGGCTCCGTCGGGATGCTGACGCTGACCGCTGCCGGGTACAGCTCCACCTACGCGCAGTTCCCGGTGGCGCTGACCTTCCGCGGCATCACGGCCAACGCGCCGCGCGCGCTGGATTTCTCGATTTTGCGCTTCTGCGCGATATTTCTGGCGCTGCTGGCCGTCTACGGCCTGCGCCCGGCCAGCGGGCTGTGGCACCGCCGCTGGCTGGCGGGCAACGTCTGTGACCGCGCCGCAGCCGCCGTGCTGGGCCTTGTGCTGGCTGCCTTCGTCGTGGTCATCCCGTTCTGGGAGCCGAGCAACACCGGCCTTGCCACAAAAGATTACAACACCGCGTTCTGGGACGGGGAGAGCACGGTCAGCTTCGTCTACCAGCAGTACGGCGCGCTGGCGCACAGCCTGCTGAACGGGCGCCTTGACCTGGAGGCCGACCCGCCCGCCGAGCTGCTGGCGCTGGACAACCCCTACGATGCCGGGGCGCGCGACGCCGCGCAAATCAACGACATCCACTGGGACCACGCCTTTTACAATGGGCGCTACTACGTCTATTTTGGCATTGTACCGTGTCTTTTGTTCCAGCTGCCGTTTGAGGCACTGACCGGCATCCAGAACCTGGCCTATGCGCCCTGCATGGTCCTGCTGGGGCTGATCTTCCTCGCCGCCTGCTTCGGCGTCGTCGGGCAGGCCGTGCGCCGGTGGTTCCCGCAGGCGTCCACCGCAGCGTACCTGCTGGCCGTGGCCGCCGTAGCGCTGGGCAGTCAGTTCTACTATCTGTTGCTGCGCCCCTACATTTATGAATATGCCATCCTCTGCGGTGCGGCGCTGCTGATGCTGGGGCTTTGGCTCTGGCTCTCCGCCGCCAGCACGCCGGTGGAAAAGCGCGGTGCGCTGGTCGTCAAGCTCGTCTTCGGCAGCCTCTGCGTGGCGCTCGTCGCCGGGTGCCGCCCCCAGATGGAGCTGTTTGCGTTTTTGGCCGTGCCCATCTTCTGGCCGCGGTACATCGGGCAGAAGCGGCTGCGCAGCCGCGCCGGGGCAGGGGAGGCCGCCGCGTTCCTGCTGCCGGTGGTGCTGGTCGCTGCCGGGCTCATGTGGTACAACGCTGCACGGTTCGGCTCGTCCTTTGACTTTGGCGCCAACTACAACCTGACCGGCAACGATATGACCCAGCGCGGCTTCAACGCCGTGCGCATCGGCCCGGCTGTGTTCACGAGTCTGTTCGAGCTGCCCAGCTGGCAGGGTGTTTTCCCGTTCCTGCGGGAGACCGACGTCCAGACGAACGCCGTCATCCGCACGATCAGCGAGAAGTTCACGGGCGGCATTCTGGCCGCCACGCCGTACCTGTGGGTGCTGGCGCTGCCGCTGCTTCCCGCGTTCCGCCACTGTCTGCACCGCCGCCGTGTCACCGCCTGTGTGGTCTACGGCAGCCTGGCCGCCATGGTCGTCATGACCGTCGTTGACTGCGAGATGGCCGGGGTGCTCTACCGTTATCTAATGGATTACAGCCCCGTGCTGCTGCTTGGTGCGGCGCTGTGCTGGTTCTGCGCCGAGGGCGCACTCTCCCGCCGCGCAGCTCTGGGGGAGGGCACTGCCGCTGCGGCGCTGCCCGCACTGCACACCGTCATGGCCGCCGCCGCGGCGTACACCGCCGTCTACCGCTTCTGCACGCTCTTTGCCATGGAGCCGTGGCTGCAGGGCATGAATCCTTCCCTTTACTACACCGTCAGCCGCCTTGTTCAATTCTGGATGTAAAATCCGCCCGGAGGTCCTGTTATTATGGATAAAATCGCCGTTCTGATTCCCTGCTACAACGAATCCAAGACTGTCGAGAAGGTCGTCTCGGATTTCCGCCGCGTCCTGCCCGACGCCACCGTCTACGTCTACGACAACAATTCCACCGACGGCACTGCCGAGCTGGCCGCCGGAGCCGGGGCCGTTGTCCGCCATGAGTACCAGCAGGGCAAGGGCAATGTCATGCGCCGCATGTTCCGCGAGATTGACGCAGAGGCGTACATTCTTGTGGATGGCGACGACACCTACCCCGCGGAGGCCGCGCCCGAGATGGTCGCTGCCGTGACCGAGCGTCAGGCCGACATGGTCGTCGGTGACCGCCTGTCCAGCACCTACTACACCCAGAACAAGCGCCCGTTCCACAACTTCGGCAACGATCTGGTGCGGTTCTTCACAAATCATTTGTTTGGCGGCAAGATCAAGGACATTATGACCGGCTACCGCGCGTTCAGCTACCAGTTCGTCAAGACCTATCCCGTGCTGTCCCGCGGGTTTGAGATCGAGACCGAGATGACGATCCACGCCCTGCAGCGCAATATGCAGGTCGAGAACGTTATCATTGACTACCGTGACCGTCCGGAAGGGTCGGAGAGCAAGCTGAACACCTACTCAGACGGCTTTAAGGTATTGGGCACGATTGCGCGGCTGTTCAAGAACTACCGCCCGTTCAGCTTTTTCGGCATTCTGGCCGCGATCCTGGCCGTGTTCGGCATCGGCTTTATGATCCCGGTGCTGGGCGAGTATTTCCGGACCGGCCTTGTGCCGCGCTTCCCGACTTTGATCGTCTGCTGCTTTGTGTTGGTGGCGGCGCTGCTGCTGTTTATCTCGGGCATCATCCTCTCGAGCCAGCTTGCCAAGGATGCCCGCGACTTTGAGTTCCAGCTGCAGACCGTGCATCATTGGCACAGTGAAAAGAAATAAGCCTTCCCCCCTCAGGGAGGATCCCCCGTTTGTCACAAAACTCCTTGGCTCCCTCTGCGAGGGTGACTCCCCACAGTGTGGGGAGATGTCGCGAAGCGACAGAGGGGTCCGGGCCCGAAGGGCTCCGCCCGCAGGCGGTGGGGGGAGAGAACTTTGCCGCTGTCCGAAATATTTCGGGCCATGGCAAGGTTCTCTCCCTCCGGCCCTACGGGCCACCTCCCTCGCAGAGGGAGGCAAGACGCTCCCAGCCCGCAAACCGGGACACCCGGTCTGCGGGCTTCTTGCTTTTTGGGGCGCAATGGGCTATAATAGTTTTATATGTGCGCACTGCACATACTACGTACAACAAAGAGGGACTATCAAGGGAGTATATACATTATGACGAAAATTGCCGCATCGATCCTGTCGGCTGATTTTGCCAACCTGAAACATGACTGCACCCGCCTGTTGGAGGCCGGTGTCGACCTGATGCACTTTGACGTGATGGACGGGCACTTTGTACCCAATATCAGCTACGGCGCGCCGGTCCTGAAATGCCTGCATGCCGCTATGCCCGACGTCTACTACGACGTCCACCTGATGATCAGTGACCCGGCCCGCTACGCCGCCGACTTTGCCAGGGCAGGGGCCAGCCTCATCACCTTCCACCTCGAAGCTGTGCCGGACACGGCAGAGGAGGTCATCGCCGCTATCCGCGCTGCGGGCTGCCAGGTCGGCATCAGCATCCGCCCCGGCACGCCGGTGGAAGCTGTTTTCCCGTATCTGGGCGTTGTCGATCTGATCCTGGTCATGAGCGTGGAGCCCGGTTTCGGCGGGCAGAAGTTCATCCCCACCACCCCCACGCGCATTGCCGCCATCTGTGCCGAGCGCACCCGCCGCGGCTGTGATACCCTGATCGAGGTGGACGGCGGCATCAACACCGAGACCGGCCCCCTGTGCATCGCTGCCGGGGCCGACTGGCTCGTGGCCGGAAGCTCGCTGTTCCATGCCATGGATCCTGCCGCTGTGGTAAACGTCCTGCACAGCAAGTAAAGGAGCTTTTTTCCTATGCCCAATCGTAAAAAAGTTGAACGCAGCGCGAACTACAGCTACTACAGTGACCTGCTGTGGTGCACAGTCCCGCTGATCGGTATGTCGTGGTATTACTACGGTGCGCGCCCGGTGCTTTTGCTGCTGGCCGCACTGCTGACCGCCTACCTGTGCGACTGTGCCCTGGCCCCGCTGCACGGCACGGGCTACCAGTCCCATGAGCCGTCCAGTGAGTGCTTTGCCGCGCTCATCGTGCTGCTGATGCCTGCCAGCATCTCGTATCCCATCGTCATTTCCGCCGTCATCGTCGCCGTGCTCGTCAAGGAGGCGTTCGGCGGCGAGGGCCACTATCCGTTCCATCCCGCCGCCGTCGGCGTCGTCGTGGCCGGTATCTCGTGGCCGCAGGACGTCTTTTCGTACCCCATTCCCGGCACGCAGCTGCCGCTGTTCGGCAGCGTGAACACCACTCTCGTCGAGGGCATGAACGCCACTCTGCGGGATGGCGGTCTGCCCAGTGCCAGCACGATGAACCTGCTGACCGGCAACGTCTCCGCCGCCATGGGCACCAGCGCAGCGCTGGTCGTGATGGCCTGCGGGCTGTTCCTGCTTGTGCGCGGGCACATCAAGCTTTCTGTCGTTATTCCGTTCTTTATCTTTGTCATCGGCCTGCCGTGGTTCTTCCCGAATCTGAACGAGCTGCCGACCTTCAGCCTGCCGTGGGAATATATCCGCCAGCGCTTCTATCTGGAAAAATATGTCGTCCTGTCCGGCACGGCACTGTTCACCGGCCTGTTCCTGATCTGTGAGCCGGTCACAATGCCGGACCGCCGCATGAGCCGCATCATCTACGGCGCGGCGCTGGGCATCATGACCTATGTGTTCCGCGTGTTCAGCCCGTATGAGTGTGCGGCCTGCTGTGCGCTGCTGATCGTCAGCTCCATCCCCGAATGGCTCGACCTCATCAGCCACCGCACCGAACGCATCCGCTTTATGAGAGAGGAGGAGCAGCGCCTTGCCAATTCAACAAAACCCGAATAAGCGCCGGGGCGAGGAGCGCTCCGAGACCTTAATTATCCCGCACATCACCAGGGAGATGCTCGAGGTTGCCCGCGCCATGGCGGAGAAGGGCGCCTCCCGCGCCGAGATCGAGGCCGCCCTTGCCGCCATGCAGACCGGCAAGGCGCCCGCCGCCCCGGCGGCCCCTGCACCGGAAAAGCAGCCCGGCGCACCGCAGCAGCCCGCGCCCGGGCGCAGTGATGCCGCCCGCAGCGGCGGCATCATCCCGACGAGCCGCCCGCGGTACACCGCCGCGGAGCGCCGCGCCATGCTGGAGGAGGTCCAGCGCCGCCAGGCTGAGCGCGAGGCCGCCCGCCAGGCGGAAGCCCAGGCCGAGGAGGATCGGTTCCGCAGCTACCGGGACCGGGAGTACGGCAGGAGCCCCGCGGTCACACCGTCCGCAGCACCCCAGCCCACTCCCGCTGCCCGCAGCAACCAGACGCCCGCAGCAGCTGACGAGACCCGCACGATCTCGATCCCGAAGCGCAGAACTGCCGAGCCTGCCGAGCCTGTCGCCCATGCCGTGCAGCCCCCTGCACCCGCGGCACAGCCCGCCCAGCAGCCCACGCAGGTCATGCCGCCGGTACAAAAGGCGGCCCCTGCGGCACCGGCTGCGCCCGCCCCGGCAGAGCACACCGCCCACCCGGAGCCGACCCCTGCGCCGAAGTCCAAAAAAGCCAGCGCCTCGCGTTCCTACGCCGCGGCGGAGGCTGCCCTGAACGAGCGCATCCGCGCCGACCACATCTGGCTGTCCAACCCCGTACTTGTGCGCGGCCTCGGCATGGCCCCGGTCATCGGTGCCGCGCTGGACGGTCGGCGGGCGCTCATGCTCTGTATTGCCTCGCTGATTTTGGTCACCTTCACCCGTGTGCTGGCCGTGGCCATCTGCCACCTGACAAAGAACCGCTTCCGCCCCGTGGTGTACTGCTACTCTGCGGCGCTTCTCTACATCCCTACGTATGTTTTGCTCTACGCACTGTTCGGCTCTGACCTGACGCTGCTGGGCATCTACCTGCCGATCATGGTCGTGGAGCCCGCCATCGTCAAGCGCATGGAGTTCTCCGACCTTGAACCCGTGAGGGATGCGTTCCGCCACGGCTTCAACAACGCGCTCGGCATGTGTGTTGTGCTGCTCATCGTGGGCTGCCTGCGTGAGCTGCTGGCCACGGGCTCGGTCTTTGGCAACGTCATCCTGCACAATGCGCTGCTGCCGCTGGCTGCACTGCCCGCGGGCGGCTTTGTCATCGTGGGTATCCTGGCCGCCATCTGGTGCGCCGCTGCCAACCTGTACACCGATTATAAACATGAGGAGGTGCGCCGCCTGTATGCTGACCGTAAGCACTGAGCTGCAGCCGATTTTAAACGGTATTGTGCAGTTTATCAGCTATATGGTGCTGGCCGTCTTTGCGGAGAATGTCATCCTGGCCCGCGCGCTGGGCGTCACCCGCCTGATGAAGCTCGTGCCCGACCACCGCGCGCAGGTGTGGGATTTCTGCCTGCCGCTGCTGCTGGTCATCACGCTGTCCGCACCTGCCGGCTGGGCCGCACACGACCTGTTTTTCCCGTGGCTGCGTGATTATCTGCCCGCATGGCTGCCCATTTCGGCCCTGCGCCCCATCGTCTACCTGACTTGCGGCATCGCGGCCATGGCCGTGGCCTGGCTGCTGCTGGGCGTGCTGCCCCGCAGGCTGCGCGCCAGCTGCCGCAGCCAGCTCAGCCTTGCCACCTGCAGCACCGCCGTGCTGGGCACGATGCTCATCTGCGCGAACCAGAACTATACGATTTTGCAAAGCGTCGCGTTCGCTCTGGGCAGCGGGCTGGGCTATGTCTTTGCCGTCTTTATCGTTCGGGAGGGCCGCCGCCGTCTGCGCAGCAAGGCCATTTCCTCGATCTTCCAGGGTCTGCCCAGCTCGATGATCTACGTCGGCGTGCTGTCGCTGGCGATCTACGCTCTGGTTGGCCACACCGTTGTTCTGTAACTGTTAGGGGGTCGTTGTTATGTCCGAAGCCTGCTTTACCGCAGCCGATATTTTACTGCCCGCCGCCGGGGTCCCACTGGACCCGTGGGCCTGCATCGCCGTTGACCAGTTCACCTCCCAGCCGGAGTACTGGCAGCGCGCCGAGCACCTGGCCGACGGCAAGCCCAGCACCCTGCACATCGTTCTGCCGGAGGCGTACTTAGGCACCCCGCAGGAGGCCGAGCGCTTAGAGAGCATCCGCCGCACGATGGAGGAGTACCGTAAAACCGTTCTGACCCGGAAAGTACATGGCTACGTTTATGTTGAGCGTACCCAGATGGACGGCACGGTCCGGCAGGGCCTTGTCGGCGCTGTCGATCTTGATGCCTACGACTACGCGAAGGGCTCCAAGCCCGCCATCCGCCCGAGCGAGAGCACCGTCGTGGAGCGCATCCCGCCGCGCCTCAAGGTCCGCCGCGGGGCGACGCTGGAAACGCCCCACGTCATGATGCTGGCCGACGACGCCGACTGCACACTGATCGAGCCCATCGGGCTGATAAAGAACCAGCTGCCGCCGCTCTACGACGGTGAGCTGATGCTGGGCGGCGGGCATCTGCGCGGCTGGGCCGTCGAGGACCCCGCGCTGATCGCCGGGATCGACGCCGCGCTGGCGGCGCTGGCCGACCCTGCCGCCTTTGCCCGCCGCTGGCCCGCTGCCAAAGGGCAGCAGCCGATGGTACTGGCCGTCGGTGACGGCAATCACAGCCTGGCCACCGCCAAGGCCTACTGGGAGGAGCTGAAGCCCACCCTGAGCGAGGAGCAGCGCAGGACCCATCCGGCGCGCTGGTGCCTGGCCGAGGTCTGCAACGTCCACAGCCCCGCCATTGAGATCGAGCCGATCCACCGCGTCGTGTTCGGCGTCGATGCCAAGGAGCTGTATGCCGCGCTCGACGCCTGGGACCAGCAGCAGGGGAGCAGTACGACGATGTCCGACCAGCGTCTGCGCCTGGCCGATGCCCACGGCGAGAGTGCCGTCGCGCTGGCCAACCCGCCCGCGCCGCTGACCGTCGGCAGTGTGGAGGCATTTCTGGCGGACTTCCTGCCCGCCCATCCCGGCGTGACCGTGGACTACATCCACGGCGAAAGCACGGCGCTGGCGCTGGCCTCCGACCCGGCCAAACCAGCCACGGCCATTCTGCTGCCCGACTTTGCGAAGGCTGACCTGTTCAAGGGCGTTGTCCTGGGCGGCGTGCTGCCCCGCAAGACCTTCAGCATGGGCCATGCCGAGGAAAAACGATATTACAATGAATGCCGTGTCATCGGCGTATAACAGGATTCAGGTGAATTATGGAAAAAGCTGCACAAACCCCGAACGGTGCACCGCACCGTCGCCGCCGCCGTCGCCCTGCTGGCAATGGCAGCGCCCCGCAGGCGCAGCAGCCCGCGCGTGAGGGGAAAGCCCCCGCACAGCCGCGCAAGCCGGCTCCGCAGGCCGCTGCGCCCAAGGCCCCGCGCAGCGAGAATGCGCCCCGCGCCAATGGCAGCCACCCCCGCCGCGGGCAGGGCAGACCCGCCCAACCGCAGAGCCAGCAGGCACCGCGCCAGAATGCCCCGGCCCAGCGCCCGGCTGCACCTCAGAATGCGCCCCAGAGCGCACGCCCTGCCGTGCCCCAGCCGCCGCGCCGCAATGCCCGCCCGGCCCCCCAGGTGCCCAGCCAGCCGCTGCGCGACCAGCCCAAGGCACCGCGCCCGCCCCGCAATGCCCGCGCCCCGCGCAGCACCGCGCCGGAGCAGCCGGGTCTCGATCTGATCTCCCGCCGCCCGCCGAAGCAGAAGTTCGCAAATTTCGAGGACTATCTCGCCGCCCACGGCGGTATGACTGTGCCGCTGCCGCCCGAGGCATCGGACGCAGCGGACACCCCCGAGACGGCCACGCCCGCCGAGGCTGCCGAATGACCCCCGCCACCGCGGCAGCCCTGCGCTGCCCCGTATGCGGCGGGCCGCTGCTGCTGGCCGGGCGCAGCCTGCGCTGTGCCAGAGCCCACAGCTTTGACCTTGCCAAAGAGGGCTACGCCTACTTGCTGCCGATGCAGAAGAAGCACGCCGCCGACCCCGGCGACGGCAAGGCCATGGTCCGCGCCCGCCGCGCGTTCCTGTCGGCAGGGCACTACGCCCCGCTGATGGCGACGCTGGCCGCACTTTGCGCCGCGCTGCCCCACGACCATATTGTGGACGCCGGTTGCGGCGAGGGCAGCTACGATAAGTATTTGTATGATGCGCTGGGCTGCCCTCAGATTGCGGCATTCGACCTGTCTAAGGAGGCCGTGCGGCTGGCGTCGAAGCTCGTGCCCGACGCGGCGTTCTGTGTCGGCGGCAGCTTTTGTGCACCGGTGCGCGACGGCTGGGCCGACCTGCTTTTGAACATCTTCTCGCCCATGGCCGAGGCCGAGTTTGCCCGTATGCTGCGCCCGGGCGGGCATCTTGTTTACGCCGTGCCCACCGCGCGGCATCTGTTCGGCCTGAAAGAGATTTTGTACGACTGCCCGTATGAAAACGAGGTCCGGCAGACCGAATACGACGGCTTTGCGTTTGTGAAGGCCGTTGAGTCCACCGCTGTCATCACGCTGGAAGGGCAGAGTGTGCAGGATTTGTTCGCCATGACGCCCTATTACTGGAACACCCCCGCCGACGGCGCAGCCCGGCTTGCGGAATGTGAACGCCTGACGACAGAGATCGGGTTCCGGTTTTTGGTGTATCAAAAGGTATAAATGTACGCGCCTTCCCCCGCGGGGGAAGGTGGCCGAGGCCCCGCCCGAGGCCGGATGAGGGGCGAGCTTGCGACGTCTCCCCGTGTACGGGCTGCCTCCGCAAGCTCGCCCCTCATCAGTCGCCTGCAGCGACAGCTTCCCCCGCAGGGGAAGCCTTTTTACTTTAGCTCTCCTCCGGCGGCACGGTCCCCGGGCCATACGGCTCCTGCGCGGGTGGGACAATGACCTCCTGCGTCTGCTTCGGCTCATCCTCGTCGCGGTACTGCTCGTCGGGCACCTCGCTCAAATCTGTCCAGAAGCTTTCGCGCTCATCCTCGGCACCGCGGGGTCCAAATTCATCCAACATACCAGACACTCCTTTATAATAGTGTATAAGCGCGGCCCTTGCGGCCTACACTGTAGGCATAGTCTTTGCTGGGGGAGTGTGGGTTATGCGTTCCAACCGCGGAATTTTCTGGTACAGCCTCGGGCTGACGCTGCTTCTGCTGCTGCCGATGGTGCTGACCGTCGCGTTCTTCACCGACCAATACCAGAAGCAGCAGCTCCTGCGCCAGGCGTCGGCGGCGGACAGTACGCTGCACATCGAGCCGGGCGCGCAGGGCGTGTATACGCTGCTGCTCGTCGTCCAGCAGGAGGAGCCAGCCTTTGTGCTGGCCCGTGCGGACGGCCCGCAGCAGACGGTCACACTCTGCGCACTGCCGGGTTCGCTGCGCGTCAGCGCACCCTCGGGCACAACAACGCTGGCGGAGTGTGCGCTGTCTGCCGGGGCCGGGCGGGCCGCACAGCTGCTCGTCGGCACGGTGGCTACGGGGGAGACCGCCGCCCCGGCGCTGCACTATATCGCGGCCACGCCCGCCACCTGGGCGGACTGCGCGGGCCGCACAGCCTCGGCACGCATCGACACGGCATCGCTGCTGGATGCCGCCGCACGCACGCGCCTGGGCTACGGCGAGGACCCCATCGCCGTGTGTACCGCCGCGCAGGCGTCGGAGCTGATCGCCCAATTGCAGGCGGCGCTGCCCGGGGCAGGGGAGGGCTGCATGGCCCGCGCCGCCGTCTGGGCGGCGTTCCTGCGGCAGGACCCGGCGCTGCTGGCCGGTCTGCCCGACGGTCTGCGCAGCCGCAGTGCCCGGCTGCTGACCGACCTGCTGGCCGCAGACCTGAACGCCCTGGGCGAGACACTGGCCTATTTAAGTGCCCGCACCGCCCTGACGATCGACTACACCACCGCTGCCGTGGCCGCTGCCCGGGGCGGCGTGCAGCTGACGGAGGAGGGGATGGCAGCCGTTTGCGCCCTCCTGCTGTGACGGGGAACGCGGCTATGCCCGCCCGCGGAGCTTCCGCTTCTGCGTTCGGCGCAAGGCCGTCAAAATTTTACAAGAATTTTTGCAAAACCGCTTGACGTAGACCCGCAGTCGTGTTATTATGATAGCACCTCTTTTGCGGGTTTATTTTTTATGCCCTTTTTCAAGGGCGCCTGCAAGCGCGAGGGAGGCTTATTAACCGATAATGGAGGTGCCGAACAATGACTGTCAAGATCACCCTGGCCTGCACGGAGTGCAAGCAGCGCAACTACAACAAGGAGAAGAACAAGAAGAACTCTCCGGACCGTCTTGAGATGAAGAAGTATTGCCGTTTCTGCAAGAAGCATACCCTTCACCGCGAAACCAAGTGAGGATAGGAGCTTAGAGATGGCAGACAATAAAGCAGCCACCGCTGCAGCCCAGACTCAAAGCGACAAGCCCAAAAAGAACGACGGCAAGAAGAAGGTTTCCTTCTTCGACAAGGTCAAGAACTTTTTCAAAGGGATCGGCAAGTATTTCAAAGATACGAAGAGCGAGCTGAAAAAGGTCGTGTGGCCCAGCAAGAACGACGTCAAAACCAATACGATCACCGTTATCGTGGTCGTGCTGGTCGCAGCTGTCGTGCTGATCCTGCTGGACCTCATCTTTGGCGGCGCCATCCACCTGTTGATCGGCGCCTGAGCGCGTTGAGCGGAGGCAAAGACAATGGCTGAGCAAGCAAATTGGTATGTGGCACATACCTATTCCGGCTATGAGAACAAGGTCGCAACCGATCTGATGACGATGGTGGAGAACCGCCACCTGCAGGATCTGATCTGCGACGTCAAGGTTCCCACCGAGACCCGCATTGAAGAAGTTTTTGACAAGCGCGGCAACAAGACCGGCGAGAAAGAGGTTCAGTCGAAGCTCTACCCCGGCTACGTCTTTATCAAAATGGTCATGAACGACAACACCTGGTACATCGTGCGCAACACGCGCGGCTGCACCGGCTTTGTCGGCCCGGAGTCCAAGCCCGAGCCCCTGACCGAGGCGGAGGTTGCCAAGATGGGCGTCGAAACCACCGTTGACCTTGAGGTCGAGTACAAGGTCGGTGACACGGTTGAGATCACCGCCGGTCCGATGGAAGGCTCCGTCGGCACCGTCGACGAGATCGACATTCCTGCGCGCAAGGTGCGCGTAAGGATCACCATGTTTGGCCGCGAGCTTCCGGCAGAGCTGGAGCTGCATCAGGTCAAGCTGTTCTGAGTTTTTCTCAGGACACCCTAGTTTCCGGTAAAGACCGCGAACGGGCCTGTGCCCGGGGTACGGTTTTTATAGGGCGCGCGGAGGTCGTGCGCCCGTGGGAGGTCTGCACCGCAGGCCGCAACTCACCACAAAATTTGGAGGTGCAAGTATTATGGCACAGAAAATCACTGGCTACATCAAGCTGCAAATCCCCGCCGGCAAGGCAACTCCGGCTCCCCCTGTTGGTCCTGCTCTGGGTCAGAAGGGCGTCAACATCATGGCGTTCACCAAGGAGTTCAACGAGCGTACCAAGAACCAGATGGGCATGATCATCCCCGTCGTCATCACGGTCTACGCTGACCGCTCCTTCTCCTTCATCACCAAGACTCCTCCGGCGCCCGTTCTGATCAAGAAGGCGGCCGGCATCGACACTGCTTCCGGCGTGCCCAACAAGAACAAGGTTGGCTCCATCACGCTGGCTCAGGCCGAGGAGATCGCCAAGACCAAGATGCCCGACCTGAACGCTGCTTCTCTGGAGGCCGCTGTCAGCATGATCAAGGGCACCGCCCGCAGCATGGGCGTTACCGTTGAGGGCTGAATAGGAGGGTAATACGCAATGAAACACGGCAAGAAGTATATCGACGCTGCTAAGCTGATCGAGAATAACAAGACTTACGATCCCACCGAGGCCCTGGAGCTGTGCTGCAAGACCGCTACCGCTAAGTTCGACGAGACCGTTGAGCTGCACGTCCGCCTGGGCGTTGACAGCCGTCACGCCGACCAGCAGGTCCGCGGCGCTGTTGTCCTGCCCAACGGCACCGGTAAGAACGTCCGCGTTATCGCCATCGCCAAGGGCGACGCCGCCAAGGCCGCTGAGGCTGCCGGTGCGCAGGAGGTCGGTGATGACGATCTGATCGCCAAGATCGCCGGCGGCTACCTGGACTTCGACGTTCTGGTCACCACCCCCGACATGATGGGCCGCGTTGGCCGTCTCGGTAAGGTCCTGGGCCCCCGTGGTCTGATGCCCAACCCGAAGGCCGGCACCGTTACCCCCGACGTCGGCAAGGCTGTTACCGACGCTAAGGCCGGTAAGATCGAGTACCGTCTGGACAAGCAGAACATCATCCATGTGCCCATCGGCAAGGCCTCTTTCGGCGCCGAGAAGCTGATGACCAACCTGGACACCGTCCTGGATGCCATCGCCAAGGCTAAGCCCGCCGCTGCCAAGGGCCAGTACTTCAAGAGCGCTACCATCGCCACCACCATGGGCCCCGGCGTCCGCGTTGCTACCAACAAGTACGGCGTATAAGTTTTTCAGCTTTGAGCTGAAAAGCGCTTGACAAACGCACGTTCGCGTGCTATACTAATTAAGCTGTTTTTGAGACAGCAGGTGCCGCAAGGCATAACGGGTTTTACCCACCTGCCGAGAAACGTGCGTTTGATTGCAATGCTTTCAAGCCCTTTCCCGGCGACGGGAAGGGGCTTTTTTCTGTATATCACATAAAAAGCCGCTTACCGAAACCAATCTGTAAGTGGAATGAGGTGAATTTCAAATGCCCAGTGCAAAGATTCTGGAAGCTAAGAAGGCTCTTGTTGCTGATCTGAACGAGAAGATCGCAGGCTCTCTGGCCGGTGTTGTCGTTGCTTACAACGGCATCAGCGTTGCTGATGACACCAAGCTGCGTAAGGAGCTGCGTGAGGCTGGCGTGCACTACATGGTCGTCAAGAACACCATGCTGCGCCTGGCCGTCAAGGGCACCCAGTACGAGGGTCTGACCGAGTACTTCAAGGGTGACACGGCTATCGCTCTGTCTCCGGAGGATCCGGCTGCTGCTGCTCGCATCCTGTGCAAGTTTGCTGACGCCGACAAGTCCAAGCGCTTCGTCGTCAAGGGCGGCTTCTGCGATGGTCAGGTCATGGACGCTGCAGGTATCAAGAGCCTGTCTACCATGCCCAACCGCGAAGGCCTGCTCTCCATGCTGGCTGGCTCCCTCAACGGTATCGTTGGCGGTCTGGCTGTTGCCCTGCAGGGTATCGTCGACAAGCAGGACGAGACTGCTGCCTAAGTTTAGGTTTAGCAGGTTGAGCGCACCGGCGCAGCGCTCCTTGAATACAAACCGCGCCGCTTAAAACTATAAAATTTATGGAGGTAACTACCATGGCTTCTGAGAAGATCACTGCCATTGTCGAGTCTGTCAAGACTATGACTGTTCTGGAGCTGAAAGAGCTCGTTGACACCATCTGCGAGGAGTTCGGCGTTTCTGCTGTTGCTGCTGCCGCTCCCGCTGCCGCCGGCGCTGCTGCTCCCGCTGAGGAGGAGAAGACCGAGTTTGACGTCATCCTGGCTGACGTTGGCGCCAACAAGATGCAGGTCATCAAGACCGTTAAGGAGCTGACCGGCGCTTCCCTGATGGAGGCCAAGAAGCTGGTTGAGACCCCGAACGCCAAGCTGAAGGAGCAGGCTTCCAAGGCTGACGCCGAGGACATCCAGAAGAAGCTGGCCGAGGTCGGCGCTAAGGTCGAGCTGAAGTAATTTAGCTTACCAAATAGCTTTCAACACCGTGTGGTTTAACACCGCACGGTGTTTTTTTGTGTACCTTAACAAAAACTTCCTCGCTTCTTTGTACATTCCTCTGAATTTGACCGTGTTGCATGGGCCTTGCATTTCGTATAATAATGATGTATCCTTTTTATATATAAAATGGGAAAGTGAGGCTGTATACTCTTGGAGAACGAAAAGCCAAAAGGCGGCGGGATGGAAAAGCTGGCTTCATTTATCGTTGATAAACGCAACCTGTTCTTCCTGTTATACATATTTGCGCTGATTTTCAGTGCCATCGCCACGGGCTGGGTCAAGGTCGAGGACGACATCACGACCTACCTGCCCGACACCACCGAGACCCGCCAGGGCCTGACCGTGATGAATGACAACTTCGTCACCTACGGCACGGCAAACGTCATGGTGTCCAACATCACCTACGATACTGCGCTGGACATCCAGTCCCGGCTTGAGGACATCGAGGGTGTCACCACCGTCGAATTTGACGACACCGACGAGCATTACACGAATGCGTCGGCGCTGTTCTCCGTCAGCTTTGACGCAGAAGTAGGGGACGAGCGCGCCGAGAACGCCCTGCAGGAGATCCGCGACGAGCTTGAGGGCAGCTACGACACCTCGATCTATTCCGAGGTCGGCTACGATTCCTCCGCGGACCTGCAATCGGAAATGCTCGTCATCGTCATCATCGCGGCCATCATCATCGTCGTCGTGCTGACGCTGACCTCCCGCTCCTATGCCGAGGTCCCGGTCCTCCTCATGACCTTCGGCGCGGCGGCGCTGCTGAACATGGGCACAAACTTCCTGTGCGGCACGATCAGCTTCATCTCCAACTCAGTCACCGTCATACTGCAGCTGGCGCTGGCCATCGACTACGCCATCATTCTGTGCCACCGTTTCAGCGATGAGCATGAGACGCTGCCCACCCGCGAGGCCTGCATTGCCGCGCTTTCCAAGGCTATCCCGGAGATTTCTTCCTCCTCGCTCACGACGATCAGCGGCCTGGCCGCGCTGGCGTTCATGCACTTCGGCATTGGCCGTGACCTGGCTACGGTCCTGATCAAGGCTATCCTGTTCAGTATGCTCTGTGTCTTTACGCTGATGCCCGGCCTGCTGGTGCTGTTCAGCAAGCTGATCGACAAGACCCGCCACAAAAACCTGATTCCCAAGATCACCGCCGTCGGCAAGTTCGACATCAAGACCCGCTTTATCATCCCGCCGATCTTCGGCGTCATCATCGTGGCGGCGGCGGTCTTTGCCAACCTGTGCCCCTACTGCTACACCTACACCGACCTGGTCACCGCCAAGCAGAGCGAGCGCCAGATCGCCTACCAGAAAATCAAAAACACCTTCGGTTCCAGCAACATGGTGGCCGTCATTGTGCCGTCGGGCGACTATGAGTCCGAGGGCAGGATCCTCGACGAGCTGGACGCCTGCGCCGAGGTCAAATCCACGATGGGTCTGGCCAACATTGAAGCGATGGACGGCTATATGCTGACCGACGCTGTGACACCGCGTCAGTTGGCCGAGATGGCCGACCTCGACTACGAGGTTGCCAAGGCACTGTACGGCGCCTACGCCGTCGACCATGACGAGTACGGCGAGATCATCAACGGCCTGGACGATTATAAAGTGCCGATCTACGACATGTTCAGGTTCCTGGAACAGGAGATGCACGACGGCAACATCACGCTCTCGGGCGATGTGCAGGACACGCTGGACGACCTGTTCGACCAGCTCGATGAAGCCCAGAAGCAGCTGCAGAGCGACGATTACAGCCGTATGGTCGTCTATCTGAACCTGCCCGAGGAGACCGACGAGACGTTCGCCTTCGTCAACAAGATGCACGACATCATCGGCAAATACTACGCCACCGATTCGTTCTACGTTGTCGGCAATACGACGAGCGCCATGGACCTGTCCAGCTCCTTCGGCGAGGATAACCTGCTGATCAGTGTGCTGTCCGCGCTGTTCGTTATCCTGGTCCTGCTGTTCACATTCAAGTCCGCGGGTCTGCCCGTGCTGCTGATCATCGTCATTCAGGGCAGTATCTGGATCAACTTCTCGGTGCCGTACCTGCAGCACACCCCGCTGTACTTCCTCGGCTACCTGATCGTCAACTCCATTCAGATGGGTGCAAACATCGACTACGCCATCGTTATCTCCAGCCACTACACCGACCTGAAGAAGGTCATGCGCCCGCGGGAGGCCATCGTCACAGCCCTGAACGAGTCGTTCCCGACCATCTTCACCTCCGGCTCCATTCTGGCATCCGCAGGTATTCTGATCAGCGTGCTGACCACGAACCCCGTTATCGCCGCCATCGGTACCTGCCTGGGCCGCGGCACGATCGTTTCCATCATGCTGGTTCTGTTTGTCCTGCCGCAGATCCTGATCCTGGGCGACACCATCATCGAGCGCACGAGCTTTGAGATGAAGGGCGTTGCCGGTATGGCCCGCACGGCCAGCGGCACAATGCACGTCAATGGCCGCGTGCGCGGCTACATCAACGGCGTCGTAGATGCTGAAATCAAGGGCGTGCTGCACGGCCAGTTCAGTGCGAACATTGCCACCGGCACCGAATTTACCGTTGACAAGCCCGACATGTACCTGTCGGAGAAGAACATCCACGAATCCGAGGACGGTGCCCCCGAACCAGGCAAACCCGATACGCCCGACACTGACACGAAGGGAGGCGACGCTGAATGAACCGTATTTCTGACCTGACGCGCCGCCTCTGGGCTGCGCTGCTGGCGCTCTGCCTTGTGCTGGCGCTGACCCTGCCCGTTTTTGCGGAAGGGGAGAGCGGGACCGCCGACACCGCCGAAAAGGAGACCTTCCACATCGGCACCGTTGATGACCTTTTGCAGCTGGCCGATTCCTGCCGCCTGGACAGCTGGAGCAAAAACCGCACCGTCTATCTGGACGCCGATCTGGAACTGACCGGCAGCGGCTTTGCGGGCATCCCGTCCTTCAGCGGCGTATTTGAGGGGCAGGGCCACACGATCTCCGGCCTGAGCCTTGTAGATGACGGCTCGGTCATCGGCTTCTTCCGCTATGTGCAGCAGGGGGCCAACGTCCGCGACCTCGTCATCCGGGGCCGCTCGATGCCCACCGGCAGCCGCTCCACCGTGGGCGGCATTGCGGGCAGCAACGCCGGTACGCTGCACAACTGCCGCTTTGAGGGCGTGTCCTCCGGTGCGTCCGTTGTCGGCGGCATCGCGGGCACAAATCTGGCCGCCGGCGTCATCGAAAGCTGCACGACCACGGGCAGTGTCTACGGTGCGCACTTCATCGGCGGCATCGCCGGTGAAAACCACGGCATCATTGCCAACTGCACGAACACCTCCAGCGTCAACACGACGGTGGAGCAGAACGACATCGACCTTTCCTCGCTGACGCTGAACGACCTGATCGGCACCGAGAACGTCGCCGACATCACCGACATCGGCGGCATTGCGGGCCAGTCCGGCGGTGTCATCCGCGCCTGCATGAACCGCGGCACCGTGGGCTACCAGCACATGGGCTACAACGTCGGCGGCATCGCGGGCAGCCAGACCGGCTACATTGAGGGCTGCGTCAACTACGGCACTGTCTACGCCCGCAAGGAGGGCGGCGGCATCGTCGGCCAGATGGAGCCGAGCAGCACGCTGGAATACACAAAGGACACGCTGCAGGAGCTTTCCGACGAGATGAGCACGCTGCAGACGCTGGTCAACCGCGCCTGCGATGACGCCAGCGCCGCCAGCAGTGACCTTTCCAACCAGCTCGAAGCGCTGAAGAACAATGTGACAAGCTCCCGCAATGCCATTGAGAATCTGCTGAAGCAGGCTGAAAACGGCGTGTCCATCGGTTCCCAGACCGTCAAGACCGACTTGAGTCAGTTCAAGCAGGACCTCAAGAATACCAACCTGCCCGGCGCGGACGACGGAGACAATGACGCGGACTCGGACACAGTCATCGACTACAGCGAAGCGACGCCTCCGTCTGATACCGACCCTGTCGATCCGAATTACACGCTGTCCCCCTCGGAGGAGCCCGCACAGAGTGCTGACCTCTCCACGCCTGACGAAAGCAGTACGGCAGCGCAGGACACTGCCCCCGCTGCGGCGCAGAGTGAGGAGACATCCTCCGCACAGGAGCCCGCTGCAGAGGGCAGCGAGGTGGACCGCACCCCCCACGGGCAGCCCGGCCCCGAAGCCGTTGACGATTCCGCTGACAGCACCGTTGTCAGCGAGGACGACGGCGCTGCCACAAAGCCGGACGAGCGCTATCCGATCGACCCGGGCTATACGCTCATCACCGAGGGTCTTGACGACCTGCCCGACACAAAGGACGTGCTCAATGACATTTCGGATGCATTGCCGGACTCCGTGGACGTCGAAATTCCAAAGGTCGAGCTGACGAACCGCGACGCCATCACGGCCAGCCGCAACGATCTGAGCAGCAGCCTGACCAGCATGGGCGACATCGTCAGCAGCCTGAACAACAACGCCAGCAGCAACAGCCAGGCGCTGATCAACGACGTGAAGGCGATCTCGAAGCAGATCAACAAGATCGGCCAGACCCTGTCCGGTGCCAGCGAGAATGTCAACCGGGATGCAGACGACATCGTGGACGATGTTTCCGATGACGACACCGATGACGACGTCGAGGCCAAGGTCACGAACTGCATCAACAGCGGCACGGTCAATGCCGACCTCAACGCCGGCGGCATTACCGGTGCAATGGCCCGCGAGAACGATCTGGACCCCGAGGACGACTACACCACCGCGGGCAGCGAGTCGCTGAACTTTACCTTCAAGACCCGCGTCGTCACCCGTGACTGCACAAACTACGGCACGGTCAGCGCCAAAAAGCAGAACGCGGGCGGCATCGTCGGTGACGCCGAGATGGGCTCCGTCATCGACTGCAGGGGCTTTGGCACCCTCGATGCCGAGGACGCCACCGGCGTCGGCGGCGTGGCCGGTATCAGCAAGTCCACGATCCGCGAAAGCTGCGCCAAGGGCCGCCTGTCCGGTGCAAAGCAGGTCGGCGGCATTGTCGGCAGCGGTGCCACCATCGAAAACTGCCGCGCCATGGTCATGATCGACAACGCTGCCGAACAGATCGGTGCGATTGCCGGTATCGTGGACGACCCGCTGGACGGCAGCGTGACCGGCAACACCTTCGTGGACGGGGGCGTCGCGGGCATCGACAGCGTCAGCTACCAGGGCATTGCCGAACCGCTGGCCTACGAGGATTTCGTCGCGCAGGAAAATCTGCCCGACGATTTCGGCAGCATCTGTGTCCGCTTTGTGACCGACGAGGATTCGCTGGTCCAGGAATACCACATCCCGTACGGCAGCGACTTCCCGACGGATCAGCTGCCGCCGGTTCCCAACCACCAGGGCCAGTACGGCAGCTGGGAGGATGTGGATCTGACCGGCATGACGTTTGACGCGACGATCCACGCCGAGTACAGCGACATAAACACGGTCCGCCAGAGCCAGGAAAAGCGCGGTGAACGCTCCCTTGTGCTGGTGGAGGGCAGCTTCGACACCACCGACGAGCTGATGCTCCATGAGGTGGACGACGCGCCCGAGACCCCCGGCACGCTGGTGGAGGCGTGGGGCCTGGAGCTGCCCGCCGACACCGGCCACACGCTGCGCTATATGCCGCCGGAGACGACGGAGAACACCGTGCTGTGGGTCAGGACCGACGCAGGCTGGCAGCAGGCCGACACAAGCGTGGACGGCAGCTATCTGACCTGCACCGCCCCCGCCGGTACGACGGCCTTCGCCGCTGTGCAGATGCCCGCCAGCAAGGTGCCCCTGCTCGCGGCGGCTTGCGGCGCCGCAGCCGCACTGCTGCTGGTGATTTTGTTCATCGCCCGCAAGAAGAAAAAGAAGAAGGCCGCGGCAAAGAAAACCGCGTAAGGCCCTGCCGGGGCCGATGCTCGTCATCGACCCGCGCATACGGCAGATACCTCGCACAAAAAAAACCGCTGCAGCACAGAAGCCTGTGCTGCAGCGGCTTTTTGTTTCAGCAGCTTTCTATAAACGCCTTAAAAATCTTTCGGCTGTCCTCATTCACGCAGAACGAAAATTCGGGATGCCACTGCACAGCCCAGATGAACCTTTTATCCGGCAGGCATACGGCCTCCGTCAGTCCATCCTCCGAGACGGCCATAGCCGCCAGCCCCGGCGCAAGCGTTCACACCTCACTGTAAAAAATAAAACAGAGAAGTCCTGTGCGACCTCTCTGTCCGTTGTGCTGATTATACCGCAACGCGCGGCGGATTGCAAGCCCTTACATCGGCGGGTGGCTGCCCTTGAAGCGCTTATCCGTCGGCAGGGTCGTGTATTTGTCGTACAGCTCCCGCAGCAGCACGGTACGGCGCACCATGCCGATGAACACATTGCGGTCATCCACCACCGGCACAAAGTTCTGTTCAATGGCTGCCTTTAAAAGCGTCGGCATGTCGGTGGTCACGGTAACGGCCTTGTAATCGCGGCGGCGGGGGAAGCTGGAAATCGGCACGTCCTCGCTGGCCTCAAGGTCCAGCCCGTGCAGATTTTTCATGCCCCAGAGGATGTCGCCCTCGGTGATGCTGCCGACATACTCGCCGTTGCGCTTCAGAACAGGGATGGTGGCGTAGCGCTGGTTGGACCATTTTTCCAGCGTCTGGCGCAGGGTGAAATCCTCGTAAATGTACAGGACGTCCTGCTTGGGTGTCAAAAAGAATAAAAGGTTCATGGTTTAAACCGGGCTCCTTTGGTAAGGTTGTCATACTTCTGTAAACAGTATATACTCTTGCGCTGTAAACTTTGTGAATGGAATGTTAAATCCACGCGCCAAAATAAATTTCTCCGAAATGCCCTGTTCAAGCGGGGAAAAATGGTGTATAATAGCTAAAGATTCATATAGTGCAGCTGCGGGCTTAGCCGCAGCTAACCCTGAAAAGGAGGATCGCAGATGATCACCAAGGTCAATCCCTATGGACATATTTCGCTGACGAATGACTACTTCTCCGGCCTGGTGGAGCAGGCCGCCAAGCAGTGCTACGGCATTGCCGCCATGGGTCAGGCCCCGGCTGAAAGCGTTGTGCGCAGCGCCCTGCGCACCGGCAGCCTGCCGCCGAAGGGTGTCACCGTCACACAGGAGGCCGGCAAGCTGGTCATCGCCCTGCATATCAAGGTCGGGTTCGGTCTGAACATCTCGACCATCACCCAAAGCATCACCCACCGCGTCAAGGACGAAGTTGAACTTGCCACCGGCTTAAAGGTCGCCCGCATCGATGTCTACGTGGACGACGTCATTGCCGACTAAAGACTGTTTTACCCAAAAAATATGAGGTGTAACGAAACCATGATTACTGGCCAGACCCTGCGCGACGCCATTCTTTCCGGCGCCAACAACATTGCCAACCAGCGCACCCGCGTGGATGAGCTGAACGTTTTCCCCGTTCCGGACGGTGATACCGGCACGAACATGAGCATGACCATCGGCGCCGCCCGCGCCGAGCTTGAGGCCATGCCCGACAGCTGCACCGTGGCCGAGGCCAGCAAGACCGCTGCCTCCGCCATGCTGCGCGGCGCCCGCGGCAACTCCGGCGTTATCACGAGCCTTTTGTTCCGCGGCTTCTCCAAGGCGCTGAAGGACAAGACCGAGGCATCCTCCGCTGACCTGGCTGCCGCCTTGCAGCAGGGTGTCGAGGCCGCCTACAAGGCCGTCATGAAGCCCACCGAGGGCACGATCCTGACCGTCTCCCGTCTGGCTGCCGAGAAGGCCGCCGAGTGCACCGAGCTGGATGTTCCTGCCATGTGGGACGCTACGCTGCAGGCCGGTCAGGCCGCGCTGGACGACACCCCGAACCTGCTGCCCGTGCTGAAAAAGGCCGGTGTCGTGGACGCCGGCGGCCAGGGCATCATGCTGATCTTTGAGGGCATGAAGCAGGTGTTCGACGGCGGCGAGATCATCGCCGGTGCCGAGGTCGCCGCCAAGCCCAAGGTATCCAGCGAAGCCGCAGGCAAGGGCGTTTTTGCCGACGACCTGATGAAGGTCGAGGACATCAAGAACGGCTACTGCACCCAGTTCCTGCTGCACAAGGATGCCGATGCCAGCGTTACCCGCCTGCGCGCCTTCCTTGAGTCCAACGGTGACTCCGTTGTCGTGATCGAGGACGACGACGTTGCCAACTGCCATGTTCACACCTCCGACCCCGGTATGATGCTGAGCGAGGCCATCAAGTACGGCTACCTGACCAATTTTAAAATTGAAAACATGCACGAGCAGTTCCTCGCCCGCCAGAAGCAGGCGAAGGGTCTGGAGAAGCAGGCCGAGGCCGAGGAGAAGAAGGACAGCGAGTTCACCTATGCCGCCGTTGACCCCGAGCGCGAGTACGGCTTTGTGGCCGTGGCCGCGGGCGAGGGCCTGAAGGCTGTGTTCGGCGACCTAGGCGTGGACGCGGTTGTCAGCGGCGGCCAGACGATGAACCCCTCCACCGAGGACATCCTCGCCGCCATCCAGAGCGTGCCCGCCAAGACCGTGCTCGTTCTGCCCAACAACAAGAACATCATCATGGCGTCCGAGCAGGCGCAGAAGCTCGCGGACCGCAAGGTCATCGTGCTGCCCACCCGCACCGTGCCCCAGGGCATGACCGCCATGCTGAACTTTGACCCCGACCTGAAGCCGGAGGAGAACGCCGTTGCCATGATGCAGGCGGCGGACCGCGTCAGCACGGGTCTGATCACCTATGCCGCCCGCGACAGCGAGTTTGACGGCAAGCCCATCAAGAAGGGCGAGATCATGGCGCTGGAGAACGGCAAAATCGTTGCCACCGGCACCGACCTGGTCAAGATGACCTATCGTCTGGCCCGCTCCATGAAGAAGAAGGACACCCAGTTCATCACGGTCATTTCCGGCTGCGACGTCAGCGACGAGGACGCCGAAAAGACGACCGATCTGGTGCGCACCAAGTGCGGCGGCAGTGTCGAGGTCAGCCACATCAGCGGCGGCCAGCC
>OHYS01000285.1_pt1 | contig 28916 bp, 23 predicted proteins | sample 1580301 | NCBI WGS metagenome assembly OHYS01 (sample SAMEA3882531, study PRJEB24775) | human gut metagenome | biome: human-associated habitat; feature: intestine environment; material: feces | place: Netherlands | collected 2009/2010
GCCGTCTGTTTGTGCTGCTTCGTTTTGCCGGTCAGGATGTCGCCGCGCTTATTGAGCGGGAGGGTTCTCAAGCGTTTGTCCATGCGACGACGAGCGGTTCTCGTGTGCCGTCGCTGGTGCTCCCGGTCGATCATGGCCGTGTGCTGGCGCTTTGCCCTTCCGTTTCCGGTTACGAGCGCGAGCTCGCCGTCATGGTACTTCCGTTTTTGGATGGCTCGTCGATGGATGTCGTTTTTGCATCCGGTGGTCAAAGGTTGGGCTCCATTCGCCTCGTTAGCCGCGTGGCCAAGCTGGAATCCAAGATTAACTACAAAGCAAAGCCTGCGTTGTGTGCGCTTATCCGCGATGCGCAGCGCGGCGAGCGCTGCGGCTGCTACGAGATCGATGCCATTCGCTATTTGCCGGCAGACGCCGGCGCGGTGTGGCGCTATGAGGTTACGTGGGTGGGAGACTTCAAGTGCACCCCTGAGCTCCAGATTTTCGATGCGCATATGAATGCCATCGATGTCACCGTGCATGTGTTTGAATCGCAGATCGATGTGCCGCAGCAGAACGGATGCCGCGTCAATAAAACGTATCTGAGCGTTGAAATCCCCCAGGATATACGCGATTTTGTCGTGATTGCGACCGATCCCACAGGGCAAATTCAGAGCGGTTTTTGCGCCATGGATGGGCGCCTATACAACGGCATGGTCGACGACAGCTGGAACCGCATGAAGGACGCGCGTGCGGACGACGCAGCTTATCGACGTTGGTTTGAGCAGCATCGCGCAAAGCCGGGCGATCTGGCGTGCCAGCGTGTCGCTTCGGAGGCCTTTGCCTATAGGCCGCTCGTGAGCATTGTGGTGCCGTGCTATAAGACCGATCGGGTCTACCTGCGCGAGCTGCTGGAATCGGTGCTAGCCCAGAGCTATGACAACTGGGAGCTGCTCCTTATGGATGCCTCGCCTGAATGGGATGCGGTGGCCGACCTTGCGGCAGGCGCCCACGACGAGCGCGTTCGTCGCATTGGGCTGCCCGGCAACGGTGGCATTGTGCTCAACACCAACGCAGGTATTGAGCAAGCGATGGGCGACTACATCGCGTTCTTGGACCACGATGACATTCTGGAGCCGGACGCGTTATTCCAGTATGTTTCCGCGCTGAATAAGGCGGCCGAGGGCGAGCGCCCCCAGGTCCTATTCTGCGACGAGGACATGTTCAAGAAAACGGGGGAGTGGGGCCAGCCGGTCTTTAAGACGCGGCTCAACGTCGACCTGCTCTATAGCCATAACTGCGTGACGCATTTCCTGATGGTGGAGAAGGCGCTTATCGATCGTATTGGCATGTCTCCGGAAGATGTTGCGGGCGCACAGGACTACGACCTGACGCTCCGCTGCCTTGCGGCGGGCGCACGTTTTGAGCATGTTGCTCACGTGTTGTATCACTGGCGCGTGCACCCCGGTTCCACCGCCGACGGTTCTGCCGATAGCAAGCCGTATGCTATTGAAGCTGGGCGCCTTGCGCTGCAGTGCCACTTTAACGCGCTGGGCATTTGCGGAACAGTCGAGGAGACCGAGACGCCGTTTGTCTATCGCATGCGCTATGCGCTGCCGGAGTCTGCGCCGCTGGTGAGCATTGTGATTCCCACCAAGGACCACGTTGAGACGCTCGATGCCTGTGTGATGTCGATCGCCCAGAAGGCCACGTATACCAATTACGAGATCGTCTTGGTGGAGAACAACAGCGAAGCCCCGGAGACGTTTGCGTATTACGAAACCCTGCCAGAGCGCGTGGCTGCAGCATCCGAAGGCAAGGGCATCGCGCGCGTTGTGTACTGGCCGGGCGAGTTCAATTACTCCCAGATCATCAACTTTGGCGTTAAACATGCCAAGGGCGACTACCTGCTGCTGCTCAACAACGATACCGAGGTCATAAGCCCCGATTTTATCGAAGAGATGATGGGGTATCTGCAACGTCCCGATGCGGGCGTGGTGGGTGCCAAGCTCTATTTTGCCGATCATCTGGTACAACATGCCGGCATTTTGGTTGGCGTGCGTGGCGCACTTGCCCATGCCAACCAGGACTTCTCGGCAAAGCGCGAGGGCTATCTTGCCCGCGCTGTGCGCCCGGGCAACTTTAGCGCCGTAACGGGCGCCTGCCAGATGGTGCGACGCGACGTATTTGAGCAGGTCGGCGGCTATAACGAGGAATTCGCCGTTGGCTTTAACGACGCAGACTTTTGCCTGCGCGCATGGGAGGCGGGCTACCGCACCATCTATACGCCCTATGCCGAGCTGTATCACTACGAGTTCACCTCGCGCGGCAGGGAAGAGGCCAACGAGGAAAAGCTGCGCCGCTGGAAGCGCGAGCAAGCGCTGTTCATGCAGCGCTGGCCTGAGTTCTTCTTGACGGGCGATCCGTGGCTGGGGCCGAACTTGTCCGCTGAGAGTGAGTACTTCTCGCTTTAGACAATGGTTGTTAGAAGGCCCTCAGCTTGACTTCGCCATGAGTTGGGAAGAAGGCAGCGTTTAGGCTATTTGTTAGTTTACATTACGATAGCTCGATACTTCTACGATAAGTTTGTACAGGCTTATACAACTCGATATAATCCGATATAGTTGCGATAAACTAATAAAGCTAAGATTGACCGATAATCGATTTCCTTGAGAGGCAAACAAGTGAGCGCCACAATATTCCATAACCCGTTTCGTCCCACTGCCGGCGCTGAGCCTCCGCGCATAATTGGTCGTGATGATATTGCCCTTGAGTTTACCGAGAGTTTGAATTCGGGAATTGGTGCACCTGCGAGGCTCATGCGCGTTGCCGGGCCAAGGGGTTCCGGAAAAACTGTTTTGCTCTGTGATCTTAGAGATCGTGCACGAGAGCTTGGCTGGAAGACGGCTATTGTTTCTGCTGGTCCCAACCTATTGCTGGACCTGAAGGATCAGATTGCAGAATCCTCCCTTGCGACCAATGCTTCAGTCGGCGTAAATGCCGGCTTTGTTTCCGCTAAATTCGACGTTGTGCCAAAAGAGTCGAGTCTTAGAAAGTTGCTTGGCTCGGCCGCAAAGTCTTCCAAGGGCCTGTTTATTGCAATAGATGAGGTGCAGGATGCCCCGATTGACGATATGCGCGCTATTGCTTCTGCTGTGCAGCTTCTAATAGGGGAGAAAGTCGATATTGCTCTCGCATTTGCCGGATTGCCCGCTGGTGTTATGGATCTTATTAACGGCAAGGCACTTACATTCTTGCGTCGTGCCCTCCCCGAAGATCTGGCGCCTATCAACCAGGTGGAGGTAGCGCTCTCTATGGGCGATAGCTTTATAGCGACTGGTTTGACCATAGAGGACGATCTGCTGTCGAGAGCCGCTAAGGCCACGAAGGGCTATGCCTATTTGGTGCAACTGGTCGGTTACTCCATTTGGCAGCGCGCCAACTTGCATCGTGTCAAAAGTGCCAACGTGAGCGAGCGCGATGTTATCGAAGGCATTGCGCTGGCAGAGGCTCGTTTTCACGATGTTGTTCACGAGCCCGCGATTTCTGGACTTGGACTCAACGATATCAAATATCTTTTGGCCATGTGCGAGGATAAGCAGCAGTCCAAATCATCTGAGATTGCTAAACGTATGGGTAAAAAGACCAATGAGGTCAGCTCTATTAGGGCTAAGCTGCTACAAAGAGAGGTTATTCAGGCTCCACAGAGGGGCTACGTGCAGTTTGCCGTGCCGGACCTAGATATCTATCTGCGAGAGAATGCCGCGGAGATTCTCGAGCGGTTCTAAATCAAGGCATGAATAGCCGCCGGTTAACTGCCTTTGTCGACTTGGCTCGCGTCCCCCCCAATCTAGTAGACTTTAAACCGTTGCTAGATTAGGGGGATTTTCAATGAAACGCTCCATGAAACTGGTTTCTGCGAGGACCTCGTGCTGGTGGGGGACGTCAGCACCGGCAAGACGCACATGGCCTCGGCGCTGTGCATGCTGGCGTGCGAGCGGAGGATGGAGGCCCGCTTCTTCACCGCGTCATCGCTCGTCATGCGGCTGCGGCGCGCCCGCGACGAGGGGCGCCTTGACCGTGAGGCCGCGCTCATCGGCTGCGCTAGGCTGCTCGTCATCGACGAGCTCGGCTTCCTGCCGCTGGATCTCGACGGCGCGCGCGCTCTTCTAGGTGTTCGCCGACGCCTACGAGCGGCAGTCGGTGGTCATCACCACGAACCTGGAGTTCAGCCGGTGGGGCGCGGTGTTCGGCGACGACCAGATGGCGGCGGCCGTGCGCATCGCCAGGGCCACGGCCATGTGGGTCTTGCCCCTGCCGGTCTTGCCGAAGAACACGAGGTCCTCGCGGGCGCCGACGAAGCCCAGCGAAAGCATGTCGTCGCGGCCCCAGCCCTCGGAGAACCGCACGTGCGACCACTCGAACCCCTCGGCCGACTTGTGCACGGGGAGCCTCGCCTGCCTGAGCAGCCGTGCCCTCTTGGTCGCGTCCCTGTGCGCGAGCTCGGCCTCGAGCATGGCCCTGCAGCCCGCCACCTGCGTCCTCTATCTTGTCCACGTCGATCATTCCCTCCTGCCTTTGCTCGTTGCCGATACGACGCACCGACAACGTTAAGGCATGCGGTCTGGTCGGCGTGGCCGTGCTCAAAACCGAAAAACTATCGTGCTCAATTCTGAAAATCGGATGTGATCAAACCCGCAATCACGACGTTAACAAACACAAATAGGCCGGCGCCAACGACAGACTCGCCCCGTCGAGGCGGGCTGGGATATAATTTCCTAGAAGGAGGCCAAGGGAGGTTCGATGAAGAAGGGCATGAGCATCAATTCCCTCATGAAGCACATGAGGACGAATCACGGTATGGAGGATTTGCGGGGGAGCGACAGAAAGATACTGCTGAGAAACATGGGCTATTTCCATGGCTATAAAGGCTTCCGGTTTGTCCGAAAGCCCAAAAATGCGCTCCCCCTCCCTTCGTTCGATGCACTCATGGACATATACGGGTTCGATTCCGCCATCAAGGCTGCAATCTACCCGGAGATAATGTTCATCGAAACGGCGGTTAAAAACATAGTCTTGGCCAGAATACTTGAGAACATAGAGGACCCCGGGCTGGCGACCTTCTTAAAGCGCGGCCTCCGGACATGCAGGGATGTCAACGGAAGGGTCGTGAACGGGCAGATGGGGGAAAAGCTCAAGCTCAAGAGCCAGCTTCAGAACATCGTGAGACGGAGTTACAAAAACGATCTCGTGAAGCATTATGTCGATCGCGACGATGACGCGCCCGTTTGGAGCATTTTCGAGGTGATGACCCTCGGCGATCTCACAAGCGTATGCAGAAGCCTTCCCGATGAAATCCTCGCCGATATCGCAAGCGACCTAGGTCTCTTACATGCGAACCCCGGCATCGTCATCAACATCGTCGAGACGATTCGTCCCTTAAGGAACGCGGTCGCCCATAACGGGGCGGTATTTGATTCGAGGTTCAGCCAATCGGTTAAGTATCCCAAGACCGACAGAAACCTGGCCGCGGTTGGCGAGCTTCTCGATGAGGATCTTTCTATCGGGTACAGGTTGAATTTCAATTCCATAATCGACTACATCGTTCTCCTGGCCTACCTATTGACCTTGCTAACGCATCAGAAGAAGCGTTCCAGAGATTTTCTTCGGAAATGCCTGCGGGAGCTCGAGAAGCTCGAGAGCGCTGTCGGGGTTGATACGTACATGATGATCGTCGGAAGCGGTGACCGGCAGAAATACGGATTTATTGAGGGGTTCATCGATGGCTACGGGCGCAAGCGGTGACGTTCCTTCCGTGTGCTAATATGTGCAGAGAGAAACGGCGAAACGCCGTGGGAGGGGCCGATCAGTCGACTCCTCCCTTTTAATATGAGTTGAACATTGCCAAGAGGCAAAACCGGCCCGGCCGCCCGCGGAGCTACCGCGCACGGCCGGGCCTACCTATCTTCACCCTGCGACCGCGCCGCTGGAGGGCGTGTCTGCTCGACGCACGTTCGGCATTCTAATATCCGCGCGTGGCCTTCTCGGCTGCGCATTTCGTTGCTACGGCTGGGGGCCTCGCGGCGAAATCGGAGTCTTTATGCGGGCATGGCGGTCTCCCGCCGCCCAGAAAAGGGACTCGAGTGGCCTCCCAACGGCCTCGAGCGCGGCGCGCGCCGGGGTCGGAACCCGTGTCCGGGGGCGGCGGCGCGCTACGCCGCCGCCATCCCGGCTATGGCCCACACCCAGCACGCCATCTCGCGCGCCGTGGCGCAGTTGGCCATGCACGGCCTCTTGCCGGCGGCGGCCATGGCCTCCCTGCGGTCGATCAGCCTGCGGTTGCACTTCGTCGCGTGGCGCCGCGCCGCGGGGGCGACCTCTGACCTGTATCGTTTTTTCGGACACGCGGGCTGGAGGGATCGTGTGGCCGCGATGCCCTAGACTGCATACAAGCCGATAGACGGAAGGATTGCCTCATGGTCGCCAATCAGAAGAAGTACACCGACGAGTTCAGGCGGGAGACAGCCGACTACGTCATCTCCACGGGGCGCCCCATAACCCAGGTCTGCGGGGAGCTCGGGCTCAACCCCAAGACGGTGAACGACTGGGTGCTCAAGCGCAAGCGCGAGTTGGGGGGCGAGCCCGACCCGAGGGCCGAGGAGCGCGAGCTTCGCGAGGCGAGGAAGCGCATACGCGAGCTCGAGGCGGAGAACGCGTTCCTAAAAAAGCCGCGGCCTTCTTCGCCAAAGAGCAGGCACTCTAGCCAGGTACAGGCTCATGGAGGCGGAGAAGGGCAACTTCACGGTGGCGATGATGGCCAAGGTGCTGGGGGTGAGCCGGTCGGGCCACTGCAGCTGGGTTTCCAACGGCTGCCCCGTCGACGACTGGTCCGAGGCGCGCGACGCCGTGCGGCGCGTGTGGCTCGAGTCCGACAGGCGCTTCGGCGCGCGGTTCGTGAAGTGCTTCCTGCCCGACGGCCTGCGCGGCATCACGCTGTACCGTGTGCGCAAGTGCATGCGCGAGCTGGGGATCAGCGGCTGCACGCCGTACAAGTCGAAGAGGACGACGGTCCCCGACAGGGACGCCACGCCAAGGCCCGACCTGATCAGGCGGGACTTCACGAGCCCGGTGCCCACCTACAAGCTCGTCGGCGACATCACCTACCTGCGCACCGGCCAGGGCTGGCTCTACCTGTCGACGGTGATCGACCTGAACACCCGCATGTTCGTGGGCTGGTCGCTGTCCGAGCGCATGACCGCCGATATCGTCGTCAGCGCCCTCGAGGGCGCGCGTGCGCGCGGGTACGTGGCAGAGAACGCCATATTCCACTCGGACAAGGGGGCGCAGTACACCAGCCGCAAGCTCGCTGAGTGGGCCAGGGGCAACCATGTGCGCCTCTCTTGCAGCCGTACCGGCAACTGCCACGACAACGCCGTCGCAGAGTCGTTCTTTGCGACGCTGAAAAATGAAATGTACCACCGCAGGAGCTTCGCCACCAGAACACAAAGGACGCCCGGCTGGTCAGGTCGGCGTTCGCGACGCTCTCCTTCCCGATCTCGGACATCGAGGTCTTCCACACGGACCGCGGCAGCGAGTTCGACAACGCCGAGATCGACCTGATGCTCGAGGCCTTCGGCATAGAGAGGTCGCTGTCGGCCATGGGCTGCCCCTACGACAACGCCGTCGACGAGTCGACCAACAGGATACTGAAGGCCGAGCTCGTCCACCGCGAGACGTTCGGCACGACGCGCGAGCTCCGGGTCAAACTCTCGGACTACGTGCACTGGTGCAACAATTTCAGGATCCACTCGACGCTGGGCTACATGTCGCCGGTCGAGTTCAGGGAGGCGGGGCTGTCCCTCCCGGAATCGTCCAAATAGGTGTTGCCAATCCAACCGCCTCTTTGATTATCAGCCGGGGCTATCTCGGCTTTTTTGATTGGGGCGGTTGTTATGTTGCTGAATCTTTAAGGGACGAAGATTGTATTTCAAAGGCCCACGATGTGCATCTGGTCACTCATATCTTTTCGAGACAGAACGATAAGAAGCTATATGATTCTCTTGTTTAAAGATGGTGAGTTCGACGATCCCCAGATTCCAAGAACTATTAGGTCTTTCCTAGACCCCTCTCTTCTTGCTCATTAGAAGATTCAAAGACGCGCGCGAGCGTTGCATACTGGCGTTTGATTCATGAAGACCACGCTCTATTTTTCTTGAATGCGTTAGCCGGGCTACTCTTTCGATGAAGCCCCAGACGCCCCTGATGCAAGCGAAACGTTGGGGCATTTTGCTGTATTTCGCGGCTGTGTACACGCTTTCGTCGTCCACCGCGTGCTTAAACGAATTGCGTGTTTCAGTGGATTTTGTTTCACTGGCGCTTGCACTGTTTGGGGCGCCGCTAATTGCTTCAAAAACTAGAGCTAACACTGTGTCCATGGAAGGACGAAAAGACAAAAGTTTGCTGAGAACGTAACCTGCTTTTTATAAGAGCAGGTTTCTATCTGCCTTTATAACAATTCCCGTGCTTCGAATAACTGGACTTCCGATGCAGAGGAGATTGTAAGATAATCTTCTCTTAGTAACATTATTTGTGACGGGGGATCCGATATGAAAAAAGCATTGCGTGCCTCAACAGCTTTTTCTCTTGCTGGTCTTTTGACCATTTCATCCTTGATGGGTCCTGCGGCTGCTGCATACGCTGCGAGCAACGTCCCGTCTGTGGACGTTGCCGTGGACGCTGCGACTGCAGACAATGATGGTGTGGCCTCGCGTGATGCGGGTTCTGTTGATGTCGACGCTGCTGATGATTCATTGCCGGCAACGAACGTTGACGAATCGGCCGATGAGGATTTTGGCGTTGATGTATCTGAGAACTATCAGCAGGCTGAACCGGTCGATTCCTCTTTCCAATATGTATATCTTGCCTACCCGAGCCTTCCCAGCGGGGCTGATCAGGTCGTTGCCTTTGCTACTCCCGATGACGGCGATAGCCTTGCCTCCGCAACTCTCAACTATGTAAGTGCCAATGGGATTCAGGGGACTATTGAAGCATCTGCAACGGCTGATAATTCTGCTGCTTTTGTATTTGGCTCGACGTTGAACTCCAATACTTACTTTCTGACTTCGATAACCTACGTTTTGCAGCGTGATGACACTGAACATGTAGTGGATCTCTCTGACAGGGATTATTCGTTTACGATTATCGATAGCTCCATGAATTCTGAGGGCACTTCTGTTTACTATGCAGACAGTGATGGCAATGCCGTTGAGGCTCAATCGATCCAGCAGGCGTTGGAATGCGCTGATTCGCCTGATGGCATATCTACCTACGCTGAGCGCTCCGCTCGCAATGTTGGGGTAATTGCACTTGATGCCGGCCATGGCGGAGTTGATTCTGGCGCGCAGGGAAATGGCAAGAGTGAAGCCGATCTTACCTGGAAGATCATGACAGCCTGCAAAAATAAACTTGAAGCTTACGGCTTTAAGATCGTTCTTGCACGCCAGCAGTCCGGCTACTATCCCAGCAATGATTACCTTTATCGCGTACAGCGCTGCATAGATCAGGGAGCGCAGGCCTTCGTTAGCTTCCATATCAACTCTGGGTCTTCTGGAGCTCACGGGGCAGAAGTTTATGCTCCCACTGCAAATGGCACCGACTACACACAGGTTTCGGTTGAGCTTGCCAACAAGGTCATGAACAACCTTGCTGCTATGGGATTAACATACCGCGGCGTATTTCAAATGGAAGTTGGCGACGAGTTCGCTGTTATTCGTTGTGCCCGTGAGCAGGGGATTCCTGGCATTCTTATCGAGCATGGTTTCATTTCGAATTACGGTGATGTGGCCAACTATTTCTCGGATGATGGTTGCCGTCGTCTGGGAGAGGCTGACGCTGCTGCGATCATCGCTCAGTTCCCGCATCCTTACTCCATTGATGGGATTTCGTTCTCGGAGGATATGGGACGGGCTGGTACGCCTATTAATATCGGTGTGAATGTGGTCGGTAAAACCGATGGGCTTAAATATAAGTTCGTTTGGCATAAGTCTGGTGTGGATTGGTCTGACGATAACTGGGGTATTATCGGGCAAGACTTGACGAAACCGTCGGTATCTTGGACTTTACCGCAAGCCGGTAATTATGAGATTTACGCAGACGTTATCGACTCTAATGGCTATATAACGAGCACTTCTGATTATCAGGTTGTCAATTGGTCCCTCGATTCGCTCGACGTCTCGGGCGACGCCCGCTGCGGCAAGCCGGTCAAGCTGCAGGCCAAGGTGTCCGGCGACGCCTCCGGCCTCAAGTACAAGTTCGTCTGGGAGAAGGGCGGCTGGGCCAAGTGGGGCGTCGCCCAGCAGCCCTCCGCTTCCTCCTCCTGCGAGTGGACCCCGACCGAGCCGGGCGAGTACACCGTCTACCTCGACGTGATCGACGGCTCCGCCGAGAGGCACCTGACCCGCAAGGTCACGGTCGGCGAGCGCTACTCCGTCGAGTCGCTCGAAGTCTCGGGCGACGCCCGCTGCGGCAAGCCGGTCAAGCTGCAGGCCAAGGTGTCCGGCGACGCCTCCGGCCTCAAGTACAAGTTCGTCTGGGAGAAGGGCGGCTGGGCCAAGTGGGGCGTCGCCCAGCAGCCCTCCGCTTCCTCCTCCTGCGAGTGGACCCCGACCGAGCCGGGCGAGTACACCGTCTACCTCGACGTGATCGACGGCTCCGCCGAGAGGCACCTGACCCGCAAGGTCACGGTGGAGGGTACTCCAATTATGGGAAGTCTGCAGACTTCAGTTGATGCTATGGTGAACTTATATGAATCAACAGGACATACATATCCCTCAGACGCATTTGTTTCAAAGGGAGCACCTACTATTCGTGATTTTTGTTCATTAATTGTTGAAGCCGCTGTTTCTGAAGGGGTTCGCCCGGAAGTTGTTTTTGCTCAGGCCATGCTTGAGACTGGATGGTTGCAATTTGGAGGTTCCGTAAAGCCGAATCAGTGCAATTTCGCCGGACTGGGCGCCGTCAATCAACAATCGGGAGGCGCTAGATTTGACGATGTATATCAGGGCTTGCTTGCCCAAGTCCAGCATCTTAAAGGATATGCTACTGGTGCGGCGTTGAATAACACTTGTGTGGATCCTCGATATGAAGTACTTCAGTCTAAGGGTTTTCTCGGAGTTGCGCCATATTTGGAAGATTTAAATGGCCGCTGGGCTGTTCCGGGTGACACATATGGTCAGAATATTGCGCGCATTATTTCTTTAATTGGCTAATATCAATATGAATTCTCTAGGTCGACTGCGCTGGTTGTAGTCGACCTTACTTGTATGGTAAATCTTGGCCTTAAATTGTTACTTGCTAGCAATATTATGTTGGAGTGAACTATCGGGGAGGTTCTATATGCATTTCTTTAGAAGTAAGGCTGTCCGTGTCGCTTTTTTCTTCTTTTATTTCTGTTTGGCCGTAACTCCTTGCTTTGGTTTGAGTGAAGCGGGCCTGTCTCCATCACAGATTGAAGATTCAACACGGGCCGATGATTTAAGTGCAACTTCGCCGGTTTCAGAGGACTACTCTGTCGACGGCCTCTCGGCCAAGGCGTCCGATGGCGGGTCTCCTCTCCTGGGCGACCGCTGCTCGCTCGGCCTGAGCGCGTCCGGCAACTCGGGCTCGGTCCGCTATAAGTTCGTCTGGGAGCAGGGCGGCTGGTCCAGGTGGGGCACCATCCGCCAGCTCGGGCCCGAGGCCTCCTGCGATTGGGTGCCGGAGGTCGCCGGCGACGTCAACATCTTGGTCGACGCCGTCGATTCGGCCGGCAACGTGAGGACCTGGAGGTTCCCCGTCAGGGTGGATGCCTGTCGCCTTTCCGTGAGCGGCGGGGATACGCTCGAGTGGAGCGGCGGAATGAAGGTCAATATCTCCGCCGCGGCGGCTCCCGGCGCAAAGATTAAATTCCTTTGGGAACGGGGCTCATGGTCCAAGTGGGGCGTCATCCAGGCAGCATCTGAGTCCGCCGCCTGCACCTGGACGCCCCCGTCTTCCGGCTCCTATACTCTCTATGCCGACGTCACGGTCGGCGGGCTCACGTCGACGTCAAGACTCCCCGTTCGCATCTCAGAGGACTACTCTGTCGACGGCCTCTCGGCCAAGGCGTCCGATGGCGGGTCTCCTCTCCTGGGCGACCGCTGCTCGCTCGGCCTGAGCGCGTCCGGCAACTCGGGCTCGGTCCGCTATAAGTTCGTCTGGGAGCAGGGCGGCTGGTCCAGGTGGGGCACCATCCGCCAGCTCGGGCCCGAGGCCTCCTGCGATTGGGTGCCGGAGGTCGCCGGCGACGTCAACATCTTGGTCGACGCCGTCGATTCGGCCGGCAACGTGAGGACCTGGAGGTTCCCCGTCAGGGTGGAGAGAAATCTATCTAACTTCACTTCAATAGATTTGAAATCTGATTCATCCAATTTGTGCGTAGGGGATACGCTTTCAATTACACCTCGGATTACCATCCGAAAGAATAATCAGATTTCATACAAATATGTTTGGATGCGGAACAACTGGGCTGAATGGGGTGTGATTGACTCCGGCAGAGGTAAATCCTCAATTGACTGGAGAGTCGATAAATCTGGCGCTGTCACCGTTTTTGTTGATGTTATTGATGAGGCCAACGATCAGACGATGACCTCGAAGACTGAATGCTCGATTGGCTCCGAGAAGTGGAATTACGAGTCCTTGAGTTCTTCTGCATCGCTTGTCAGGCCTAATGAAAGCACTGAGATCGATGCCAGATGCTCGGGTGATACTAATTACTTACAGTATAAGTTCGTCTGGAATAAGAATAATTGGGCTGACTGGGGCGTTGCTCAACAGGGCACAAGTTCACACTTGCAATGGGCTCCAAAAGACGCCGGAGACTATGAATTGATCTGTGACGTTTCGGGGTCAGATGGAGTTGTCCAAACAAAAAGAACAATCATTAGCTGTTGGGATTTCTCGAGGATTACTGCAATTTCGACTGATGGCAATAATTCTTGGGGAGTTCGAGCTGATTTGGGAACGCTTGCAGCTGAAAAATCTGGGCAATTTCAGTTTAAATTTGTTTGGGCCAAGTCCGACTGGAGTAAATGGGGTGTTCTAAAAGAATTTTCCAGTGTGAATGACGCTTATTTCAATCCCTCTGCACTTGGATTGCAAGATGGTTATTACGATCTTTACTGCGATGTCTTGCTTCCTGATGGCACTCTCCAGTCGAAGTCGACTCAGATTTACTACAGCCCATTTGGTAGCTCAACGGTTTTGGGGGTTAGTCGTATTGGACTCGTCACTTGGCTTACGTCGCATCAATTTGATGGCTATTATTTAGGAACGAGATATTCCGGTGGCTTCTCCTATGATAGTTGCCTTTACCCAAAAGGTGCCCCGAGATGGGATGGCTATACTGGCATGAATTGCACTGGCTTCGTGGCTCATGCTTATGCTGCGGTTGGTGGCGATGTCAATCGTATTGCGCAGAATAATAATCACTCTCCTTGGGCTGGGGGGCCAGGCGGTGGCGGCTATATTAACGCTTGGAGATGGTATGGCTATGCTCGAGATTTGGGATGCAAAATGTATGAGTTCCGTACTGTCCAAGATATGCTAAATAGTGGTTATGCTCAAAAGGGAGATATTATCTTCTTTAAGACTGACGGATCAATCGACTGTCATATTGGGTTCTTCTGGGGAGATAATCCGCATGACAATAAAATGTGGCATCAAATTCTGCCTGGGAATTTAATCGGACCCTGCTTTAACAATGCGAACAAAGGAGAGGTTCGGCAATCGGTTGTTCTGATTAAATAGTGCTTTAATTTCTGAATGGTATTTGAAGCAACTAATTGTGAAACGGTGATTCTGATAAGTAGCGCAAGCAGAAGACTTACTGGCATAATAATTACATATGGTTATATACTGGCTCAGGCTTTAGTCGGCTTTGTATATGTTCCGATGTTGTTGCAAAACATTGGACAAGACGAATATGGACTCTATCAATTGATAGGTTCTATCATGTCTTATATAGTTTCCATTAATGGGATTTTGTCTGCCGGTGTTGGGCGTTTTTATTGCAAGTATATGGCAGAGGGCAAAAATGACTTAATGGAGAATACTCTCGCAATAGCTAGGCGTCTGTACTGGGTCCTATCTGTGTTCGTGATGCTAATAAGTTGCGTTCTCGCCGTGGTTGTTCGGTTTGTATATTCAGCCAGTTTTACAAACTCACAGCTTGATGAGTGTTCCGCAATGCTTGTTGTATTAGGGATCAACACGATTGTTATCATGAACAACACTATTAGCGTTGCGGCGATAACTGCTAATGAAAGGTTCGTTTTTTTGAAGGGCTCGCAATTGGCCGCCCTAATAGCTCAGCCTTTCATTGTGTATGGACTTACGACAATTTTTAAGAATGCATTAGCCGTATGTTTAGTTGTGCTTGTTACAAATGTGTTGTGCGCGGTGAGCCAGCGTTTGTTTGCTAAATATAATCTGCATATTAGTTTCAGATATCATGGCTGGGACATGAAACTGGCTAAAGGTTTGCTATTTTTTAGTGGCGCGATTGTATTGGTGACGATTGCTGACCAGATTTTCTGGAAAACCGATCAATTAATTGTCGGCTATTATTTTGGTGCTGCCGCCGTTGCGGTATATTCTGTTGGATCTCAAATCTACACGATTTATATGACAATCGGTACGGCAGCCTCTTCAGTTTTTCTTCCTCGAGTTTCAGAACTGTATTGCCAGAATAAGGATATGTCTGAAATTTCGGATCTCTTCATTAAAGTTGGTCGCATTTCCTTTATCGTCTGCGGATTTGTTCTTAGTTTATTTATTGTTCTGGGGAAAGATTTCATCATTATTTGGGCTGGTAAGGACTATATAGACGCTTTCTATATCGCCTTGATCGTAATGGTTCCATTTACCATTGACTTAATTCAGAACCTGGGACTTACCATAATGCAGGTTGCGAATGTTTACCTGTATAGGGGGTATATGTATCTTGCGATTGCGCTTGTCAACGTGGTCGTGACGATTATGCTGCTCAAGCTTATGGGCATAGTGGGCGCAGCAGTTTCAACAGCCATCGCTATGGTTATAGGCAACGGTTTCTGTATGAATTGGTATTATTCTGAAAAGCTTGGGTTGAACATAAAGAAATTTTGGCTTGAAATTGCCAAACTTTCCGTCTTGGTTATTGTCGGTACGGGGGCTTTGCTGCTGCTCTATAACCTAATTAAAAGCCTTTTATCTGGCCTTGTGGTGGTTTTGGTTTCAGCAATAATTTATTTCTTTATCTATTTCTTCTTGGTTTTGATGTTTGGGCTAAACGAATCCGAAAAGACGAGCATATCTGCATTTATCAAGCGATAATCTGCGACGCTTATTAAGCAGAATAGCCTAATGTACTTTCATTACTTTTATGACCAACCGGCTTGCCTGACATTTGATTATCGAAGGCTAAGTCGGTTGGTTTTATTACTCGATGCCAGGAAAAATGAGCGATGGCAACAGGGCGATTAGCTCAAGACTTTCAGTATCAATAGTTTTAGCTGTTCACAACAGCGTATTACTACTCGAGATAACAAATAGTGCTTATTCTTTGCCGCAAGGAACAGTAAATAGCTGTCAGGCCTGTAGGTGCTGCAAGGGACATCAGCTTTAATTGAGGGATTAAATAAGGCCTCTGAAATTGAAACAAAGTTACGTTTTTTGGTCTCATTATTGTCACTGAGCTCGTTGATCGATAGGAGATAAAGATACTGTTCCGTTCTTGTTTTCCATGCCAGCCTTTCTGTTTCTTCTCCCCAACGAGCAGCGATTTTCACTAGGCTTGAGGTGACGAAGGTTAAATCTGAAAGCTGTTTTTCCTTATAGCTGTGTGTTGCACTTTGTCCGTTTTGACAATTGTAATAATACAGCGCATCACTTATTTGTAAAACCGATCTGGCTGAATCGACTATGGGTATCATTTGCAGAAAATCTTCTGCAAAATCGATTCTCTTTGTATCGGTATTGCTTAAATCGTCAATCAGACAGTTTCTTTTGATTGCCTTTCCCCAAATTGAATTGAGTTTCCCTCGTGCCAAACATTTTCTGACTTCGGCGAGATCGTCACCTTCATAGATGCCAGACGGAAGGGCGGGATTGATAAACGGATCGTTTGAATAGTCTGGGTTTCTTGTATAGCTGAAACAGATTATGTCTGGATTGCACTTATCGATTTCGCGAGCAAGAATAGATAGGGTATCGAAGCGCAAAGAATCATCTGCATCAACAAAGACCAGGTAATCTCCGGCGCTTATCTCCGCGCCTTTTCGCCTGGCCTCATATACGCCCATATTATTTTGTCTAACGTAATGAGTATTGTTGTGAGATTCACAAAACACTTTGCAGACACTTTCAGTAGCGTCCGCTGATCCATCATTGATGAGAATAATTTCATAGCCGTCGTATGTTTGTTGGTAGATGGATGATAACGTTTCCGGCAAACTGGATGCCGCATTATATGCAGGGATAATAATTGAAAACAGCATTTAGTTCCTTTCCGTATTGGAAGAACAAGATGGTTAGTTAGAAAGCCCGTTTACAATGTCCCTGTATAAAATAAATTGACGCTTGGCAATGGCTTTCCATTGAAAGTGTTCAATTGCATACTTTCTAGCTGCATTTGCAAGTTTACAACGAAGTTCATCGTCATTGAACAGGGTGAGAATTGCGTTAGAAATGGCTTCGAGATCAGATTCTACACCGATTCCAATTCCTTTATTGTTCGCTGTTTCTTTCCATGTGGTTCCCTCGGTAACAATAATTGGGAGGCCATATGCTAGCGCTTCCAAAACAGACGTCGGGAAACCTTCAGTGCGTGAAAGTTGGATATAAAACTGCGATTTGAGAAAAGCGTCCGCTTTAGATTGACCATTAACTGGACCATTTAATAAAACAATATCGGATACTTGATTGTCGGCAATAAGTAGTTCCAGTTTGGCCATAGACCCATCTTCGTCTGGACCGTAGATGTAGATTTTAGCTCCGAGCCCTCTTAGCTCATCAGCAATTAGCGGCAGACTTTTGATCAGTAGATCAAGACCTTTGACCTCTATATCTAGGCGGCCAATAAAAAGCGCGATGCGGCTGTCTAAGTTTGAGGCTTTGGCATTTGGGATGCTAACACCATTTGGAATAATGCTTGCTTTCCTATGTTTAAAGCCGTTTGAACTCATCGCCTCTTTTTTCGATAGAAAATGGATACAATCAGCATTGCGAATAAAGGCGTTATAGAAGAAAACATTAAGCAATTGTTTAGCTAAATGATGCTGTTCTTGCGCCACATATGTTAGAGACCCATGTGGTGTGATGATGTATGGGATCGCACGTCTTCTGAGCCAATGGCTTAGTTTAATGTGATCCGGCCTATATATCTCATGAAATATTACGAGTGACGGATTGCAAAACGGTTCAGGAAGTTTTTCTATGCATGACTGAAAGAAGACGGGATATTTCGCATCTTTAGGTCTGTAGTTCGTAAGATTTAATAGAGCTATATTCATTTCCTTTATTTCTGACTGCTCATTTAGGTATTGAGGCACCACTGTAGACACGCCAGAAGCGAAATCACTTGTAATATATGCCACATGAAGGACTATTAAACTATCGGTAGTTTTCATTAGCGTTTGCTCCCGCAGCGGTGTTGGAGGTTTTAGTTGACAGATTCACAGTTGGTTTCAGTGCTCATGCCTTGTTATAGGGAGAGCGCCAAAGATTTTACTGAGGCACTAGCGTCTATTTTAAAGCAGACCTATCATCGAATCGAGGTGGTTGTTGTTTTTGATAATCCAGATGACAACACACTTTACGATATTGCTCAAAACTATAGCTCTCATGACAGCAGGATTTGCCTCGTGAGAAATGAACGCAATCTTGGTCTTGCTGCATCTTTGGAAAGGGCGTTCAAGGTCTCACGCGGTCAGTATATCTGCCGAATGGACTCAGATGACATTTCTGAGGCGCAGCGCATTGAACGGCAGTTGTCGTATCTTGAAGAACATGAGCTTGACCTAGTGGGTTCTTATTTGAACGCCATTGACGAAGACGGTAGTCAATTATATCTCGTTGATTCAATTCCAAGTTCGAGTGAAGGCGTTAGGCGTTCTCTTATGATTAGAAATTGCGTACCTCATCCGAGTTGGTTTGGAAGAAGGTCTGTATTTGAAATGGGGTATCGGTCTGTTCCGCTAGCAGAAGATTATGACTTACTGTTGCGTGCCGAGCTGGAAGGGTTCACTATTGGAAATGTTCCAGAGCCGCTCATTCGATACAGAATGACTGTTAATAGCATTTCGCGTAGCAATTTGTATAAACAGTTCGTTGTTTCTCAGTGTTTACGTTCAGCTTTCAAAGAGGGTCGATCACTGGATGTCGATAAGATTGATACAATCGTCGCCGAGCGGTTCGATCGGCGCCGAGCTGAGAACTATCTAAAGGCAAATGCATTATTTAATAATGGGTTGAGAAATATTCATTCTGGTAATCGAGCAAAAGGTATTTTCCAATTGCTTCAAATCCCATTTTGCTCTAAGTCGTATTTAATGAATGTCATTAATATGGCGCGTGTGGTTGCAATTAAAACTTTTGAGAAAACCTCGTAGTTGTGCACCTACGCTTAGAGAGACATGGCGTAACCATGCCGTTCGACACTCGTAAGATTGCTAGCTTTGAAATCTAGGGCGAGGTTTGTTGCGGGGTTCTCGATGCCGTGTGCACCATTCGTGGTTGATTTCCGATCTCAGCCGAACACGCTGCGTAGATAGTTCGTATCCGCGGCTAGCCGAACGCCCCCGCGGCCCCCATGGACCCCGGGGGCTCCGTTTCCCCAGTTGAAGGAACGGTGGATATGTGTTCGATAGGTCCGGGGGCCATTCTCCGCCCTCAGTCTGGCACCTCTTTCCAGACTCAGCTGGACGGTCGGTCCGCCTATTCCGTTTTGCCTTTGGGCTAGGCCAGCGGGGCGACGCGCCTCTCTGCGCGTGCCCTCTCGATGAGGCTCGGCGTCAGGTCGAGTCTTCCGATGGGCACGTCCTCCAGGCTGTAGGCGTCTAGCAGCGCCTCCGCATCGCCGCCGAGCATCGCCTTGGAGGCGCGCGGGCGTCCAGCTCCAGCATCTTCTGGCCCGTGTCCCTTTCGTGTCTGGTGAGCCTGCCGTAGACACTCGGGGTTGCCTTCTTGGAACCCTTTTTCTTTTTTCCGGACATGCTGTCCTTCGAGTCCCCGGGGCCAACCGGTTCGGCTCTCAGGGTAACGGGTTCCCACATTCATCCGTCCATGTACGGATGAATGTGGGAAGTGTTCTGATTAAGTTGATAATCAAGGGTGCACCATTCGTTGTGTCCATTTAACCATTTGTATATCTCTCGCTATAATAATGAGAAAAACTAGAGATCGGTTTATGTGTATATGACACCCAAAACTCTTATCGCTATTCCTGCTTATAATGAGGAGGAATGCATAGAAAAGACGATATGCGAGCTCAGGCAAATTGCACCTGAGTTTGATTTTGTCGTTATCAATGATGGGTCTCGAGATCGAACGCTAGCTATCTGCAAGGATCTTGGTTGTGACATCATTGATATGCCCATTAACTGTGGTTTGACCGTTGGGTTTCAGACGGCTGCGCGTTATGCGGTTGATCATGGATATGACTATATGGTTCAGTTTGATGCTGACGGCCAGCATTGTCCGGAATATATAAAGGTCCTTGTTGATAGGGCTCAATCTGATGGATCAGATATTGTCATTGGCTCTAGGTTTGTAAGCGTGCGCAAAGACAAGACGCTTCGCATGATCGGCTCGCGTATGATTACGGTGCTAATAAAGATTCTGACAGGCAAGAGGATCAGTGACCCAACGTCTGGATTTAGGCTATTTGGGCGGGATATTCTTAAGAAATACTATTACGACAATACCTTAAATCCGGAACCAGAATCTCTCGCTCTCTTTTTGAAGCAAGGGTATTCCATTTCAGAGGTACAGGTTAAGATGCGCGAGCGTCAAGGTGGCGAGAGCTATCTTAACCCTGTTAGGTCTATGCAGTATATGGTTCGTGTTTTCGTTACGCTCCTTGTCGTTCAGTGGTTTAGGTGATCCATTTGCCGGTCTCTCTTCGTATTTTGCTTCTTGTTTGCGCTGTTTTGGTATTCGTGTTCGTATTGCGCAAATTAAAAAAATCCCAAATGCAAGTTTTGGATTCTCTGTTTTGGCTGCTATTCAGCGTCAGTTTTGTAATTTTGGGTGTTTTTCCACAAGTTGCAATGTGGCTTTCAAGTCTATTTGGTTTCATGTCGGCTTCTAACTTCGTGTTCCTTTACGTTATTGCCGTTCTTGTGGTCCGTGATTTCTGTAATTCTCTTCGCCTCTCTCGACAGGAAGAGCGTTTAAACTCGCTTGTTCAGGCTGTTGCGTTAAGTAGGGAGAAGGAAAAGTAGGCTATGCGTTTCGCTTTAGCGTATAAATCATCTCGATGTGAATGTCCCTACTTATATTACTTTCAACAGTTGTGAACAGTGCTTGGTGCCCATACTTGTCATCCAGACGACTGGGAACGATTCTTCTAGGGCCCTTGCAGCTTGATTTGGATAAAGGTGAATTAGCTCCGTGTTGTCTCGATGCGTAAACCAAAAGCAAATAATGAAAGCCGTCTTCGTTGCTCTTCTCTTTATTGTCGAGCTTCTGTGCATGAAGCACTTTTATGCGAACCACTCTGTCTCACAGCTGTTTGTTTTAGCGCTCTATTGCGTCGTTGTAGATGTTGCCATTTGGCAATCATATTGTGTCTTCCTTTCCTCAGATGATGAAAAAAAGCGTGACAACTGTTCTGGTCGCTGCGCTCAATTATTAGTCCTGTTGCTTGCGGCATTTGCTGTGGCGGTCATCTGGGAGGGCTGTACCGTTCTTGGCTCGCCGGCTTCTCATTTCTCGAATATTACTGACTGGAATAAAAAGCGGCTCATATTCTTTTTTCTGGTTTCCTATTGCGCAATACTCTATTTATTCCAAAGCGGCTTTTCTCTGAAAGCGTTGTTCCATTCTGCTTCGGCGAGGGTCAAGGCTACCGACTACGTTTCCCTGCTGATTATCGCATTCTTTATTGTTTTTGGCTGCTCTACGATTGCATTCGTGAATGGGTTCATTAATGCTGTTGTTTATTTCCTGCTGGTAATCATAACTTCGGTTTTCACGGCTTGCTCGGGCTGCCCTTCCTGTTGCTTTCTTTATCGCTGCATTCTCAATTGGTATTTTCCTTGTGGTGAGCACTCCGATAACGACGGGTATTTCATGGGATGATCAAATTCACTATTCCAATGCCCTTTCGACATCTTATTTATTTGAAACTCAAAAAACTGATACGGATATTAAATTTACTGACGAAGTGGTCCGTCGTGCACAGGGCTATGAAGAGCCCTCTCTTTCCCATTTTGGTCGAGCGGAAATTCTTGAGCATGCTAGGCAGTTGAATGGCTCCTATAGATCTGATATCGCTTCTGGTCATGTGCAAGTTAACAAGCATGAAGAATTCGTTTATACGCTTAGCAGCATTGGGTATATTCCATCGGCAATTGGCCTTTGGCTCGCTCGCCTTCTGCATTTCGATTTTTCTTCTATGATTCAATTCGCTCGGATTTGCAATTTATTTAGTTACTGTCTTGCAATTGCCATTGCAATCAAGGTTACGCCCTCAAAAAAGGGACTATTTGCTTTTGTGGGAATGCTGCCAACTTCGATCTTTCTTGCGTCATGTTTCTCATATGATGCATGGCTCATTTCGTTTATCATTCTCGGTTTTGCTTATTTTTTGAGGTATGCATGGGGTGATTTAAATGAATTTACAGTTCGCAATATAGCACTCGCATTTTTATTTACCTTTTTAGGACTCGCAGTCAAAGCTGTGTATTTTCCGATAATCGGTCTTTTCTTTATGGTTCCGCGTAATCGTTTTGCGGGCTCGAAGCAACGAGTTCATTACTATGCCGCCGTGTTTGTTTTGGGCTTGATTGCTTTTGCCTCATTTGCGCTTCCGTTCTTGTTTTCAACGGCCAGCGGATCTAACGTTGGCGATATGCGAGGCGGCTCCGATGTTAACTCTGGTCAGCAAATCGCTTTCATTCTCGCCGATCCATTGCGCTACGCGGAAATACTCACCAATTATTTTTCAACTTATTATTTAAATCCGATAACCTCTTCTGGATATGCATTGAACTTTGCATACCTTGGTTCGCTTGCTGCTCAGATTTCTGTAAATGCAATCCGTGGGTTGGTTCAGGTGCTTCCAGCTGTTTGCCTATTGTTGTTTGGGCTTTTTTCGGCCGATTCGATTAGCGTTAATCATATTGGTCTCGCACAATTTCTTTGGGCCTCATTTGTGTTTTTGTTTACGGTGATTTTGGTGGCAACTGCACTTTATGTGTCTTTTACTCCCGTTGGATTGGGGACAGTTAATGGTTGCCAGAGTCGTTACCTTTTGCCACTTCTGGTCCCGTGCCTATCGTTTATCCTTAACCAAAGTCGCTTGGTCTTTGGAGACAGCAAGCGATTCATATTGATATGCCTCGTATTCCCGTTTACTTTGGCTACGATTTGCGAGTTTGTTTTAGTTGTTGGAAAGTGTTGCTGATATGGGCATAGTTTTTAATACCGAATTTAACAATAAGCTAAATTGCCGTGGCGACGGCAAGCTATATCTACTGTATGAAGCCGCATCCGTTTTTCCTGATGCTGTTGAGTCGCAATCACCCAATGGGCAAATTCTGCCTGCAAGAATCATTCCTTTTTCAGAGACTGAATTTGTTGTTGTTCTTGCCGATTTTGGTGTCGACCAATCGCTGTCTTTCTTTAGCGGAGATAATGTAATTTACCAGCGCCGCGTCAATCCTGGCAAGTTTTCGATTGAGTCGAAAGTTAACGGCTTGCTGCGCGCGGAGCATTGTGGACAATTTCGCAATATTGACCGTTCTGGCGTGCATGCGCTCGCTTCTATCCAAATTGAGAGCTTTATTCCCTGCGTTGATGGCGTAATCGTTAGAGGTGTTCTTTCGGGTACTGATTACCTTGAGGGTGATCGTATTGTCGCTTTTAATGAAGAAGCCTGCGTTGTTGGGGAATCTTTGTTATTTAATAACTTAATAGCCGATGCGAATCCTGGTCTAATAAATTTCTCTCTTCATATTCCTGAGGTCGGGGATAGCCTGTGCATTTGCATATACAGGGCTTCTGGTCATCTAGATACGTTTATCAATCTAAAGAAAGATATGCTTAAAGAGCTTTTGGATGAGGCTGATCGGAATCATGCGTGTGCATTCGATCAACCCCGTTATTTGTCCTGGTTTTCTGGGCGCAGATTGACTGGATCCGATTCGCGGGCACAAGCACAAATAAGACTTGCATACCAGCCCTTGTTTTCAATCATCGTTCCTCTATATAAGACTCCCTTGAATTTCTTCAGGGATATGGCTGATTCTGTGATTGTTCAGACGTATTCGAATTGGGAACTCATCCTGGTTAACTCTACGCCAGATTACGATGGACTTAGCGACTTGGTTTCCGAGTACGTGACTGCAGACTCTAGAATTAAAGTGACTGATCTCGAGGGCAATCTAGGTATCACTGAGAACACCAATGTCGGAATCAAGATGGCCAAGGGAGACTACCTTTGCTTTTTCGATCATGATGATGTTCTCGAACCGAATATCTTGTTTGAGTATGCACACGCTCTAAATCAAAATTCGGATATTAATCTTCTCTACTGTGATGAAGATAAGCTATTGCCTGACGGGTCCTTGGCTCATCCTACTTTTAAGCCGGATTTTAGTCTTGATATGGCTCGAGACAATAATTATATTTGCCACCTTCTTACTATTAAGAGGGCATGTTTAGACAGAATTGACCTTTCTAACAGCGAGTTGGATGGCGCCCAGGACCATGCTATGGTGCTGAAGATTGCCGAACTTGGTGGGACGATCCATCACGTTCCTAAAATCTTGTATCACTGGAGAATAAGCGAGAATTCGACTGCGGGTAATTCCGATAGTAAACCCTATGCAACCCTCGCTGGAATAAAGGCTGTTCAGGAGCACCTTGATAGATGCGGTATCAAGGCGACTGTGGTCAATTCTCATAATCGTGCTTTTCGTTATAGCCCCATTTATGATGTTCCTTCATCTGAGTCCTGTTCATTAATCGTTACCACCCGCGGCAATTCTTCGGTTCTTTCGACTCTTGTATCTTCAATCAATGACACCGATTTTGATGATCTTGAAGTAGTTTTCGTGTGCTCGCAGGAAGCGGAAGCTGCTGTTAAGCAATCGAGCTCTGGACTTCGTTGCCGCTATATCGTTCACGCGCTTGATGACCCCTTTAATATATCTGTGTGGAGAAATGCCGGTGCTCTCGCCGCGCGTGGCGAGCAACTCGTCTTTGTTCATGACGATATTCAGGCACTAGACTCCTCGTGGCTAAAGACTCTCGTCGGTTTTTCTCAACGAGAGGATGTTGGCGTCGTTGGAACAATGACGTGCGATCTTGACGGCATTGTGCAGCAGGCAGGCCTGTCTTATGTTGGAGAATCAATCGTCAACCTGTCGCAAGGCATTCATCGCTCTTCTCCTGGCTATATCTATATGCCATTGACCGTAAGGGATGTATCGGCGGTGAGTGGTGTCTGTTTAGCTATTTCACGCGAACATTTTAATCGTCTGGGTGGTTTTGATGAGTCGTATCTTCTTGACTATTCGGATGTTGATATTTGCTTCAAGTCTTCTCAAGCTGGGTTAAAAGTGATCTATACACCAGAGGCATGTCTCTACCATATGGCATGTGTTGACAAATCCCTTGATAGTAAATCTCGCTCTCATAAGCATTTTGAGGATAAGGCACGATTGTTGCATAACTGGTCCGAGCGTTTCTCTGAGGGAGATCCATGGTTCTCCGTTAACTTTTCTCGAGATCCCAAGCGCGCAGCGTTATATAAGTTCGATCCTTTTGACTACGAAGCGATTTGAGTGCTTTAAATGAAACAAATTGCCTGGATAATATCTCCGCCGGCAAAGGGTTCTGGCGGCTTTCGAACCATCTGCAGCAAGGCTTCCTTTCTAGATTCTCGCGGATATGAGAACTACTTTTACATTATGCCGGGCTGTGAAGCATACAAAAGTGCTCATAGAGTTCAGACCGAAATAAAGGATTGGTTTGGTTATTCGCCTAAAGAAGTTCTTGTGGCTCCGAGTGTGCCCGAGGATTTTTTTTGCAGTAATCGCCACCGCTTGGAATACGGCGTACTTTGCATCTATGCAGAAGTGCACCCATAAGTTCTACTTCATTCAGGATTTTGAACCTTGGTTCTATCCGATGGGGGAGATGTATCTAAATGCCGAAGCAAGTTATCGTTATGAACTAAACCCCATAACGATAGGCAGATGGCTTTCTAAAAAAGTTGAACCCTATTATTCGCATGAAGTCCCATATTGTGATTTTGGCGTTAGCGATATATATACTGCGCAGGAACAAAATCTAAGCAGAGAGTATGCCTTCTGTGCTATTTATCAATCCAATAAGGATCGGCGTTTGTCTGGCATGTTGCTTGATGCAATTAAATTGCTTCTCAAGCTCGACGATGCAGTTGTCGTATATTTATACGGCGAAGACGCAATGCCTCCCATTCGTGATCCACGTGTACACAGCCTCGGCATCTTGACCGCTGATGAATGCGCCTCGCTTTATGCCAAGTGTGTTGCCGGCGTATCGTTGAGCGTGACTAATCCCTCTCGCCTGCCTTTCGAAATGCTTGCATCGAAGCTCTCGGTAATTGAAATAAACCGTGAGAATAATCTACTCGACTTTCCAGAGGGCACCATCCACCTCGCTGAGCCCTCTGCTTGCGGCATTGCTTCTTCTATTCTTGAGGCTCTTTCAGGCTCAAAATGCGATTCGCCTAATCGATTTAGCTGTACGTCGATTGAGCGTGAAAATGAAATGTTCTTCGAGGCCTTTACACGTTATCTGAATGAAGAGCCATCCTTGGTTAGCGGGAAGTCCGCCTTCGGGAATGTGCTAAAAACCGAAGAACTAAGTAAGGTCTTCTTGCTCAGCGATCATCTCGCTGATGCTCGATTGCGATCGTCTGCCATGTCTCAAACGCTCATTCAAGCTTCTTCTGTTGATTTGACTGTGCGTTTTGAGTCGTCTTTGGTGCCTGTGGATGTTCGCGCGGCAGTTTGGTGTGCCCTTGATCAGTCTGATATTCGCTGGATTAGTCTTGAATCTAGGGACGGTCTTTTTGCGGGGCATGTTCCGCTGTTTTTAAATGATGATGAAGAGGCCTATCTTCGCATTCATATATACTCTTTTGCGGAAGACGGCAAGAATCCGCTTTGTGTCGCCGAGCTAAGCCAACTAGTCTGTCTTTCGCCTTCTCGCAACGCTCATCCTGTTGTTCGTTCGGTTGAAAGTGGCGCATGCAGCGTGTCTGCCGTTTTTAACCTATCTGATGATTATTGTGAACCGTTTCAGCCTTCTGCTTCGACGGGTGTCGAAGGCGGTCACGTTGCTCTACTCAAACGTTTATTTCGGAGAAACTAATGGCGCGCTTTAACCAATGGACTCAGCTACTTAAAGCCTCTGCGACATCGCGCAGGCACGATGAAAAATCCGATGGTGTTAAGCAAGAACGCTATCTCCTTTTGGATACGGCTATGGGAAGCGAGAACTCTGGTGACCATGTGATCATGGATGCCTGTGGCTGTATCGCGGATCAAATCTTTGGCGGTTCGTTGCCCCATGTGGCAACGCACTATTATTCCAAAGAGCTTGAAATGTATCCTGAATGCGTAAAGCTGTTGTGCGGCACTAATATTCTGTATACGCATATGGCTGATCAGCAGCAATGGGCGCTTGCCAAGCGGTTAGGCAATAATAGAAATGTTGTTTTGTTCGGCGTGGGCATGTCTGATATTGGGGCGGACGATGCTATCGACGCCTATACAAAGAAGTTCTATAAAACCTTGCTATCCGATGAATATCTTCATAGTGTTCGAGATGAAATGACTAAGAAGAGGCTTAAATCTATTGGCATAGAGAATGTTCTTAATACCGCATGTCCGACCATGTGGTCGTTAACCCCATCTAGGCAACTCGAGATATCCTCTAAGCGTTCTAAAAACGTTGTTACGTCAATTACCGATTATTGTTTCGATGCGGAACGTGACCGTTAGATGCTGGAATTGCTGTCGTCGGAATACGAAAAGGTAACGATTTGGATTCAAGGAAGCCATGATGTTGATTGGTGTCTTGATCAAATAGTCGATCTGAAGCAATTTAATGTCATAGGCCCCAATATCGAAGAGCTTAATCGTGTAATTGAAACCGAGGAGTTTGATTATGTGGGGACGCGTCTCCATGCGGGCATCCGCTGTTTAAATGGAGGACATCGCTCTCTAATTATTGCAATTGATAATCGAGCCCGCCAGATCGGTGAAGATACGGGACTTCCCGTTCTTGAACGCGAGGACGGCTATCTCCATAAATTAGCTGATTGGGTAAACCATCCCGTTAAAACTGAGATTAATCTTCCCTGGACGAGCATCGATAAATGGAAGAAACAGTTTAATTAGCTGTATTCCTTGGCTATTGCTTTCCTATTTCTTATCGTGTGGTGCCTTTGGCGTTTCTCCGATTATCCAACCCATATTTGTGGCTCGAATTAGATTCGTCAACATATAGGCGACTGATCCAAATCCAATCAGGTTAATTGCTGCCATCGCCATTGGGGCTATGTTGGGCCAGTAGGTAAAAGAAATGTAAACCAGTGGAGAATGAAAAAGATATATTCCCATACTGTTTTTGCTAATCTTTTCGGTTAGTAGGTTTGCCTTTTGAGGGATGACACAATAAATTGATGCAAGCGCCATGCAAGTAAGGGCGGTGGAAGCAATGGGGGCACCACTTGTTTTAGTAAGTTTACAAGGAATAATAGTATTAGGACTATTGATATGCTTTTACGCCTTTTATAGCTCTCGAACCATTTGTTTGCTTCCAAGTAGTGGATTGTTAGGCCAAGCGCAAACCATATTGCATTTGCTTCTGCCAAATTGATATATCTGTTCGCTGATGGTATTCCAAAATGGTAAAGATAAATTGAAGCGCCGAAAACTATCGGAACCTTAAAACTTGTTAGAGGGCTCTTTTCGAGTATTTGAAAGATGCACGACGTGGCTGCTGTAATGAAAAAAAGAGTCGGGAGAAACCAAAGGTGACCGTTGTCTTCGCCCAACAGAATTGATTTAAAGATGATGTGCGGTATAGTTAGGCCATTGTAATAGGGATACTTAACGAGCATCCTGATGGGGAAGAGCCAACATATTCCAATCATGATATAGGGGATAATTAAGCGTTGAGCTTTTTTAATGACCTGATTTATAAAATCGCTTGATCGATTCCAGCTCCATAAAAAACAAAAGCCAGATAACGAAAAGAACAAGGGCATCTGGATTCCGTTTATTAAGAATTTGAGATTATCCAACAGAATTGATTTTTGTTCAGTTGGATAATATCCCCACGCACTTGAATACAGAATAATGCTGTGGCCTAGGACTACAAGGAATATTGCAAGGGCCCTCACGTTCGTTATGTCGTCTCTACGGGTTGTGTCCTTGCGGTTGTTCATCAATTGCTTCTTTCGTTAATATTGAGATGGATTAACTTAATAGAATATCAAACTCTTACTAACCGCTCGATTTATAACTATTTTCGATTGTAGAGGACGGATTATATGAAAGGCATCATCCTCGCCGGCGGGTCCGGCACGCGCCTGTACCCGCTCACGCTCGTGACCTCCAAGCAGCTGCTGCCGGTCTACGACAAGCCCATGATCTACTACC
>OHYS01000310.1_pt1 | contig 26949 bp, 29 predicted proteins | sample 1580301 | NCBI WGS metagenome assembly OHYS01 (sample SAMEA3882531, study PRJEB24775) | human gut metagenome | biome: human-associated habitat; feature: intestine environment; material: feces | place: Netherlands | collected 2009/2010
GGCACCAACCGGGTCCAATTCAATATCGCGGAGTAGAGCAGCTGGTAGCTCGTCGGGCTCATAACCCGGAGGTCGGAGGTTCAAGTCCTCCCTCCGCAACCACACAAATAGAATCGCAAAACCATTGTTTTTAGTGGTTTTGTGGTTCTTTTTTTACTTTTTGCAGAATATGCAAAAGCACTTCAGCGCTTTTGACACCAACGATTGACACCAACCGTTTCCCTGACACCAAATGACACCATTTTCGTTGGCATGCCATACCGAAAAAACAAGCTGCTCATTTGAGGTTGTTTTTCAATTCTGGCGTGGATGGCTTTTGCTTTGACTCCAACGCATTGGTGTCAAAATCAGCTTGCCTGAGCTTGTTCCTCTTTTGCGTTGGTGTCAGCGGTTGAATCGTGAATTTGCGGCATAGCTGTATTGGTGTCACCACTCAGTTCCAGTCCTCGGATATCCTCTGCAGCAATGCTGATGGCCGGCTCTTGATTATGCTGGGCATCCTCTATGGTGCTAATGATCGGGTCTTGAGTCTGCGGTACATCTGCGGAAGTATCATCGGAACTGCCGCTTATACTGCTGCAGCTCATATAGTTGCCTCGCATTTTCTCCATGCTGATCTTCTTATGATCCGGGAGAACATGCCCATAGAGATTAAGCGTAGTTGATGCCTGCGCATGGCCCAGTAATGCAGACAAGACCTTAATGTCCATGCCTGACTCCAACGCCCGTGTTACAAATGTATGACGCAGCGCATGGAAGTTCGCAGATTCGATTCCGGCATCGGCGACTATGCGCTTAAAAAGCGTTTGGTAGACTTTTGGGTCGTTGTGATGACCCAGTGGCGTGGCAAAAATATAGCCCTGATCCTGATACTCTGATCCCAGTGCATCCTTTAGAGCGTTCTGCTTTTCTTTATATGCCATCAAGTCGTTCCACAGCTCATCGAACAATGGTATCTTCCGCATGGACAACTCAGATTTAGGCGAGCGCACAACGATTTCCGTTGATGGAGTTCCTTTTTCTTTTTTAACGAGATGCCCTTTTTCATCAACCTTCTGCAATCTGCCAAGTGTCCGCCTGACGTAGATGTAGTGTTCTTTTTCATTTACATCTTTCCAGCGCAAGGCAAGCAGTTCACCCAAACGAACTCCGGTACTGACTGCAAAGGTTATCCCATAGGCATGAAGTTCATCAAAACGGCTTACAGCTTCCTGTAATACCACCTGCTCTTCCACGGTTAGAACTCGCATTTCTTTGGACTTGACCTTTGGCAATTTGACATTCAAAGTCGGATTTCTAAGAATCTTGTGGTCAGCAACTGCTTGGTCTAATGCCGAATGAAGCATATTGTAAATATTCCGCAACGTCTTCGGAGCTAACCCCTTCTTCTCTTCTGTACCGGCTTTTTCCTTAAAGAACTTCTGGAGATCCCTGGTGGTCAAAGATGTCAGCTTTATTTGCCCTATCTCCGGGACAATGTGTATCCGTACATATCCTTCATAGGAGATGTATGTTGACCGCTTCACCGTTGGCAGGGCATATAACTCTAACCATTCTCGCAGCCATTTTTCCACGCTGTATTTATTGGGTTCTACGTAGGCAAAGCTGTTCAGACTGGTCTCAGACATTGTATATGGATCTTATCATTTTATGATAGGCAAAACGGTAAACTGCGAGGGAAAGAACCTGCAAGATGTCCTGAAGCTCGACCGTTCCTGGCTACCTTTGCTGCAGGAAGTTGATCCCGGCATTGCACAGCTTAACGTTATCCAATGGTTTATTAACGCCGGGAAAAGGCCTGATGCTTCTATGATGAAGTGGTGCGCAAATAATGCCATACAGGACGTTTCGGTCTTGGCTGAGTTGCTTTCTCATATGACTATGCACAAGTTGATGCGCTATGCGGACGCACAATACGAGATACGCATTGCATCCACAAAGACTCCCGAATATATACGGTACTACAGCATGGCAAATCTTCTTGCCGATTATCGTGACTATCTTCGTATGTGTAAGGAAATGCAATATAACGTAGAGAGCAGCTTTATCGCGGCAATCAGATAGGCTGTAAACTGGTTCTGTACCGCGCACGACTTGTACTGACTATCCCGCATGGCAGCAGGCCTCCTTTATCATAATGGTTTCGTTGGGGGAACGGCCATTATGGGCGGACCTCTGCACCGCACGACGTTTTTCGTTGCTTTTCGACACAAGAAAAACGCCCGCATTCTGCTCAGGGCAGAATGCGGGCGTTTTGATATTCGGCGTTGTCTCAGCTCAAAACGTATTCGCGTAAAGGGCTGTCTTTAGCGTCACTTTGTATCTTGTCCATAGTTCAGGCAAAGCCTTTTTGGTGTGTGTCGGTAAAAAATGAAGCCCAACCTTTGCAGAATATGCAAAAGTGGGCTTATTCCCTTTATTTATCTTCGCTTCGGTTACGGTGCAGGCTTGCCTTCAGTGCCATAACAGTATCCGTGATGATTTTTACTTCATCCTCGTTACAATCTGCGACCAGATCAGAAAGCCAACTGTTCAGGGCAGGCCGCGCACTGCGCGTTTCCATGCACAGCACCTCGGCGGGATCACAGTCCAGAATATTCATCATTTGCACAAGCAGCTTTGTGCTGGGAATCGTCATGCCGGTTTCAATATGGCTGATATATGTAGACCCCACATCAGTCATCGCAGCCAGCTGCTCCTGCGTCATGTTTTTCCGTATGCGCGCTTCCTTGAGCCGCGCGCCTATAAATGCGTAGTCTATCATACAAACAAGTCTCCTGCAGATGAAGTGTTCTTAACTTGTATTGTATGTGCATTTCGGGCATGTTTTAATATCCTAAATGTGCAACCGCCCATATACTTATAGTTGCAGGGAAATTTATGCCGTTTTTTGGTGCATCAGAGTATTATTTGCTTTATTAAGTCAAATTTTTTCGTTGAAAGGTCGACAACTCTCAAAAAGTCGGTTCGCAGCACACTTATAGCGCACACGCCGACAAAAGCGAACCATCCTACCGCGCCGCACGCTTCCCTGTTTTTCTTCACCGCTGCCCCAGTTGCTCCGTCACGACGAAGTGGTTTTTCTCATACCGGATCAGCCCGTCCCGCTGCATGAGGGACAGCTCGTTGCTCAGCGCGCTGCGCTCCACGTTCAGGTAGTCCGCCAGCTGCTGGCGGTTGTAGGGGATGTCGAATTCATAGCTGCCGGTGCGCTTGATGCACTCCGAGAAATAGGACAGCAGCCGCTTGCGGATGGACTTGGGCGAGGTGTGCAACACCCGGCGGGAGAGCTGCAAATTTTTCTCCGAACAGAGCGTCAGCAGGTTCCGAACAAGCCGCACATGGCGCGGGCAGACATTGGCGCAGGGTTCCAGTACTCGCCTGATATTCAGCAGCAGCGCTCGCGTATCCTCGGCGGCGGTGACGTTGACCATCAGCGGCTCGCCCGGCACGCAGGCATACGCCTCCGCAAAGATGCCGCCTGCGCCCACGCTGCTGAGGACGCTGTTGTTGCCCCACACGTCCCCCATCTCGATGATGACACGGCCGGACAGCACCACGCCCAGCTGCTCCGTGGGCATCCCCTCCGGCAGGATGACCGTGCCCTTTTTATAGGTGCGCTCTGCGGCGCGCAGGCAGCACAGCATTTCCTCGATGTCCGGCACCGTCATGCCGCGAAATAGCGGGGTGTTCCCCAAATTGATCCGCATATTTTTCTCCTTTTCGTTGGCGTGCCAACAGACATTCATAAATTATGATAGTAAAATGAAGCCACAAAGTCAAGAAGAACCGCAAGGAGGGCAAAAATATGGTACGGAGAATCATTGAGATCGACAGGGATAAGTGCAACGGCTGCGGTGCCTGCGCCGAGGCGTGTCACGAGGGCGCCATCGCCATGGTGGACGGCAAGGCGCGGCTCATGCGGGACGATTACTGCGACGGCCTTGGCGACTGCCTGCCCGCCTGCCCCACCGGGGCCATCACCTTTGTAGAGCGGGAGGCGGCGGCCTATGACGAGCAGGCCGTCATGGAGAACAAGCAGCGGAAAATGCAGGAGCAGGGCATGACGCTGCCCTGCGGCTGCCCCGGCAGCCAGTCCCGGAACATTCAGCGCGAGGCCGCGCCCGCCGCGGAAGCACCCCGCGCTGAGCAGGCGAGCCGTCTGTCCCAGTGGCCGGTGCAGATCAAGTTAGTGCCGGTGAATGCGCCCTATTTTGACGGTGCGCGGCTCCTGATTGCCGCCGACTGCACCGCCTACGCCGCCTTCCATGAGCGGTTCATCAAGGGACACATCACGCTGGTGGGCTGTCCCAAGCTGGACAGCGTGGACTATGCCGAAAATCTGACGGAGATCATCCGGGAAAACGACATCAAAAGCGTCACCGTCGTCCGCATGGAGGTACCCTGCTGCGGCGGGCTGGAGCTGGCGGCGAAAAAGGCACTCCAGCAGAGCGGGAAGTTCATCCCGTGGCAGGTGGTCACCGTCACGGTGGACGGCCGGCTGGTGGAGGAGTAAAACACAGGAGAACACGAAAGGAGAAGTATTATGAAATACGTTTGCACCGTTTGCGGTTGGGAGTACGACGAGAGCGCAGGGTATCCCGAGGGCGGTATCGCGCCGGGAACGCCATGGAGCGAGGTACCGGAGGATTTTGAATGCCCCCTGTGCGGCGTGGGTAAGGACAGCTTTGAGGAGGCGTGAGCTTTCTGCAAAAGGAGTAAAGACGATGAGTTATGAAAACTGGAAGGACAAAATCGGCACATTTGAAGTGATGGACGTGCGGGGCAAAAAGATGGACTTCTTCCCCGCATTGAAGGCAAAGGCTGCCGCGCTGAAAAACGGCGAAGGACTGCATATCATCCAGACCTTCGAGCCTGTCCCCCTGTACCCGGTGTTGGCTCTTATGGGCTTTGAGCGTCACACGGAGAAGGTGAGCAGCAGTGAATATCACGTCTGGTTTTATCGAGTGAGGAAAGGAGAATAACCGCATGAGCTACGAAAACTGGAAGAATAAGGCGCAGGGGTTTCAGACCGTGGATGTGCGCCATATACAGGGCAGCTTTTTTGAAGGGCTGAAGAAACGAGCCGAGGCGTTGGAGGTGGGCGAAGGGTTACACATCATCCAGACCTTTGAGCCGCATCCACTGTACGCTGTCATGGAGGGCTTGGGCTACGAGCACTACACCGAGCAGCGGGGTGAGGCGGAGTTCCATGTCTGGTTCTGCCGTGTGGAGAAGAAGGTAGGCGACAGCTCCGCCCCCTTCAAGCCACTGGCTCTTTTGAACTATCCCATGATCGACGAAAAGCTGGGGCAGATCGCCGTGGATTTTTGGGAGACCACATGGCAGAGCGAGAAGCGCGTACTGCCCTACGAAACGCGGCTGCTGCTGTCCCTGACCAACGCAGTGGGTGCAGGTCGGATGCGGCAGGCGGCGCGGGAGCTGGTAAAGGCATATATCCACGGCGTGGAAAGCACCGCGCTGGACGACGTGTTCGAGCTGCTGGCATGGAATCAGGGCATCGGCTTTTTCAGCAGCGAGATCGGCCCCTCGGCGCTGTTTCAGGCGTACAAGCTCATTAAAAACGGTGAGAAGCAGGGCAAGTCCCGGGAGGATATATGCAGTGCGCTGCGGGAGAAATTCGGGGAAAAGAACCCGGAGATGCAGGTCTTGCATTAAAAGCAGAGAACTTTACAAACGGCTGCGCGGCTGCGAGGAGAACGCTCTTCGCAGCCGCGCGGCTTTTAGGTTTGATTCTTTTTCGCAGGGGCTTTCTTCTTGCAGCCCCCGCCTTTTTCCAATCGCTTTATTTTCAGAGAATATAAGATATATTTCCATTAAATCCCCGTTCTTAACAAGGATTTTAACCCATTCACTTTATTATGGTAATGGAATGCAGCGTGTCTGTCCCACCAGCGCCGCCCTCTTCCGCTGCGGCTGTGGAGACAGTAAAAATAAACAGTCCTTGCGGCAGAAACGCCGCAGAAGAACGACGACAAAGATCAAGGAGGAACGAACATGAACACGAAGAAACTAATGACATTGCTGTTGGCAGTCGTGCTGGTGCTCTCTCTGGCCGCCTGCGGCGCAAAGGGCGGCGATCACATGGGCGGCATGGACAACGAGCCGAAGAACGCCGAGGAGGCGGCTGCCATGCACAAGGAGCTGACAGCGCAGGAGGCTGCTATTCTGGCGGAGAACACAGCACTTTGGGAAAAGGTCTTTATGGCAGCGGACAAGGGTAAGATCATGATGGAGGACGGCAAAAACTACGGCGACTTCCTGTTGGAAACCATCAACGCCGCCAAGGATCAGTTTTCGGCGGACGAGCTGAAACTGCTTCAGAGCGAGGCGGAGAAGATCCGCGACATCGGAAACAAGCTGGCCGCACTGGAGGAAAAGTATCCCGAGATCGTGCAAAAATCTCTGGACAGCGATATGAATATGCCGACGGACAAGGACATGGACACGATGCCCGACAGCGGCAGTAAGGACAATAAAACCGACGGCGGCAACACTGGCAATAAAACCGATAGCGGCAGCATGGGCAACACCCCCGACAATGGCAGTACGGGCAACAAGACTGATAGCGGCAGCACGGGCAAGACGACGGATGACAGCAGCCTGCCGAAGTTTCCTGCCTTTGAGGGCAAGGATCTGGACGGGAATACGGTAAAGAGCAGCGATCTGTTCTCCGGCAACGCCGTCACCGTGGTGAATTTCTGGTTCACCACCTGCGGTCCCTGTGTGGGCGAGTTGGGCGATCTGGACGCGCTGAACAAGGAGCTTTCCGGTAAGGGCGGTGCGCTGATCGGCATCAACGCTTTTACGCTGGACGGCAACGAGGCGGCTATCTCTGACGCCAAGGATGTGCTGACCCAGAGCGGTGCCACCTATCAGAACGTGTACTTCGATTCCGGCAGCGAGGCGGGCAAGTTTGTGGAGAGCATCTACGCCTATCCCACCACCTATGTGGTCAACCGCAGCGGCCGCATCGTGGGTGATCCCATTGTGGGGGCTATCACCAGCAAGGCGCAGGCCGATGCACTGCAAGCCCAGATCGACAAGGCACTGGCTGCCGATATGGGCTGATCTAATATCTTCAAAGGGAGGCTATTATGAAGAAAAAGAACTGTAAGCTGACGAGCATTCTGCGCGTCATTGCCCTGCCCCTGGTGGGTAGTGCCGGAGGGTGGCTGTACTACCGCTATGTGGGCTGCGCCACCGGCACCTGTGCCATTACGTCCAGCCCGTGGCTCTCCACCGGCTTCGGCTGCGTCCTTGGGTCGCTGCTGTATACCGTCCTGTGGCCCGGTCGCGGTAAGAGACAGGACTGCGACAGGGCGGAGTGAGCCCTGATTCCACTGAAGGAGGAAACACGATGTATCGAAGTGTATTGGCACTGCTTTTCGCCGCAGTGCTGCTGCTCAGCGGCTGCGCCGCGGAACGGCAGCATATACCGCGGGAAAAGGACACGCAGGGAACGGACATGGCCGGACAGTCCTCGGATATGTCCGGCGAGGAGGGTACGTATATGGACACCACGGAAAATGTCATCTATCTGGCAGGCGGCTGCTTCTGGGGCATGGAGCAGCTCATGCAATCCATCCCCGGCGTCATCGACGCCCAAAGCGGCTATGCCAACGGCACCTGCGAGGCGGACGCCACCTACCAGACCGTCTGCAAGGGCGACACCGGCTTCCGGGAGACCGTTCGGGTGGAGTATGACCCTGAGCAGGTGAGCCTGGATGCCCTGCTGCTGGCTTACTTCTATGTGATCGACCCCACGGTGCAGAACCGACAGGGTAACGACCGGGGCAGCCAGTATCAGACCGGCGTGTACTACACCAACGACAAGGCCAGGGAAACGGTGGAGCGCATCGCGGACATCGAGCGGGGCCGCAGCGAGAAATTCTTTGTGGAGATCGGCCCGCTGAGGAATTACTATCCCGCCGAGGAATATCACCAAAACTACTTAGAAAAGAACCCCAACGGCTACTGCCACATCCCCCGGGCGGAGATGGAGCTGTTCTCCAAGCTTCGCATCGATCCGGGCGACTACCGGAAGCCCGCGGCGGAGACCATCCGGGACACGCTGACGGCGGAGCAGTACCGCGTCACGCAGGAGAGCGGCACGGAGTGCGCCTTTACCGGAGAGCTCTGGGACAAGTTCGAAAAGGGCATCTATGTGGACATCGTCACCGGCGAGCCGCTGTTCTCCTCTACGGATAAGTTTGAAAGCGGCTGCGGCTGGCCAGCCTTTACAAAGCCCATCGAGGGTCCTGCTGTGGTGGAACGGGAGGACTTGAGCCACGGCATGCGCCGCACAGAGGTGCGCAGCCGCGCCGGCGACTCCCATCTGGGCCATGTGTTCACCGGCGATCCGGAGTCGCCCAACGGCGTGCGCTACTGCATCAACAGCGCTGCCCTCCGCTTCGTGCCTTACGCGAAAATGGAGGCCGAGGGCTACGGATACCTCCTGAATTTGTTTGAGGGATAGGCCGGGCACGGATATGTTGACGCAGCAGAAAAGAAAGCCCCCGCTCGACTGAGCATACCACACAAGCCAGCTGACCCTCCGTATGCTTCAGTGCATACGGAGGGTCAGCTGCTGTTCGTAATGAAATCCTTTTGCTCTGAAAGAGCTTTTTCGGTTTGATAAGTGGGAAATCTTTTTGCGTTTTTTCTACCTCTTTTTCACCTGGCATTTGCCGCTGCCTTTTCGCCGTCGAAAACGGAGGGCGGATCATTCCGCTCTGTCGCAGCCCATTTCAGCGGAGCGGGCACTATCCGCGCTGACGGCTAATTTGCGACGAATTTGCATATTGACATCAGGGCGGCGTCATGTAATGCTAATTTGCGAATGAATTGCAAATTGGAGGCGTGGTGACTTGTCCAGTTACAGCACGCAGCAGAGGAAGGCTCTGCTTGCCTATTTGAGCCGGCACCCGGATGAGCTGCTGTCCGCACGGCAAATTGCGGACGCACTGGCGGATGAAAAAATCAGCCTCAGCGCCGTATATCGGAACCTTGCACAGTTAGAGACGGAAGAAAAAGTGCGGCGCAGCAGCAAGAGCGGCACGCGGGAGGTCTACTTTCAGTACCTTGACGCCGAAAGCTGCAAGGGTGCGCTGCACATGAGCTGTGTAAAATGCGGCAGAACCTTTCACATGGCAAACGGCAACGCCGCCCTGTTTGCAAAGCACCTGGCGCAGAGTGAGCAATTCACGCTGGACGCCGCCGACACGGTTCTCTATGGCACCTGCGCGGATTGCCGGGAAGAATAGTATTTGGAAGGAGGACAGGCTATGACAAAGAAATCTCGTTTGATCACAGGCTTGCTGGCAGCCGTGCTGGCGGCTGTCATGCTGTCCTCCGCTGTCTATATTGCGGTCGAAGCCAACCACAACTGCTCCGGCGAGGACTGCGCCATCTGCCACCAGCTGCAGGTCTGTGAAAATCTGCTCAAGAGCATTGGGCTTGCCGGTGCTGCTGCGGTTTTCGCCGCGGCGGTCAGGTATGCCCCGTGCAGGGTCATTCCCTCCTGCGCGGAGGTTGTCCGCACGTTTACTCTGGTTTCACTCAAGGTCAAGCTTTCAGATTAAATAAGAACTATTTACAAGGGGGTAGTCTATCCGTTTTCGGATAGGCTTTCGCGGTGTTGCCGTCACCCTTGTATTTTTGCGCCCAATTTTACGTTCTTATCATAATTTGGAGGTACATATAGTCTATGAAAAAGATAACTGCGCTGCTGCTTGCGCTAATGATGTTGACCGGCGTCCTTGCCGGCTGCGGAAAGCCGAAGGATACCGGTAAAGCCGGCAAATTGAAGGTCGTCACGACCATCTTCCCCGCATACGATTGGGTCAGGGCGATCCTGGGCGACAAGGCGGATAACGCCGAGGTCACCATGCTGCTGGACAACGGCGTTGACCTGCACAGCTATCAGCCCACCGCCGATGATATTGTCAAGATCTCCGACTGCGACCTCTTCGTCTATGTGGGCGGCGAGTCCGACGGCTGGGTGGAAAATGCTCTGAAAAACGCCGCCAACAGGAAAATGAAGGTCATCAACCTGCTGGAGGTGCTGGGTGATTCCGTGAAAACGGAGGAGACGGTTGAGGGTATGCAGAAGGACGGTCACGGTCACAGCCACGATGAACAGCTCACGGAGGATGACATCAAGGATCGCACCCTCTCGGATTTCGCCGGTGCGTGGAAGTCCCTGCACCCCTATCTGCTGAACGGCGACCTGGACAAATTCTGCCAACACAGGGCGGAGGAGGACGAGGACAGCTCGACCACAAAGGACACCTATTTGGAGAAGTACAAGACCTCGTGGCAATGCGACGCCGAAAAGATTTCGATTGAAGGAAACAACATCACCTTCACTTATGCAGACGGAAAAACCGTTTCCGCTGAATACACCTATGCCGGCTATCAGCCGAAGCGGAATGACGAGGGTAAGATCCGCAGCGTCCGTTATCAGTTCGAAACCACCAGTGCCGATGCGCCCAAATATGTGCAGTTCAACGACCACGGTCACGAGCCGGGCGAGGCGGAGCATTTCCATATCTACTTCGGCAACGACGGCTTCGATGCGCTGATGAGCGGCAAGACCAATCCGTTTTTTGTGAAGGACGCGCTTTCCGCAGAGGACATCCTTGACGAGCTGATGGGGCATGACCATGGGGAGGAAAAGGACGAGCACGTCTGGCTGTCCCTGAAGAACGCCCAAGTACTCTGCGTGATGATCGCAGACGCGCTGTGTGCCATCGACCCGGACAACAAGAACACCTATATCGCCAACGCCGCGGCGTATAGGGACAAGCTGGCTGCTCTTGACGCAGACTATAAGGCGGCTGTGGACGGTGCGGCCCATAAGACCGTTTTGTTCGGCGACCGTTTCCCGTTCCGCTATCTGGTGGATGATTACGGCCTGCGCTACTATGCCGCCTTTGCGGGCTGCTCCGCCGAAACCGAAGCCAGCTTTGAAACCGTTTCGTTCCTTGCCAAGAAGGTGGACGAGCTGGGACTTCCCTGCGTGCTGACCATCGAGGGCGCACAGCACAGGATCGCGGAAACCATCGTCCAGAACACCGCCGGGAAGAATCAGAAGGTGCTGACCATGGATTCCATGCAGTCCACCACCTCCAAGGACGTGGCAAACGGCGCCACCTACCTTTCCGTTATGGAGAAAAATCTCTCCGTGCTGAAGGAAGCGTTGGGGTAAGGAGGTAGGTCTATGGCTCAGCTCACTTGTCAAAATCTCTGTGCCGGCTACGATGGACGACCCGTTCTCCAAGACCTCACCTTTGAGCTCTTGGCAGGCGACTATCTCTGCATCGTAGGGGAAAACGGCTCCGGCAAGAGTACCCTTATGAAAACGATCCTCGGCTTGCAGGCCCCCATCAGCGGCAGAATTTTGACGGGCGATGGGCTGAGGAAAAACGAGATCGGCTATCTGCCGCAGCAGACAGTGGTACAAAAGGACTTCCCGGCAGCCGTGAGAGAGATCGTTCTCTCCGGATGCCAGGGACGCTGCGGCAGCCGTCCTTTTTATAATAAAGAAGAAAAGAAACTTGCGGTGGACGCCATGGAGAAAATGCAGATCACCCGGCTCGCAAGGCGGTGCTATCGGGAGCTGTCCGGCGGACAGCAGCAGCGGGTGCTGCTTGCCCGCGCACTGTGCGCCACACAAAAAATGCTGCTTCTTGATGAACCTGTTTCGGGACTTGACCCCAAGGTGACGGCGGAAATGTATACGCTCATCGAAAAGCTCAACCGTGAGGACGGCATCACCGTGATCATGATCTCTCACGATGTGGCTGCCGCCGTCCGATACGCCAGCCATATTCTGCATATTGGCGACACTGTTTTCTTTGGGACAAGGGCGGACTATCTCCAAAGCCCGCAAGGGCGGCTGTTTGACGTGAAGAAAGGCGGTGACAGCCAATGACCGCTATCTTGGAAAAGCTGGCTCTCTATTGGGCATACCCCTTTGTCCGCTATGCCCTCATTGTCGGTGTACTGATCGCGCTTTGCTCCTCCCTGCTGGGCGTGACGCTGGTGCTGAAGCGGTTTTCCTTCATTGGTGACGGTCTGTCCCATGTGGCATTCGGCGCAATGGCGATTGCCGCCGTGCTGCAGATCACCAACAAAATGCCCCTTGTCATGGTCATTACCATCCTCAGCGCCGTGCTGCTCCTGCGCACCGGGCAGAACACGAAAATCAAGGGCGACGCCGCTATCGCCATGATCTCGGTGGGAGCACTTGCTATTGGGTATCTTCTGATGAATATTTTTTCCACCTCGTCCAATCTTTCGGGCGATGTGTGCAGCACGCTGTTCGGCTCCACCTCCATTCTGACGCTGTCCCCCGTAGAGGTATGGCTGTGCGTGGGGATGTCGGTGCTGGTCGTGGCGGTGTTCATCCTGTTTTACAATAAGATCTTCGCCGTGACCTTTGACGAGAGCTTTGCAAGGGCGGCCGGCACGAGGGCGGGGCTTTACAACCTACTGATCGCCGTCGTCGTTGCGGTCATCATCGTGCTGGCGATGAACCTTGTGGGTTCCCTGCTGATCTCCGCACTGGTGATCTTCCCGGCACTGTCCGCCATGCGGATGTTCAAGAGCTTTCGCAGCGTGACCATCTGCGCGGCAGTCCTTTCGGTTTTCTGTGCGCTGCTCGGCATTCTGGCGTCCATTCTCGCCGGTACGCCGGTAGGCTCCACCATCGTCGCCGTTCAGATCGGTGCTTTCGGTCTGTCGTGGCTGGCAGGCACGGTATTGGGAGGTCTTCGCAGATGAAAAAACCATTTTGCGTGCTGTTGGCAGCCCTGCTGCTCTGCACTCTCGCCGCCTGCGGCCGTGAGGACACCGCACAAAAGCCCGCTGCGGAGGATGCAGAAGGCACCGCCGCGCTCGACATTGACCTGACCGCACTCAGCGGCATCATGGTCTATTCCGAGGTCAACAGCATGATCTCCTTCCCGGATAACTACATCGGAAAAACCGTCAAAATGCAGGGACAGTTCAACATATACCAGGCCACCGACGAAAACGGTGCTTTTATCCCGGACAAAATGTTCTTCGCCTGCATGATCGCCGATGCCACCGCCTGCTGCGCACAAGGGCTGGAGTTTGCCCTCGCCGGAGAGCCCGTCTATCCCGATGATTATCCGGAGCTGGGGGCGGAGATCACCGTGGTGGGTACGTTTGAGTGGTACGAGGAGGATGGTTGCCGGTACTACCGGCTGGGAAACGCATCGTTTGTAAACTGAGGCAGCGTGGGTCGTATCAACCGGAAATTCCGTGCCGCACTTCGATCACGATATAAGCAGCAGTCCCCTGGACAACGAAACGTCCGGGGGGCTGCTGCTTATCGTTAGATATCCATTGTCAAGAGGTATGCGGCACCTGTTGCCTCATCGTATACGCACAGAGAAACATTTGTGTACGCGCTCGTTCCCGGGTTTCGATCTACCATTTTCCAGTAGCCGTCCGCAATCGGGGGCAGCTCCACATAGGCGGAAAGGCTCGTATAAGCAGTAACAACACCGTCGTGGCAAGCAACGCAAAGTAACATTCATGCATTTGACCCGCGTTGACTCAATGGCAAAAGGCATTCACTGTACCTCGCCGGGCTTTGTACCGACCTCCACAACATTATCGCAGCAGCTCTCGATCAGCTCCTTATCATGGGTGATCACGAGAATGGTTCTGCCGCGCCGCGCTTCGCTTTTCAGTTTTTCTGCGATCAGGCGCATGTTCCGCCCGTCAAGGCCGCTGGTGGGCTCATCGAGTATCAATATCCTGCGGCCGGAAAAGATGGCGCAGGCAATGGCAAGCCACTGCTTCTGTCCACCGGACAGGGCGGACGGGTGCGCATCCCTGTACTCGTAAAGCCCAAACTCTTTGAGCAGGTTCCTTGCACGGTCTTTGCTTTCTTCTGTCAATCTGGTATTCAGCAGCAGCTCCTCCGCCACGCTCGCCGTAAAGAACTGCGTTGACGTGTCGTTGCCGCAGTAATAGATCTCCCTGCGCAGGACTGCCGCTCTTGCTTTTTTTCCATCTATCAGGATATGTCCCCTTGTCTGCCTTGTCAGCCCGCAGAGGATCTGCGCAAGGGTGGTTTTCCCCGCGCCGTTTTGCCCCGTCATGGCGGTCACCTTGCCTTTCGGAAAGGAGAGGGAAATATCCTCAAAAATGGCTTCCTTGCGTATTCTTTTCGAGAGCCCTGCTGTCTTCAAGACGGCAGGGCTTTTGTCCGATACGGAGGGAGCGGAAAGGCTCTTTCCCTCGTGCGGAGAGCGCAGACCCATACCCACGATGTCTGCTTCCGGCAGAAGGAGTAAGTTCCGTGGTGCATACTCGGCCTCTATTCTGCCGTCCCGCAGATATAAAAACCGGTCTGCGATCCCCATCAGCCAGTCGATCCGATGCTCCGCGAGGAGCAGGGTAAAGCCCTGCTCCTTGAGATGCCGAAGGGTCTGCGTAAGCTGCCTCGTCCCGGCGGCATCGAGGTTGGCCGTCGGCTCGTCGCACACAAAGACCTTTGGCTTCATGGCATATACGGACGCAATGGCCGCCCGCTGCTTTTCTCCGCTTGAGAGGACGTCAACTGCCCTGTCTTTCAAATGGGACAGCTTCAACGCCTCTATGGCGGCGTCCGTCCTCTCCCGTATTTCCCGGGTGGACAGGCCGTAATTCTCGCAGGGAAAGGCCACCTCTCCGGCAAGCTCGGAGGAAAAGAACTGGCTTTTGGGGTCCTGAAAAACGCTTCCCACCAAACGCCCGATCTCCCACGTAGAAAGCCTTGATATGTCCTTGCCGTCTATCCTTACGTTCCCGCTGAAGGCTCCGGGATAGTAGGACGGCGCAAGCCCGTTGACAATCCTTGTCACGGTGGTCTTGCCGCAGCCGGAAAGCCCCGTCAGCACGACGCATTCGCCGCTTTTTACCGAAAGGGAAATGTCCTGTACGCCTCTGTCTGAGTTTTCGTATTGAAAAGAAGCGCGTGTAAGCTCGATCATGCCATGCTCCTTTCCAAAACCAAATAGGAAGCCGTGACCAGCGCACATGCGGCTGCCGCGATATAATCCCGCGCCCCGGCCCTTTTCTCATAATAGCTGCCGCGCACACCCGGACGCTCCGCGCCCCTTGCAACGGCGGAAACGGAAAGCTGATCGGCGAGCTGCAATACCCGGAGAATTAACGGAACCAGCACATACTCTATGCTCTGCACGGGATGCGCGAGCAGCTGCCCCGCCGTGGTCAGCCCTCGGTTTTTCATGGACCTGCCTACGCCTTTCAGCTCCGTCCGCATGGTGGGGAAGAAGCGAAAGACCACAAGCAGCCCGAGAATGAACGGGGTGGGCATACGGAGGCGGGATAAAAATGCGGAGAGCATTCCCGGCGGCGTGGTGATCAGATCCCATGACACCAGAAAGATCGGTGACAGGTTCCAGAACATCAGAACATAAAATTCCGAAAAAACCGGCATGCGCAGCCCGTGGAAGCGGATACCGTACAGCAGCAGCGCCAGCAGCAGATAAAAGCAGCCATAGGACGCGGCAAGGCGGAAGTTCCGCTGCAGGACGAGATAAAGAAGCGCACCGCCGGTCAGGATGCAGGTAAGCAGCACATTCCCGCCGATCGTTACTCCGGCAAAGACGCACAGCAGCGCCCACAGCTTGACCGGCACCGCAAAGGATGCGTCCGCTCTCATAGAACGCCGGCCTTCTGAAAATGCCTGCGGATCAGCCGACTGCCCACCATGCAGCCTAAAAAGCCCATCAGCGTCGTATACAGCAGAATAAAGGCCAGCCAGCCGGGAGAGGTGTAGTAACGCACATAGGAATCGATGTAGCTCTGCTCCATACCGCTTGCCAGCGCAAAATCGTAGTAGGTGTCCCAGAAGAACCAGATGGGCAGCAGATTGACCCCGTTGTATAAAAGGCTCGCCGCCGTCCAGGCGGCAGTCAGCCTTTTCGGCTTTTGGCAGGAGCCTTCCTTCCAGAGGATCGCCTCGCAGATGACGCCTGTAATGATAAAGTAGGGAAGCAAAAACCAGTTGCCCATCAGGAGAAAAATCACGCCAAGCAGCGTCATATAGATCAGCGTCACAAACCGCTTTCCGATCCGGCTGACCATGAGCATATAGACCGGCGCGCAGAGGAACATGGTGATCCCCACCGACAGCACCATGCTGACAAAGTCGTTGGCCATGCAGACCATATTGATAACGAGCTGGATCACGATAAGTACTGCGGAGAGCAATACCGTGGTGATCACATCCCTGACAGACCATTTATTTGTTTCTTTCATAAACGCCTCCTTGTTTTCGACACTTCGTTTTCCAATATTGCACTTGGAATTCTGTTTATCTCGGTACTTTCTACGCCGTCCACTCCATGCTCTCGCTCTGGAGCTGTGCCATGTGGCGGAACAGGCCGCTCTTTTTCAGCAGCTCTGCGGGAGAGCCCATCTCAACCACGCGGCCGCCGGAGAGCAGGACGATCTGATCGGCGTTCATGACGGTACGCATGCGGTGCGCAATGATGAGCACCGTCTTATCCTTGATAAGCCCGGACAGCGCCGCCTGCACCGCCGTTTCATTTTCCACGTCCAGCGAGGCCGTGGCCTCATCCAGCAAAATCACCGGCGCGTCCTTCAAGATGGCGCGGGCAATGGAGATGCGCTGCCGCTCACCGCCGGAGAGCCGGGAGCCGTTTTCCCCGATCAGGGTATGGTAGCCCTCCGGCAGTTTGGATACAAAGGCGTCGCACTGCGCCACCTTTGCCGCCGCCAGCACCTCCTCGTCGGTGGCGTCCCGCTTGCCGAGGCGGATGTTTTCCATCACGGTATCCGCAAACAGCACCACATCCTGAAATACGATGGCGTAGTTTTTCAACAGTGCCTCGCCGTCCACCGTGGATACGTCTACGCCGCCCAGCTTCACCGTTCCCTCCGCCGGGTCCCAGAAGCGGGCTGCCAACTTGGCTGCCGTGGATTTGCCGCCGCCGGAGGGACCCACCAGCGCCGTCACCTGCCCCTGCTTCGCCGTAAAGGAAACGTCCCTTAGCACGTCCTCTTTTTCCCGGTAGGCAAAGGTCACGTGCTCAAAGCGGATGTCGTAGCCATCGGGATCATATTCGGTCATACCGGTCATGCGCTTTTCGTTCTCGATCTCCTGCATACGCTCGATGCGCACCTCGCAGGCGAACACCGCGGCCATGTTGGCAAACATGGAGCCGATGGGGTCATATACCCGGGTGGCGGCGATAAGGAACATCAGAAACGGGATCAGCGCCAGATCGCCGCGGCTCATCAGCGTTACCCCCGTGAGGACGGTGGTGGCGATACCCAGCTTCAGGAAGGACTGCGCCGCCGTGACTACGGAGCCTGTGAACAGCTCGCCCCGGATGGTGTCCTGCTCCGCCTCGTCCAGCCTGCGGTTCAGGTCAGCGATATACCGCGTCTTTTGGTTGCACGCCTTGATCTCCGGCGCGCACTCCAGTGCCTCCTGCATGGCGTCGGTGGCCGCGCGGCGAGTGACGAGACCCTTTTTTATATGCCGCTTTTCCATGCGCCGGGAGAGATAGACCATCAGCAGCGACGCAGGCACCACCCACAAAAGAGCCAGTGCCATCCGCCAGTCGTAAAGCAGCATGCCTGCGGAAATCAGCGCCGTGGAGATGAGCGCACCGTGCATGGCGGGGTAAAAGTGGGAGAATGCCTTTTCCAGCGTCTCCGTATCCCCCATGATGGTGCTGGTCAGGTCAGTCAGGTCACGATTTCCGAAGAAGGACAGCGGAAGCTGGCGCAGCACCTCTGCCAGACGGATGCGGCGGTTGGCGCTCTCCCGGTAGGTGGCTTCGTATAGGGCTTTGTATTGGATCAGAAAGGTCACAAAGAGCGCGGCGAGGGCAAGGACGCCCGCGACCAGAAAGCGCGTAAGCCCCGCCCTTGGGTCGGTGCCGTTTGTCAGTGCCTCTACGATGCCGGAGAGCGCCGTGGCCAGCACGCCCACCGGCAGCATTTTGCTGATGTTGACCAGTACGGACCAGAACACGGCGGCCACATAGTCTTTTGCGCCCTTCTCCGTCATGGCGTATCTTTTGCGGATGCGTTCGATCATGCGGCACCTCCTACCTTCCACTGCGCGGCCTTTTGGTATTCCTCCCACATGGCGGCGTATACGCCGCCCTTTTCAAGAAGCTCGTCGTGCTTTCCTTCCTCGGCGATCCCGCCGTCCCGGATGACGAGGATGCGATCCATGTTCCGCACCGTGGACAGGCGGTGAGCGATCATCAGCACGGTCTTGCCCTTCATCAGCGCCTCGAAGGCCTTTTGTATCTTCGCCTCGTTCTCCGGATCCGCAAAGGAGCTGGCCTCATCCAGCACCACGATGGGCGCGTCCTTTAAGATCGCCCGGGCCAGCGCGATGCGCTGCATCTCGCCGCCGGAGAGGTACACGCCCTTGCTGCCGATCACGGCGTCCAGCCCGCCCGGCGTCTTTTCCAGAATATCGCTGCACTGGGCAAGCTGCGCCGCGTGTAATATCTCCGCCTCGGTGGCGTCCGGCCGGGCGGCGCGGATGTTGTCGCGGATGCTCTTTTTAAAGAGCCGCACCTCCTGAAAGGCAAAGGAGATCTGCTCCATCAGCTCTGCGGTGGGGATGCTGCGCACATCCCGTCCGCCCAGGAGCACCGCCCCTTCCTGCACATCGAAAAAGCGCGGGATCAGCCGGGCGATGGTGGTCTTGCCGCCGCCGGAGGGGCCCACCAGCGCCCACGCCTCCCCCTGCGGCAGATGGAAGCTCACGCTTGTCAGCGCGGGTCTGTCCGCACCGTCATAGGAAAAGGTGACGTTTTCAAAGGAAATGCCGCTACCCGCGGGCTTGCTTCCGCTGTCCGCCGCAGGCTCGGGAAGGGGGGACTCCTTCAATATGGCCTCCAGCTTGTTCACCGCCTCGGCGGCCTCCATCTGTGCATTGACCGCGTACATCAGCCGCTCCATCATAAAGGCAAGCTGGGGCGCGAAGAAGATGTAAAACACCAAATCGGCCAGCACTGCCCAGCCGTCTGCCGCGCCGCCGATGAGAACCATTCCCAAGGGCATGAGAAACAGGAACATGGCGTTCAGAACCACCGTAAACAGGGTGTAGGGCATACGGCACATCATGGCGTAGCCGCTGGCAAGGTCACGGTAGCTGAGGATGGCGGCATGAAAGCTCTTGAAGGAGTAAACCGTCTGCTGGAACACCTTCACCACCGGGATGCCCCGGACATACTCCGTGGCCTCGGCGGAAATGCGCTCTCCGGCACGCTGGTATTCCTCAAAGAACTTCATGCTGGTGCCCGTCATCATGCTCATCAGGCAGACAAGCCCGATAATCATGGGAATCAGGCAGGCGAGCCCCATGCGCCAGTCAAAGACGAAGAGCAGTCCAACCGCCAGTACCGGCGTTACGATCCCACCCACTGCGTCGGGGATGGTGTGGGCAAGGAGCGTTTCTGTCAGCGCTGCGTTGTCGTCGATCTGCTTGCGCAGCCGCCCCGTGAGGTTGGCGTTAAAGTACCCCAGCGGCAGGTCAATGAGATGAGCGGCCGCCGCCTTTCGCATATTCGTCGCCACCCGGAAGGCCGCAAGGTGCGTGCACATGAGCCCGGCGAAATAGATCGCCGCGCTCAGAAGCGCCGCCGCCAGCGCATACCAGCCGTAGCGGGCAAGCCCTGCCGGAACGCCGCCTCCCGGCGTTAAAATGCCCCGCGCCGCGTACCAGACAAAGACGAACGGGAAAATGCCGGCCACCGCCGAAACGCCGGACAGCCCGCAGCCCAAGACGGACAGCCACTTATGCCCTCCGGCATATGCCAGCAGCCTGCCCAGCACCGGCGGCTGCTTTGTTTTTTTCTGTTTGCTCATATTCCGTGTTCCTTTCTTAAAACATATAGGTTTGTTGGAGGATGCGTCACATCGGTTAGAGGCAACTAACCGACAGTTATTTTTTTAAGGCTCATTCGAGCCTTAAAAGTCCGCTCCAGCCGGAGTGGAAAAAGATGGCCAGTTCATCGACGTATTTCATGGCTTCCTCTCTCGGCATATCGTGGACGATGGTTTCACACACCGCCGTAAAGTAGGCTCTTGTGATCATGTGATGAAGCTGACGAGTCATGCTCCCGGAGAGCATACCGTTTTTTCTGAGGAGGGCGTAGTATTCCTCGGATCGATCGACCTCCAGCTCCACCAACACCTCGATGAAATCCGCATAGCCCGTTCCCTCCGCCCGGCAGAGAATCAGCTTGAATTCGTCGAAATGGTCGTACATGAACGCGACAAGCTCATGCAGGTGCTGGGTGGAAAGCTCCAGACTGTCTTTTGCTCTCCCCTCCGGGACAAGGTCAAAATAATCATCCTGTGCCGCCTTGAAGCGGGTGAGCAGCTCGCTTGCGGTCTCACCCACAAGGTCTTCAAACAGCGCGGTCTTATCCGGGTAGTAGCCGTAGAAGGCACCCTTCGTGAAGCCTGCCTCCGCGACGATTTTATTCAGAGATGCGTCCTTGAAGCCTTTTTCCAGGAATTCTTTTTTTCCAATCTCAAGGATCTTCCTTTGGGTTTCCGCTCGTTCCATTGCCAACCTCCAAATATACCGCCGGTATATACTACTGGTATATTATAACCGAGCATATTGGGCTTGTCAATGGGAGTGACACATTTTATACTAAACACATATACCCTTGCCTGGAGGGTTCGCGATATTCTTTTGCGCATGGAAGGGAGTTCATACAGCCATATATGGAATCTCCAGCGAAATGCCTGCGGCACTTCGCTGGAAAAGCACTTAAAACAGCAGCTATGGCTGATTTTTTGACTTGCCCTTCATCTCACCCATTCTATCACCGCAAAATACCCTTTGCAACGCAAATGGTTCATCGGAGTGCCGCCTGCGCGAGGCAATCTCTGACCGCTTCACGAATGGCATCGCTGGTAAATGTTGCAGATGAAACGGCATCCACATCCCAGGTCTGCGCCTCCACGATCCGGGAAGGGAGTTCATCTATTGCGCGGTCTGAGATATTTACTGTTTCGCTGTGAGATAGGACATGTACAGACAATATGCTGCTCCCGTCAAACTCTACCTCTACGGTAACCGGACCGGAATAGCCTTCAGCGGAAGCCGTATAAACGCCCGCCGTGTAGATGTCTCCCGATTTGCCGCATCCGGCGCACAGCAGCAGCGCACCCACCAGCACGGAAAGCAGCACTGATTGCACCCCTTTTTTCATGTGTTCGAACCTCCTGTTTTTTTGTTCTGCTCCGTTATCCTGAAGGGGAGGCATACCGGAACGTTTAATACCGGATGTGTAATGACCTCCGCTTCTACATCAAAGATTTCCCGCAACGCCTGCTGGGTAATAACCTCTTGCGGCGTACCTGCGCTGTGCAGTGTCCCGTCTTTGATCGCCACCAAATAGTCGGAAAACATGATGGCATGATTTAAATCATGAAGAACCATTACGATGGTAACACCATTTTCCCGGTTGAGGCGGCGCAGAAGGTACAATATATCCAGTTGGTGCGAGATGTCCAAATAGGTCGTGGGTTCATCCAGAAACAGCAATCCTGTTTTCTGCGCCAACGCCATGGCGATCCATGCCCGCTGTTGTTGACCTCCCGAAAGCCTCTCCATTTCTCTGTGTTCAAGGGAACTCATGCCTGTACTGGCAAGAGCCCACTGAATGATCTCCCGATCCTTTTCGCCGAGACCGCTTAGCGCCGACCTGTAAGGAAAACGCCCGTATTCCACAAGGTCGCCGACTGTGATGCCGGCAGGGGCTTGCGCTCCCTGCGGCAGCAGCGCAAGTCTCTGGGCAGCACGCTTTGTCGGCATTCTGTGGATCGCTTCGCCATCAAGGTATACTGCGCCGGAATCCGGGGAAATGATCCGGCACAGTGTCTTCAGTATGGTGGATTTTCCAGAGCCGTTGGAGCCTATCAAGGTGGTTATGCTGCCTTCAGGGATTTTTAAGTCAAGCCCCCTGAAGACGGCCTCCCCGTTATATCCGGCAGACAAACCCTTTGCCTGCATATGTGAAAGCATAGACGTCCTCCCTTAAAAATACCTGCGGAGCAGGAACAGAAAATACGGAGCCGAAAGCACGGAGATCACGATACCAACCGGGATCTCCCTCGGCTGAAAGGCAGACCGTCCCAGCGTGTCTGCCAAAAGCAACAGCAGCGCCCCCAGCAGCATGGAGGCAGGCATGAGGGCGTGGTGTCTGCCTCCGATCAGCCTTCGTGCCATATGCGGCGCTACCAGTCCCACAAAACCGATCCCTCCGCTGACGGCAACGCAGGCAGAGGTAAGAGCCACCGATGCAATCAGGAGCAGTCTCAACTCCCTCTCTACGGCTATCCCCAGAGAAATGGCAGTATTCTCTCCTAAGAGCAGAATATCCAGTATGTTCGACTTTGTAAGAAGAAAAGGAACCAGTATGAGCATATAGGGCAACAGGGCAAGAACCTGATGCCAGCTCGTTCCCCAAATATTTCCTGCAAGCCATCTTGCCACGAGCTGATAGCTGCTGTTATCCATGTTCGCGGCCATGATCAGCATAAACGAAGAAAATAGGGACGCAAGACCGATGCCGCCCAACAGAAAATATATTGGGAGGAGTTTTCCACTCCTCTTTGCAAAAAGATACAGCAGTCCCGTTGTGCAAAGCCCGCCCGCTATGGCAAATATCGGCTGGTATGCCATGGTACGTATATGCAGTGCAGGGAAAAATGTCAGGAACAGCATAACGGCAAATCCCGCCCCTGCGTTTATGCCCAATATCCCCGGATCGGCCAGCGGATTACCCGTGACAGTCTGCATAACGCATCCGGCAAGCGCCAGACCCATCCCACATAGAACGGCGAGGACGATTCTCGGAACGCGAAACTGCGCTACGACTACGGAGGTTCCCTCCATATGCGGTTGGAATATGCTGTGAACCGCAGTCGAGAAGGGAATTCTTGCGTAACCACTGTTAACGGATAAGATAGCCGCAGCCACAATCAGGATAAGAAGACGGTTGAGGATAAGGAGCTGCCTGGTTTTCTTTTTCATAAGACCATGCCCTCCTTCCTGAAAGTAAGCGCAAAAAAGACGGGCACGCCGAGGATGGATACCAGTGCGCCGACAGGCGTATCAAAAGGGGCGTTTATCATGCGCGCCGCAATATCCGACAGCACCAGCACAACGCCGCCCATGAGCGCAGACACGGGAACCAGCCTGCGATAATCACCGCCCACAAGAAGTCGGGATATATGCGGTACGATAAGACCGATAAATGCGATGCCTCCCACGAGCGATACACTGGCTCCCGCAAGCAGCAACACCACAAGCATACCGAAAAGCCTGACCGTGCGGACATTTACGCCCAAGCTGGCGGCGCTATCTTCTCCCAGTGCCAGAGCTGATAGCCGGCTCGATAAAAGCAAACCAAGCGCACTGGCTGAGAGAATCACCGGGGATAGCATTTTCAAGCTTTGCCATGTCACACCGGACAAACTGCCCGCGCTCCAGAAAGAAAGGGATTTCACGATTCCAAACGCCAGAGAAACCGCCTGACTCAACGCGGTAAGCAGGGCTGATACAGCAGCGCCTGCCAGAATGAACCGGAAAGATTCGGATCTATGTTTGCCGGCGCCGAAACCATAGACCATGAATACCGCAAGAGCGGCTCCGGCAAAGGCGGCGCATGTTTTCACGATGTCTGGTGCGGCTGGAAACAGAATTGCGGACAGTGCAACAAAGAAACCGGCTCCCGCATTGATCCCCAGAAGACCGGCGTCCGACAGGGGGTTTCTGGTAATTCCCTGCATCACAGCGCCGGAGAGAGCGAAGGCCATTCCTGTCAGCCCGGCAGCCAGCGCCCTGGGCATACGCATTTCCAACATAATCATTCCAACATCAGAAGCCTTGGCGGGGGACATAACCGTTTCCGCAAAGACCTTGAAGCTACCGCCAGCAATGCCGGTGCAGACGGAGAGAACCATTGAGAATCCAAGCAGCAGCACCAATGCGGCAAGAATAATCAGAAAAGCCGGCGCGGAGCGTTTGTATCTCCCTTGTCTCTGCGATATTCCCGCAACCGCACCTGTTCCCTTACTCAACGTCCCCATGGTTCAGAATCGCGTTTGCGAGTTTTTCCAAATAGAGTTCCTTCCCCATCGCCGTAAAAGCCATATTATACTGCTCCTCATTGATACCAAAGTAAACGTTGCCGGCTTTGACCGCTTTCATATTCTTCCACACGGCAAGGTTCCCCGTGTCTCCAGCACTGCCGTCGTCGCTAAAGAAGAAGATGTGATCTGCATCGATCAGGGAAAAGTATTCCGCATCGACCACTTCACCCCAGACATTCTCCGGTACACCGGCTGATGGTGTGAGTTTCAACTCATCGTAGACAAGCTCACCCGGCCCGCCGCTGCGATAGATGTAATAGGAACCAAAATGAACGGAATTGGCCTCCAATACAGCAAAGGTTTCGTCCCCAATCATATCCCTGATTCTCACCGCAAGCTCCGCAGCTTTGGCGTCGTAGTCGGCAAGCCATTTTTCTACGGCTGCTTCTTTATCAAACCACTGCCCCAGCTGCTTAAATCTTCCGCGCCAGTTAACATAGCTTATCCTCCGACTGCTCAATGGCGGGGATCAACAGGCTCCAGATGGACGCTGCCACCATCACACCGGCGGCAAAGCCGACAAGGGCGCGCTGCACCAGATCGCCAAGGGATTTTTTCATAAAGAACACGCAGGCCGCGCCCAGCGTTGTACCCAAGAAAGGGATTATGATTCCAAGAAAGGTTTCCATTTGTCTCACCGCCTTTGCATTGCGTTTTTATTTGTTTCTCCTGAAGCCCGCCTCATCCCGATATTCGGGATGTTCTTTTACATACGGGTCCTGGTCGCCGCAGATGGTATAATCGCATCGGCAGCCGTTCACGCAGGTAGTCGTCCGCACCAGTCTTGCATGGAGCAGCTCCATGGATGCATAGTCCACATTACACAGGGCGGGCATAATATCCGTAAGACCGTGCCGGATAGCAAACTCCGCTGCCGGGCACGCCGTAAATTCATAATAAATAGGCTTGTCGGTTTCATAAGGCGCAACCGACATCTCGTAATCGTGCCATTTGTCGCAGCCGCTTTTCGCACGAACAAACGCCTTGTACATCAGCTTCCTCCAGAACGGCTTGTTGCAGTCCACAAATTTCAGCTTGCGGAAAGTCGGAAGAATCAGATTTTCCTCCATCTCTTCGATTTCACGGAACGAAGTAACTGCTTTGCAGACCACATAATAGCTCATGATGGCGATGCAGTCGTAGGTGCCGCCTACGCCGTTGTGGAAGTTCTTTTTGCCGCCCAAGTCGGTGCGCCAGTCGGAGAGATAGACCGCGTACTGCCGCTGTACCTTTTCCCATACTGTCTCCCGCTCTGCTTCCGGATAGTGCAGGGCGATTTTCGCCAGGATTTCTTTCTTGCAAGGCTTTGAATACAGCACATGGCTTTTGCGGTCGAATGGAAGCTCGTTGTCCTTCATCTGCCTGCCTCCCTCCTTGTTCTTTCTTGCGTGCATGAGACCATCTCAGATTTAACCCGCTTTTCGGCAGACAAACCATGCCATGCTTTTCAGGTTTCCCATGTCCACATCCGCATACATTCCATCCAGCCGTGCTTTCAGACTGGAAACCGTCTCATAGGGCGATGTGAAAAAACCTGCCTTTTCATAAACATGCCGGACAAACCAATCCGTCCGCTTGTGCTCGCCCATCACATAAAAGCAGCCGCAGAATGTTCCGCCGGGTCTCAAGACCCGGAAAGTCTCACGATAAGCTGTCTCCTTGTCCGGAAAAGCATGAAAGCCGTTCAGCGACAAAACGATGTCGAAAGTATCGTCTGCATAGGGAAGCGCACCCACATCGCCCTGTTGGAAGGTTACATTTTTCAGGTGCAGGCGGTCAGCCTTTTCCCGTGCCTGCCTCATCATATCGGGCGAATAATCGAGACAGGTAATGTCCGCCTCCGGCATAGTCTGATAAACCGGCATGGTCAGAATCCCTGTTCCCACCAGCACTTCCAGCAGCTTGCCGGAGAAATGCTCCGGAATACCGGACATTGCCTTTTCCAGATAGGCGTCGTTTTCCGCCTTGTTCATTGCCCACACCAAGCGGCACACCGCTTTCCCGCTCAGAGTAGAGCAGGTGATCATGCCGTCATAAAAACTGTTTCCGCCCGTCATTCGGTACGCACCGCGAATGGCCTCTTTTCGTTCCATGGCCTTCCCTCCGTGTTTCAATCATCACACGACCGTTTCCAATCTCATTTTTTCAAAATGTCCACGATTTTCGCAAAGTCCTCCTTTGCCTCCTTAAAGATTGGCAGCATACAGTAGCAATGCACCATCTTCGGGCGGGCAGACACCGTATAGGGGACATTTGCCCGTTTGCAGGCTTCCTCAAAGTCCGGCAAAGCACCGTAGAGCACCTCGTCGGCAGAATAGAAGAAGTGAATATCGCCTACGCCGGTAAAATCTCCCCGGGAGCCGGAGAGCATATAGTCCGGCACATTCTCGCAACCATGCCGCATGAATTTTTCCACCGTCACCATAAAGGCATAGTCTATGGCGACATCTCTTTCATTGAGCGCCTTCATCCGCGATTTTTCGCCATCGTTCCACGGCACTTCGCCGGGAGATACGGCGACGATATGCCGTGGCTGCGGCAGCGGCTCGGGTTGCGCGTTGTTGTGCGCCGCAATCCCCAAAGCCAGCGCACCGCCGGAGGAAAAACCACAGGTGCTGACATTTCCGCCGCCATACAAGCCGACCATTCTGCGGTAACATTCGTACACCATCGCATAGGTCTCGGTAATACAATGTTCCATGCAGAGCG
>OHYS01000362.1_pt1 | contig 24338 bp, 17 predicted proteins | sample 1580301 | NCBI WGS metagenome assembly OHYS01 (sample SAMEA3882531, study PRJEB24775) | human gut metagenome | biome: human-associated habitat; feature: intestine environment; material: feces | place: Netherlands | collected 2009/2010
CGCAGCCGCCGGAGCGGTGCTTAAGCCGTCAGGCGGGAATTGTGCGGTGTTGCCTAAGATTTATGCCCGTCCGGGGCGTCGGGGACGCCGCCCCTACAACAAATTTGTTGGTTCGTTATACATTCTTAATGAACAATCGGATTAGGCCCCGGCGGGGTCGGGTGAACCCGCCCTACCGAGAGTTTACAGGTTTGTAACGCGATTTAAAACGATTTGTAGGGAACGGTCTTGACCGTTCCGGGTGTTTTCCTTATTTCCCTTTTGTTGGAATATTGTCCATGGGTTTCGGAACGGTCAAGACCGTTCCCTACAGAGCAAAATACATAGAAAGCAACACATGACAACAGGCAGCAGCCCACAAAATAGGGCCGCTGCCTGATTTTTTATTTATTTTGTTATATTACGATTAAAGTTTCTTCGGTTCTTTCTTTTCAAAGAAGGAACAAAAACTCCCGTAAAACACTCACGCACCCGGCAGCAGGGCAACGGCATCGCGCAGGATGGTGAGAGGGTCCTCGCCGCGCAGGACATGCAGGCTGATGTAGGGGCGGCCTACGGCGTTGTAGATCACGCGGTGCGGCATGGCATCCATCATGGCCCCCATCTGCGCCGGGGTCACAACATCGGTGTACAAAATCAGATTGTCGTTGCGCTGCACGATCTCCACAATGCCTGCGCGGGCGGCTGTCACGCGCACCAGGCTGATGTCCACCAACCCCTGCACACTGCGCGGCGGGTCGCCGTAACGGTCAATCAACTCATCCAGTACATCCGTGGCATCGTCACGGGTGGTGATGGCCGCAATTTTCTTGTAGGCTTCGATCCGCCCGGCGGCATCGGGAATGTAGCTTTCCGGCAGATAGGCATCCACCGTAATGTCAACAAGGCAATCACTCTTGTCCGGCGCAGCAGGCTCGCCGCGGGCGGCTGCAATGGCCTGGTTCAGCATTTTTACATACAGCTCGTAACCAACCGCTTCCATGTGGCCGTGCTGGCTGTGGCCCAGCAGGTTGCCCGCGCCGCGGATCTGTAAATCGCGCATCGCAATGCGGAACCCGGAACCAAAAGAGGTAAACTCCCGGATGGCTGAAAGCCGCTTGGAGGCAATTTCCGTCAACACTTTGTCGCGCTGGAAGGTGAAATAGGCATACGCCTTGCGGTTGGAGCGCCCCACACGGCCGCGAATCTGGTACAGCTGTGAAAGCCCCATGCGGTCCGCATTCTCAATAATCAGGGTGTTGCAGTTGCGCACATCCACGCCGGTTTCAATCAGGGTGGTGCAGACCAGCACGTCGATCTCGTTGTCCAACAGCTGCTGCCAAACCGAGGAAATCTGCTCCTCCGTCATTTTGCCGTGGGCGATGCCGACCCGCGCACCCGGCACCAGCTTTTGCACCTTGGCGGCGCACTGCTCAATGGTTTCGACTCGATTGTACAGGTAATACACCTGCCCGCCGCGGGCCAGCTCACGCCGGATGGCTTCGGCAATAATGGCATCGTCATATTCCAGCACATAGGTCTCAATGGGCTGGCGCTCAAAGGGCGGCTGCTCAATGGTGCTCATGTCCCGGATGCCGGACAGTGCCATGTTCAGCGTGCGGGGGATCGGCGTGGCCGAAAGGGTCAGCATGTCCACCCCGATAAAGTTCTCTTTCAGCTTTTCCTTGTGTTTTACGCCAAAGCGCTGCTCCTCGTCAATGATGACAAGGCCCAGGTCTTTGAACTTTACATCGTCCGAAAGCAGGCGGTGGGTGCCCACCACAATGTCCACTGTGCCGTCTTTCAGGCCGCGGATGGTCTCTTTCTGCTCTTTGGCGCTGCGGTAACGGCTGAGCAGCCCGATGCGGATGGGAAAGGCCTCCATGCGGGCGATGGCCGTGTTGAAATGCTGCCACGCCAGAATGGTGGTGGGGGCCAGGATGGCGCACTGCTTGCCGCCCATCACGCATTTGAACGCGGCGCGCAGGGCAACCTCAGTCTTGCCCACGCCGACATCGCCGCACAGCAGGCGGTCCATCGGCCAGGGCTGCTCCATATCATGTTTGATCTCCGCCGCGCTGGAAAGCTGGTCCGGCGTTTCATCATAGGCAAAGCGCTGCTCAAAATCTCCCTGCCAGGTATCATCTGGAGGGAAGGCATGACCGTGCGCCCTTTTGCGGCGGGCATACAGCTCAATCAGCTCCTTGGCCATCTGCTCAGTAGCGGCGCGCACTTTCTTGCGGGTCTTGGTCCACTCGGCCCCGCCCAAGCGGCTGAGCTTGACATTCTCCGAATCCCCCGGCGCGGTGTAGCGGGAAAGCAGGTCCAGCTGGGTGACGGGAACATACAGCACATCTTTTTTATCGTACTCAATGCGCAGGTAGTCTTTGGTAACGCCCTGAACCGCCATTCGCTGGATGCCCGCATACCGGCCAATACCGTGGTTCTGGTGCACCACCAGATCGCCCGGCGTGATCTCGGTCAGGCTGTTCAGGGCATCTTTGGCTTTTTTGCGCTTTTTCTTCTGGGAGCTGGTTTCGCCAAAGGCACGGCCTGTCAGCAAAGCATACTTGGCAAACGGAAATTCGCACCCAGCGGAAAGGTGCCCTGCCAGAACCTGCACCAGCCCGGCAGCGGGGGCTGCTGCAGCATCGGTGGTAACCAGAATGCCTTTATCGCGCAGGTCGCGTGCCAGACCGGCTGCGGCACGGTCGGTGCCGGCCAGCAGGGTAACGGTATAACCGGCATCGCACAGCGGTTTCAAATCCTCCAGCAGCCCGGCGACTTCGCCATTCCAGGCAGGCAGGGTGTGAGCCGGGGCGTTGATGATATCTTTCAGCGGCTGATCCGGCATGCTGCGGGCAAAGTTCTCGGCACAGATGGTGCGGTAGTGTCCGGTTTTGGACCACAGGCAGCTTGGGTCCGCGTACAGGTTATCCAGCCCAGCGCAGAGGACGCCGTCCAGAATCAGGGATTTCAGTTCCTCGCCCCGGCGGTAGGCGGTCGCGCGGTCGGCTTCCCGGATGGAAGCAGGCTCTTCGGCCACAAGGATCGGGTCGTCAAAATAATCCAGCACGGTGGCGGGATGGGGGTAGCGCACGGCCAGGTATTTGTCCATGTTGACCGGCACGGCACCGCCATCCAGCAGGTCCAGATCGGCGGCCATACAGTCTGCCATGGCGGTTTTCTTTTTGCCGCGCTGCTTGGCCAAAAAGGCCCGAAGCTGCTCGGCGGCATCGGCAGGCTTGCCGAACAGAACTTCCCGCGCGGGGCTCAGGTAAAACTTATCAATGGCATCCTCGCGGCGCTGGGTGGTCAGGTCAAAGGTGTGCAGGGTATCGATCTCATCACCCCAAAATTCCATACGAACCGGCATTTTCTGGTCGGGAGCAAAAATATCCACAATATCGCCGCGCACAGAGAACTGGCCGGGGCCATCTACCTGGGCCCGGCGGGTGTAGCCGGCACCAAACAAAGCGGCCAGCAGGTCATCCCGCAGCAGAGTATCCCCCGCATGGAGGGTGCGGGTGTTGGCGCAGAAATCCTCTTTTGGGGTGGTGAACTGGGTCAATGCTTCCGCGGGCACAGCCACGGCGCACAGCCGCCCGCCTACCAGCTCGCCCAGCACAGCCAGACGGCGGTACTCGTATTCGCGGGCGGTGCCCTCAATGGGGCGCAACACATAGTCCCGCGCCGGGAACACGGCGGCGGGAATGCCCAGCGTGTTCAGGTCAGCAGCAAAGCGGGTGGCTTCGGCCTCGCCGGGGGTCACGATGCATAGCGGCTTATCCAACTGGCGGCACAGCGCAGCATACACCTGTGCGCGGCCGGATGCGGGCAGCCCAAACAGGGCGCATGCACCTTTGCCGGAAAGCGCGTGGCTCAGTTTTTTGTATTCGGTTGTGGTGGTAAACAATGCGTCAAACATGGTGCCTCCTGCGCTTGCGCATGATAGGGCGGGTGATGTATAATTTTGAGGATACGAGTAATACGAGAGTTTTTGCCCCTTCGAAAAGAAGGAATCGAAAAAGTTCGGCAGAATAAAGAAATCAAATAATGCTGCAATAAGGAGCAGAATATAGAAAGATGACAAAACATAAAAATGTAGCGCTGGATGAGCTGCGTATTCTGGCGGCGCTGATGGTGCTGGGCGTGCATACCGGGCAGAAAGTTGGCCTGGGGGATGCCGCCGCGGTTGGCGCGCAGGGGGTGCAGCTGTTTTTTGTGCTCAGCGGGTACCTGGCCGCGGCCAGCCTGAGCCGCCACCCGGAGCCGCTGCCATATTACCAGCGCCGCATCCGGCGGATCCTGCCGCTGTACTGGCTGGTGCTGGTGCTGCGCTGGCTGTTCGATGCGGTACGCTATCTGGCGGCGGGCGCCAGTGCAGCCCAGCTGTTTGGCCCCGGCGGGCCGTGCGGGCCGGGTTACCTGCGGTACTTTGTATTTTTGCAGATGTGGCTGCCCAGTGATAACTGGATGCTGTGGAACAACCGCAACGTGCTGTGGACGATGAGCGCCTTTGCGTTCTTTTATCTGCTGGCCCCGTGGCTGTACCGGCTGTGCAAACGCTTTTGGGGTGCGCTGGCGTTGCTGGTGGTCTGCCTTGCGGTGAAGGGCAGGATCGGCGGCTTAATTGAAAGCAGTCTGGCGGCTTTCCCGGCAGAAGCCAACATCAGCGAGTTCAGCGCAAAAACGCCGGTCATGACGCTGTACTGCTTTATCTTTGGCATGGCGGCGTTTGCGGCAGTGCGGGAGAACAAGCAGTTTTTATACGGGGCATTCTGCATTCTGCTGGCAGTGCTCACCAACTTCCAGCGGGCGGGGTTCGAGTGCGTGTTTACGGTGCTTGTTCTATTGGCCGTGCAGAACCCGCAGGGCGTTGGCCTGGCGGAAAATCAGAAGTTCGCCCAGGCCGTGGAATTTGTGGGGGCGGGCAGCTTTTGGCTGTACCTGGCCCACCCGCTGGTGCTGGAGCTGCTGCCCAACACCGCGATGGGCGGCGCAGCCGCGTGGCTGTGCTTCGCCGGGGTATATGCCGTCTGCCTGATGGTGTGCTATGCGCTGTATACGCTTTTTGTGCGCCGGTATGAGCAGCGCTTTGCGTAACCATTGTACTATATTTGCAGCAAAACGGCAAAGTGAATTTTGAGAGAAGCGTTGCATGGAACGACAAATGGCGGGCGGCCCAGATGGGCCGCCCGCTTTGGCATTTGTATGATTGGAAAAGCTGTGCTCTTATCTTGTAGAGAATGTGAGGACGAACATTGTTCGCCCGCGGACGTTGGCCGTATGCAGGGTGGAATATGTGGCAAGACCCGTCATGCGGGACGATGACGAGCATCGTCCCCTACAAATCATTTGCAGCGTTTATCACCATCGGCAAAGTTTTCCACAGTGCGCACACCCCTGCAGGTGTTCCATTAAACCACATCCCGTGTAATGATGGATTGCAAATTTGAAGTGAGAACACTTCCTTTGCGGGCATCTTACACAGAAAACAGGAATGGGCGCACACTGTGCGCCCCTACGGAACGCCTATCCGCGCTCAGTGGTTGAATTTATTCTGCGCTTCGCCCAGCTTGCCGGCCATCAACAGGCGGCAGGCGGCTTCCACGTCGGTGTGGCGGCCGGTCACAAGCTTGGCGTCATCGGGCGGGAACTTGCCCAGCACCCAGTCAGCCAGGTCATAATCCGGGCGCGGCTTGGCGCCAACGCCAATGCGGATGCGGTAAAAATCCTCGCCGCCGGTGGAAGCGATAATGCTCTTTAGCCCGTTGTGCCCGCCAGCAGAACCGGAGGGCCGGATGCGGATGTGCCCCGGCTCCTGTGCAATGTCATCGCACAACACAATAATGTGGTTGCGCGGGATCTTGTAAAATGCCGCGGCAGGGGCGATGCTCTGGCCGCTCAGGTTCATGTAGGTCAGCGGCTTTAGCAGCATCACTTTGCGGCCGTCCACCTGGGCAATGCCGTAAAGGCCCTGCCATTTGCTTTTGTTGATCTCGCACCCCCAGGCTTCGGCCAACGCATCCAGCGCGGCAAAACCGGTGTTGTGGCGGGTGCCGTCATATTTCGGCTCCGGGTTGCCCAGACCGGCAATCAGCCAGTCTGCCCCGGAACCACCTCCAAATAGTCCCATAGTAAAAATCCTTATAGTAATTTTGTGATTTTAGTGTGCACCAGGGGCAAAGCATTCCACTGTGTCCCGGATGGTATCCAGGAAGGATTCTGCACCTAAGGTGTTGACCTTGAAAAACACAGCCTGGCTGCCGCCGGATGTGATGGCGGAAAGCCGGATCTGCCCGTCAGCTTCCAGCAGGGTCAGGCTCATGGTAACACGGCCATTGCCAATGGCACTGTAGCGTTCGTATACCCGCACGGCACAGCGGCCGGTGCTGAAGTTGAAATCACTGGAACCTTCCAGCGTGGCCGAAACACTTTGTTTTACAACAGCGTCCAGCTCGGTCAGGATGGTGGTAAAATCCCCGGTCAGGGTGCGTTCCAAAATGGCCATGGCAGCAATCCTCCTTGCAGCAGGTCAGGGGGCATCAGTCGTTTTTCTTTTCGGCTTCCAGCTTCTGTTTTTTGGCAACGTATTTTTCCAGCTTCTTGGCGCCCCAGGCGGCAACTTCGGCCTGCTTGGCGCGCTCAATGCCCAGGGCACCGTCCGGCACATCGTGGCCGATGGTGGAACCGGCAGCGGTAAAGGCGCGGCTGCCCACCTTGACCGGCGCCACCAGGTTGGTGTTGCAGCCGATGAATGCATAATCGCCGATGGTGGTGCGGTACTTGCCCTCGCCGTCATAGTTGCAGGTTACGGTGCCGCAGCCAAAGTTGCAGTACTTGCCCACATCGGCATCGCCAATGTAAGTCAGGTGGCTGACAGTGTTGCCCTCGGCAAAGTTGGCATTCTTGGTTTCCACATAAGCGCCCAGGTGCACGCCCTCATCCGTCACGGTGCCGGTGCGCACATGGGTAAAGGGGCCAATCTTGTTGTTGGGACCCAGATGGCTGTCATAACACTGGCTGGCGTTCACGGTGGAACCGGCCTCAACAATGGTGTTCTCCAATAAGGTATTGGGGCCGATGACGCAGTTTGCCCCGATGACGGTTTTGCCGCGCAGGATGCAGCCCGGCAGGATCACTGCGCCGGGTGCAATCTCAACTTCGGGGTCAATAAAAACCTGGTCGCTGATGAACTCCACACCGTTCTGCAGGTGCTTTTCAAAAGTTTCTTCAAAGGCCGCTTTGGCGGCAAGGTATTTGGCTTTCGCTTCGGACATAAAAATACCCCTTTCTGTTTTGGGCCAAAAGAGTATACGGCCCTACAAAAAAGCCCCGGAACAGGGCTGAAGCCTGCCGGGGCGGGATGAATTGAAAAAAGTGTTGCAGGATGTAATAAAATAAAGTTTCCCAACTTCTCACCCATTATAATTTACCGCATTTTTGGTCAAATTGCAAGAGCCTGACCCCAAAACTTTGTGAGATTTTCGGCGAAAATATTCGCCATTTATTTAACAATGTACTGGAAATTCCGGGGTAAGTCTGTTATAATGGACTTTGCAAGAGAGAAGATTCTTATTTTGCGGGTGTGCGCGGCACACCGGGAAGAAACCGTAATTTTGTTGGAGGTAACCTATGAGCAAGAAGTTTTTGTATTTGTTCAAAGAGGGCCATGACGCATTTGGCGGCGACCAGACGACCATGAAGAACATTCTGGGCGGCAAGGGCGCTGGTCTGGCAGAAATGACCCATGCCGGCATGCCGGTTCCTCAGGGCTTCACCATCACCACCGAAGCCTGCACCCAGTACTATGCTGACAACCGTGAGATCAACGATGAGATCAAGGCTGACATCTTCAAGTACATGGGAATCCTGGAAGAGCAGACTGGCAAGAAGTTCGGCGATATCGAGAACCCGCTGCTGGTTTCCGTTCGTTCCGGTGCACGTCAGTCTATGCCCGGCATGATGGATACCATCCTGAACCTGGGCCTGAACGACCAGGCTGTTGAAGGTCTGGCAAAGAAGACTTCTAACCCCCGTTTTGCATATGACTGCTACCGCCGCTTCATCCAGATGTACTCTGACGTCGTCATGGAGCTGGGCAAGAGCTTCTTTGAAGAGCGTATCGACGCTATGAAGGAGCGCAAGGGCGTTAAGCAGGATATCGAGCTGGACGCTGAGGACCTGAAGGAACTCGTCAAGGAGTTCAAGGCCATCTACCTGGAGAAGCAGGGCGAAGAGTTCCCGCAGGATCCGAAAGAACAGCTGATCGGCGCTGTCAAGGCCGTCTTCCGTTCTTGGGATAACCCGCGCGCCAACGTTTACCGCAAGATGAACGAAATCCCCTACGAGTGGGGCACTGCTGTCAACGTTCAGCAGATGGCTTTCGGTAACTCCGGCATGCGTTCCGGCACCGGTGTCGCTTTCACCCGTAACCCCGCTACCGGCGAGAAGAAGCTGATGGGCGAGTACCTGATCAATGCTCAGGGCGAAGATGTCGTTGCCGGCATCCGTACTCCTTCCCCGATCAGCAAGCTGCACGAGGAAATGCCTGAGGTTTACGATCAGTTCGTTGAGATCGCAACCCGCCTGGAAAACTACTACAAGGATATGCAGGACATGGAGTTCACCATCGAAGATGGCAAGCTCTTTATGCTGCAGACCCGTAACGGCAAGCGCACCGCACAGGCTGCTCTGCAGATCGCCTGCGACCTCGTTGATGAGGGCGTTATCGATCAGCGCACCGCTGTACTGCGCGTTGAGCCCAAGCAGCTGGATACCCTGCTGCACCCGCAGTTTGACGCTGCTGCCCTGAAGGCTGCTGAAGCAATCGGCAAGGGCCTGGCCGCTTCTCCGGGATCTGCCTGCGGTCGCGTTGTCTTCAGCGCTGAAGATGCTGAAGAGAAGGTCAAGGACGAAGCTTGGAAGAAGGTCGTTCTGGTCCGTCTGGAAACCAGCCCCGAAGATATCGTTGGCATGCAGGTTTCTCAGGGCATCCTGACCGTCCGCGGCGGCATGACCAGCCACGCAGCTGTTGTTGCACGTGGCATGGGTACCTGCTGTGTTTCCGGCTGCGGCAATGATAACGATGTTGCTATCGATTACGATGCAAAGGTTATCACCATTAACGGCCACACCTTCCATGAGGGTGACTGGATGAGCATTGATGGCTCTACCGGCAACATCTACGAAGGCCAGATCGCTACCGTCGCTTCCACCGAGAACGCTAACTTCAAGCGCTTTATGAGCTGGGCTGACGAAGCACGCCAGATGAAGGTTATGACCAACGCCGATAACCCGCGCGATGCACAGAACGCTGTCGATATGGGCGCTGAAGGCATTGGCCTGTGCCGTACCGAGCATATGTTCTTCGCTGAGGATCGTATTGCTGCTGTGCGTGAGATGATCTGCGCACGTACCGTTGAAGAGCGCAAGGTTGCCTTGGCTAAGGTTGAGCCGTTCCAGGAAGCTGACTTTACCGCTATGTACCGCATCATGGGCGATCGTCCGATGACCATCCGTTATCTGGACCCGCCTCTGCATGAGTTCCTGCCCACCAAGGCTGAGGATATCGAAGCCCTGGCAAAGGATATGGGCATGACCACCGAAGAGCTGAACAACGTTGTTGTCAGCCTGCATGAGTTCAACCCCATGATGGGCCATCGTGGCTGCCGTCTGGCCGTTACCTATCCGGAAATTGCCGAGATGCAGACCAATGCTGTGATCAAGGCTGCCATCAAGGTTTCTGCTGAGACCGGCAAGATGATCACCCCGCACATCATGGTACCCCTGGTTGGCGAAGTGAAGGAGCTGAAGTACGTCAAGGACGTCATCGTCAAGACTGCTGACAAGCTGATCGCTGACGCTGGCGTTGACATGAAGTACCAAGTTGGCACCATGATCGAGATCCCGCGTGCCGCCCTGACCGCAGGTGAGATCGCTAAGGAAGCTGACTTCTTCAGCTTCGGTACCAACGACCTGACCCAGATGACCTTCGGCTTCAGCCGTGACGATGCTGCTAAGTTCCTGACCGCTTACTATGATACCAAGATCTACGAGAGCGATCCGTTCCAGCATCTGGACCAGATCGGCGTTGGCAAGCTGGTTAAGATGGCTGCCCATGACGGCCGCGCAACCAACCCCAACTTGGGTCTGGGCATCTGCGGCGAGCACGGCGGCGACCCCTCCAGCGTTGAGTTCTGCCACAACGTTGGCCTGGATTACGTTTCCTGCTCTCCGTACCGCGTTCCCATCGCACGTCTGGCCGCTGCTCAGGCAGCAATTAAAAATCCACGCGCTTAAGTCACGTAGATTTTTACAATTAAATGTGGATTACGATAAGGCTTGTTCTTATCGAAATTCGCGTGGCTGCGTGCTTTGGCCGAAGCAATGGAAAGACCTGACAGTTAAGGTCGTTCTATAAATCATAGCAAGCCCCTAATCGCTGTACTACAGTGGTTAGGGGCTTTTTTTACGCAAAAATGCCCTTTGGGTACATTTTCAGCAAAAAGTATACGATTTTTGGGTACATTTTTGGGGTCAAATCGGGGTACTTAAGAGCTATCAAAAAACCGCAGGAGTACGCAGCATGACGAGGAAAACATCGCCTGCTTACAGAGCAAGCAAAGAGGAAACTATTCCAATAAATAAGTTGCATCCCTTTTCTAATCATCCGTTCCATATCCGCCATGATCTGGAATTCAGTGAATTGGTAGACAGCATTTCAGAGAGCGGCATCATTACGCCCATCATCGTCAGACCAAAGGTTGGTGTCGGCTATGAAGTGATAAGCGGACATCGCAGGTGGGAGGCTTGTAAAGAACTCGGCATCGAAAGCATCCCTGCCAGAGTGGAATACATAGACGATGACGAAGCCACGATTCTGATGGTCAACAGCAATATCCAGCGTGAGCATGTGCTGCCAAGTGAGAAGGCGTTTGCTTATAAAATGCGCATGGAAGCGTTGAAACATCAAGGACGAGCAACTTTGGGACAAGTTGTCCCAAAGTTAAAGTACAATAGGTCGGAAGCGGTAATTGGCGAAGAAGTAGGGGAAAGCTACAAGCAAGTACAACGCTATATTCGATTGACCTATCTGATTCCATCTATTTTGCAAATGGTCGATGACGGTCGCATTGCATTCAACCCAGCGGTCGAAATCTCCTATATGACAGGGGAACATCAGACATGGCTCAAAGAAGAAATGGAGATGTGTGATGCTACACCGTCTTTGGTTCAGTCTCGAACACTAAAAGACATGAGCCGAAATGGAACGCTGACGGAGAATTACCTGCATACCCTACTGACAGAAGAAAAGCCGAACCAACGGCAAAAGTTCTTTCTGAATCAGTCTGATGTGCAGCAGTACTTCCCATCCAACTATACACCGCAGCAGATGCAGAATGTCATCATTTCGCTGCTGCGGAATTGGGAGCACAAGCGCTCCAGCCGCCAGCGCCCACAGCGTGAGGACGAACTGGAAAGATAAATAAAAAGTACAATATGTAATAGCTTACGAAATGTAGTTTTGTGGGCCTTCTTAGCTGCACCCATTTTTAGGCAGGAGAAGTGAGATGCAATACGAATATTTTTACGGCGCTCAAGCCGAGCAGTTCTCTTTTTACCGCATACCCAAAGCGCTATTTACAGAGCCGAACTTCAGGGAGCTGTCCACCGATGCCAAGGTACTGTATGGGATTCTGCTGGATCGAATGAGTTTGTCGCTGAAAAATCAATGGTTAGATGCACAGAACAAGGTTTACATTATCTTCACCGTGGAGGAAATCATGGATGCACTGAACTGTGCCAACCAGAAAGCCACGCGCCTGATGGTGGAACTGGAAAAGCAGGCAGGGCTTATCGAGCGCAAGCGACAGGGGCTTGGTAGACCGAATTTGATTTATGTAAAAAACTTCGCAGCAACGATAAATGACAAGAGCTGTGAAAAAGGTGATTCTTGATATGTGATTTTCACACTTCTGGATTCTTGAAAATCACACGAAACTAATACTGATAATAATTAGACTGATTATAGTGATACTGAGAATATAAATTACAGTTAGGAAAACAGAATAGGTGGTAGAGTATGCCCGGTGTAACAGAGCAGGAAATCGCCCAAGCGAAGCAGATGAATCTGTATCAATATATGCAGCTGTGCGAGCCGGACAACTTCAAACCGGAAGGACCCGGACAATTCCGCCACAAAGGGCACAGTTCGTTGACCTTTGCAGAGGATGGTTCGTGGACGTACTTCAAAACGAAAGCTACCGGCCGCACAGCGCTGAACTATCTCATAGCGGTCGAGGGCGTTTCGTTTGTAGAAGCGGTGCGTGAAATCAATCGGATACAGGGCGGTGTCCGTCCTTCTTTCCAACCTGTAAAAACGCCCCCACACCCTGCCGAGAAGAAACCGGCGAAGGAATTCAAGCTGCCGAGACCTGACAAAAACAACTACGCAGCTACTGCCTATTTGCGCAAGCGCTGCATCCACCCCAATGTTCTGACGGTCTGTAAGCAAAAGAAAATCCTGTATCAGACGAGCTTCAAGGATCATCCGAATTGTGTATTTGTCGGGCGCGATGGAAACGGTGAACCCAAAGGCGGCAGCTTGCGCGGTTGTTCGCAAATCCAGTTTCGCCGTGATATTCCCGGCAGCAAGAAGATATATCCGTTCTACATCGAAGCTGCTGCCACTGCCGACACGGTGGAAGTGTACGAAGCGCCCATAGATGCCATGTCAGGCGCATCACTGAAAATCATGCAGCACACCGGAAATTGGCGCGGCGTTCACTATCTGGCGCTGGGCGGTACGGATTACGCTGCACTGGATGCGTTTCTTACATACTACCCGAACATAACCCACATCGTTTTATGTCTTGATAATGACGAAGCCGGGCGGACGCGGACGCAGGACATTATTAAGCACTTGGAGGGCAACGGCAAAACCGTAGAGGACCGACCGCCGACTATCGGCAAGGATTATAACGACACGCTGGTGCAGGTCACACAGGAATATCAGAAGCACTGTATCAGCTTGGATGATATTTTGGAGGAAACCAGATGAAAACTATTGCTATCGCAAACCAGAAGGGCGGTACGGGCAAAACGACTACCGCGTATAACTTGGGCATTGCCCTTACCCAGCAAGGCTACCGCGTACTCATGGTGGACTTTGACCCGCAGGGCAATCTGTCCTGCTACTGCGGTATCCCACCTGAGCAGGACCTTGAACAGACAATCACAGAGCTTCTGATGAAGGTTGCCTATGAAAAGCCCCTCTCCCACAGAGAGTGCGTTTATCAGAGCAAGCGCACGGATGATTCTGCACCACAGGTGGATTTCATTCCGTCCAATCTCCGGCTGGCCAGCTTTGAGCTGGCAATGGGCACCATGATGTGCCGCGAGGTGCTGCTGAAAACTTGTCTGGAGCAGTACAGCAGCCAGTATGATTACTGCATCATTGATTGCTCCCCCTCCGTGGGGCTTCTGCTGACAAACGCGCTGTCCGCTGCCAACGAGGTCATCATCCCGATGCAGGCGCAGCCGTTCTCGGTGGTTGGTATGTCGCAGCTGACAAATTCGATTTCCAGCGTGCAGCGCAAAATCAACCCCGGACTGCATATCAGGGGCGTTTTGCTGACGATGACCCAGCATACGAAAGTCTCAGAGCATTATGCCCATGATGTCCGCGCCAAGTATGGGAGAACTCTCCATGTATTTACTACGGAAATCCCCTATAACGTCAAGGTTCAGGAAAGTCAGGCATTTGCAGCACCCACTATCCTGTACGAACCCAAAAGTAGCAGCGCAAGAGCTTACGTTGATTTTACGCAGGAGGTATTAGGTCATGGCCGCAAAGAACAAGTTTATGAACGCGATGAAGATGCCCGCGATCGCTGATATATTCTCCTCGGAGGCAGAGCGCCAGCAGATGAGTGGCGATTTAGTTACGGAAGTGCCGCTTTCCGAGCTGCATCCTTTCGTCAATCACCCCTTCGAGGTGCGTGACGATGAAGATATGCAAAAGCTGGTGGACAGCATCAAGGAAAACGGCGTACTTACAAACCTGACGGTTCGCCCCCGTGCCGAGGGTGGCTATGAAATCATCTCCGGGCACCGGCGCTTTCATGCAGCGCAGCTTGCAGGGCTGGACAAAATCAAAGTGCAGGTGCGGGATGTTGATGACGACCAAGCCATCATCGACATGGTGGATGCCAATATCCAGCGAGAACATATCAGTCCAATGGAAAAGGCACGAGCGTATGCTATGCGCTTAGAGGCGGTAAAACATCAGGGCAGACGTACTGATTTAACTTCGGACCAACTTGGTCCGAAGTTGACAGCGGCAGAAAAAGTTGCTGCTGGTGTACAGGACACTCAAACACAGGTTAAGAGGTACATCCGGCTGAACAGTCTTGTCCCCGACCTGCAAAAGAAAGTAGACAGTGGGAATCTGAAATTCAACCCCGCTGTTGAACTTTCCTACCTGACCCCAGACGAGCAGCAGAGTTTCCTCGACTATGCCGAGGCGCAGGACTGCACTCCCTCCCTCTCACAAGCGCAGAAGCTGAAAGCCGCCAGCAAAGACGGAACCTTAACGCTGGACAAGTTGGAAGAAATTATGTCAGCGCAGAAACCGAGCGTTGCGCCGCGTGAGCCGGTGTTGAACATCAACGTCAGCAAGGTAGCGCAGTATTTTCCGACCGGCTGCACAAAGCAGCAGATGGAAAACCACATCTTGAAAATTCTGGAAAGCTATTTTCGACAGATGGCTCATGAGCAAGCACATGAGGAGGAGCGCTGATATGGCAGAGTATCGGTATTACTTGATTCCGGATGCTATGACCCGTGCGTTTCCGGAGCAATTTGAAAAGCAAACGCCAACGGAATTCTTTGATAATATCGCAGATTTGGAAAAGCGTTATCATCAACTGCGTGAAATGCCCTATAACAACGAACGCACATGGAATGAGCGGGCAAGATTCCCTTATGAACGATTGGTGGTAGGTGTTGATCGTCAGAATCCGGACGGAGCGGTCGCAATCATACAGGTGCGAAATGGCATCAATTACCTGTGCGATGACTACCGCGGCCCCTACGCAGACGGTAGTGATGCACAAATCCCCCAAATGGCTAAGAAACTTGTAGAAGTTATTGGTGTGGACCGGGTACGACCGCATACCTATACCCAGCGGGATGGTTATACATGGGTACAGGTGGAAAAGGATATGCACATTACAGAATGACTTTACGCACATGAGCTATGCAGCAGTTTGCAATTTACGCGGTTCTTGAACCGAGATGGGCGGGAACTATTTCAGGTGCGTGACGGGCAGCGCGTGATTGAGACAAATGCGGACGGAACAAAGCGGATTAGGGCAGTAAAAAACATTGACGTAACCCATGCCTATGTCGGGCACTATGGCTGTCATATCCAGCAATATGCAGAGGACAACTTTCGAACCGGCTGCTATGTTGCCCCTCAACACCCCCAACCGGGAGACAATCTAGATAAGCTCCAAGTCTATCAAATTACAAAGGGCGGCTGCGAATATCGCTTTATGAATTATGCCTATTCCAAAAGCCGCATCCATGCAGCCGATTACAGCAGCGTCTATATAGCAAATCTTCCTGCGGATTACGATTTGGACAGATGCTTTCAGGAGTTCAATGCCCCGAATCGTCCGCTGCGCTATCATATGTGTTCTCTTTCAACCAGTGATATTGTGGTCACAACGAAAAACGGAAAAGAGACTGCCTACTATGTGGACAGTATTGGCTTCAAGGATGTGAGCCACCTACTGCCGGAACTGCATGAAGTCGAAGCCCAGCGCCAAATAGAACAGGTTCAGGACGAACCGGAAAGGTGAAGCAATGCCAAATCCACAAGATATTTTCCAACTGGCACAGCAGACTGCTACACAGGTCACAGCCTCACCGGAAAACTGGCGGCGGTTCTTGTATACGGCAGCGCATAACTACCACACCACCTACCTCAACCAGCTGCTGATCCACGCCCAGCGCCCGGATGCCACCGCCTGCGCTACCATGAAATACTGGAATGAACAGGCACACCGCAAGGTCATGTACGGCAGTAAAAGCATCATCATCCTGCAACGCCATCAGGGTGTGCCCACTGCCAAACGAGTGTTCTCCATGACAGATACTGTTCTTACCGGCGACAAAGCTGCTGCCCCATGGGAAGTGACAGATGCCATCCGTCCACTTCTTATGCAGGTCAACTCCGTGGGCAGCTTAATGGATCGGGCAACCGAACAAGTTGTATCCCTGTCCGACCGCGCCAACCGCGTATTGGCGACATCCATTGAGGACAGCGCACTGAATTGGAGCCACCCGGAAGATCAGCGGTTCATCTTGCAGGAAGTTGCTGCACAAAGCACCCTGTACATGATCTGCATCCGTTTGGGTATCCCGGTGCAGGAAGAAGATTTCCCGGCTTTCCAGAATGTCACCCAGTTTGATACCAGCCGAATCTCGCTCTGCTTGGGCGGCTATGTGCAGGCAGCGGCAGAACCTTTGCTGGATGAGCTGGGGCATGAGGTCATGCAGCTTGCCCGCGACAGTGTTGCAATTCAGGCTGAACCAGTGCATAATACAGATACTCAATCACCCACACAAACGACCAGTCGAGAGGAGGCTGTCACAGATGATGTACACGAACGTGAAGGGCTATCAGATTCCGAATCTGAGCTTGCCGAAAGCCAAGAAAACCAACCTGAACCGGTACGGCAGAATGCGGCTGGACTACTTGGAGCAGAACGAGCCGAACCTTTGCGACCAGATGATGCTGGAGGGAACGCTGCTGCCAAGCTGCCGCAAGATGGGGCTGGACGCGCAGCAGATGGTGGACAAGACGCTGCACGACCTGATGCAGAAAGCGCAAATGCCCAACCGCAAGACAAACCCGCTGGGCTGGGCGCAGATGTGCAACAGCCTGAAGCAGCAGGCGGAGGAAATGATCCTTCCGATGCTGTACGAAGTATAACGGAAGAACCCGCAGCCGCGGAGAGCGAACCATCGCCCTCCGCTTTTTCTTTGCCCGAATTTCCGGCAGAACTGCTGCCGTCCCTGCTGAAAGCAGACACGACCTCGCGCGCTTCCAATGCGGAAATCCTTTCCTTTTTCAGTAAAACACCGCTGCTGATCGACCGGCTGCGGTATATCCGCGAGAGCTACAAGGTTGTGTTTACGGAGCTTCTGCTGGAAGATGATACCCGCGTTGGATTCTATAAAGAAAGCAATGGTCTGCTTGTCTGGCAGGGGTCCTACCTGACCCGCAGCGCGGAATCGCATCTGTCGTGGCACAGCGTTACTGCTGCCATCTCCGCACTGGTCGATAACCACGAACTTATCGCGGCCATTGACCCGAAAAAAGCTGTCAATCAGGACGAGCAACTGTCCTTTGACCTGCCGGAAAATGCTTCTCGCGGCGATGAAGTCGGCGCGTTGGAAGTGGACGACATCTATTCCGAGGAAGAACAGGACGAAAAAATCAAAGCAGCCCTGCCCACATACCACTACAAAGAGCCCCAACCGGACGATGGCAGTCACATAACGGAAGATGATGTGAACGTCATCATTACAAGAGGCAGCATCTTTGAAGGCGGCAAGTACCGCATTTATAACCATTTCCAGCAGAAGAAAACAGAAAAGGAAACCGTAGCTTTCCTCAAAAAAGAGTACGGCATCGGCGGTTTCTCTTGGACGTTTGCTGACGGTGGAAGCGGCTTCGTCAATTTTGACGGTAAAGGATTCAGCATCCTTTACGATTTCAAGGATGACCTGCGGTATGAGAAAAAGCTCAAGTGGAAAGAGGTCGGCAAGCGGCTGGAATACCTTGTCCGAATGGACCGCTACCTGACGGATGCAGAGCGCGAGAAGATGCCTGCATGGATAAACAGGCAGGCAGAATCGAAGCCCCTGCCGCCACCCATCTCTGACCAGAAACCTGTCTGCGAAGTGGGCAGCACCGTTTACCTTGAAAACGACCAGCGGTTTACAGTAGAGAGCATCGGACAATTTGACATTCACCTGCGCAATGAAGATTTTCCGCTGGTAGGCCGCGCCGTCAGCCGAGAACAGTTCCAACAGCTATTGGACGCCAATCCCCGCAACGACGGCATGGTGTTATCGGAGCAGCAGCGTGAATCTCTGGTGCAGGAGCAGAGAGAACAGGCTCTCTCCTACATCGAGGACTACCTCAAGGACGAGTTTGAAATCACAGAGCCGGACTTCTCCAATCTTACCCAAATCGGTCTTGGCTACACCACCACCGAGGACGAGCAGCATACGATTCAGGTCAATGCGGATCTGGAGCATTGCACCATCAGCAAGTTTGTGGACGACACCCTGTACGCACAAGAGAAGTTTTCTTCTTTGGAAGAAATGAACAGAAAATTTCTCTCAATACTCGATTTTGACAGCCTGATGGAAGTGGACATCAACGAAATCGAGGAACAGGAACCCGAAATCAGTGCAGACGAACCGGAGGAATCCACCTTTGTATCGCAGGTCATGCAGGATGTAGACCGCCTTGCCGCGCATGAGGAACCTGCCGAGTATGACCGCACGAACTACCTTGCACCGTATGAACCTGCCATCCCGGAAGGCGCAAAAGCAAAGTTCGCTGCCAATGTGCAGGCCATCCGCACGCTGAAAGGAATCGAGCAGCGCATGGCATCCGGTGGTGCACCTGCAAGTGAGCAGGAACAGGACATTCTGGCTGGCTATCTTGGCTGGGGCGGTCTGGCAGATGCCTTTGACCCCGGCAAGGATAACTGGCATACCGAGTACGAGCAGCTGAAAACCCTACTGACCGAGGACGAATACGCCGCTGCGCGGGAATCCACGCTGACTGCCTTTTACACACCGCCTGCGGTCATTCATGCTATGTATCGCGCCTTGGAGCATATCGGCTGTGTGGGCGGCAATGTGCTGGAGCCCAGTATGGGTGTCGGCGCGTTCTTCGGCCACCGGCACAGCAAGTTCGATACCCACAATGCCAAGCTGTATGGCGTGGAGTTGGACAGCCTGTCCGGGCGCATTGCGCAGCAGCTTTACCAGAAAGCAAAAATCCAAATTACAGGGTATGAAAAAGCCGACCTGCCAGACAACTTCTTTGACCTTGCCATCGGCAATGTGCCGTTTGGACAGTATCAGGTCAGCGACCGCCGGTATGATAAGCTGCATTTTCAAATTCACGATTACTTCCTTGCCAAGACGGTAGATAAACTGCGTGTCGGCGGCATTATGGCGTTCATCACCACCTCCGGTACACTGGATAAAAAGTCCGAGGACGTGCGCCAATATCTTGCCGCCCGGTGCGACCTGATCGGCGCAGTACGCCTGCCCAATACCACGTTCAAGAGCAATGCCGGTACGGAAGTGACCTCCGACATTCTGTTTCTGCAAAAACGCGGCAGAGTCTTGGAGCAGGACGCACCGTGGATACACGTTGGAGAAACAGAAAACGGAATCCCGCTGAACCAGTATTTCATCGACCACCCGGAAATGGTCTGCGGTGAAATGCAGATGGTCAGTGGTCCCTATGGGATGCGCTCTACCTGTGTGCCGAATGAGCAAAGCTCGCTGGCGGAGCAACTGGATGCAGCGCTTTCTACCCTACACGCCGAGTACACATTGGTGGACGAACAGGAATATGCCGAAGAAGAAAGCGGCACCATTGATGCGGACCCCAATGTGCGCAATTTCAGTTATACGGTAAAGGATGACGTCATTTACTACCGCGAAAACTCCAAGATGCGTGCGGTAAAGGGCGGCGAGACCGCGTTAGCCCGCATCCGCGCACTGGTGCCCCTGCGGGATACCTGCCGTGAGCTGATTGACGCCCAGTTGGAAAACTTTCCGGATGAGTATATTCAAAAGCTGCAAGCCCGTCTGAACGACCAATACGATGCCTACCGCAAGAAATATGGGCTTATCAACAGCCGTGGCACGGCATCCGCGTTCCGCGAGGATTCCGGCTACTTCCTTCTCTGCTCCTTGGAAAATCTGGACGATGAGGGAAACTTCAAGGGCAAGACGGATATGTTCACCAAACGGACGATCCGCCCCGCACAGGCAGTTGATCATGTAGATACCGCAGAGGAATCGCTGGCGCTCAGTCTCTCCGAGCAGGGACACGTTGACTTGGGGTATATGTCCAAGCTGACCGGGAAAACCACCGAAACCGTCATCAACGATCTGACCGGCATTATCTTCCGTGACCCCGTAAAGGTCGATACCGATGGCAACCCTATCTACCTGCCTGCGGATGAATACCTGTCCGGCAACGTCCGCGAGAAGTTGCAGGCGGCAAAGGCAGTAGCGGCAAATGACCCGCAGTTTCAAGTCAATGTGGCTGCGCTTGAAAAGGTGCAGCCCAAGGACTTGGAAGCTAGCGAAATCAGCGTCCGCCTTGGCGCTACTTGGATTCCAGCAGAGTATGTGCAGCAGTTTTTGGAGGAACTTCTGGATGCCCCCTACTACACGCGGCGGATGGTCAAAGTGGAATTCGCTGCATATACCGGTAGCTGGGCCATTACCAACAAAAAATTTGGTGACGGCAATATCAAAGCAACGGTGACCTACGGTACGAACCGCGCCAACGCCTACCTGATTGCGGAGAACGCCCTGAACCTGCATTCTACCCAGATTCGGGATAAAGTTACGGCGGCTGACGGAAGCGTTTCTTGGGTGCTGAATAAGGAGGCGACGCAGGCTGCACAGGAAAAGCAGCGCCAGATTTGTGAGCAGTTCCAAGACTGGATTTTCAAGGAGCCGGAACGCCGCCAGCGATTGGTCGCCATCTACAATGAAAAATTTAACGCGCTGCGTCCCCGCGAGTACGATGGCAGTCACCTGAAATTTCCGGGCATGAACCCGGAAATCACCATTCGCCCGCACCAGTTGAACGCCATTGCCCATGTGCTGTACGGCAACAATGTACTGTTGGCGCACGAAGTGGGTGCGGGCAAGACGTATGAAATGGTGGCCAGTGCCATGGAGAAGAAACGACTGGGGCTTTGCAGTAAAACGCTGATCGTTGTTCCCAACCATTTGACCGAGCAGATGGCATCCGAAGCGCTCCTGCTCTATCCGAACGCGGAAATTCTGGTAGCAAAGAAAACCGATTTCAAAAAGGAAAACCGCAAGAAATTCTGCGCCCGCATTGCGACCGGCAACTATGACATCATCGTGATCGGGCACAGCCAGTTCGAGAAAATCCCGCTTTCGGCGGAACGCCAACACATGTACCTGCAAAGGCAGATTGATGACGTCATTGACCAAATCGCACTTTTGAAAAGCTCTCGTGCTGAGAATTTCACCATCAAACAGATGGAGAGGACACGGAAGCAGCTCAAGAAAAAGCTGGATAAGCTCAACGACCAGCAGCGCAAGGATGACGTCGTCACCTTTGAGGATCTGGGCGTGGACAGCCTGATGGTGGATGAGGCACATTATTTCAAAAACGCCATGATTGCCACCAAAATGCGCAATGTTGCGGGCATTTCCCAGACAGAAAGCCAGAAAAGCAGTGATATGCTGATGAAGTGTATGTATCTTGATGAGGTGACCGGTGGGCATGGTATCGTGTTTGCGACCGGTACACCCATATCTAACTCCATGACGGAAATGTACGTCATGATGCGCTATCTGCAAAGGGGCTTGTTGGAAAAAGAGGGCTTGCTCAACTTCGATTCGTGGGCATCGACCTTTGGAGAAAGCATTACAGCGATTGAGCTTAACCCAACTGGTACAGGATACCGCACAAAAACCAGATTCGCGCGATTTTATAATCTGCCGGAACTCATGAGTCTTTTTAAGATGTCTGCGGATATTCAGACCGCCGATATGCTGCATTTGCCGGTGCCGGAACTGGTGGGCGGCAAGCCCACCAATGTGGTGTTACAGCCAAGTGAAGTCCAGAAAAGAATGGTCAAAGGCTTGGCAGACCGCGCCGAAAAGGTCCGAAGCGGAAAAGTGCAGCCCACGGAAGATAATATGCTGCGCATCACCAATGACGGCAGAAAACTTGCACTGGACCAGCGGCTCATGAACCCTTTATTGCCGGATGACCCCGGCAGCAAGGCCAACGCCTGTGTGGATAAGGTATATGAGATATGGGAAAAGACCAAGGAGCAGCGCTCCACTCAGATGATTTTCTGCGACCTCAGCACCCCCAAGGAGGACGGCTTTGACGTATACAACGATGTGCGCGATAAGCTGGTTGCCAAGGGCATCCCCAAAGAGGAAGTGCAGTTCATCCATGATGCGGATACCGAAACAAAAAAAGCTGAACTATTTGGAAAAGTCAGAAATGGCACTGTGCGTGTCCTGATGGGCAGTACCCAGAAGATGGGCGCTGGCACCAACGTGCAGACCCGACTTATCGCGTTGCACCATCTGGACTGCCCATGGCGACCTGCTGATATTGCCCAGCGCAACGGACGTATGGTGCGTCAAGGCAACCTGAACAAAGAAGTTTCCATATTTATTTACGTTACAGAGTCAACTTTTGATTCGTATAGCTGGCAGCTTGTCGAGAATAAACAGAAGTTTATTTCGCAAATTATGACGTCAAAATCCCCAGCCCGCAGCTGCGAGGATCTGGACGAAGCTGCGCTCACCTATGCCGAAGTCAAGGCTTTGGCAGCGGGTAACCCCATGATCAAGGAAAAGATGGACTTGGACATTCAAGTGGCGCGGCTGCGGACCCTGAAAGCTGCCTACACCAGCCAGCATTACCGATTGGAAGATGCGATAGCCGTGGCTTTCCCGCGCCAAATCAAAGGAACCGAGCATCGAATCCGTGCATTTGAGCAGGATATTCAGACAGCAAAAGAACACCAGTCTTATGATGCCGATAAAAAGCTCATCTTTTCTATCGAGTTGGACGGGAAAACCTACGATAAGCGCGAGGATGCAGGTAAGGCGCTGCTGGGGCTTGTCGGTGCAGCAGTGCGGGCAACGAAATCTGTGCCGGTAGGTCACTATGCAGGCTTTGAAATCACAGTCGAATATAAACCGCTGGAAAAGGTATTCCATGCCCACCTTGTTGGCGAGGCAACGCACACGACAGAACTGGGTAATGATGCTGCCGGCAACATGATTCGCTTCCAAAATGTAGTTTCTGCTCTGCCACAGGACCTGAACCGACTGCATGGCAGTCTGGAACAGCTTACAAAACAGCTTACCAATGCAGAGGAAGAACTGAAGCAGCCGTTCTTGCAGGAGCAGGAACTGAGCGATAAAAGTGCCCGCCTTGCCGAGCTGGATGCCCTGCTGAATGTGGGCAATGATGCACCCATCATTGAGGGCGAAGCGGAAGAATTGGAAGAAGAACCGGAAGATGCACTGATTCAATCGGATGATGAATTGGAACGGTAAATCGACAGCCTTGCAAAATAAAATCATTCCTGTATGATGAAGGTGGAGGTGGAAATTATGCTGATTCAACTTGGAAAAAATGTCGCTTTACTCTGGATTCTCAGGATTCTTGCGGTGCCGGTCGTGCTGGTGCTCTTTGCAGCGGGCTTTCTCCTCAATCTCCTGTATGGAGTTGTGGGAGCTTTTGGCGGGTTGTTGTCTCTCCTCGGCGGTGTTGCTGCTGCGTTGGCGTTGCTGGATGGCTGCTATGGGGAAGCAGCAGCTTCTGCCGCCGTTGCATTCCTGATCAGCCCGATTGCGCTGCCGCAGCTGCTTATGTGTGCGGGCAATCTCCTGATTTGCGCCGCGTCCGCGCTGTACACTTACCTTTATAGATTGTGAGGAATCGAATGAAAAACTCTATGTTGATTTTGACCCTTATGGTTGCTGCCCTATGCGGATGCGCCGCGCAGCAGCCGACAACCCTTGAAACACCCGAAAGCAGCGTGCTGGTGGAGGTCACGCCGGAAACCGGCAGCGAAGCCACACCGACTGCTACTCCTGCGCCTACGTCAGACCCCACGCCGGTGCCAACAGCAGAGCCTACCGCAACACCGGCTCCCACCGCAGCCCCGACTGCGGAACCTACCCCAGTCCCTACCGAGGTTCCTGCGGCAACCGCTGCACCTGTGCAGCAGGCGGAGGCATCGCAGCAAGTATCCATGAGCTATGGTGCAGTTCCGTTTGACCTTGCAGCAGGGACTGACCAGTGGTGGAGCATTGACAGTTCCGATTCAGCTTACTGGGCGGTAGCGGAAAATATCAACGCCATGCGCGCCGCGGCTGGTCTGCCTGCGCTGACCGTAGATGGTGGCTTAAGTTCTATTGCAAACTCCCGTTGTGATAGTTTTGCATCTGGTGGCTCGTTTGACCATTCCGGTGCCGTCTGCGGTGAAATCATTGCAGCC
>OHYS01000365.1_pt1 | contig 24184 bp, 16 predicted proteins | sample 1580301 | NCBI WGS metagenome assembly OHYS01 (sample SAMEA3882531, study PRJEB24775) | human gut metagenome | biome: human-associated habitat; feature: intestine environment; material: feces | place: Netherlands | collected 2009/2010
AGCAGACCATCGGCGGCCTGGCCCAGGGCCTGGAGATCAAAAAGCCGGTGGCCTTTGAGGGCGGCCCCCTCACCTTCAACCCCACCCTGATCCGGGTGTTCGCCCAGCGGCTGGAGCTCGCCCCCGAGGACATCCTGGTCCCGGAGCGCCCGGAGCTGATGATGGCCTACGGCGCGGCCCTGTCCCTGGAGACCCTGTACGCCGGACAGGACACCCAGGTCCGCCCGGAGCGGATCATGGACGGCCTTCAGCATGTAAAAGAGACGGCCGGAGAGGGGGAGAAGGGCCAGCCCTTCTTTGAAAGCCAGAAGGAGCGCCGGGCCTTTGAGGAGAAGCACGCCCTGCCCCGCTGGGAGCCCATCCGGCTCCACCCGGGACAGAAGGTGCGGGCCTACCTGGGCATCGACTCGGGCAGCACCACCACCAAGTTCGTCCTCATGGACGAGGAGGAGAACATCCTGGACTCCTTCTACTCCCCCAACCAGGGCGCGCCCCTGGACGTGGCGAAAAAGGCCCTGCTGGAGCTGCGGGACCGGTACCGCAGCGCGGGGGCGGAGCTGGAGATCCTGGGGGTGGGCACCACCGGCTACGGGGAGCAGCTCTTTGCCAACGCCTTCTCCGCCGAGTGCCATGTGGTGGAGACGGTGGCCCACGCCCGGGCCGCCGCCAAGTATGTGCCGGGCGCCACCTTCCTGCTGGACATCGGCGGCCAGGACATGAAGGCCATCTGGCTCTCCAACGGGGTCATCACCAACATTGTGGTCAACGAGGCCTGCTCCTCCGGCTGCGGCTCCTTCCTGGAGAACTTCGCCGCCTCCCTGCATATTCCGGTGGACCAGATCGCCCAGGCGGCCTTTGACGCCCAGAACCCCGCCCACCTGGGCAGCCGGTGCACCGTCTTTATGAACAGCAGCATCGTCACCGAGCAGCGCAACGGCAAGCTGCCCGGGGACATCATGGCGGGCCTGTGCCGGTCCATCATTGAGAACGTCTTTACCAAGGTCATCCGCATCTCCAACCTGGACTCCCTGGGGGACACCATCGTGGTCCAGGGGGGCACCTTCCGCAACGACGCGGTGCTCCGGGCCCTGGAGCAGTACACCGGCCGCAGCGTCATCCGGGCCCCATACCCCGGGGTGATGGGGGCCATCGGCGCGGCCCTGCTCACCAAGGAGCGCATGGCGGGGCAGGAGCGCACCTTCATCGGGCTGGACGCCCTGGAGGACTTCACCTACACCCAGCAGGCCAACTCCCCCTGTCCCTTCTGCGCCAACCACTGCAAGCGCACCATCATCACCTTCTCCAACGGCAGCTCCTGGGTGACCAACAACCGCTGCGAGCGGGGCGAGATCCTGGGCGACCCCAGGGACGAGGCGGTGCGGGAGCAGCTCCAGGCCAAAAACCAGGAGAAGGAGAAGATTCCCAACCTGTTCCAGCTGCGGGAGAAGCTGCTCTTCCAGGAGTACCCCGTCTCCCAGGTCAAGGAGCGGCGGGACACGGTGATCGGCCTGCCCCGGGTGCTGTCCTTCTGGGACACCATGCCCTTCTGGTCCACCTTCTTCCGCGCCCTGGGGTTTGAGGTGAAGCTGTCCCGCCCCAGCACCCGGAAGATGTACGAGAGCGGCCTGTCCGCCGTCACCTCGGACACGGTGTGCTTCCCAGCCAAGCTGGTCCACGGCCACATCCGGGACCTGGTGAAGCAGGGGGTGGACCGGATCTTCATGCCGTCGGTGACCACCGTCCCCTCGGAGAACACCCAGAAGACCAGCGAGTCCATGTGCGCCGTGGTGAAGGGCTATCCCCTCATCATCCGCAACTCCGACGACCCGGAGCGCCAGTGGGGGGTCCCCTTTGACGCCCCCCTGTTCCACTGGTACACCGACGAGGACCGGCTGGGACAGCTGACAAAGTACATGGAGGACACCTTCCAGATCCCCGCCCAGGAGACCCGCGCCGCCGTCAAGGCGGCGGACCGGGCCCAGTGGATCTTCCGGCACAAGCTGGTCAAGGCGGGGGAGCAGGTCCTCAAGCAGGCGGAGGAGCAGGGAACCTACGCGGTGGTACTGGCCGCCCGGCCCTACCAGACCGACGCCCTGGTGAACCACGACCTGCCCGCCCTGTTCACCAGCCTGGGGATTCCGGTGCTCACCGTGGACTCGGTGCCCCACGCCAACGAGGTGGACCTGAGCCGGAGCGCCCTGGATATTGTGAACAACTACCACGCCCGCATGCTGTCCACGGCCATTCTGGCCGCCCAGGACCCCCGGATGGAGTATGTGCAGATCGTCAGCTTCGGCTGCGGCCACGACGCCTACCTGTCCGACGAGATCATCCGCCTCATGGGGGAGATCTCGGGCAAGACCCCCCTGGTGCTGAAGCTGGACGAGAGCGACGTGCAGGGGCCCCTGCGCATCCGGGTGCGCTCCTTTGTGGAGACCCTGGCCATGCGCCGGGAGCGGGAGAAGTCCCGCCCGGTCCAGGAGCTGGAGGACCCCTATCCGTTGAAGTTCAGCAGGCGGGACAAGAAGGAGCGCCTGGTGCTCATCCCCAACGTGTCCCACGCCTTCTGCCGGGTCATGTCGGCGGCCATGGGCAAGGATGGCCTGCGTACCGTTCCCCTGGAGGTGGGTCGGGAGGAGGCCATCCGCCTGGGCAAGCAGTACGTCCACAACGACATCTGCTTTCCCGCCCAGGTGGTCATCGGGGAGGCCCTGGCCGCCCTGCGCAGCGGCAAGTACGACCTGGACCACGTGGCCGTGGCCATGGCCAAGTATGTGGGGGACTGCCGTCTCACCCATTACAGCGCCCTGCTGCGCAAGGCCCTGGACGACGCGGGCTTTGCCCAGGTGCCCATCGTCACCAACGACGGGGAGGACAGCCACGACCAGCACCCGGGCTACCGCATGAGCCTGGCCGCCTCCATGCGCATCGCCTTCGCCCTGCCCATGATCGACGTGCTGGAGGAGCTTCTGAGAAAGATCCGGCCCTATGAGACGGTGCCGGGCAGCGCAAATAAAGCCTTTGAACAGGCCATGGACCTGCTCATCGGCGGCCTGGAGCGCCAGGGCATCCGGGGGGCCGAGAAGGGCTTCCGGAGGGCTATCCAGGTGATGAAGGGGGTGGAGTACGACCGCTCCAACCCCCGGCCCACGGTGCTCATTGTGGGCGAGTATCTGCTGAACTTCCACCCGGGCGCCAACCACGACATTGAGGACTACCTGGAGAAAAACGGCTTTGAGATCATCGAGGCCCGCATGACCGACGTGATCCGGAAGCTCTACTACAACAAGGACACCCAGATCAAGGAGTACCACGTCCATAAGCCCATGGGGGAGAAGGCCTGGTACGCCACGGCGGACGCCATCTTCGAGGCGGCCCACGCCATGACCGACCGCATCGCCAGGGAGCACCCCCTCTATGAGCGGGCCACCCGCCTGCCCGAGCTGGTGCGCGCCAGCGACCCCATCATCCACCACACCTTTGACGCCGGCGAGGGCGTGCTGATCCCCGGAGAGATCCTCCACCACGCCGCCCACGGCTGCCGGGCCTTCGTCATCCTGCAGCCCTTCGGCTGCCTGCCCAACCACGTGGTGGGCCGGGGCGTGGCCAAGCGGCTGAAGGAGATGTATCCCGACGCCCAGATCCTGCCCCTGGACTACGACCCGGACGTGAGCTTCGCCAACCTGGAGAACCGCCTCCAGATGCTGGTGATGAACGTGAAGGGCAAGGAGGCCCAGAAGCGGACGCCCGATGTGCAGGAGGAGCGGGACTCCTCCGACATGGCCAAGGCCATGTGATGGACGGAACATAAAAACTCCGCCGCGAGGAAACCATCCTCGCGGCGGAGTTTTTTCAGCTTGCAATAAGGACAAGGTTATTTGCCGGGCTTGAAGCTGTCCTTCAGGCTCACCGCCCGGTTGAACACCAGGGCGCCGGGCTTGGAGTCCTTGCTGTCCACGCAGAAGTAGCCCAGACGGAGGAACTGATACTGGGCGGGGGCCTGGGCGCCGGCCAGAGAGGCCTCCAGCTTGCAGCCCTCCAGCACCTCCAGGGAGCTGGGGTTCAGGCAGTCCAGGAAGTTCTTGTCCCCGGCGTCAGGGTCGGGGTCGGTGAACAGGTTGTCGTACAGCCGCACCTGGGCGTCCACGGCGGTGGCGGCGTCCACCCAGTGGATGGTGGCCCCCTTCACCTTCCGGCCGTCGGCGGGGTTGCCCCCTCTGGACTCGGGGTCGTACTCGGCCAGCACCTCCACCACGTTGCCCTCCGCGTCCTTGACGCAGCCGGTGCAGCGGATGAGGTAGGCCCCCTTCAGGCGGCACTCGGGGCCCTGGGGGTACAGGCGCTTATACTTGGGGATGGGGGTCTCCAGGAAGTCGTCGGACTCGATATACAGGTTCCGGGAGAAGGACACGGTGCGGGTCCCGGCGTTGGGGTCGTTGGGGTTGTTCTCCACCTCCACCATCTCGCTCTCCCCCTCGGGGTAGTTGGTGATGGTGAGCTTGATGGGGCGCAGCACCGCCATGGCCCGCTGGGCGTGCTCGTTCAGGTCCTCCCGCAGGCAGTGCTCCAGGAAGCCGTACTCCACGGTGTTGGGGGATTTGGCCACGCCGATGCGCTCGCAGAAGCTGCGGATAGAGGCGGCGGTATAGCCCCGGCGGCGCAGGCCGCACAGGGTGGGCATCCGGGGATCGTCCCAGCCGGAGACATAGTGCTCCTCCACCAGCCTGCGGAGCTTCCGCTTGCTCATGACGGTGTGGTCGATGCCCAGCCGGGCAAATTCGATCTGCCGGGGCTTGTGATAGGGGATGGACACGTTGCTGACCACCCAGTCGTACAGGGGCCGGTGGGACTCAAACTCCAGGGAGCACAGGCTGTGGGTAATGCCCTCCAGGGCGTCCTGGATGGGGTGGGCAAAGTCGTACATGGGATAGATGCACCACTTGGTACCCTGGCGGTGGTGATTGATGAAGCGGATGCGGTAGATGATGGGGTCCCGGAGGTTCAGGTTGCCGCTGGCCAGGTCGATCTTGGCCCGCAGGGTCATTTTCCCCTCCTCTACCTGGCCGTTTTTCATCATTTCAAACAGCCGCAGGTTCTCCTCGATGGGCCGGTCCCGGTAGGGGGACGTGGCGGGGATGCCGATGTCGCCGCGGTTGGCCTTGAACTCCTCCGGCGTCAGCTCACAGACGTAGGCCAGCCCCTTTTTGATGAGCTCCACGGCGTATTCATAGTCCTTTTCAAAATAGTCGGACCCGTAGAAGAACCGGTCGCCCCAGTCAAAGCCCAGCCAGTGGATGTCCTGCTGGATGGCGTCCACATACTCGGTGTCCTCCTTGGCGGGGTTGGTGTCGTCCATGCGGAGGTTGCACAGGCCATGGTATCGCTCGGCGGTGCCGAAGTCGATGCACAGGGCCTTGCAGTGGCCGATGTGCAGATAGCCGTTGGGCTCCGGCGGGAAACGGGTGTGAACGGTCAGTCCCTGGAACCGGCCACCCTCTGCGATGTCCTCGTCGATAAAGTTCAGAATAAAGTTTTTGCTCTCGGCACTCTCCTCCATCAGAGGGGCCTTCCCTTCCTCGGTCATTGTCTCACACTCCTTGTTCGGTCGTATTTCCGTGCTTGCACACTGAACTTATATTATACGGTCCCCGCCCGCTGATTGCAAGGGCTTTTCCCGCGATGAGGAAACTTTTTTGCTCCGCCCCGCCACAGCCGGGGGACACCCGCCGGACAAAGAAAGCGAGGAGAGCCTCAGGCCCTCCTCGTTTTCGCTATTTTTGCTTGGCCTGCGTCAGCTTGCCGTTGCACTTTTGCAGGAAGCGGTCGTTGGCAATGACGGCCCGGGTGTGTGTCCCCTCGCCGATGGGGCCCCAGTCGTCGCTGGCCTCCACCCGGAAGGTGATGAGCTTCCCGTTTTCCGACACGCCGGTGACGGTGGCCGTGGCCCGGACGGTCATGCCCACAGGGGTGGGGGCCAGGTGGCTGGACTGGATGTCCACGCCCACGGTGCCCTTGCCCTCCGGCAGGTCCGGCTGCACGCAGTCCATGGCGGCGTGCTCCATCATGGCCATCATAAACGGGGTGCCGAACACCTCCAGGCCGCCGGAGCCGATGGCCCGGGCGGTCATCTCCGGGGTGACCACCTGCTCGATGGTATAGGATTTGCCGATTTCGATCATATCCGTTCCTCCATTACACGCCCAGCCTGGTCCACAGGCGGTCATACAGCTTCAGGGTCTCCTTGGGCAGGTTCTCATAGATCTCGCAGCGGTCCAGGGTCTCTGCCGGGGGAGCCATGATCTGGAAGATCTCCGGGTCCAGCTCCTCCTCGTTGACCTCCTGGTAGTAGGCCGGGTATTGCTCCAGCGCCTCTCGGTTGGGGGACGCGTACCAGATATAGTCCATGTTGGCCAGGTTGGAGCTGGTGGAGGCGATGAAGTTGATCCACTCCTCCGCCTCGGCCATGTGCTGGGTGTCCTTCAGGACGCACATGGCGTCCACGAACCAGTTGCTGCCCTCCTCCGGAATAACGAAGGCCAGATCCTCGTTGTTCTCCAGCATGGTCAGGTAGTCTCCGGCGTAGTACATGGCGATGGCGGCGTTTCCGCCCTCCATTTTCTGGAACACCTCGTCCATGACGAAGGCCTGATACACGCCGCTGTCCTTGGCGTTTTTCAGCAGGGCAAAGGCCTCCTCCAGCTGGCTCTCGTCGGTGGTGTTGATGCTGTAGCCCAGGTCCAGCAGGGCCGCGGCCAGAGCGTCCCGGGAGTTGTTGATCATCAGCACCTGTCCCGCATACTGGGGATCGAACATGGCGTCCCAGCTGGTAATAGGTCCGGACACCATGGTGGTGTTGTAGATAATGCCCAGGGTGCCCCAGGCGTACGGCACGGTGTACTTGTTCTCCGGGTCGTAGCTGAGGTTCTTGTAGGTGTCGTCAATGAGTTGGAAATTGGGAATGTGGCTGTAGTCCAGCTCCGCCAGCATATCCTCCTGAATCAGGCGCGCGATCATATAGTCCGAGGGGACGATGACGTCGAAGTCCGCGCCGCCCATCTTGATGAGGGAGTACAGGGCTTCGTTGCTCTCCGCCGTCTGATAGTTCACGCGGATGCCGGTTTCCTCCTCAAACTGGGTGATCAGCTCCTCGTCGATGTACTCGCCCCAGGAGCACACGTTCACCACCCGCTCCGACTGGACGGACCGGCCGGTGACCACCAGCAGCGCCGTCAGCACGCAGGCCATGGCCCCGGCCGCCACGCGCCGCAGCACCTTGTTGGGCCGCCGGTGGTGCTTCATAGGCGCGCCGGAGGCGGCAGTCGCCGCTGCGTGGTGCTCCCGGCGGGCGGCGTGGCTGTCCCGCAGGTTGATGATGGCCAGCAGCACCAGCACCGTCACAAACAGCAGGGTGGAAATGGCGTTGATCTCCGGGCTGACGCGCTTTTTGGTCATGCCGTAAATGGTCATGGCCAGGGTGGAGGCGCTGGTCCCGGCGGTAAAATAGCTGATGATGAAGTCATCCACGGACATGGTGAAGGCCGTCAGCGCACCGGACACGATGCCGGGCTTGATCTCCGGGATCACCACCCGCCAGAATGCCTGCATCCAGGTGCAGCCCAGGTCCTGGGCCGCGTCGATGAGGTTCCGGTCCATCTGCCGCAGCTTTGGCCCCACGGACAGGATGACATACGGAATGTTGAAGCAGATATGGGCGATAAGCAGGGTGCCGAAGCCCATGGTCAGCCGCTCCGGCAGCACCACCGCCGACTGCCAGGAGTTCACCCACCCGGCAAAAGCGCCCCATCCGTTGAAGAACACCACGAACAGCAGGCACAGGCTGACGCCGGTGACGATATCCGCGTTCATCATGGGGATGTTGTTGACGGAGTTGACGATGGTCCGGCGCCGCCGGCTCATGGCGTACAGTCCAATGGCGGCAAACGTGCCCGCAATGGCCGCCGCAATGGTGGACAGCAGCGACACCATCAGGGTGGTGTACACACTGTTCATGATCAGCCGGTTGGACAGCAGGGACTCGTACCATTTCAGGGAAAAGCCCTTCCACACGCTGGAGCTGGTGCCCGCGTTGAAGGAGAACACGATGAGAATGATGATGGGTGCGTACAAAAACAGGAACACCAGCGCCATCAGCACCCGATCGCCGATGCTGTTCTGTCTGCGCCCGGTCATAGGATCACCGCCTGTTCCTCGCCCTCACCGAAGCGATTCATCACCAGCATGCACACCAGCACGATGACCATCATCACCAGGGAGATGGCCGCGCCCAGCTGGGGGTTGTAGGCCCCGCCCAGGAACTGCCGCTCGATCAGGTCGCCCAGCAGCAGCTCCGTGCCGCCGCCCAGCATCCGGCTGATGGCGAAGGTGGACACCGACGGCACAAACACCATGGTGATGCCGGAGATGACCCCCGGCAGGCTCAGGGGCAGGATCACCCGGCGGAATACCGTCATGGAGCTGGCCCCCAGGTCCCGGGCAGCCTCCAGCAGGGAGCCGTCCAGCTTGATGATCACGGAATAGATGGGCAGGATCATAAAGGGCAGATAGTTATATACCATGCCCAGCACCACGGCCCCCTGGGTATTCATCATGGAGAAATACTCCAGCTCCGTGCCGAAAATGTGGTTATACAGGCTGATGAGCCCGATTTTCTGAAACAGCTGGTTCAGGAGCCCGTGGTTTTCCAGGATGGTCATCCAGGAATAGGTCCGCAGCAGGAAGTTCATCCACATGGGCAGCATGATCAGCACCATGGCCGTCCGCTGGAAGGCGGGCCCCTCCCGGCTCATGAGATACGATACCGGGTACCCGATGACCAGACAGATCAGCGTGGCGATGATGGCCAGCTTGAATGACCGCAGAAACACCTGGGTATAGCCGCCCATCTGCACAAAATTGTCCAGGGTGAAGCCCCCCTCTGAGGAGGAGAAGGCATAGATCACCATGATGAGGATGGGGGCCACCACGAAAATGGCCATCCACACCTCATAGGGCACGGCGAACCGGGAGAGCTTATTCTTCATCCCCGCTCTCCTCCTCATCCGTCTCCCAGGAGGCGTCCGCCAGCTCCTCATACTCCTCGGAATAGGAGCTGTAGTCGCCGAACTGACCGGAATATTCGCTCTTTTTCATGATATGGAACCCGTCCGGGTCGATCTTCACGCCGATGCGGGCCCCCACCGGGGAGTGGTCCGTGGTTTGGATCAGCCACTTGAAGCCCCGGAAGTCCACGATGATATCGTACTGCATCCCCTTGAAGGTGACGTTGGTGACGGTGCCCACCAGCTGCCCCTGCTCCACGGGGACAATGTCGATGTCCTCGGGGCGGATGACCACGTCCACCGGCTCGTTGGGGGCGAACCCGCCGTCCACGCAGGGGAACTCCTTGCCGTACATTTTCACCACGTTGTCGCGGACCATGGTGCCGTTGAGAATGTTGCTCTCGCCGATAAAGTCCGCCACAAAGGCGTTTTTCGGCTCGTTATAGATGTCCTCGGGGGTGCCGATCTGCTGGATGCGGCCCTTGTCCATCACCACCACGGTGTCGGACATGGTCAGGGCCTCCTCCTGGTCGTGGGTCACATAGATGAAGGTAATGCCCATCTGCTGCTGGATACGCTTCAGCTCGATCTGCATATCCTTCCGCAGGCGCAGGTCCAGCGCGCCCAGGGGCTCGTCCAGCAGCAGGACCTTGGGCCGGTTCACCAGCGCCCGGGCAATGGCCACCCGCTGCTGCTGGCCGCCGGACAGCTGGGTGATTTTCCGGTGCTCAAAGCCCTTCAGACTCACCACGCCCAGCATTTCCGTCACGCGCTCCTCGATTTCCTCGGCAGGCACCTTGGCGATCCGCAAGCCAAAGGCGATGTTCTCAAACACGTCCAGATGAGGGAACAGCGCATACTTCTGGAACACCGTGTTGATCTGCCGCTTATGCGGCGGGACATCATTAATCCTCACACCGTCAAAGGTGACGTCTCCCGACGTGGGCGTCGTGAAACCGCCGATGATCCTCAGCGTTGTGGTCTTTCCACAGCCGCTGGGGCCCAGAAGTGTGAGGAATTCGGAATCGTTGATATACAGATTGATATGATCGAGAACCAGCTCGTCGTCAAACGCCATGCAGAGGTCCCGCAGGCGAATCAACTCTTTGGACATTTATCCTCCCCCGTTCGTAAAATATTTTTGACTTACCTCTTTTCTCTGTTCAAAGGGAGGCCTTGCGGATAGGCCTGATATCTCTCGTTGAAATTTGGCAGATACAATATATAAAAATTAAAGACAAATGTCAATCATTATTTTTTCGAATATCCCCGCTTTCTGGTCTTATCCGGAAAGAACCGCAAAAGGCCCCGGCTTTGGCCGGGGCCTTTTGCGGTTAATCCTTCCAGAAGGTCAGGTTTTTGGAGGCGTCCTGCACCTCCTGCGGCACGGTGATCTCCTGAATATCGTTATAGCCAACGATCTCCAGTCCGATGGCACAGCGGCTGATGGTGCCGTCCTCCTGATTTTTCTGCACGATCTGCTGCATGAGCTGCGTCGCGTCTATCTCATACTTTACCGGTAGGCGGGAGAAAAGCCCTATCCAGACCCGGACAGGGACCTCCGCCGCTGTTTCCTCCGGGGTATCCGAGGTCCCAAACAGAGATTTCAGGCGATCCCAAAGGCCGGTGGTGCTGTTTTTCAGTATTCCCTGTGCGATATGCGGCGGTAGCGTTCCCTCAACGCACAGAGCCAACTGACCCTGGACCCAATTCATCCCCACGACCCGGAAGTCGATATTGCTCTGTGTGCTGAGCTGCGTGATCTCCCGGATGTCCAGAGACTGGACATTTGCGCGGAAAAGCTCAGCGGACAGGGTGGCCCGGTACCACTTCATGTCCTCTTTATCCGCCATGCCCACATACACCTTTTCCGAATCGCCCTCGGGGACCGCATAGACGTGATACAGGTTCGCTTCCTCCGGTCCGAATCCGCTCATGGTCAGGTCCATTTCCATAGCCACCGGGTCGCTCATGACCATGGAGATATCACCGCTTATCCTGGCGGATGAGGTGGTGGCCAGGGAACTGGCGTCAATATCCATGTAATACATGTAGTGGATGCTGGTGGCCTGCTCCAGCCGTTCCTGCATCCGGGGGACCATATCCGCCGCCGATTTCACCAGCACAAGGCCCGCCGCGCCGACGATCACCACCAGCACCAGCAGAACCACCAATATCCGTTTCCAAACACGCTTTTTCATCGCACTCCCTCTTTCCTCACGGCTGGTCCTTCTGATCTCGCCAAAAAATGACAATTACACTATACGGACAGCGGGAGCAAATGTCAATTCCTCTTTTACGCGGCAGCTTTGCTCCCGTGGCGATTCCCGAAAATGCGTGACCTGGCAGGGGCCGCTCACACAAAGACGTATTTTTCCAGCCGGTCCATGGCCTCCCGCACCAGGGCATGGGGCAGGGCGGCGTTGATGCGGATGCAGTCGCCGTCGCCGAAGGCTTCGCCGCTCTGCCAGATCACGCCGTGCTCCACACCCCGGCGGCGCAGCTGGTCCGGGGTGATGCCGTGGTCCCGGCACCAGGCCCCGCAGTTGACGAACAGCATATACGTCCCCTGAGGCAGCATCATGGAAACGCCGGGGAACCGGCTTTCCATAAAGTCCCGGATGTACCGCAGGTTCTTGTCCAGCACGGCGCACAGCTGGTCCACCCATTCCATGCCCGCGTGGCTGTAGGCCCCCGTCAGGGCATGCATGGACAGCACGTTGCAGCTGTTATACCCGGACAGGTCCCCCTGCCGCCGGACCCGGCTGCGCAGCCGGTCGTCGTAGATAATGTGGTACGACCCGATGAGCCCCGCCAGGCTGAAGGTCTTGGTGGGGGCATAAAAGGCCGCGGTGCGGCTGCGGGCGTCGGCGGACACGGACTGGGTGGGAATGTGGGTGTGTCCCGGCATGATCAGGTCCGACCAGATTTCGTCGGAGATGACGGTGCAGTCGTTGGCGGCGTACACCTCCATGGCCTGCTCCAGCTCCCATCGCTCCCACACCCGGCCGCAGGGATTGTGGGGGGAGCACAGGATGGCCAGGTGGATGTCGTGCTCCTTCAGCTGCCGGTCCATGTCCGCATAGTCCATGCGCCACACGCCCGCCTCATCCCGCTTCAGCGGCGTGTGGACAATGGGCCGCCCCAGCCGCTCCAGGGTGTGGGTAAAGCCCACATAGGTGGGGCTGTGGACCAGGATAGGCTCCCCGGGGCAGGTCAGCGCCTGCACCACGGAGCTGACGCCGCCCAGGACCCCGTTTTCATACCCGATGTGCCGCCGCTCCAGGCCGGATACCCCGTGCCGCGCCTGCTGCCAGCGGAGGATGCTGTCATAGTAGGCGTCCGTCAGCCGGTAGTAGCCGAAATTGGGGTGGCTGAGCCGGGCCTGGATGGCCTCCAGCACCGGCGGCGCGGTGGGAAAGCTCATATCCGCCACCCACATAGGGATCCGGGAAAAGCCCGTCTTGGGCTCCACTCCGGCATAGGGGATCACGTCCAGGGCCAGGGCATCCCGTCCCCGCCGGTCCAGAATGGTTTCAAAATCATACTGCATGGTCATCCTCCGTTCTTTATGTCCGGCAGGCGGAACACCCGCCGGGTATTTTCCAGCACAGCCGCCTCCACCGTCTCCGGCGGCAGCCGCTTAAGCCGTGCGATCTCCTCAATGATCCGGGGCAGCAGCAGGGAGGAGTTGCGCACCCTGCCCAGAGATTTTCTGCTGCCCTCCCAGGGAATGTCCGGCAGCACATAGGGACTGTCGGTCTCCACCAGCAGCCGCTCCAGCGGCGCCCGGGCCACTGTCTCCCGCAGGGGGGCCGACTCCCGCCGCAGCAGCGCACCGCCGATGCCCAGACACAGGCCCAGGTCCAGGTACTGCCGGGCCGTTTCCCAGCCGCCCTGGAAGCAGTGCACCACCCCGCCGGGGAGCCACCGCCGCCTGCGGCGCAGCATGGGCAGGGCGTCCCGGTCCGCCATGCGGATATGCAGCACCAGCGGCAGCCCTGTCCGCCGGGCCAGGTCCAGCTGATACCGGAACCACAGCAGCTGGACCAGCCGGTGGTGCCGGGGCCGGTGATAGTCCAGTCCCGTCTCTCCGATGGCTGCCACACCGGGGCCCCGGGCCCAGGTGGCCAGCTGCTTTCGCTGCCGCCAGGGAACCTGGGCCGTCCGGGTGGGATGAACGCCCACCGCCAGGCGGAAAAAGTCCGGATGCTGCCGGTACAGGGCGGCGGTCAGCCGGTTGGAGTCAAAGTCGATGGCGGGCTCGATGCACAGGGCGACACCGCTCTCCCGCAGCCGCTTCAGCAATCCGTCCCGGTTTCCCTCCTCCGCCGTCAACTGGCCGGTCAGATACCGGAAGGTGCCGTCGTAGCGCTTATGACTGTAGTGGGCATGGCTTTCGATGATCATCTGAGCCCCTCCTTTGCCTGCCGCAGCACCGTTTCCGCCAGCTGCACCCCGCCTACCCGGTAGCCTGCGGCGGCGTATACGGCATGGAGGGGACCGTCCGTCACCAGCACCAGGGGCAGGCACCCCGGCTCCAGGAAAACGCTGCGGGCCAGGGCGTTGGGCCTGCCGCCCAGCAGCACCCGGCACCGGGGCAGGACCCGGCAGACCTCCGCCAGAAGCGGGTCCGCCCGGTCCCGGAGGTCCGGCACCAGAAGGACAATATCCATTCCGGCAAGAGCCGCTGCCCGATCCCGCAGCTCTCCCAGCAGATGCTCCGTGGGCTCCCGGCCCACCTCCAGCCAGGCCAGCAGCGCCGGGGTCCGGGTCAGCTCCCGGCCGGTCAGCTCCCGGCCATCCGGGGAGCGGACGGTGAAGTCCGGCAGGGGACAGGAGACGGTCATCTCCTCCGGGAAAACCGGCACTTTTTCCAGGGGAATCCGCCGTTTTTCTCCATTATCCAGGGAAAAACAGACGGTGCGGGCGTGTATATCCCCACAGGGCAGGCGGCTATCGGTGATAACGGTATAACGTCCGGGCAGCAGGTCCACGGTCATCTGCCCGTTTTTCCAGGAATAGGACGACAGGTCCAGGGCCTGTTCATCCTCCTGCTTTGTCAGGCCAAAATCCGTGCCGAATGCCATGGGATTTTCCAGAATCAGGAAGCTGCCCCGGGCCAGACCCGTTGCGGCGGAACGGAATTGACCGTTCTGCCAGAACTGGGGCTCCCGGTCCGCCGGGTGCAGCCGGGCGGGGACGCCCAGGGCCCGGCACAGGGCCGCGAACAGCGCATCCCGGGATAGGGGGGACCCGGCCCTTGACGCCAGAGCTGCCGCCGGAAGGGTGGTCAGCTGAGGGGATTCCTCCTGGGGGAAAAAGTGAATATTTTCCGTAAGCCAGGCGTATAAAGCCTGGGGATCACGGCGGAAATGTTCCTTTTGTGAGTCCGTCAGGGCACGCAGCAGCTGCCGCCTCTGGGGCCGCAGGGGCTCGTTATCTATCCGGGGACAGGCCACATACCGGAAATACACGTCCTCCGGCAGCTCCGGGCAGGGGCCGGGCACGGACAATGACTCTGCCAGCACCTCCGGGGTCACATCCTGAAGATCCTTGGGGGAGAGAGCTGCCAAAAGGGCCTGCTTATGGGGCAGGGAAAAGGAAGAATTTTCCAGAAACTCTGCCAGATTTTCCCGGTTGGCGGGAGCCTGAAGCAGGAGTTTTCCTCCGGGAAGGCCCGCTGCCATAGCTTCCGCGTCCTGCTCCATATGAGCGATACGGCGTTTGCGGACGTCGATTGCGGCGGAAAGCCGCTTTTTTTCTTGGGACAACACCGGGACAGGGGGTGTTTTGTCCCGGGACAACATAGGGACAGGGCCGGGACAGACCGAGATGTCCCGGCTGATTTCCGACTTCTCCGACTCCGGCAGAGTCAGGGTGACGGTTTCTGCGTCACCGGAAATAATTTCCTGTGCAGACCATTCACCGCAAACTGCCCGGACCCGGAGACTGCCCCGCCCACAGGTGAGCCGGGCGAGTCCCTGCCGGTCCGCCGGGACCCGGGCAGCGGGGAACCATTGGCAGGCGTTGAGAATTTCAAAGAAAACCGCCGCCCCCGGCAGAGGGGCTCCGGCCCGGTCCGTTACCCGGACGGTGAGGGTCCGCACCGGGGCATAGCGGCGGGTCTGATTCAGCAGAGTCACCATGCCGCTTCTGGAAATAATTTCCTCCCCCACGGGGTCTCCGAAGCACCGGGTATGCAGCAGCAGGGCCCGGGCTGCCGCCGCTGTGAACCAGCCCCGGTCCAGAGTCTCCTCCGGCTCGCAGGCTCCCAGAAAATGCCAGCTGCCATCCACCCAGACCTCCACCCAGGCGTGGTTGTCGTCGCAGTGGGCCCAGCGGGGGGTGTAGATCTGCCGGGCGGGGATGCCCACGGCCCGGTAGGCGTTGACGGCAAAGGTGGACTCCTCGCCGCAGCGGCCAAAGCCGCAGCGCCAGGCGGCGGCTGCGGAAATCGTGCGGTCATCCGTCAGCCGGTATGTTACCTGGCTGGCGTTCCAATAATTCACCCGGACGGCGGCCTGATATTCCGGCAAACCGGCCAGGAGGGGGGACAGCTCATCATACATAGCCCGGCGGCAGTCGGACAGCTCCTCCTCATTGACCCGGGGATGGAGCACATAGTTCAGGAAAATGTCCTCCGGCAGGTGGGCGGCATAGGGGGAGGTCCGGCGCAGCATGACCCCGTGCCGTGCCAGACTGCGGAACAGGGCGGGGGGCGTATTCAGCCAGTCGCTGAGGGGGCTGGCGGCATAGCACCAGACCAGGGCCTGGGCATCGTCGGGGTCCAGACCCTCCAGCGCCGTCCGGATGGCCGGGGCCGCGCAGGCGGCAGGGCCGGTCAGCAGCGAATTAAAGCGCCGCCGGGCGGCGGCATACGTTTCGGGGGACAGCAGCATAGGGGCCTCCTTTTTTACTCGATCCACTCCACGCGGCAGGCCTCGGCCAGCATTTCACGGGAAGCCTCCCGGTTTTCCACATAGGTGCCGGGGCTTGCCTCGTAGTCGGCGGTAATGCTCTCCAGGTCCTCCTCGATCAGGCGGGCATACGCGTCAGAAACCGTCAGTTTTTTGCCCCGGACCCGGGTGATCTCGTCCCGGGCGTCGGGCCACTCGGTGGTATCCGGGCCGCTCTCCAGAATCGTCTGGTTCCGGCTCAGAGAGACGATGAGCCAGGCGGAATAGCGGGACGGCGCGGGACCCGGCTCCAGGGGAGCGGAGCGCTCCAGCCGCACCGCATATCCCACGGAGGGATGCTTTTCCCGGAAGGCCCGCACCAGCTGGCACACCTCCTGGAAGATGCGGTTTTCGTTCTGCTTGACCTCCGCCGAATCCACGGCGCTTTCGTGAGATCTTCTGAACAGGCCGAAGCCCTTGAGCTGCTTTTCCATGAGCGATTTTCCTTTCTTCTTATTATTATATAGATGCTTCGTGCAGACCGTGGACAATGGCGGCGCACCGGGCAAATTCCTCCGGATCGGTCTGCCAGACCTCGTACTCGGACAGGGTGGGCAGGCCCATGGACACGGTGGACTTGCGGTAGGTCATGCCGCTGTCCAGCGGGGCGCGGCGGCCGGTGGTGTGGAAGGTGCGGATGCCGGTCTCGTGGTGAATCTGTTGGATGTTCCACCATTTCACGCCGCAGCCGGCCATGATGTGAATGCGTCCGGCGGCCTGACGGCGGAGCCGGGCCAGCAGAGGAATGCCTGCGGCGGCGTCCGGGGCCTGGCCGGAGGTCAGCACCGTCCGGCAGCCCAGGGAAACGGCGTCCTCCAGGGTCCGGAAGGGGTCCCGGGACATGTCGAAGGCCCGGTGAAGGGTCACCTCCATGTCCCCGGCACAGTCCATCATCCGGCGCATTTTCTCCATATCCAGGGCGCCGTCCGGGGTCAGGGCTCCGATGACCACGCCGTTGACGCCCAGGCGGCGGAACAGGTCGATCTCCCGGCACATCTGGTCCATCTCGGCATCGGTATACAGAAAGTCGCCGAAGCGGGGGCGGATGAGAACGTTCACCGGGACGGGGCAGTCCCGCAGGACCTGCTCAAGCATGGCCGGAGAGGGGGTGACGCCGCCGATGACCAGCTGGCCGCAGAGCTCCAGACGGTCTGCGCCGCCCCGGCAGGCGGCCAGAGCGGAGGCATAGGAATCCACGCAGCCTTCAATCAAGGGGGCGCAGGGAGTGGGGGTTGTCATGTGGGTTGTCCTCCTTTGGGGGGAGATTGGGGGCGGGGATCAGGCATTTTCCAGCTCCCGGGCCAGGTAATAGAGGGTGGACACGGCGGTCCCGGTGGCGCCGGGGGTCTGGTGCTGCCAGGTGATGCCGGTGTTGTTGTCCGCCGTGCCGGCGATATCCAGGTGGAGCCAGGGAAGCCCCTGGGTGAAGTGCTTCAGGAAAAGCCCGGCGGTGATGGCGCCGCAGCCGTCCTTGCTGGTGTTGCGGACGTCGGCATAGTCGCTGCGGATCAGGTCCTCGTACTCCGGGAAGTCCGGCATGCGCCAGAACCGCTCGCCGGAGTGCCCGGCGGCCCGGGTCAGGCAGCCGTACCAGCCGTCGTCGGAGGCCATGACGCCGGTGGTCACATAGCCCAGCATGGCGTACACGGCTCCCGTGAGGGTGGCGATATCCACCAGGTGGGTGCAGCCCTCCCGGCGGATGGCCCAGGTGAGGCCGTCAGCCAGGATCAGGCGGCCCTCGGCATCGGCGTTGAGGATCTCCACGGTCTGACCGGAAAAGAGGGTGATCCGGTCCCCGGGGAGCATGCTGGTGGGGGAGATGCGGTTTTCACAGGTGGGGATCACCGCCGTGACGTTGACCCGGACTCCGTGCCGGGCCAGAGCGTGCAGGGCGGCGGCAGCCGCCGCGCCCCCGGCCATGTCGCCCTTGATGCCCGCCATGGAGGAGGCGGATTTCAGACAATAGCCGCCGCTGTCCACGGTGACGCCCTTGCCCACGAAGCCTACCCGCCGGGAGTCCTCCGGCGCACCGGTGTACCGCAGCACCACCAGGGCCGGGGGGTGGCCGCTGCTGCCGCCTACGGTCAGCAGGCCCCGGAGGCCCAGGTCCTCCAGCTGCTGCCGGTCGTAGACAGCGGTTTCGATGGGCAGACCCTGGGCCAGGGCCGTCAGCCGGGCGGCGAAATCCATCGGCGTCAGCAGGTTGGCGGGGAGGTTTACATAATTGCGGACGGCCATAATGTCCTCCGCTAGCTGCCAGGCGGCGGTGAGCTGGGGCAGGGTGAAGCCGCTGCCGGAGGCATAGCAGGTCAGGGCGGGGCAGCGGACGTCCGTCAGGCAGTCGGCCTTGCGGTGGGAGCCGCCCAGGATGCCCTCCAGGGCGGCGTTGAGGCCCGGCTGGCCCAGCCGGGCGGCAGGGGACAGGTCAAAGACGCAGCTGTCCGGCTCCAGGTCCAGGACGGTCTTGACGGCCTTGCCGTAGCACTCCTTGCAGGCCAGCACCGTCCAGTCCGGGCCGCGGCCCACGGTAATGTCCGCCGTGCCGTCGGGGTGCAGGTAATAGCGGGTCCGGAGATAGTCGTCGTCCGTCAGCCGGACCCGGGCGGAGACGGGCTGGTTTTCGTACAGGGCGATCATGCTTCTTCCTCCTCCGCCTCCGCAGGCGCTTCCCAGGGAACCATGGTGGCCACGCACCGGTTGATGGTGACGCCCTGCTGGTAGAATTTGGCCTCGTAGTCCGTCATGACCCCCACGGGGCCGCCGGCGTGAAGGTCCCGGGTGACCTGGGACAGCCGGAAGCCGAACCGGGGGATCTCCTCCAGGGACCACTCGAACAGATTGTCGTTGTCGCTTTTGAAGTGGATCTCGCCGCCCAGGGGCAGCACCCGGCGGTATAATTGCAGGAAATTGCCGTGGGTCAGGCGGCGCTTTTTCTGGTTGCTTCTGGGCCAGGGGTCGCAGAAATTGATGTAGATGCGGTCCACCTCGCCGGGGGCGAAAAACTCCGGCAGGCAGGCGGCATCGCCGTCCACGAAAAATACATTGTGCAGACCTGCCGCCTGGGCCCGCTCCATGGCCACCACCATGGCGTCGGGGACCTTTTCCACGGCGATCAGCAGTACGTCCGGCTCGGCGGCGGCGGTCTCCGCCGTGAAGCGGCCCTTGCCGCAGCCCAGCTCCACCCGCAGCTCCCGGGCATCGGGCAGCAGCTCCCGCCAGCGGCCCCGCAGAGCACGGGGATCCGCCACCAGCAGGGACGAGCAGGCCTCCATCCGGGGCAGCAGGTTTTTTTTCTTTCTCATGCGCATAGCGTTCTTCCTCCCACGCGGCCCGGGGCCGCAAATAAAAATCCATTCTTATAATATACCACAAGATAGCCGGTTCTGTAAACGAAAAAAATGCTCTATTTGGTGCCGGGGACGGTTTTGTGACCGGATTATGAACATGTCATATTGAAAAATGCGCAAAGAATTTTCATTTCTTTTGTGGAATATCCTGAAAAAGAGAAAGGCGGTCAACAAGGGCTTGATAATTTTTAGACGAGGGACTATAATACAGACTGTATGAAGATCATACACAAGATGGGACCGCTGTGGGCGGCATCTCACCGTGGGCCCGCCGGTCCGGTGGACAGGCGGGTGATCGAAGCAAGGAGGAACTATCATGACGAACGTTCTGTTGGAAAAGAAGGGCCACATCGCCGTTGCCACCATCAACCGGCCCAAGGCCCTCAATGCCCTGAATTCCCAGGTGCTGGAGGATATCGACCAGCTGGTGGAGCAGGTGAAGGCGGACGACGAGATCCGCGCCCTGGTCATCACCGGCAGCGGCGAGAAGGCCTTTGTGGCCGGCGCCGACATCGGCGAGATGAGCACCCTGACCAAGGCGGAGGGCGAGGCCTTCGGCAAGAAGGGCAACGACGTGTTCCGCAAGCTGGAGACGCTGCCGGTCCCCACCATCGCCGCAGTCAACGGCTTTGCCCTGGGCGGCGGCTGTGAGCTGTCCATGAGCTGCGACATCCGCATCTGCGCCGACACCGCCGTGTTCGGTCAGCCGGAGGCGGGCTTGGGCATTACCCCGGGCTTCGGCGGCACCCAGCGTCTGGCCCGCCTGGTGGGCCTGGGCATGGCCAAGCAGCTGATCTATACCGCGAAGAATATCAAGGCCGACGAGGCTCTGCGTATCGGCCTGGTGAACGCCGTGTATCCCCTGGCGGAGCTGATGCCCGCCGCCGAGAAGCTGGCCGAGACCATCGCCAAGAACGCCCCCATCGCCGTCCGCGCCTGCAAAAAGGCCATCAACGACGGCATGCAGGTGGATATCGACCGGGCTGTGACCATCGAGGAGGGCCTGTTCGGCAGCTGCTTCGAGACTGCCGACCAGAAGGAGGGCATGGGCGCTTTCCTGGAAAAGCGCAAGCACGAGCCCTATCAGAACAAGTAACTCCCGGCAAATCCCTATTTCGTTAATTAACAGGTCCCCTGCCGGGCCTGATGATTAAAACGGCTACTTAAATATAAATTTATTTAGGAGGAACTATCATGAAAGTCGCAATCTTTGGTGCAGGTACTATGGGCAGCGGTATCGCTCAGGTCTTTGCCGCAAAGGGTCACACCGCTCTGATGTATGCTTCCAGCGTCGCCAGCGCTCAGCGTCATAAGGATAAGCTGGCTGCCTCTCTGAACAAGAAGGTCGCCCGCGGCAAGATGACTCAGGAAGCTGCTGATGACATCATGAGCCGCGTCCTGGTGGAGGAGGTTGAGGCTGCCGCCGATGCCGACCTGGTCATCGAGTGCGTTGCCGAGAATATGGCCACCAAGAAGGAGCTGCTGGGCCGTCTGGACGCTCTGTGCAAGGAAGACGCCATCTTCGCTTCCAACACTTCCTCTCTGTCCATCACCGAGATGGGTCAGGGCCTGAAGCATCAGCTCATCGGTATGCACTTCTTTAACCCCGTGCCCGCCATGAAGCTGGTGGAGGTCATTGCCGGCGGCAACACCCCCGCCGAGCTGGTCGAGAAGATCAAGACCCTGTCCACCGAGATCGGCAAGACCCCCGTTGTGGTCAACGAGGCTCCCGGCTTTGTGGTCAACAAGATCCTGATCCCCTATTGCAACGAGGGCGTTTGCGTTCTGCAGGAGGGCGTTGCCTCTGCGGAAGATATCGATATTGCTATGCAGCTGGGCTGCAACCACCCCATGGGCCCCCTGCACCTGGGCGATCTGATCGGCTGGGACATCGTGCTGAACATCATGGACGTGCTGTATAATGAGACCCACGACAGCAAATATCGCGCAAACGTGCTGATCCGGAAGATGGTTCGTGCCGGCAAGTTGGGCATCAAGTCCGGCGAGGGCTTCTTCAACTACAAAAAGTAAATCTGTAAAGGAGAAAAGAGTATGGATTTCCATCTGACGAAGGAACAGCTGCTCGTTCGCAAGATGTACCGCGAATTCGCAGAGAACGAAGTGAAGCCTCTGGCCGCTGAGATCGACGAAGAAGAGCGTTTCCCCATGGAAACCGTCGAGAAGATGGCAAAGCTGGGCATGATGGGTATTTATTTCCCCAAGGAGTACGGCGGCGCCGGCGGCGACGTCCTGTCCTATGCCATGTGCGTGGAGGAGCTGGCCAAGGTCTGCGGCACCACTGCCGTTATCGTCTCTGCTCATACCTCCCTGTGCGCCGCCCCCATTTTTGAGAACGGCACCGAGGAGCAGAAGAAAAAGTATCTGCCTGACCTGTGCTCCGGCCGCAAGATCGGCGCTTTCGGTCTGACCGAGCCCGGCGCCGGCACCGACGCCCAGGGTCAGCAGACCACCGCCGTCCTGGATGAGTCCGGCGAGAACTACATCCTCAACGGCTCCAAGTGCTTCATCACCAACGGCAACGTGGCGGATACCTTCGTCATCATCGCCGTCACCGGCAAGACCACCGATAAGCGCGGCCGCTCCATGAAGGAGATCTCCGCTTTCATCGTGGAGAAAACCGATAAGGGCTTCTCTCAGGGCAAGCATGAGAAGAAGATGGGCATCCGCGGCAGCTCCACCTGCGACCTGATCTTCGAGGATTGCGTGATCCCCAAGGATCGTATGCTGGGCAAGAAGGGCGAGGGCTTCAAGATCGCCATGAAGACTCTGGACGGCGGCCGTATCGGTATCGCTTCTCAGGCTCTGGGCCTGGGCGAGGGCGCCGTGGAGGAGGCCATCAAGTACACCAAGGAGCGCGTGCAGTTCGGCAAGCGCATCTCCCAGTTCCAGAACACCCAGTTCCAGCTGGCCGACATGCACACCCGCATGCAGGCCGCTCAGTACCTGGTGTACGCCGCCGCCTGCAAGAAGGAGAACCACGAGCCCTACTCCGTGGACGCCGCCATGGCTAAGCTGTTTGCCGCCGAGGCCGCTTCCGACGTCACCCGCCGCGCCGTGCAGCTGTTCGGCGGCTATGGCTACACCCGTGAGTATCCCGTGGAGCGCATGATGCGCGACGCCAAGATCACCGAGATCTACGAGGGCACTTCCGAGGTCCAGCGCATGGTCATCTCCCGTGCCATGGGTGTGAAATAAGATAGGAGGCAGATGGAAATGAAAATCATTGTTTGTGTCAAGCAGGTCCCCGATACCTCCGGTAAGGTGGCCGTGAATCCCGATGGTACTCTGAACCGCGCCAACCCCGACGACCTGAACGCCGTCGAGGCCGCTCTGGTCCTGAAGGAGCAGACCGGCGCCGAGGTGGTTGTCGTCTCCATGGGTCCCCCTCCTGCCGAGGGCATGCTGCGTGAGATCATCGCCCGGGGCGTGGACCGCGCCGTGCTGATCTCCGGCCGTGAGTTCGGCGGCTCCGATACCTATGCTACCTCTCAGATCATCGCCGCGGCCATCAACAAGATCGGCCTGGACGAGGACGACGTGGTGTTCTGCGGCCGTCAGGCCATCGACGGCGACACCGCCCAGGTGGGTCCCCAGATCGCCGAGAAGCTGGGCATCCCCCAGGTCTCCTACGCCGCTGAGATCACCAAGGAGGGCAAGACCCTCACCATCAAGCGGATGCTGGAGGACGGCTACATGACCATCAAGGTCAAGACCCCCTGCCTGATCACCTGCATCAAGGAGCTGAACGAGCCCCGCTACATGAGCATCGACGGCATCTATGCCACCTACAACAAGCCGCTGGAGACCTTTGACTATGAGAAGCTGAAGGATCATCCCCTGATCGACGCCACCACCATCGGCCTGAAGGGCTCTCCCACCAACATCTTCAAGAGCTTCACCCCGCCCCAGAAGGGCGCCGGCATGATGCTGGAGGGCGCCGACAAGGCGACCTGCGAGAAGCTGGCCGACATTCTGGCGAAGAAGCACATCATCTGAGAAAGGGGATAAACGAATATGTCTAATTTCAACAGCGCCGATATCGCTGCTTTCAAGGATGTGTGGGTCTTCTGCGAGCAGCGCGAGGGCAAACTGATGCCCACCGACTTTGAGCTGATCTCCAAGGGCCGCGACCTGGCCGACGAGCTGGGCGTGAACCTGTGCGGCCTGCTGCTGGGCGGCGAGGGCATCGAGTCCGCCGCCAAGGAGCTGGGCGGCTACGGCGCCGACAAGGTGCTGGTGTGCGAGAGCCCCCTGCTGGCCGTCTACAACACCGACGCCTATGCCAAGGTCATCTGCGACGTGATCGAGGATCTGAAGCCCGAGGCGTTCCTGATCGGCGCCACCAACATCGGCCGTGACCTGGGCCCCCGCTGCGCGGCCCGTCTGCACACCGGTCTGTGCGCTGACTGTACTCACCTGGACGTGGATATGGGCATCTACAAGGACTTCCTGCGCGAGGCCTCCACTCTGGCCCCCGAGAAGATCGACGCCCTGAACACCGCCATCGTGCTGGGCGAGAAGCACGACGTGTCCCGTGACCTGAAGATGACCCGTCCCGCCTTCGGCGGCCACCTGATGGCCTCCATCATCTGCCCCCGCTTCCGTCCCGCCATGGCCACCGTGCGCCCCGGTGTGATGAAGAAGGCCCCCTTCGATCAGGCCAAGGCCGACGCCTGCGAGATCATCAAGCCCGAGTTCTCCCTCACCGAGGACGATATGGAGACCCAGGTGGTCGAGGTCGTCAAGGCCGCCAAGAAGCTGGTGGACCTGATCGGCGCCGACGTGGTCGTCTCCGTGG
>OHYS01000424.1_pt1 | contig 21414 bp, 19 predicted proteins | sample 1580301 | NCBI WGS metagenome assembly OHYS01 (sample SAMEA3882531, study PRJEB24775) | human gut metagenome | biome: human-associated habitat; feature: intestine environment; material: feces | place: Netherlands | collected 2009/2010
GCAAGCTCCTGCGGCATAAACAAACCCCCGCACGGGATGCCAATGGCATCCCGTGCGGGGGGCATTCTGCTCCGATCAATAGCCGGGCTTACCCAGCAGGTGGAACATGTTCTTCTTATAGAACTCGACGCCGGGCTGGTTGAACGGGTTCACGCCCAGCATATAGGCGGAGATGCCGCACGACAGCTCGAAGAAGTAGAACAGCTCGCCGAGCGTATCGGCATCGACCTCGTCGGTCTGCAGCACGATGTTCGGCACGCCGCCGTCGACATGGGCGCTGAGCGTGCCCTGGAAGGCCTGCTCCTCGACAAAGTCGAGCGTCTTGCCCTCGAGGTAGTTCAGGCCGTCCAGATTCTTCCAGTCGACCTCGATGGTCGTGCGCTTGCGCGGCGGGGCAAAGCGGACGATGGTCTCGAAGAGGTTGCGCTGGCCCTGCTGGATCATCTGCCCGAGGGAGTGCAGGTCGGCCGTGAATTCCACGGTCGCGGGGAACAGGCCCTTGCCGTCCTTGCCCTCGCTTTCGCCGAACAGCTGCTGCCACCAGCCCGCGAAGTAGCGGAAGCTCGGCTCATAGCAGCCCAGCAGCTCGATGGCCTTGCCGCGGCGGTACAGCAGGTTGCGGATGGCGGCATACTGCCACGCGGGGTTTTCGGGCGACTGCGCGCTCATGGCGGTGAAGGCTTCGATCGCCTCACCGATCACGGTCTGCACGTCGATGCCGGCGGCGGCCATCGGCAGCAGGCCGACAGCGGACAGCACACTGTAGCGCCCGCCGACGTCATCTGGCACGACGAACGTCTCCCAGCCCTCTTCGTCGGCCATCTGCTTGAGCACGCCGCGGTGGGCGTCCGTCGTGGCAAAAATGTGCTTTTTGGCCTTCTCCGGACCGTACTTTGCCTCCAGCAGGCCGCGGAACATCCGGAACGCGAGCGCAGGCTCGAGCGTTGTGCCGGATTTGGAGACGACGTTCAGGTCAAAGTCCAGATCGCCCAGCTCCTCGAGCAGATGCATCAGCGCGTCCGGCGACAGGGAGTTGCCGGCAAAGAGAATTTTCGGGTCGCCGGGCTGCGGCCGCGGCCGCAGCAGCTCCAAGGCGCCCTTCGCGCCGAGATATGACCCGCCGATGCCCACGACGACCAGCGCCTGCGAGCGGCCGCGGATGCGGGATGCGGCGGTGAGGATCTGCTTGAGCTCTCCGCTTTGCATACGCTCCGGCAGATCGAGCCAGCCGGTAAAATCCGCACCGGCGCCCGTGTGCTCGAGCAGCGTGCGGTGCGCCTGTGCAGCGGCCGCGTAGTCCGGCCCTGCGGGGTCAAAAAATCCGGCCGCGCCGGAGAGATCCACTTTGATCATTGCGATGCCCTCTCTCTTAAAGGATATCACCAGTATACACGAAAATCAGGATTTCGCAACTGGAAATCTGTCGCTCACAGCGCGCGCAGCAGCTGCAGCCAGAGGTGCGCCGTCGAGATGCGCGCAGCGCCGTCCGGGACGACCAGCGGCAGGATCAGCGTGTCGCCGCTGCTGTCGGTGACGGTCACGGTGCCGACCTGCGCGCCCGGCTCCAGAGGGGCGCACAGGTCCTCGTTGAGCGCGATGTCCATCTGCGGTGCGGCCGTGCCCTTGCGCACGACGATGGCGTCCGTGCCCGAGAGCACCGGCTGCACGCTGTCCGTTTCGGCAAACCGCACGCGCACGGGTGGAATGACCGTGTTGGCCGCAACGGAATAGAGCGAATAGTTGGCAAAGGCGAAGTTGAGGAGCGTCGCTGCGTCGGCGAAGCGCGCCTTGGAGCTCTCCGCGTGCAGCACCACGGCAATGTACTCCACGCCGTCGCGCTCGGCGCTGGCCGACAGGCAGTGCATGGCCTGCTGAGTGTAGCCAGTCTTCAGGCCGGTCGCGCCGGGGTAGGCGTGGATGAGCTTGTTGGTGTTGGCGAGGCCGAAGCGGCCGTCGCGCACGGTGTCCATCCAGATGGTGGTGTAGTCGCGGATGCGCGGATGGGCCAGCAGCGCGCGGGACATGCACGCGATGTCGCGCGCCGTCGTGTAGTGGCCGGGATCGTCGGTCAGCCCCGTGCAGTTGAGAAACTGCGTGTTTTCCATGCCCAGTTCTTTCGCGCGGTCGTTCATGCGCTTGGTGAACGCCTCCTCGGAACCGGAGATGTGCTCTGCCATGGCGACGGCGCAGTCATTGGCGGAGTTGACGGCGATGCACTTGAGCATCTCGTCGACGCTCATCTGCTCGCCCTCCTTGAGCCAGATCTGGCTGCCGCCCATGGAGCTGGCATGGGCGCTGGCGGTCACGATGTCGCTCGTATCGAGCTGGCCGCTGTCGAGCTGCTCCATGATGAGCAGCAGCGTCATGATCTTCGTCACGCTGGCGGGGGACAGGTGCTCGTCGGCATTTTTCTCGTATAACACCGTGCCGGTCGAGCGCTCCATCAGGATCGCCGACGGTGCGGATATCTTCAGCTCCTCGTCCGTTGGCTGCTCGAGCGCCATCGCGGGTGTGAGCAGCAGCAGCGCTGCCAGCAGCAGACAGATCCATCGTTTCATATGCTCAGCCCTTTCCGTTGATTTCTCCTTATCACCCTATGCCGGGGGCGCGTGGAAAAGCAGTCCGAGTCTCCACAATTTGCACAGGCTTTTGCACACCGAAGCGCTCAGAGCGTGTCAAGATACGGCGCACCGTGTCGCAAATGTACGAAAAGCCCGGTATTACCGGCTTGACGGTGCGGGCACATGATAGTAAAATAAATCCGACTGATCACAGACACTGGCAGGCGCTGTCGGGCGCGATGGGGGGAGACGGTTTATGAAGCGATTTGATCCGAAAAACAAATACCTCGGCTGGGGCATCACGGCGTTCGGCGTGATCGCGTGCTGTATTCTGTTTTACATGCTGCTGCAGCATGGCAAATCCATCGGCGATGCGATCAGCTCGCTGCTCGGCATCCTCAGCCCGATCATCTGGGGCCTGGTGATCGCCTATCTGCTCTGGCCGCTGACGAAGGTATTCCAGCGCAAGCTCTTTGAGCCGCTGCTCAAAAAGCTCCGCCCGAAAAAACCGGTGCGCACCTCACTTGCGCGCGGCCTGTCCGTCGCGCTCTCGATCCTGGTCGCCCTGATCATCATCGCCGCCCTCATCTGGCTCATCATCCCGCAGATCTATACGAGCGTTGAGAGCATCGTGCTCAACTATCAGGAGTACTATGACACGATCACCGGCTGGATCAACAAGTTCTTTGAAAACAATCCCGAGGTAGAGGAAGTGCTCCTCTCTGCGACCGGCGATGTGTCCGACAATCTGCTTGACTGGGTGAAGACCGCGCTGCTGCCGTCCATGGGCAAGGTGGTCACGAGCGTGACGACCGGCATCTATGCCGTTTTGCGTGCGATCCTCGATGTGCTCATCGGCTTCGTCGTCGCCTGCTATGTGCTGTCGAATATGGAGCTGTTTCTCGCAAAGTCCAAGATGGTGCTCTACAGCATGTTTTCCGTCAAGGCGTCCAAGCGCATCCTCAAGGCCATTCGCTTCACGGACTCGGCGTTCATGGGCTTTATCAGCGGTAAGGTCATTGATTCCGCCATCATCGGCGTTATCTGCTATATCTGCTGTGCGATCATGCGCATGCCGTATGTCGTGCTCGTGAGCGTGATCGTCGCCGTGACGAATATCATCCCCGTGTTCGGTCCGTTCATCGGCGCGGTGCCGACGGCGCTGATCATTCTGCTCGTCTCGCCGATGAAGTGCCTGATCTACGTCATCTTCATCATCGTCCTGCAGCAGATCGACGGCAACATCATCGGCCCGAAGATCCTTGGCAACTCCACCGGCATCAACGGTTTCTGGATCATGTTCGCCATCCTGCTCGGCGGCGGCCTGTTCGGCTTTATCGGCATGCTGCTGGGCGTGCCGGTGTTCGTCGTGATCTATGCCGGCCTGGAGCGGCTGGTCGATCACGGGCTGAAAAAACGCGGCCTCCAGACGGAGACCGCAGAATATATGGATCTGGATTACATCGACGATGCCACGATGCAGCCGGTGCGCCTACCGCAGGAGGTGCCGGACGAATCGCTCAAGGATCCAAAGGATGATTCAGTGAAGTGACGGGAAGAGGGACTGCTTTGCATCCCGCAGTGCATCGCACAGCGCGTCGATGTCTTCCCGCGTGGTGTAGCGCGAAAAGCTGATGCGCAGCGCGCCGTCGATCACGTTCGCCGGCAGCCCGATCGCCTCGAGTACATGGCTCCGCCCGCCCTTTTTGCAGGCGGAGCTTTTTGATGTGTAGATCCCGCGCGCCTCGAGGAAGTTCATCAGCACCTCGCTCCGGTAGCCGGGCAGAGAAATGCTGAGGATGTGCGGCGAGCCGCCGCCGATGACGACAAGACCGTCCACCTCGGCTGTCAGCCGGTCGATGGCGTGGGCGCGCAGCTCGGCCATGGTTTTCGTGGCCTGCGCCATTTTCGCACTGCCGATCTCGGCCGCCGTACCAAAGGCGGCGATCTGCGGCGTGGCCTCCGTACCGGCGCGCATGCCGCGCTCCTGCCCGCCGCCGAGGATATAGGGCGGCAGCTTCAGTCCGCTGCGGATGTAGAGCGCGCCGATGCCTTTCGGCGCGTGGATCTTGTGACCGCTGATGGTGATCATGTCCGCGCCGAGTGTTTTGGCCGAGAACGGCACTTTCAAAAACCCTTGCACGGCGTCCGTGTGCAGCAGGGCAATGCTGTTTTCCGCTTTCAGCATCCGGGCGACGGCGGCAATGTCGTTGACGGCGCCGGTCTCGTTGTTGACCATCATGAGCGAGACGAGGATCGTGTCCGGCCGCAGCGCCGCGCGCACCGCCTCGAGCGGGATGGCGCCGGTGCCGTCCGGCTGCAGGCGCGTGATCTCGTAGCCCTCCTTTTCCAGAAAGTCCAGCGACTTGCGCACCGCGTCGTGCTCCACGGCGGAGCTGATGATGTGTTTGCCGCGGCGGCGCATGTACCGCGCTCCGGAGATGAGCGCCCAGTTGTCGCCCTCAGAGCCGCAGGACGTGAAGTACACCTCATCCGGCTGGCAGCCGAGTGCTTTTGCGATCTGGCCGCGCGCCTTGTCCACGGCGGCCTTGGCCTCACGGCCGAGTTTGTAGGTCGTGCTCGGGTTGCCGAAGCACTCCGTCATCATATGTACTGCCGCCTCCGCTGCCTCCGGGCAGACACGGGTCGTTGCGGCATTGTCCAGATAAACCATGATCACTTACCTCGATTTGGAGATGTTTTTATGCACTATATTATAACCGCCCTCGGCTGCAAGGTCAACCAGTATGAAGCGCAGGCAATCGAAACGCTCCTGCACGCGCACGGCTTCACGGCCGCAGTGGACGGTGAGCCGGTCGATCTGATCGTCGTCAACACCTGCGCCGTCACGGCGGAGGGCGGGCGCAAGTCGCGCCAGACGATCCGCAAGCTGCGCGAGGAGCACCCGCAGGCGCTGTGCGCCGTGTGCGGCTGCTGGTCGCAGCTCAGTCCGGAGGACGCGGCGTCCATCGGCGCCGACGTGGTACATGGCAGCGGCAGCAAGCAGGCGTTTGTGGATGACATTCTGCGTGCGTTCCGTGAGCACGCGCCCGTCACGTGCGTGGATAATCCGTTCCAGCGCTTTGACTTTGAGCCGCTGCCGGCGGGCGCGGCCTACGGCCGCACGCGCGCGATGCTGAAGATCCAGGACGGCTGCAATAATTTCTGCACCTACTGTGTCATCCCATATACGCGCGGCCGCATCCGCAGCCTGCCGCTGGAGGAAATGGCGCGTCAGGCGGCGCATCTGGCCGCCGAGGGCTATCGGGAGCTGGTGCTGACCGGCATCGAGATCGCGTCCTACGGCCGGGATCTGCCGGGTAAGCTGACGCTGGCCGACGCCGTGGAGACGGTCGCCGCCGCTGCGCCGCAGATGCGTCTGCGCCTCGGCTCGATCGAGCCGACGGTCATCACGGAGGACTTCTGCCGCCGCGCCGCCGCGACCGGGCAGGTCTGCCGGCATTTCCATCTCTCGCTGCAAAGCGGATGCGACCGTACACTCGCGCGCATGAACCGCAAATATAATACTGCAGAGTTTCTCGCCTGCGTCGAGCGGCTGCGGCGGTATTTCCCGGGCTGTGCGCTCACGGCGGACATGATCACGGGCTTCCCCGGCGAGACGGAGGCAGATCAGGCGGCCGCAGTGGCGTTTTTGGAGCAGGTCGGCTTTGCGGCCGTGCATGTTTTCCCGTACTCCCGCCGCCCCGGCACGAAGGCGGACACCATGCCGGAGCAGCTCAGCCACGCGGTCAAATCGGCGCGCGCGCATGAGGCGCAGCGCGTGGCCGATGCCTGCAAGCAGCGCTATCTGGTGCAGCAGGTCGGCCAGACGCTGCCCGTTTTGTTCGAGACGGAGCATGACGGCAGCTGGGTCGGACACTCGGACAACTATTGTCTGGTGCGCGCTGCGGGGGACAATCTGCGCGGACTTGTGAAAAATGTCAAAATCTCTGCCGTTTCCGGGCAAATGCTTGTGGGGGATTTGGTTTGACGCGCTTTGCGGAACGTGTTAGACTTTTCTCAATCCATGCAGAATGTGCTGTATGCGATAAATTTTGACCCCTGGAGGCGATTTCCGTGACCCGAAGTGAAACATTCAATTTTTCTGCCGGACCGTCGGTCCTGCCGGAGGAAGTGCTCAGGCAGGCGCAGGCGGAATTGCTCAATTATCATGGCACGGGCATGTCCGTGATGGAGATGAGTCACCGAAGTCAGGCCTTTTCGGATATCTTCCAGGATGTGAAGGCGCGTTTTCGCGCCGCACTGTCTGTGCCGGACACACATGAGATCCTGTTTTTGCAGGGCGGCGGCACGGCACAGTTTTCCATGATCCCGCTCAATCTGATGGGCGAGCAGGGGACGGCGGACTATGCCGTGACCGGGCATTTTTCCGGCAACGCGGCCAAAGAGGCCGAGAAGTACGGCGCGGTGCACATTGCGGCGGACACCTCCACCTGCGGCCATACCCGCATCCCGCAGCAGAGCGAGCTGAGGCTCGATGCGCGCGCGTCCTATTTTTATTATTGCGCCAACAATACGATCTACGGCACCGAATGGCAGTACGTGCCGGAGACTGGCCGCGTGCCGCTCGCGTGCGACATGTCGTCGGACATTCTCTCGCGCCCGGTCGATGTGTCAAAATACGGCGTGATCTTCGCCGGCGCGCAGAAAAACATGGCCCCTGCGGGCCTGACGGTTGCGATCGTTGACCGCAGTCTCGCCGGGCATGAGCTGCCCATCACACCGGTCATGTACAGCTATCAGCGCATGATCGACAAGGACTCTATGTACAACACCCCGCCGTGCTGGTGTATTTACATCCTCGGTCTCGTGCTCGCGTGGCTGGAGCGGCAGGGCGGCGTGGAAGGTATGCAGCAGCTCAAGCATGCGCGCGCCGCAAAGGTGTACGATTTTCTCGACAACAGCGCGCTGTTTCATCCCTGTGCGCAGCCGGGCTCCCGCTCGGATATGAACGTCACGTTCCGCACCGGGGACGATGCGCTCGACAAGGAATTCATCAGCGGCGCGGCGGCGCGCGGCCTGCTGAATCTCAAGGGCCACCGCGTTGCCGGCGGCATGCGCGCCTCGCTTTATAACGCCATGCCGATGGCGGGCGTGGATGCGCTCGTGGATTATCTGAAACAGTTTGAGGTAGAACATCATGTATAAAATCAAAACCATGAACCATATATCCCCTTGTGGCCTGCAGAAGCTCGTAGAGCGCGGCTGCGTCGTCGGGGAGGACATACAGGCACCAGATGGCCTGATCCTGCGCTCGGCCGACCTGCACAGCTATGCCTTTGAGCCGAGCCTGAGCGCCATCGCGCGCTCCGGCGCCGGCACGAACAACATCCCGCTCGAGGATTGCTGCCGCCGCGGCATCGTCGTGTTCAACTCGCCCGGCGCAAACGCCGAGGCGGTCAAGGAGCAGATCCTCTGCTCGCTCGTACTCTCGTCGCGCGATGTGCTCGGCAGCATTGACTGGGTCAAGAGCCTCAACGGCAAGGGCAAGGACATTCCCGCGCTTGTCGAGAAGGGCAAGTCGCAGTTTGCCGGCCCGGAGCTCATGGGCAAGACGCTGGGCGTCATCGGCCTCGGCGCGATCGGCGCGCTCATCGCCAACGCTGCCGTGAGCCTCGGCATGAATGTCTGCGGATATGATCCGTACCTGTCCGTGGACGCGGCGTGGCGGCTCTCGCGCGATGTCAAGCACGAGGTGAACCTCGACGGCATCTATGCCAAGGCGGATTATATCAGCATCAACGTGCCGTACACGGACCAGACGTTCCATATGCTCGATGCGAAGGCGTTTTCCAAGATGAAGGACGGCGTGCGCATCATCAACGAGTCGCGCGCCGAGATCGTGGACGACGACGCCATGCTCGCCGCCATTGCCTCCGGCCGCGTCGGCAAGTATGTCACGGACTTTCCCAACGAAAAGGTCGTTGGCGTCGACAATATCATTGCGCTGCCGCATCTGGGCGCCTGCACGCCGGAGAGCGAGGAGAAGTCCGCCGTCATGGCCGCGCGCGAGCTCTACGATTATCTCGCCAACGGCAACATCAAAAACTCCGTCAACTTCCCGGACGCGACGCTCGAGCGCATGGGCGTCAGCCGTGTGTGCATCCTGCACCAGAACGTGCCGACGATGCTCAACCAGTTCCTGGAGATCACCTGCAGCACGGGCCTGAACGTCGAAAACATGATCAACAAGGCCTATGGCGCGTATGCCTATGCCATGATCGACCTCAACGGCCGTCTCGACGATCAGCAGATCGCAGACATCGACCGCATTCCGGAGGTCATCCGTGTGCGCGTGGTGTAAATAAGAGCAAAACAGCCGCTCCTGATCAGGAGCGGCTGTTTTGCGTATGGAATGGTTTTATTTCTGCTTTTTTGCCAGCGCGGCCTCGGAGAAATCGCGGATCTGCGGCACTTTGTTCAGCGCAAAGTACAGCGCCAGACCGCCCACGATGCCGACGGCGGCCTGCGCGGCGTTGCCCGGGATTTCTGCCGCCGCGGCTGCGCCATAACCGAGAATGAAATCCTCAAACACAAAGTAGCCCAGCACCATGATGATCTCGCCGCAGATGGCGCTCAGCAGCGCGAAGCCAAAGGACTTTTTGCGGCAGGCGCGGAAGATCAGCGCCGCGACCACGGCCGCACACCCTTTGACGACGAGCGTGCCGGGCGCGTAGCTCATGTAGCCGGAGATCACATCCGCCAGACCGGAGCCGAAACCGGCAGCCACGCCGCCGTAGAGCGGGCCGGCCAGCAGGGCAGCGAGTACGACCACGATGTCGCCGGCGTTGAGATAGCCGCCGGTCACGGTCGGGATCTTGATGACGAGCGTCGCCACGCAGCACAGCGCCATGAGCATGGCGGTGTAGACGAGATTTCTGAGTTTCTGGTTCATAATTATCACCTTTTTATGTTATTGGCACAAGAATACGATATTCGACACAAATAAGCAAGGGTTGAGAACAACGAAAATTCCTGCTATACTGCTATGAGAAATGGGGGATTTGACCATGACCAGGAAATTATATGATCTCGACAGTCACCGGCGTGATTTTTCTGCGACCGTGCTGCGCTGCGACCCGGACGGGGCGCGCTATGCCGTCGTGCTCGATCAGACGGTGTTTTTCCCGGAGGGCGGCGGTCAGCCGGCCGATACCGGTGTGCTCGGCGGCGCGCGCGTTCTGGACGTGCAGCTGCTGCCGGATGCGATCGTGCACTATACGGACGCGCCGCTCGCACCCGGTGCGCAGGTGCGCGGCCAGATCGACTGGCCGCAGCGCTTCCGGCGCATGCAGGGCCACTCGGGCGAGCACATTATCTCCGGGCTGATCCATAAGGAATACGGATTTGACAACGTTGGCTTCCACCTCGGGGAAGACGCGATCACGATGGATTATAGCGGCGAGCTCACATGGACGCAGCTCATGCACATCGAGCAGCTGGCAAATGAGGCAGTGTACCGCAATGTGCCGATCCGGACAGAGTACCCGGCACCGGAGCAGCTGGCGCACATGGAATACCGCAGCAAGCTCGACCTGAAGGAGGATGTGCGCATCGTGACCGTGGAGGGCTATGATGTCTGCGCCTGCTGCGCGCCGCACGTGTCGCACACGGGCGAGATCGGCGCGATCAAGTTCACGTCGCTCATGCGCCACCGCGGCGGTGTGCGCGTGACGATTTTGTGCGGGTCGGACGCGGAGGCGGACTATCGGGAAAAGAGCGCGCAGGTCGCGGCGCTCTCGGCGCAGCTGTCCGTGCGGCAGGCGGACGTCGTCCCGGCCGTGCAGCGCCTGCTCGATGAGATCGCGCAGCGCAAGGCCGCGGCCGCGGAGCTGGAGCGCCGCCTCAACGCGCAGCGGCTACAGCTGCTGCGGGAGACGCCCGGCAGTATCTGCGTCATCGACCGCTTTGACGATCCGGTCGCCATGCGCGAATTCGTCAATGCTGGCATGCTGCTTGCCGGCGGCGTCTGCGCTGCCTTTACCGGCAGCGATGCGGACGGCTACCGCTATATTATCGGCAGCCGCACGGTCGATCTGCGCACGGAGGCAAAGACCATCAATGCCGCCATCTCCGGCCGCGGTGGCGGCAAGCCGACCATGATCCAGGGCTCGTGCACGGCCCCGGCCGCCGCGATCGAGGCGTTTTTCGCCGCCTATCCCAGGAAATAATATAGATGCAGATAGGAAACAGGGCCGCGGAATTCCGCGGCCCTGCTTTTTTCGGTTTTGCTCAGATTACTGCATGCCGTTTTCGTAGGCGGCGATCATCTTTTTGACCATCTGGCCGCCGATGCTGCCGGCCTGACGGGACGTCAGATCACCGTTGTAACCCTGCTTGAGGTTCACGCCCATCTCGGACGCGGCTTCCATCTTGAAGCGGTTCATCGCCTCACGCGCATTGGGGTTGACAAGGTTGTTGCTCTTGGAACTAGCCATTTCGTTTTCCATCTCCTTTTCTCGTTTTGGGTTTCTTGACCCGCTACTATTTTCTGCGAACAGAATGGAAGTATGCAGAGCAGAAAAATGCAATTTTTGCAAGCTCTTTTTTCTCGTGTTCTGCTTTCAGTGACCGTTTTATTGGACATATGATGCTGTATATTAGAGACAGAAAACGGTTCCGCTATGCGCGCGGATGATTTGACCCGGAAAGGAGATGCGCGGTATGTACGTTTTGCTGTTTCTGGTGCTCCTGCCTATTGACGTCTTGATCGAGCTATTGAAGCTCAATAAATAACCGGTTGAGCGGAGCGCGCTGTATATGCGGAGAATTTGTCTGCGCATGCCGAAATACCTTGTGTTGCAAATGATGCGGATGTATAATTGGAACAGCCAACCATTTTTTTGCTTTGGCGAGAAAGATGGGATGAAACATGACCTATGAGGCAGTTAACAGCATTAGCACCGAACGCAGTTATGATACGGCGGATGAAGCGGAACGCGTTGCGTGCGCCGTGCGTGCGTTGGTCGCCAAGACCGCGCCGGATGACGCGCAGCTTTGGCTGCCGCTTCTGATCCATCTGCGCGATACGGCGGCAGTCATGGAATATCTGACGGCTCGCTGGCTGCCGGAGCAGTATTGCGTGAGCCTTGGCCTGCAACGGGAGGAGTTTTTCCGCCTGGCGATTAGGGCGGCGCTGCTGCACGATATCGGGAAAGCAACCCCAAATTTCCAGCGCAAAATCACGCTTGAGCAGCCGGAATTGCGTCAACGCTTGGAAGCGGCCGGCTTGGAGATCCGGTTTCAAAAGGGAAAGCAGCTCGATGTGAATGTTCCGCATGCGGCAGCCGGCGCTGAGATCCTGCGCAGCGAAGGATTCACGGATGACCTTGCGGCTGTCGTCGGTGCACATCATGGCAGGACCGAAGAATATATGCTTACCAGCTATTGTGAGAAAACGCCTATTGCGTTCGGCTGGAGCGGTTCGGGTGACAGTGATACGCTGTGGGGCTCTGTCCAGCGGCATGTTATCCGCTGGGCGGAGGATGTGCTCGGATGCGGTGCACCGGCACGCGATGCTGCGTGTTCGGTACCGGCGCAGATGGCGCTGAGCGGCTTAGTGATCATGGCAGACTGGATCGCTAGCAATACGGCCTATTTCCCGCTTATCTCCATGGACGCGCAGCCGGATCGGTATGACCCGCGCCGCGCTGAGCGAGCGCTGCAGAAACTGGATCTGCCGCGGCCGTGGCAAGTCTCTGCCGACTGGAGCACGGCGGACTATTTTCAGCGGCGCTTCGGCTTTTCAGCAAATCTCGTCCAGCAGCAGATGGAGCAAGTCGCAGGGACGGTGAAAACACCGGGCGTGATGATCCTTGAAGCGCCGATGGGACACGGCAAGACGGAAGCGGCACTGACTGCGGCAGAAATTCTGATGAATCGTTTTGGCCTGGGCGGCGCTGCGTTTTTCCTCCCGTCGCAGGCAACGTCCAATGCAATGTTTACCCGTATGACACAGTGGGCGCGGCATCAGCCGGACGCGGTACGAGTTGCAGTGGAGCTGGCGCACGGTCAGGCAGAGCTGAACGCGGAATTTGCGTGTCTGGAATCCGGGCACGTGCAGATCGAGCAGGGCGAAGCGGATGCCGACCCGCTGCAGACACATGCCTTCTTCCGCGGCCGAAAGACGAAGCTGCTGGCAAATCTGGTGGTCGGCACGGTGGATCAGCTGCTCATGGCTGCGCTGAACCGAAAACATGTGATGCTGCGCCAGCTTGGTCTGACCGGCAAGGTGGTTATTCTGGACGAGTGCCATGCCTATGATGCGTATATGAATACCTATCTGGATCGTGTGTTGAACTGGCTGGGCGCTTATCATGTGCCGGTTATTTTGCTGTCGGCCACACTCCCGGGGCAGCGCAGGGCAGAATTGCTGCGCGCCTATCTCGGGGTGAAAAAGCCCGTAGATACGGCGATCGCCGCGTGTCAGGACTATCCGTTGCTGAGCTGGACGGAGAATAAGACGGTACATATGGCTGCCATCTCTGCGCAGGGGTGCAGCCGAGATGTCTGTGTGCAGCGTGTGGAGCAGGAGCAGGCGCTTGCGGCGGCAGGCGAGGCGCTCAGGAGCGGCTGCGTCGGACTGATCGTCAACACGGTCAAGCGGGCGCAGATGCTGCGCGAGGAGCTGCGGCAAGATTACCCGGATGCGGTGATTTTGATGGATCACTCCCGCTTTCTGGCGCCGGATCGGCTGGAGCATGAGCAGGAAATTTTGCGGTGTGTCGGCAAAAGCGCAGATGCGCAAACACGGCGCGGCGTGCTGGTGATCGGCACACAGGTGCTGGAACAGTCTTTGGATCTGGACTTTGACCTGTTGATCACGGATCTGTGCCCGATGGATCTGCTGCTGCAGCGCATCGGCCGTCTGCACCGGCATGCACGCACCAGACCGCAGGGGCTGGAAGCGCCGCGCTGCCTGGTCATGGGGGCGCTTGGAGATCTGGACGCCGGGAGCAAGGCTGTGTACGGCGAATACCTCTTGCTGCGTACGCGGCGGCTGCTGCCGGAGCGCATTCGTTTACCGGAAGACATTTCGCCTCTGGTGCAGCGGACTTATGATGCGATGCGCTTCCCGCCGGAGTCGGATGAGGAGACCTGCGCTGCATATGAGGCCTATCAATATGCGCAAAAGCGCCAAAAGTGCAAGGCGAAGGACTATCTGCTGGCACAGTGTGACGACTATGATTCACTCGTTGGTATGATGGACGATATTGATCAGTTTACGGATCTGCAGGCGCAGGCGGCAGTTCGAGACGGGACAGCTGCCGTTGAGGTACTGGTCGTGCAGCGGTCGGAAGACGGAATGCTGCTGCTCTCCGGGGAACAAAAGGGGATGTGTCTGCGTGCGGATACCCAGCCGAGCGCCGATGAGGCACGCTGGGTCGCGGCGCAGCGTCTGCGGCTGCCGTCGCATTTCAGCGCGCGGTACTGTGTGGATGCAGTGCTGGAAGCGCTTGAGGATCAAACACGCCAGTCACTGCCGCTGTGGCTGCAGGCGCCAATGTTGGAAGGCGAACTGTTTTTGATCTTAGATGCGGACGGTACAGCACAGCTGGCCGGTAAGACACTGCGATATGACCCGCAAGTCGGATTAACAGAAGAGGAGGAGACGCATGGAACAAATGGAATTCAATCTGCTGGATGAACCGTGGATACGGGTGATGACCGAGGACTGCACAGTCGTGGAGCGTTCGCTGATGCAGGTGCTCTTAAACAGCCACTGGTATCAGCGGCTGGCGGGCGAACTTCCGACACAGGATGTGGCGCTTTTGCGCTTGCTGCTGGCAATTTTGCAGACGATCTTTTACCGCGTAGATCCGGAGGGTGAGGATGACCCAATCGAGGACCGCGCGGCTGCCATCCGTCGCTGGCAGGCGTTGTGGAACGCCGGTCGTTTTCCGGTGCAGCCGATCCGGACGTACCTGGAGACATGGAAGGATCGCTTCTGGCTTTTCCATCCGGAGCATCCGTTTTATCAAGTCCCGGCTGCGGCGGTGGGGACTGCTTATACCGCTGCAAAACTGAATGGTGAGCTCTCGGAGAGCAGCAACAAGGTTCGTCTGTTTCCGGTTCGAGCGGGCTCTCAGAAAGCGCATCTGAGCTATGCGGAGTCAGCACGCTGGCTGTTGTATTTGAATGGGTTTGATGATACGTCGGCAAAGCCGAAGGGAAAAGGCTTGCCTTCCCCCGGAGCTGGCTGGCTCGGTAAGTTGGGGCTGTTTTTTGCTGAAGGCAGTACACTCTTTGAGACGTTGATGCTCAACCTTGTGCTGTTGCGGGAAGATCGGACGATCTGGACCGAACCGCACCCCGTTTGGGAACGAGAGCGACCAAAGTGTGACGAACGAACAGAGATCGTGATTCCTGATAACCAAGCGGAACTTCTAACGCTGCAATCTCGCCGTCTTTTGCTTGAGCGGGATGAAAACGGCGTGTCCGGCTATCGCCTTCTCGGCGGTGATTTCTTCCAGAAAATCAATGCGACGGCTGAGCAGATGACCGTTTGGGAGCGAAGAAAAGGCAAGGCCAACGAGCCGCCTTATGATCAACCGAAGCGCATGAATCCGGACCGGCTGATGTGGCGTGATTTCGGTATCATTACGGGAGCGGAGGGCACAGGCAGGGCTCCGGGAATCGTACGCTGGATTACACTGCTCAAAAAAGAACGTGTTTTGGAGCGGGATCAGATGATCCATTTTCGTACCGCCGGGGTCAAGTATGGCGATAAGGATTTCTTTGTGGAGGATATTCTGCGGGACTATCTGGATTTTCGGGTCGATCTCTTAGATGATGGCGGCAAGATATGGTCTGCGCTGATTGGGCAGGAAATTGAGAAGACAGAACGCGCCGCGTGGTTCGTCGGCAAGCTTGCAGAAGGAATATTCAAAGCTGAAGGCGGATTGCCGGACAGTGCAACGCAGGCGGCGAGTGTTCGACGTGCAGCACAGGAATTTTATGCTGCAGTTGATTTGCCGTTTCGCAACTGGCTTTGCTCCATTGATCCGGTGTTGGGGGATACTGAGGAACTGCGTGCCGAAAAAGCCTTGCAATGGCATGAAACGGGTTACCGAATTGCTCTGCAACAGGGCAAGCAGATGGTGCGAAATGCGGGTGAATCAGCGTTTACAGGACGGTGGATAAAGGACAAGAAGACGGATCGAGAGAGTTTCCTGTCATCGTCCACAGAATATGACCGTTTCGTAGGGAGCGTTCGTAAGTGCTTTCAAATAACGAGACCAAATGAGGAGGTAGCTGATGAGTGACCAAAAAGCGAAGGTGAAAAGCTACGTGCGCAGACGGCTGGAATCGTGGCAGCACGAGCCCAATCCGCACCAGATCCGCGCGGATCTGGCAAATTTGCGCCGCGGCATCGGAAAAGCGCCCGGAGACTTGCCGGAGCTCTGGGGGCTGCTGTTTCGGGATTTTCCGGAGGAACTGATGAGCAGCACCGGCGAGCCCACATGGGCTGAATGGGCGGTGTCGGGCGCGCTGACGCTGTATGCGCTGCATCAGCAGGGCGCGCAGCGGTCGATGCACGTGGACGGGCAACGGCTGGGCATGGCAATCCGCAAGCTTGCCGGAAACGACACGGATCGGCTCAAGGCGGTGCAGCGGAGATTCAATGCCTTTGCCACTGCGCGGAGTATGCCGGAGTGCCTGCACCATCTGCGCGGACTGGTCCAGCTTCTGAGAAGCGAGGACATCCCGCTGGATTATGTGGAGCTGGCCGGAGATTTGTATGAATTCCAGACGCCGGACGGAGCTGCAAGAGTTCGTCTGCGCTGGGGACAGGATTTTTACCGGAATGCGTTCCGGACAGAACAGGGAAAGGATGACGACCATGCATAACAACGAGAGAATTTACGTAGACGTCCATGTACTTCAGACCGTTCCGCCGAGCTGCGTGAACCGCGACGATACCGGCAGTCCGAAGACCGCTGTCTATGGCGGCGTGACGCGCGCCAGAGTGTCCAGTCAGGCGTGGAAGCACGCCATGCGCCTGAAATTCCGGGAGATGCTCTCGGCGGGCGATGTCGGCCAGCGGACGAAACTGGTGGTCGATCTAATCGCCGGAAAGATTCTGGAGCTGCAGCCCGATCTCTCTGAGAAAAAGGCGCAGCAGCTGGCGCAGAAGGTGCTGGAGGCAGCCGGCGTGAAGGTCAAAGAAGATAAGGAAAAGCTCAAAACGGGTGCGCTGTTTTTCATCAGCCCCGGTCAGATCCAGGCGCTGGCGGAGATCGCGCTGCAGCCGGAGGACGGTAAGCTCGACAAAGCGGCCTGCCAAGCGGCGCTCAAGACGCTCCCTACGGTAGATCTGGCGCTCTTCGGACGCATGGTTGCCGACGATCCGTGCCTGAATTTCGACGCAGCGGCACAGGTCGCGCACGCGATCTCGACGCATGCCGTGGAGAACGAGTATGATTATTTCACTGCTGTCGACGACTGTGCGCCGGAGGACAATGCCGGTGCGGGGCATTTGGGCACGGTGGAATTCAATTCGTCCACGCTGTATCGCTATGCGACCGTGAACGTTGAAGACCTCCGGAAAATGCTCGGTCAAAAGACGCCCGAGGCGGTGCGCGCGTTCGTGGATGCGTTCATTCGCAGTATGCCCACCGGCAAGCAGAATACGTTTGCCAACTGGACGCGGCCGGATGCTGTGTACGTGACCGTGCGCAAGGATCAGCCCATCAATCTGGCCGGCGCATTTGAAAAACCTGTTCGTGCGGGGAACTCCGGTTATGTGGATGGTTCGATCCGCGCGCTGGTGACTTACGCGCAGGAGACATATGCAGATTTTGCCTCTGCGCCGGTGCTTTCGCTCGCTGTAGGCAGCGGTCTGGAGGCTCTGGCCGAGCCGTGCTCTGTGAATGCGCTTCTGGATGCATTGGAGGCGTGGCTGCAGGGCGGTGAGGAGCAGCAATGAGTACGCTGCTGTTGCGCTTGGCCGGCCCGATGCAGTCTTGGGGGACGGACTCGAAATTCGATGTGCGGCGCACCGGACGTGAGCCGAGCAAGAGCGGCGTGATTGGCCTGGTCGCGGCGGCGCTGGGCATCGCGCGGCAGGATCGTCAAGCGCTGCAGACGCTCAATGGTCTCCGCTTTGGTGTGCGCGTTGACCGCGAGGGTGCGCTGCTGCGTGATTTTCATACGGCGCGGCCGGAAAAGGGCACGCCGTATGTGACCTACCGCTACTATCTCTCGGATGCGGAATTTGTGGCCGGGTTGGAAAGCGATGATCGTGCGCTGCTCGCGCGGATCGCGCAGGCGCTGCAAACTCCGGCGTTCCCGCTGTATCTTGGTCGCCGCTCCTGTCCGCCGGTTGGCAGAGTGTTTTTGAAGATTTCGGATGAGCCGCTGGAGGCGGCGCTGCGCGCCGATGCACCGCCGGGCGCAACGCGCCTTGTGCTGGACGCTGTGGCAAGTGAGCCGGGCGGGCTTGTACGCGACGTTCCGCTGTCGTTTGATCCGGCGCGCCGGGAGTATACATACCGCCGCGTGACCGAACGCGTGCTGCATGGTGCGGCGGAGCATGATCCCATGGCGGAATTGGAGGATGCGATATGTACCTGACGCAAATGCTTTTGGATCAGAAAAATCGTCAGACGCTGGCTGCGCTGGCGTCGCCGAGTAAATTCCATGGGGCGATCGAGGCGGCGTTTCCTGGCCCGAGGCAGCGAAACCTCTGGCGGATCGACAGCCGCGCCGGTCAGAAATATCTCCTGCTCCTCAGTGAGACACCGCCGGATCTCACGCAGGCTGCGGCTCAGTTCGCGCCGCCGGGGGAGCATTGGCAGACAAAGTCGTATGATCCGCTGCTCACCCGCATTCTGCCGGGCAGCCGCTGGCGGTTTCGCCTGTGTGCAAACCCGACATACAGTGTCCCTGCAGGACCGGGGCAGCGCGGGCGCGTCTGCGCGCACAGCACCACGGAGCATCAGCTTGCGTGGCTGCGAAAGCAGAGCGAAAAGCATGGTTTCGCCTTGCAGGATGATGCGTTCACGGTTACAAACGTGAAGTGGTATCGGTTTAAAAAAGGCGGTACTGGCAGCCGCGTGACCTTCTTGGCTGTTACCTATGAGGGGATCTTGGAGGTTCAAGACCAGGAGCGCTTTTGTGCTGCGCTTTGCCGCGGCATCGGCTCAGGCAAGGCCTATGGCGCAGGGCTCATGACATTGGTCGGGGCAGGGCAGTCGCATGGCTGACCTGCCCGGTATGATCCGCCCGGAGCTTCAGGCGCTGCCGCAGATCGGCGATCGCATGACATTTCTCTACTTTGAGCACTGTGTTTTGAATCGTCAGGACAGCGCCATTACCGTGACGGATGATCGCGGGACGGTCTTTGTGCCCGCCGCAGCGATCAGTGTCCTGCTCCTCGGACCGGGGACAAAGGTGACGCATCGCGCCATGGAGCTCATTGGTGACGCAGGTGTCAGTGTTCTCTGGGTAGGGGAGCACGGCGTGCGCTATTATGCCGGCGGTCGGGCACTGACGCACAAGGCAGGTCTGCTGATCCGGCAGGCCGCCTTGGTCAGCAATACGCGTTTGCGCCTCGGTGTGGTGCGGCAGATGTACAGTATGCGTTTTCCGGGTGAGGATGTGTCCTCATTGACGCTTCAGCAGCTTCGCGGCAGAGAGGGTGCGCGCATTCGCAGTGTCTACCGGCGTGCAGCAAAGAAGTGGAATGTTCCGTGGAGCGGTCGGACATATGACCCGGAGAATTTTGACGGCGGCGATGCCGTCAATCAGGCGCTGTCTGCCGGACACGCTTGCCTATACGGCGCGGCGCATGCGGTCATCCAGGCGCTCGGCTGTTCTCCGGGACTGGGGTTTGTCCATACCGGACATGAATGCTCCTTCGTCTATGACATTGCGGATCTGTACAAGGCGGACATTACGATTCCACTGGCGTTTGAACTGGCGGCCACGGTCGACAGCGAAAACATCGGCAGTGAAATGCGCCGTCGAACGCGCGATGCCATGGTTCAGCACCATCTTATGGAGCAGATGGTGCGTGACATCCGAACCCTGCTCTCTGACAGCGGTGAACTGTCTGAGGAAGACAATGCGGTCTATCTTTGGGACGATAGGCGCGGTCAGGTCGCCAATGGCCGCCTGTACGGTGCGGAGGGTGAACCATGATCGTCGTGACGGTGACGGACTGCCCGCCGCGTTTGCGCGGTGACCTGTCAAAATGGCTGCTGGAGATTAATACCGGTGTTTATGTCGGCCAACTGAATCCCCGTGTACGGGAGGAACTGTGGAAACGGATCTGCAAGCATCTTCCCAGAGGACGGGCAACAATGGTGTACTCGGCAAATAACGAGCAGCGGATGTCGTTTCATGTCCATAACACGACGTGGCAGCCCGCTGACTATGAGGGCATCACGCTGATGCGCCGGCCGCTTGCAACACCGCTGCCGGAAGGAGAGAAGCCGCCGCTGAGCAAGGCGGCAATCATCCAAATGGATCGAAACAAGCAGTCGGCCAAGCAACGTCGTGCCAAGCAGCTCGGCTACGTCGTGATCGATGTGGAAACCACAGGACTTGACTGTGACAAGAGTGAAATATTGGAGCTGGGTGCGATCCGTGTGATCGATCATCAGGTCACGGATACGTTTTCGGCACTGGTGCGGCCTGAGCAGCCAATACCTGCAGAGATTACGACGTTGACTGGCATCACGCAAGATGCGGTGTCGGCGCAGGGGACTGCGCTGCAGCCGCTGCTGGAGCAGTTTTGGGCATTTGTCGGTCAAAGCCCTGTGATGGGGCACAATCTGGATTTTGATTTGGCATTTTTGAAAAAGGCGAGTGCCCGCTTCGGGCTTTCCTTGCCGAATGTGCGCATCCGTGACACACTGAAGCTGGCGCGCAGAAAAGTTCCCGACCTGCCGGATCATCGGCTGGCTACGCTGGCTGCATATTTTGGCATCGAGTATGCGCAGCAGCACCGCGCGCTGCCGGACTGTATCGCAGCATTTCAGGTCTATGAGAAACTGAATGAAATCTGATGGCAATGGGATCAAAAGTCCTTATTTTTTAAGGCTTTCTTTAGTCTTTTCCCCGCACACGCGGGGGTGATCCCATATTCCATTTTTAAGGCATCCCAGTCCTGGTCTTTTCCCCGCACACGCGGGGGTGATCCCGGAAAGTGGGACTTCGACTCGGCCACGCTTGCCTTTTCCCCGCACACGCGGGGGTGATCCGCTCGTAGTCTGCGTGTCCGCCGACGAGCCCCGCTTTTCCCCGCACACGCGGGGGTGATCCTATGCTGACGCCGGAACACCAGAACGATGAGGAGCTTTTCCCCGCACACGCGGGGGTGATCCCCCCTCTGCCGCTGCTGCGCAAGTGGCTGCGCAGCTTTTCCCCGCACACGCGGGGGTGATCCCAATGCCAAAGACGCCAACCCGACTTGGGTGGCCTTTTCCCCGCACACGCGGGGGTGATCCCATGACGTCGGCGATGTCGCCCGGCGTCACGTCCTTTTCCCCGCACACGCGGGGGTGATCCCAACTGCCCGCGCCCCGCTCCCGCGGAAACTTACTTTTCCCCGCACACGCGGGGGTGATCCCTACACCAACGCCGACGTGCAGCGCATGGCCAACTTTTCCCCGCACACGCGGGGGTGATCCCTGCGGCTTGTCGCGCGGGATCGAGGTCAGCGCCTTTTCCCCGCACACGCGGGGGTGATCCCGGCGGGGCCGCAGCCCCGCCATCCCTTTTTACCTTTTCCCCGCACACGCGGGGGTGATCCCCTCGTCTTTCGCGCGCTGCTCGGCCTCGGCCTCTTTTCCCCGCACACGCGGGGGTGATCCCTGGGTCTCCG
>OHYS01000471.1_pt1 | contig 19662 bp, 13 predicted proteins | sample 1580301 | NCBI WGS metagenome assembly OHYS01 (sample SAMEA3882531, study PRJEB24775) | human gut metagenome | biome: human-associated habitat; feature: intestine environment; material: feces | place: Netherlands | collected 2009/2010
CAGCTGCCGGAGCGGTGCTTAAGCCGCAAGGCGGGAATTGTGCGGTGTTGCCCTATCCTCGCCCCCCTTTTGGTGAGCGGCTAGCCTGCAATTCGACGTATTATTGAGGTTACCATTTCTATCCACACTCTCCTTGCGGAGAGCGATACGTTGGGGGCAACCAAGGCCGATGCGGCATTTCTATCCACACCCTCTCACAGGGAATAACTGGCATTTATTCATGGCTCTGGTAATGTTACACAAACTTTTACCGATGTTTGTGAACAGAAAACCAATCGTACTGGGCACTGGCATGGCATTTTTGCTGGCTCAAACACTCGTGCATTTATTTCATGTTCTGCTTCTGCTATTTTGTGCAGGCAATGCTTATTTCATCAGTTTCTGCAGCGTTTTCAGCAGCTCATCCACAACTTCGTCATTCCCGGCACGGATATCATCCGCCACACAGGTGCGGATATGGTTTGCCAGCAGCTCACGGTTGAACGCGTTCATCGCCGCCGTTACCGCCGCCGACTGCACCAGAATATCCGGACAATACACTTCGTTTTCCACCATCCCACGGATGCCCCGAATCTGCCCTTCGATCCGGTTCAGTCTGTGGACCAGGCTTTTATACTCTTCTTCACTGCGATGCTTTGTTTTGTGTGTACAGCAGCAACACGGTTCCTTCTTTTCGTTTTCCTGCATTATGTTACCCTCCCATCACATACAAGGTACCCCGGCGGGGTATATTCACTATATACCCCACCGGGGTATATAGTCAAGTAGATAATATAATATTTTTATATTATTTTATGCGAGAGTTTTTTACTATAGCAATTTTTAAAATTAAAGCGGATATCCGCATGAACAAAACCACCCTGAACAGTCAGAAAGAGAAACATTCCATGCTCTCCTTGCGGAGAGCGACCCGTGATCGCTGTATGTGAGGCGTGGGCCAAAGGATTTCTATCCACGCTCTCCTTGCGGAGAGCGACGGCCCAGGCCTTGTCGGTCACGGGGTCCGAATCGCAATTTCTATCCACGCTCTCCTTGCGGAGAGCGACAATTCGTAGCGCGATTGTATATGTATCGAAGCAATAAATTTCTATCCACGCTCTCCTTGCGGAGAGCGACGCGATCATATACCAGGCCGTACCGGTCGGTATTATTTCTATCCACGCTCTCCTTGCGGAGAGCGACAAACTTTGCGAACACATGAGTAAGACGGACGGTATTTCTATCCACGCTCTCCTTGCGGAGAGCGACATCGGCTGCAAGATGAACTAACCATTTCCATTCTTATTTCTATCCACGCTCTCCTTGCGGAGAGCGACCGGCAAGCGCTCCATATTATACACGCCGCAAGAAATTTCTATCCACGCTCTCCTTGCGGAGAGCGACCAGCCCGATGCAGAATTATATACAATGCTGCGTATTTCTATCCACGCTCTCCTTGCGGAGAGCGACATTGCAAAATTTGCATTTATGACGAATTTATCCCTATTTCTATCCACGCTCTCCTTGCGGAGAGCGACTCAGCAAAAATGCGGCGATCGGAAAGCCCACGTTAATTTCTATCCACGCTCTCCTTGCGGAGAGCGACTTAATAAATGGGTCATTCACGATGGGGCCGGAAGAATTTCTATCCACGCTCTCCTTGCGGAGAGCGACCCTCATATTCGCAACACGTCACCCGGCCGTCCTTGTATTTCTATCCACGCTCTCCTTGCGGAGAGCGACGGTACACCAATTTCGGAAATTCCCGTGGGCTGGTGATTTCTATCCACGCTCTCCTTGCGGAGAGCGACATATGGTCGTATCAACGATATTTCGCGGTTGATATTTCTATCCACGCTCTCCTTGCGGAGAGCGACGCGACATCGACTTGACGGAGTTTAACGCAGCCGTATTTCTATCCACGCTCTCCTTGCGGAGAGCGACCATCCTGGTATCGTGAATACCGTCGCTAATAAGTCATTTCTATCCACGCTCTCCTTGCGGAGAGCGACGCTTCGCCTTTTCCTCTGTCACTTTGAACTCAAATTTCTATCCACGCTCTCCTTGCGGAGAGCGACGCAAATACTAATTTGCTGATCTTGGAGGCATCCGCATTTCTATCCACGCTCTCCTTGCGGAGAGCGACTTGGCTATTTACGGCGTAAAATGTGGCATTCCGTTCATTTCTATCCACGCTCTCCTTGCGGAGAGCGACTATGTTTGATGATACTTTTGAAAAGACTTTGAAGATTTCTATCCACGCTCTCCTTGCGGAGAGCGACCCTTTTCGGCTTCTTGAGAGTCAAAACGCTCCAATATTTCTATCCACGCTCTCCTTGCGGAGAGCGACTAAGGAGGATATTAATATGGCAAGACCAAAATTACCATTTCTATCCACGCTCTCCTTGCGGAGAGCGACAGTAGATTGATCGGGGTTGATACCGGACGCGAGAATTTCTATCCACGCTCTCCTTGCGGAGAGCGACTAGATAAGCAGATTGCACAGCTTACGGAGCAAGCATTTCTATCCACGCTCTCCTTGCGGAGAGCGACCACCCAGATGCAGGCAGCATTTAAGGGCCCGGAAATTTCTATCCACGCTCTCCTTGCGGAGAGCGACGGACACACACATTATATGGGCGTGTACGAACAAATTTCTATCCACGCTCTCCTTGCGGAGAGCGACAGCTCCGCCTGCTGCGGCGTGCGACGCAAATACAATTTCTATCCACGCTCTCCTTGCGGAGAGCGACCTTTAAGATACTCGGAGCAATCCGCGCCACCGAACATTTCTATCCACGCTCTCCTTGCGGAGAGCGACAATCGTTATGGCCGTCCTATTGATGTTCAGTTTGTATTTCTATCCACGCTCTCCTTGCGGAGAGCGACATCCTTAACGACATACTTAGATACCTCTTCGATAATTTCTATCCACGCTCTCCTTGCGGAGAGCGACCCCCCGTTCGTGACATAATTCAATGGGAGGGAATATTTCTATCCACGCTCTCCTTGCGGAGAGCGACGAGCCCTAACGCTGACTGGAGATGGCCGGAGTAATTTCTATCCACGCTCTCCTTGCGGAGAGCGACAGAAACCAAGGCAAACGAGGACAGATACAAGCAATTTCTATCCACGCTCTCCTTGCGGAGAGCGACGAGCAATCCTCAAGTTACAATGCATACTTGGCTATCCACGCTCTCCTTGCGGAGAGCGACCTATGGGTTTGGATGGGAGGTTTAAGCTGTGATATTTCTATCCACGCTCTCCTTGCGGAGAGCGACATTACTTTGCCTGTCCTTTTTGTGAAAAATGTATTATTTCTATCCACGCTCTCCTTGCGGAGAGCGACTGTTCTTGTTGTTCCGTCTGGTTGCTGGCTTCCTATTTCTATCCACGCTCTCCTTGCGGAGAGCGACCGCGTTGTCACTGCCTTTTGGGGCAGTGTGGATAATTTCTATCCACGCTCTCCTTGCGGAGAGCGACAACAAGAATCTACTTCTGAAGAGGTCGAGATTTATATTTCTATCCACGCTCTCCTTGCGGAGAGCGACCGAGCACACCAACAACGGTAGTAACGCTAATCTGCATTTCTATCCACGCTCTCCTTGCGGAGAGCGACGCTCCGGCGCAGGAAGATGTATAACGACACATGGATTTCTATCCACGCTCTCCTTGCGGAGAGCGACCCGTCACTTTGGATTTCAAATCCCTCTGCCACTATTTCTATCCACGCTCTCCTTGCGGAGAGCGACCTCTAAATCCTCGTGTGTTTCTGTTTGCGCTCTTTGAATTTCTATCCACGCTCTCCTTGCGGAGAGCGACGTGGTGGGATATTAAAGACAATCAGTAAACGATTAATTTCTATCCACGCTCTCCTTGCGGAGAGCGACCCATTTACGGAACACGATGTCAATTCGGCTCTAATTTCTATCCACGCTCTCCTTGCGGAGAGCGACTTTGCGGGGCGGCTTCCATCGCGGCGCGGTATTGCCATTTCTATCCACGCTCTCCTTGCGGAGAGCGACCTCTCCGGCCTGGTAGGTGCGCCACTCGCACAAGATTTCTATCCACGCTCTCCTTGCGGAGAGCGACCATAGGTTTGCGTTGTGTGGGTGTCTTCCTCGGTATTTCTATCCACGCTCTCCTTGCGGAGAGCGACTGGCGAACCTGCGCGGCCTGTACAGCGAAGCAATATTTCTATCCACGCTCTCCTTGCGGAGAGCGACTCGCATACTTTCAACCTCACGCGCTTTCAGTGTTATTTCTATCCACGCTCTCCTTGCGGAGAGCGACTCGCTTCCAGTGTGGTGCTATCCAACACAATAAAGATTTCTATCCACGCTCTCCTTGCGGAGAGCGACCGCCGTACTTTTCGCAACCAGCAACGTTGTTCAAATTTCTATCCACGCTCTCCTTGCGGAGAGCGACAGCGCCAGCTTGACGCGGTAACGGCTGCATACATGATTTCTATCCACGCTCTCCTTGCGGAGAGCGACGGGGTTTGCAACCAAAAGCCCCCACAGGCCCGAAAATTTCTATCCACGCTCTCCTTGCGGAGAGCGACCGGCATTATTACTACATTTGCAATAATCGCCGGGCATTTCTATCCACGCTCTCCTTGCGGAGAGCGACCGTCGCCTTGTGTGGTTATGAACGTGCGGCGGGATTTCTATCCACGCTCTCCTTGCGGAGAGCGACGATGTCAACGGGGTCCAGGGGTACCGGACCTTGATTTCTATCCACGCTCTCCTTGCGGAGAGCGACTGCAGCGGCAGATCGAATTCGAGCGGTATTCAGACATTTCTATCCACGCTCTCCTTGCGGAGAGCGACTGCAGGCAGAGAGTTCAACGTTGCGGTCCTTAAATTTCTATCCACGCTCTCCTTGCGGAGAGCGACCACTGCCCAACAAGATCGACAAGGACACCGCCGGAATTTCTATCCACGCTCTCCTTGCGGAGAGCGACAAAAGCAAAAACTGCCCTGTACCGGTCCATGAGCGATTTCTATCCACGCTCTCCTTGCGGAGAGCGACTTGCCGCTCTTGCCACCGAGCAGCAGACCCGCGCGATTTCTATCCACGCTCTCCTTGCGGAGAGCGACCTTCCCAGGTTCCGACCTGGTTAGGGATTCCCAATTTCTATCCACGCTCTCCTTGCGGAGAGCGACTGCAGGCAGAGAGTTCAACGTTGCGGTCCTTAAATTTCTATCCACGCTCTCCTTGCGGAGAGCGACGTTTAAGGGGGCCCACGGCCACATAAGCGGTGACATTTCTATCCACGCTCTCCTTGCGGAGAGCGACCACTATTTTTGCGGTGCGTCCCTATGATGCGCCGATATTTCTATCCACGCTCTCCTTGCGGAGAGCGACAACGGAAATCTGGGACGTCATCGCGGTGATAACGATTTCTATCCACGCTCTCCTTGCGGAGAGCGACCTCGCCGAACGGCGGACAGTATAACGTATACTCCATTTCTATCCACGCTCTCCTTGCGGAGAGCGACCGGTCGGCTTCGATCTGGTTGGACAGATGGAGGACATTTCTATCCACGCTCTCCTTGCGGAGAGCGACAAGCTCGCCCACCGGTGGGCAGCTTGGTACTGTTTATTTCTATCCACGCTCTCCTTGCGGAGAGCGACCACTGGTACCACATCAGCAAAAATGCCGCGATCGGATTTCTATCCACGCTCTCCTTGCGGAGAGCGACAGACCGGCAACGCAAGTGGCATCCACACCCATTGGATTTCTATCCACGCTCTCCTTGCGGAGAGCGACCCGGCGGTCATCAGGAACAAAACGGCGTTCTCGGTATTTCTATCCACGCTCTCCTTGCGGAGAGCGACGCGCTGGGTGCGGTCACGTCGCCGGCGGTCATCAGATTTCTATCCACGCTCTCCTTGCGGAGAGCGACTCTTCGTGTTTTGGACGGCTCTAAGTCGTCGATTATTTCTATCCACGCTCTCCTTGCGGAGAGCGACCAGTGCAAATTGTAATTATCGTAATGCACGCCCTATTTCTATCCACGCTCTCCTTGCGGAGAGCGACCCCGCGCGGCCAACTGCCAACAACGCAACCACCAAATTTCTATCCACGCTCTCCTTGCGGAGAGCGACGTGTTACAGTCTTAGGCATTCAACACAAAGTCGGCATTTCTATCCACGCTCTCCTTGCGGAGAGCGACGGCTTAGACGGGAGGTTCAAGCTATGACTGATGAAATTTCTATCCACGCTCTCCTTGCGGAGAGCGACTGTTACAGTCTTAGGCATTCAACACAAAGTCGGCATTTCTATCCACGCTCTCCTTGCGGAGAGCGACAAACCTATGTATTTGTGACAACACCTACACCCTGGATTTCTATCCACGCTCTCCTTGCGGAGAGCGACTTTGGCTGTTTCGGCCGCTTTGCAGTTGATTCCACTCATTTCTATCCACGCTCTCCTTGCGGAGAGCGACGCCGAACTTATCATCAATATCAGAAAGATTATAGATTTCTATCCACGCTCTCCTTGCGGAGAGCGACCCCCTTAAGTGGGATATCACCAGCCAGTACGCGCAATTTCTATCCACGCTCTCCTTGCGGAGAGCGACATACGGAGATAAAGCAATTCAGCGGCATAAAGACAATTTCTATCCACGCTCTCCTTGCGGAGAGCGACGATCACCATGGCACCAGCGGCAGCACCAACACCGGATTTCTATCCACGCTCTCCTTGCGGAGAGCGACGTAGATGTGAGCGGGGTCCAGGGGTATCGGACTTTGATTTCTATCCACGCTCTCCTTGCGGAGAGCGACACCATTTTCGCGGTCCGGCCGTATGACGCGCCGATATTTCTATCCACGCTCTCCTTGCGGAGAGCGACAACGGAAACCATCACAATTATAACCGCAACACATATTTCTATCCACGCTCTCCTTGCGGAGAGCGACATCCCATTCCACTTCCCAAGATCCTACCTGGTTCGATTTCTATCCACGCTCTCCTTGCGGAGAGCGACCGTATCAGCGCAAGATAGACGAGCAATGTAGTAGCATTTCTATCCACGCTCTCCTTGCGGAGAGCGACGGTATCTCGTTAACACTTATCATAGGATTTTCGGAATTTCTATCCACGCTCTCCTTGCGGAGAGCGACTATCTTGTGCGCGGTCAACGTCCAAATTGGGGGATTTCTATCCACGCTCTCCTTGCGGAGAGCGACAGAGTTTCGGAAACTCTTGTACCCAGGCAGTACCAATTTCTATCCACGCTCTCCTTGCGGAGAGCGACGCAAGCATATAGTAGGCACTTCGCAGGTGTTCCAGAATTTCTATCCACGCTCTCCTTGCGGAGAGCGACATCAACCCGGCAAATCAAACAAACTTGCCGGGCTATTTCTATCCACGCTCTCCTTGCGGAGAGCGACTCTGTATTCTTCATCATCTTCAACGCCAGCTGTACATTTCTATCCACGCTCTCCTTGCGGAGAGCGACTCATTTCACAAACTGCACATCAATAACCCGACCATTTCTATCCACGCTCTCCTTGCGGAGAGCGACCCGCGGGGCGGTTTCTGTTATCTTGATAATATAATTTCTATCCACGCTCTCCTTGCGGAGAGCGACGCGTGCATTACGATAATTACAATCTGCACTGCGTTATTTCTATCCACGCTCTCCTTGCGGAGAGCGACGCGCCTTGGCTTGCTCGGCTGGCTTCGAACGTTAATTTCTATCCACGCTCTCCTTGCGGAGAGCGACTCATCGGACCGTTAATATTCAGCGTCCAACCACATTTCTATCCACGCTCTCCTTGCGGAGAGCGACTTCGGGTGCTGGATGGCTCTAAATCGTCTATTGAGATTTCTATCCACGCTCTCCTTGCGGAGAGCGACGCATTTTGACAATTTTAATTTGCATTGCGTTGAAATTTCTATCCACGCTCTCCTTGCGGAGAGCGACCGGCAAATCAAACAGACCTGCCGGGCTGGAATTAGTATTTCTATCCACGCTCTCCTTGCGGAGAGCGACTGCCCGTTTCCGCTGGTTTGCAGTTGATTCCTTTGATTTCTATCCACGCTCTCCTTGCGGAGAGCGACGCGCGGCGAGCATCACGCCAACAGCCAGCAGGAATTTCTATCCACGCTCTCCTTGCGGAGAGCGACATCTTTAATCCATTCAAAGCACTCATAATTCTGACATTTCTATCCACGCTCTCCTTGCGGAGAGCGACAAACCAAGACGTTTAAAGTCTCGGCGTTGCGTGATTTCTATCCACGCTCTCCTTGCGGAGAGCGACGGCTGTTTCGGCCGCTTTGCAGTTGATTCCACTCATTTCTATCCACGCTCTCCTTGCGGAGAGCGACCCTCCAAAATTGCTGTCCATATCTATCTTCATTCACGCATTTCTATCCACGCTCTCCTTGCGGAGAGCGACCAGGCCCAGGGCCTTAAAATCCCGCCGCTGAGTATTTCTATCCACGCTCTCCTTGCGGAGAGCGACTTTCCAACTTGATGTTATGATAACTACATTCTATTATTTCTATCCACGCTCTCCTTGCGGAGAGCGACGTGACCAAACTATTCTAAAAGTCTATGGATATGGAATTTCTATCCACGCTCTCCTTGCGGAGAGCGACATTAGGAACGCTGAAGCCGTTAGCAAGTACATCATATTTCTATCCACGCTCTCCTTGCGGAGAGCGACCATAGTGGATACCTTGATACTCGCCAACACGATGCTATTTCTATCCACGCTCTCCTTGCGGAGAGCGACGCCCCGCGAACTGGTTTGACTTGTGGGGATGGGCAATTTCTATCCACGCTCTCCTTGCGGAGAGCGACGAATGCCCATCTTTACTATCACAGCAGAGGGTTATTTCTATCCACGCTCTCCTTGCGGAGAGCGACGGCTGTTTCGGCCGTTTTGCAGTTGATTCCACTCATTTCTATCCACGCTCTCCTTGCGGAGAGCGACCGGAAAAGGTTCCCGCCGATGTGTACTATCAGGCATTTCTATCCACGCTCTCCTTGCGGAGAGCGACAGCTTAAGAAGCTGTTTTTAGGCGTTTATTTGGTTATTTCTATCCACGCTCTCCTTGCGGAGAGCGACTAGCTTCTCGCCTTGTTGATATGTCCGCCGCGTGATTTCTATCCACGCTCTCCTTGCGGAGAGCGACTTACGTGTGCTAGACGGTTCAAAATCGTCTATAATTTCTATCCACGCTCTCCTTGCGGAGAGCGACACTTGGCAACGTGGAAGTAGAATCACGTACGTGATTTCTATCCACGCTCTCCTTGCGGAGAGCGACCGTTTTTTCTATTTATGGTGTATTCTATGTTTGTATATTTCTATCCACGCTCTCCTTGCGGAGAGCGACAATAGCTCTGTTAACACCGCCGACCAGGAAGCCAGATTTCTATCCACGCTCTCCTTGCGGAGAGCGACAGCATGCTTATCAGCTTGTGTTGTGGGTGCTTCGATTTCTATCCACGCTCTCCTTGCGGAGAGCGACTGTTACAGTCTTAGGTATTCAGCATCGCGTTGGCATTTCTATCCACGCTCTCCTTGCGGAGAGCGACTCATAACTTAAATCTCCCATCAAGTCCCATAGAAAATTTCTATCCACGCTCTCCTTGCGGAGAGCGACCGCCTTGGCTTGCTCGGCTGGCTTCGGACTTTGATTTCTATCCACGCTCTCCTTGCGGAGAGCGACGATATGTCAGGAGCAACAGGCCGAATTTTTCGCGCATTTCTATCCACGCTCTCCTTGCGGAGAGCGACTAGAAGCAAAACGCACGGCAGACATAAGACCCGCATTTCTATCCACGCTCTCCTTGCGGAGAGCGACCATTCATGACTTTACGGCATTGTACAACATATTTATTTCTATCCACGCTCTCCTTGCGGAGAGCGACGCCCCCCAGGGTTGCTTTCACTTTTTAGGGGGTGTTATTTCTATCCACGCTCTCCTTGCGGAGAGCGACGTATGACACATACGCAAAGGTTTTGCGTGTCAATATTTCTATCCACGCTCTCCTTGCGGAGAGCGACAGCAAAAGTGCACAAAACAGTGGGGCACTTTTGCGCATATGAAACAAATTTTATGGAGATTGCATCTTCATGCTGACAGGCAAGGCTGTATTTTACCCTTTCTGCCCCTGTTTTTTCCATATTTTCTGGTGCGAAGGAACCGGGAATTTTATGATTGCCTTCCCCTCGCACTAAGCAAACAAGATTCCATCCTGATCAAAATCCGGGTGCAGACCCACATGCTCGACTTTGCTTTTGTAATGGTTTCCCAGTTGATAAAAGCGCAGGCTGTCCGATTCCGAATCGATCAGTTCGGTCAATTTTGCTTTGAACATCGTGTATTGCGCGGCATCCAGCAGGCACTCAAATACGGAGTTTTGCACCCGCTGGCCGTAGTCTACACAGACTTTTGCTACTTTGCGCAGCCTGCGACGACCGGCGGCTGTTTCGGTGTTGACATCATAGGTTACAAGCACCAACATAACGGCACCTCACTTCCAGAAAAACGGTGGGTACACTTCCAGGTCGCCGCGCAGAGCACGGGCCAGCAAAAGCGCCTGAACATAGGGCACCAGCCCCCAGGGCAGTTTTTCTTTCAAAAACGGATGGGTGATCTCTTCCTTCTTTTTGTTCTGCCATGCGGTCAGGAAAGCTTTGCGGCCATCATCCGTCAGCAGTACGGCACCATTTTCCTGTTTTTGCAGGTGTTTTGCCGTGATGATCTTTTGATTGATGCAGCTGATGACCAGCCGGTCTGCATAAACCGCCCGCAGTTCTTCCATCAGGTCAAGTGCCAGACTTTTGCGGCCGGGGCGCGGGCGGTGCATAAAGCCAACATAAGGGTCCAGGCCCACAGCGGTCAAGGCGGATGCACACTCCCGCGCCAGCATGCTGTAGGCAAACGAAAGCAGCGCATTCACATTGTCCAGCGGTGGACGGCGGCTGCGTCCCTCAAACACAAAATCCTGCTTTTGCTGTAGAATCAGGTCATTCAGGCAGTCAAAGTAGCGCTGGGCTGCTTCGCCTTCCAGGCCGCGCAGCTGTTCCGGATCATCGTTGGTCTGTATCAGCGGCAGCGCGGCGGCCAGCTGGGTGGAGGTGCGTTTCAGTTTTTCGACCGGGACACGCTGGGGATGATCGCGGGTTGCGCGTTCCAGCACCCAGCGTGCGTTATACACTTTACCAAGGATAAAGCTCCGGGCATAGCGACAGCTCTGGGCCGGGTCATCCGACACGCGGTACTGCGTCTGACGCAGCAGCACATTGCCGCGTTCTTCCCCCACGGTGCGGGCCTGAAATCTGCCATACGGGTCAAAAAAGCAAAGGTCAATGCCCCGCCGGGCACAAGCTCCCATCAAAGCGGGGCTGGCACCTGCGTAAGTAAAGCAGACGATGCCTTCCAGCGTATGCAGGGCATAGCGGTGGGTTTCCTGCTTATTGCGGATAACAACAAGGTTTTCGCCATCCAATGTCAGGTAAGCGTCCTCATTGATGACAAACAGGGTGTTGAGCAGCTTTCTCATGGCGCGCCCTCCTCAATATGCTCCCGCAGATACGCCGCCGGGTCTGCCTGCTGATACAGCGCCGGCAGGCAAAGCTCTTTCAGTGAGCAGGCATTGCAATGCTTGCCGGGTTTGCTTTTTGGGGTATAGCCGCGCGCAAACAGGCGGTTCATCTCATCCGCCATGGTCTGCGCGGTGCTGCGCAGTTCCGGTGTCAGGGAAACATGTTCCCGCTGCCGGGTTTCTTCATAAAAGATTTCCCCTTCCGGCACCTCGCACACCAGCATTTCTTCCAGCGCCATGGCCTGTGCACAGAGCTGCAAACGGTCGGCATCGTTTACCTTGCTGCGGCCATGCTTATATTCCACGGGCATGGGCTGCCACAGGCCGCGGCGGCCCTGCAATGACACGCCGTTTGGATCCTTGTGAAACTCTACCACATCGCAGTCGCCGGTCAGTTTTAAGCGGTGGCTGACGACCCTCATACCGCGGGCGATCAGCAAATCGCCGCGTTTTTCCGTCAGGGTAACATCATGGCAGCGGGTATGCTGCAGGCGGCCTTCGGCGGTGCGTTGGTTTTCGGACCATTGTTGTTCCAGGTGTATGAGCGCCCACTGACGGCGGCAAAAGCTGAAATGCTGGATACCGGACATCAGCAGGTAATCATCTGGGGAAGCCATTACGACAGCCTCTCGCACGTTACCCCTGCGGGAAGATTTTCATCCACCGTTACCACATAGTCATGGTAACTGCGCGGGAAGGCTACCCCTTCGGCACGCGTGACATGCACTGCATCAAACAGTTTATAGGACGGCGCATTGCCCAGCTCCGAATCATGCTTGAACACGATCAGTTCCCGAACTGCCATTTTGCCGCGGGCTGCACTGTGGTCATTTTCAAACATATTCAGGATTGCCTGCCACAGCAGCTGCAGGTCATCCTCTGAGAATCCTGTAGTTTTGCGGGCAAGGTTGGCAGAAATGTAACCCTCTGCACGGTACAAGCCATACGGGATCACATACTTGCGGCCCATCTCAGTGCCTTTTCGCTCTGCATCCGCTTCCGTTGTAATGGCAATACGGGTAATGGTCACTTCCTGCGGGAGAACAGGGTCTACCGAGCGTGCAAAGCTCAACTGAACAGGGCCGCGTACCTGCCCGCAATTCAGTGCGCCTTTTACAAAGGTTGTCATAACGGCGCCAAAGGTACGGATATCATAAAAGTTCTGGCACATAAAATCTCGGATTTTACGGTCCAGTTCTGGGTCATCTTTCTTGGCGACTTTCAGGGCATCCTTGGCATCAGCATCAATGCCCAAGTATTCGAGTGCTTTTTTATCGCTGCGGTTCAGGGGGACCTGATCTTTAATGTAAATCTGGTATCCTGCTTCATCTTCTTTGGCCACTTCGACATAGTTGCGAATCTTACGCTTCAAGCAGACATCTGTAACAATGCCATATCCCGTTTCCGGGTCAACGCGCGGCATGTTGCCTGCATCCGGATCGCCGTTCGGATTTCCGTTTTCAACGTCAAACAGAATTACAAAATCATACCGGTTTTTGATTGCCTGTGCCATTGTTATTCCTCCACTTTCTTTGTATAGCGTTCCTGTGTCTGATGGTAATAGCCAAGGATAAAAGCGCCTTGTTCCGGCAAGGTCAGCCGTGCGGGAAAGCTTCCTTCCAGTTTTCCGCCCGCCAGCGCAGCGATCTGCTTATCGTAATAAATCTTTTGTGGCTTGCTCATTTTTTGCATATGCTTTTGCGCCAGCATCAGAATTGTCGGGAATACAGTAGCTGGGGTGGATGCCGCCGCATTAAAATACCTGTCCTTGATGGTTGTATTGATATCCGGGTTTACCGCCATCTGGATTGCTTCCAGCACAGCAAAAAGCTGACCCATAACATACGGTTGATAATTTGTTTCCTTGTTATTTTCCACAGTTAATACCTCCTTTGGGCAACGGGGATCTTCATTACGCAGGTAGTATGCTTTTATAATAGCGGCACGGCCGCGTGTTACTTTTTGCTCTGCGCGGATACGCATCATAACGCCATCCAGCAGGGTTGCCGGGTACCTTGTATTATTCAGGATTGCACGCAAGACATCGCCTGCCAGCTGCGGTGCTGCCGATGGGTTGCGGGAATTGGTGTTGACGGTTTCCTGCAGCAGCCAATACACCCCCAGCTGCGGGAATTTATCATAAGCGGGGCGCACAATCTCTAAGCGGTCATAATGCTTCTGCACATTATCAAGCAGCGTTTGAAATGTATCCTGCCAGAAAAAGCGAACCGAGAGGCGCGCCGCATTAGGGGCCAAGCCAAGCACATAAAAGTGCCTTTGTGGGTCAAGTGTCACGTTCTGCCACTCTACACTCTGTCCATGGACCAGCTTGTCCACTGCATTTCGCACATCGCTTTCGCTGACAGGCGCATCCATGGCAAACAATGCATCCATTGCTACCTGCTGGTAGGCGGTCTCACCACCTGCTGCCCAGCAGACAATGGTGGTATCGCCCACGCGCTGAACATGTTCCCTGTCTGCCAGCAGATAGTTTAATGCCTGTGCATAGGCAAAGGCCGCATAACTGCCAACCGGCGCATTGCCCCCCTGTTCATGTCCGTATGAGCAAAAAGCGTCCGCATTAAAAGAAACAATCGATGCGCCGGAAGGCTGTGCCCCGGTCACGCCTTTAATCGCCGGGTGCAGGCGGGCAAGCGGTGCCTTTTGCCCTGTAACCAGGCATCGGATTTCCGGTGCATCCGTGTTCTTATCACACTGCCGCTGCCAGGCTTCCTGTATTTCCGGATCGTCCTGAACATAGTTTTCCCGAATCAGAAATACCAGATTGCCACCCTTGTAAAGTTCCTTGAGACTTTGTTCCAGCGCTGGATTCTGCTCCGCCGCCTTGGGGTCCCAGTTTATAAAAAAGTTCCGCACTGCCTGTGCCGCCTGACCGGGAACATTTTGTAAAATGGCAAGATGCAGCTCCTTTGCAGCGGCAAAGCACTGCATTGCACGCTCCGGTTTGCCTTTTCCGTCAATGCCGAGCATGTAAGCACTGTTATCACACAAAAAATTGGCTGCCACACCACTAGAGCGTTTAACCTGTTCCGGAACTTGCAGCTGACATGGAGCAAGCACTGTTTTTTTACCGCGCTTCTCCTCTTGCTGCAAGGGGTGCAATGCCATCAGTTGGCCGTTTTCATCCAGTTCCAAAGCCCAACTGACTTTTGCGCTTGTCCAACCGGGGCGCGTGATTTTGCCATTGGCCAGCAAATCTTCATAGTATTGTACCAAAGCCTGTAAAATCATCGGTACACCTCGCAGTCTGCCACATTCAACACACCATGTTCCAATTTTGCATGGAAATACATCGGGGTTATGTTCTGCGGGTCAGTGTAGTTAAAGTCATATAGCATGAATCCCAAATCCCGTGTTTCCTCAATGGTCGGGATTGGCCCGCCGGGCCATGCGCGGAATGCGGCAGGAAATTCACGGCACCCAAGATAGGGAGTATGAAAACACTGACCCCTGGACATGCGCCGGGTAACAATATCCTGGAACTTTCCCGGATTGTCGCTCGGTGCCGCACGGTCAGTCATCTCAAATTCTGCCTCAATCACATAATGAACGTCCTGCAACACCATGGCTGCACGCTGAACGATCTGCTGGGGCGTGGCAAGGTAAAGCTCTTTCCCTGTTCCCTGCATCGCGCTGCGTACATCGGAACAAAGAATTTTGCTTTTTACTTCGTTCCGACGGATGTTGGTAAAGCGGATTGGGTTCATAACATAGATTTTCCGGATTTTCCACCGTAAGCCGGGGTGGTAATAGATTGCTTCTACTATGCCGCGTGCCGCGGAAGGGGTGAGGACTTCATATGAAACCCTTTCGACTTTTAGCTCAGGCCTCGAGAGCAAAGCATAATTCCCCCATACTTCCAGCTGGATCATCTGCATCAACTCCTTTGCATTTTTATTTTCAGTTGTTTTTAATTTACATTTTTGCTATAGTTTCAATATACGCTACTTGGCACCAAATGTCAATCCTTTTATCATGTATACTTTTTGTTTGCTTTTCATCCGGTTTTCTTTTATAATAAGTTGCGTCGGCAGCTTATGCCGTGGATAGAAATAGTTGATTTTACTTTAGCGCACAAAAGCGGCAGGGCAGGCTCCCTGCCGCTTTTGCTTTATGCAAACCAGGCTGCTCCCGTTTCAGCTTCCATAGCAAGGCCCGTGTTGTTATCGTAAAGGCTTCCGTCCGTTAATTCCCATATGCCTTCACTGATTTGGCAAACCGCCCCGGCATTCTCCAGCGTTTTCAGATGATCCGGGTAAACCGGAACACCATATTGCCCCAGTTGACGGAACAAAGTTTTGCTTACCTCTTCTGCACGCAATCGTGCAAGCAAATGTTCCCCTTTCCCTTGGGGAATGTATACGGTCACGGCAGGTGTTTCAATTAAGCGGAACCTCTCTGCCGCTGTTGCAAAGGGGAAAATGCGCCCTTCCATATCCTGCTCGAACCCTTGCAGAATTTGCTGTTCATCCAGTCTTTTATCTCCTTTTAAGGTACGGTAAAACAGAAAGTATGTTTCGATTGCTTCCAGAGATGCCAGATCTGCATATTTTTTCAGGACGCTTTGCGTTGCGGATACATTCTGTTCCAGCATGCGCGGTACATGCTGCCCTTCCAATGTGAAAATCTGTACCAAGCTCTGCTCCGCCGGGCGTCTTCCCTCTCGATTGCAGCGCCCCGCCGCCTGCAAAATGGAATCCAAACCTGCTTCCTCGCGGTACACAGCCGGGAAATCCACATCAACACCCGCTTCGATCAAAGAAGTTGATATCACACGGCAGGGCAGCCCATCTTTTAAGCGTTCCCGTATTTCCTGCAATAACTGTTTGCGATGGGCTGGGTATAGCAATGTTGTCAGGCAGTAGCTGCCCTCTTTGGGCAGGTTATTGTATAATTCCTGTGCTGTTTTTCTCCGGTTTACAATACACAGCACTTGTTCCTGCGCTGCCAGTTCTGCACCAAGCTGACTTTGTTCCAACTCTCCGCGCATTTTTAGCGTTGTACGCCGGAATGCCTGATATTGCTCTTTGGGATGTGGGCAAAGTTCCGTCATCTGCAGCCCAGGCGCCAGTTCATCAAACAAGGGCTGCAAAGCTGGTTGTGTGGCCGTGCAAAGCACCGCTGCTGCGCGGTAATGCTGTACAAGCTGCGCGATTGCCGCAACGCAGGGGCGCAAATAAGGAACCGGCAGGTTTTGTGCTTCGTCAAAAATGACCACGCTATTTGCAATGTTATGTAATTTACGGCATTGTGACGCATGGTTGCCGTAAAGTGATTCAAAGAATTGCACGGATGTGGTAACCACCACCGGAGCATCCCAGTTTTCCGCCGCCAATGCTTTGCGGTAGGCTGCCGGCTCATCATCTTCCTTGGCAGAGTAGTCCACCCCTGAATGGTGTTCCAAAACATTTTCTGCTCCTAATATTTCCGAAAACACATCCGCGGTCTGGTCAATAATGGATGTATAAGGGATCACATAAATAACTCGGTCCATATGGTTCTTTACAGCTAGCGAAAGCGCAAATGCCAATGACGCTACCGTTTTTCCCCCGCCTGTAGGAACGGTCAGGGAATAAAGGCCGCGCCGCCCTGTTTGCCCTGCCGTTGTACAGGCACTCAAAATTGAACTGCGGCGCTGATTCAAGGTTCCCTGGGGATGGCTCCATTTTGCGGTATATTGGTTCAACCTTTTCAGCAGTTCATCCATTGTCTGGCCTTGTCCGCGCGGTTTAGGGCTGCTCATAAAGTTTTCCGTATCCAGATAGTCCGCATCGACCAGGCAGGAATACAACATCCGGGTATAAAATGCCTGTGTAAAACGATTTTCCTTCATCATTTCCGGCTGGGGCGGTATGGACGGCAGTTTAATCTCATTCGTCCATTGGGTATAGGGTTCAACGCCCTTTTTCAATCGCCCAAACATTGTCGCATCCTGCGCGGTATCGCTTCGGCCTCCTCCATCCGGCAGGCCGCTATGGTGTCCCGCAATAGCAAAAGCCAGTGGGATTTGACCATATCGGGCAGCCACCTGTGCACCAGCCGTTGAGTGATCCACTTTCTCTCCACCTTGCAGGCGCTTTTGAAACTTTGTACTATATTTACCAATATCATGCAGTAATCCAAGCCAGGTTCCCTGTTGCTGGGCATCAAAGGCTGCTGCAAATTGCCCACATAGGACTGCCGTTCCCTGCAAATGGTCCGCTACCGTTTGGACGCGGGTTCCGTCTTCACTGATATGAGCCAGCATCTTTTTCTCCTGGTGCATAATCAAACTCCCTTCTGTTTTGCTTTTCTCTATTATAGCAGATCACTCATCCCATAATTCGGACTTTCACTCCAGTTCTGCAATCTTTGTCATACTATCCAAATTTATCCATGTAGAATTGTTAGCTATTCCCATTAGCAGATATTTTTGATAAAATAAGATATTATAGGGTTTATGAATTCACTTTCTTATATTACTTCTTCATCTTACCGAAAAATCATTTACGCAAGGAGTGAAAAGCCATGAAAAGGAAGTTATTCTCATTTTCTGCCAGTGTTATCACCGCAATAATGCTTACCGCTTGTGCTGCAGCGCCAGAAAATAAACCTGCTTCCTCCGCTGCTCTTTCCCCGACCAGTGAAGCTGTTGCCACAGCTATACCATCCACTAGCAATGCCAACTGGAAGTTACCGCCGCAATATGATTTTGACGAGATGATTCCTCTCTTCTCCCGCGAAACCCACACTGCCGGTTACGCCGCTGCCCGAAATCTGTACGCTGTGCGCAAGGGCGAACGCTGGAGCCTGTTTAATGCTGCCAACTGTAATGCTTTTCTGGAAGATTTGTCAGAAAGCATCCCGTACCTGTATGGTGAGCAGGAGCTCTCCATTGGGGTAGATGATACATACGATTACCAGAAGCTGAATGCCCTGGAAGAACAGATTAACCAGGAGCTGGTTGCCCAACAAATGCCTTTTACAACCATGCTGGGCGGGCACGGCGGGTATGGCATCCAGTGGATTTTAGGTGACAGCCAGATTTACCGTTCTGCTATTGGTGTCTATACATTTAGTGGCACGCCCATCGAACAGGTGTATGCTCCTGATTTGGTTGGCATCCAGCAAGGCATTTGGGATGATGAATATGCCGGTTATCTTGTTGACAATTCTGCACCTTTTGCCGTTGCGGATAAAAACGGTACAATTTTAACCGATTTCGACTACCAGGATGCCTGCATGGCCGGTGAATCTTTAATCGCGGTAAAGGATGCAGCCGGTAACTGGGGATATTGCGACCAAAGCGGTGCTTTAGTAATCCCCTGCATTTATCAGCCGCAGATGAGTTTGTCCATCATGAACGAAACTGTTGAATATCCTTACGCAGACTTATCCGGCATGGTAGTTGTGAAAACCCAGTCCGGACAAAAGCTAGTTCTGGATGTTTACGGCAATGAGATAATTTCCGCTGGGCAATATGAAGATTTAGCCCCCGCACGCGATGGCTGCGTATGGGCAAAACAGAATGGCCTTTGGGGCTTGCTGCAAGTACAGGATTATACCGAAAACAATGCCAACGTTATTCTGCCGGATGGATGCGTTGCACCAGATGTAACGCTTAGCCGAATTGATAGCCTTTGTACCTACACCACTGCTGATCATGGGCTGGTTATGCGTAAAGGTCCCGGTACAAATTATGAAAAAATGGATAATATCCCCTACGGTATCATCGTATGGGAATGCGGCTATAGCAGCAATGTGCCTGACTGGGTTGTTGTATATTACAATGGGATTTATGGTTGGGTCAGTGATGAATACTTGGCTGCCACTATTTATTCCACCAGTAAATAATAAATAAAAAAGCAGGTGTTCATGTAGAAACGATATCGTCCTCCACGTGAATACCTGCTTTTTATAGCTTCTTTTATTATATCTGTTCTGTGCCGCTATTTGTCTCTGTATGAAATAAATAGCCGCTATATGCATTTGAATGAAGTGTTCTGTTTGTTTGCTTTTTACCTAAAAGAATCGCGTAGGAGGCTCTCTTAACTAAAGAGCCGACCTCTCACACCACCGTGCGTACCGACCGGTACACGGCGGTTCA